>ENA-UOTX01000059-UOTX01000059.1-compost-metagenome-genome-assembly--contig:-NODE-59-length-107439-cov-10.225462_pt1 | contig 107439 bp, 78 predicted proteins | sample MGYA00238143_ERZ746982 | MGnify/ENA primary metagenome ERZ746982 (study PRJEB28758, sample SAMN06268862) | compost metagenome | isolation source: single cell | place: USA: California, Emeryville, Joint... | reverse complement strand
TGCGATCGAATCCAAACTTTGACATGAATGCACAGAAAGAAGCGCAAAATACGAATCCTATTGGCCAAAAAGGAATGGCCAATTTCCCTCAGAATATGAGTCAGAGAGGGATGAATATCATCAGCACTCAAGCAATCCCTCCAAGTTATAGCCAGACCCAACGTATCCAAGGCAATCCTAACCAGCAACCTCAACAACAGAAAAACCCTCAACAGTCATCTATATCTCAACAGCAAGCGCTTTGGCAACAGCAGAAACAGCAGCAACAGCAACAACAGCAGAATCAAAAGCAACAGCAGTTGCCGCAATCACAGTCTCAATTGCAGCAGCAGCCTCAACAGAAGCCTCAAATGAGTCAACAGCAGCAGCAACAATTTCAGTTGCAACAACAATACCAACTCCACCTTCAACAGCAAAAGAGCAATCCCTCGGCTGCTGATTTTCAGAAAAAGGCAGCAGCAATGACTATGAAGGGAGCTCCAAGCACTCAACCCATGAAATGGAACCCTGACCAAGAGCAGCAAATGGGACAGTTTTCAAAAAACCCAGAATACGGAAAATTTTTACAAAATTTGCCCAATAACTACCAGCTTACTCCAGAACAAGCGAGAATACTCAAAGAACGGCAACAACAGCAACTACAACTTAAAGGGCAAAAGCTTGCTTCGTCTCAGAAAGAAGAGCTCAAAGAAAGCAGTTCGCAAAAAGACAACTCAAAGCCTCAACTAGAGAGCAAGAATCTTCAGCAGATGCAATATGCGATGATGCGCGCTCAGGGCGATAATCAAGGCCTTCAGCCTCAGCAATTAGCGAGATATCCTTCTGAAAATCAGAAATTAATGCTGCAGCAGCAGCAAAGACCACAAACAGATCCTCAAAATGTAATGTCCCAATATGCTTATCAAATACCTCAGCAGCAACAGCTCCCTAATCGGATGAGTAATCCTCAAACAGCGAGGCCACAACAACAATTCGTTGATGAGAAGACCGGGAATCAAGTTAAATACCCCAACGAAACTATGACACCCCAACAACAGCAGAGCTCAAAATATAATTTCGAAACAACGGATCCAATACAAAAACCCAAAACTCCTCAAGAGATGTACAAAATTCAACAAATGCAACAATATAAACAATTGACCCCAGAACAGCAAGCTGCGTTACAAAAACAAATGCAGCAACAAAAGTTATTACAACAGCAGAAGCAGTCCCAACAGCTTCAGATGAACTCGTCTCAAATGCAATCCCAAGGTCAGCCGCAAGCTCAACCCCTGTCATTATCAAAATCGCAGCCTCAAATGCAAGGACTCCAGCATTCACAATCTCAACAACAATCACAATCGCAATTTCAATTGCCACCACAGCAGCGAATACCACAACCTCAACTTGCTCAATATCAGCAGCAATACTCCTCCCAAAGCATGTCTCAATTGCAGCCTAAAAGAATACGCACTGACGGCTCCAATCCAGATAATTTTCCTCTGACAGAAAGCAAAGGAATAGCTAAACAAAGTCAGCCTAGCAACCAAGACTCTTTTGAGCAGAATACCAAGCCTAATCCTCAGAACCAGGAGGGTCTGCCGAATCAAGGACGTTTAGCGCAACCACAGCAAGGAATGCCAAGGCCAGACATGAACTACCTGCCTAAAAGACCTCTGCCTCAGCAAGAAACCCAACAATTTCAATCTTCTTCACCAGCTTTTCCAAATACAGGAGCTGCAAACGCTCCTAATGTAAATAAAGCTCAAAATCCATATCTCGATAGAAGTGGCGCACAGTTCCAATCGATTCAATCTCAAAACTCTAATCAAGTGACCTATATACCCAAGACAACTAATCCTAATCAGCTTCCAGGCTTTGGAGGAAAATATTTAAATAAAGCCTCAGTTACTCCAAATTTTCAAAGACAATACAACGTACCTCAAAACGAAATAAATCAAAATTCTAAACCACAGTCACAACTGCCTCCTCAGCAGCAAATCGGACAACGAGGTAATCCAAATATCTCAATGCCAGGAAACTTGCAGCCAAACCCTGCCATCTCACAACACCCATCTCAACAAAATCAAGTATCCTCTTCGAACCCTCCAATCCAAGACCGGCTTACGCAGGTCATAAGATCACTAAACCTGCCCTTAAATTCCGAATCAGTAAATGAGATTTTGGCCAAACTGCCTCAGGATGTAATAAACTCTCTTAATTCCAGTCAAGCTTCTTTCGAAAATATGCTTATACCTCCCAAAAACAATATTCTTGGCGGCAAAAGAGACCTTAATCTGGGCCAGCCTCTTGCAAGAGACCCCAAGCTAATCAACCCTCCTCCTTTTGGGTTCAATTTTCCTAACCGGCCCCCAGGACCTTACGCTTCAGCTAATCCTTCGCAGAATTTACCTGGACCAAATGCCAGTTTTCCGAGAAGCGGAATGTTGGAGCCGGCCAAACCTATGTCTGGGGATGCTGTGTCGGCGGATAGATCGCAGAGGACTCTGCTTCAAAACAAAACACAAAAGGATTTGGAGAAAGACGATAGTCTCAAATCGCCTGAGAAAGTGAAACATCGAAAGCTCCGTAAGATTGCCTCTCAGACCCCATCAGCGAGTGTCCCCACGAAGAGAAGCGAATCTGAGTCTGATATGACTTCGGAAATCCCTCCTTCTTTTGATCCTCTTGGCTCAGAGACATCGAATAAAAAGGGAGACTTGGATTTCCTCCCAAAGCGAGGCAAAATTAAAAAGAAAAAGATTATCGACAGTGACGATGAAGATTTCGATAATACTCCTGATAATAAGGACGATGAGGATTATTACTACGGTGATGAAAAGAAAAAATATATTAAAAGAAGCGTGTCAAGCAAATGGATGGTTCCCACTAATAGATCCCAGAGATCTGAACATTCTGAATCATCGAAGAAGAAATCAGCCTTAAAACCAACTAATACCGCCAAAAAAGAGTTTCCTAAAACTTACTCGGAGTTCGTCAAGTGTCTTGCACTTTTAGAAAAGCTCGAGTGCCTTGAAGATTTCCAAAACCTTAAACAGCTTCCAGTAAAACGAGGAAAATGTGTGACTAATCCTTTTTATGAGATCCTCAAAGAGACGTCTGGTATTGCCTTTTGGTTTTATGTATGCGCGGAGTATTATCCCAAGGCGCCTTTTATTCAGAATTCGCTCGACCAACTGTTCAGTTCGAGGGAAGAGAGCCTTAAAGCGCTTCAGGCTGAATTCTGTACTCGCGTTTCGAAGGCAGTGAGGCGATTGGAGGCGAAAGATAGGTCTGGTATGAAAGAAGATGAAAAGCAGTTATATGCTACTATTGGTGCTATTCTGAAGAAAAAAGAAGTGGAATTTGAAAATTCAGAACTCAATAACCCTCTCCTTCAGAATCTACCACTAGACACCGCATATAAGAGTGATTATACCCTCGCAGATGATCAATGGATCCTGGAGTTGAGAGCATTAGCACATAGTTTCGTTCTGAGGTCCACTGGAATAGATTGCGCTGGTAAAGTCAATGTTCTCAAAAAAATCGAGCTCTCTGACATGATAACAATATTGGAAAATGAACGTGCTGAATACGATCAAAAGAACGCCAAGAATCTGGAATCTCTGAAAGTCAAAGCAAGAGAGGAGTTAAAAACCGAGGCATTATTCTTCCCTCAAAATCTTGACTCAGAAGATATTTTCACGGATTTGAAAGTGAGGTTACCAGAAGAAGAGAACTATATCTCCTTCCTTGAAAAGAAGCAGATTGAAGGGTCTAACGCCCCTGCAGCTAACCTCAATGATAAGGAAAGCAAACAAAACACTTCAAATAAGAGACCAAGAGCCAATAGCGAAGATATCGTTTGTCAAGTTTGTAATGATGGCGAGTCTGCTGACGAAAACCCTATCGTCTTTTGCTCCGTAAGCATATTCCTTTCTTATTCAACTGTTCTTAATTATTGCTTATATCTAGAAATGCAACGTGGCTGTTCATCAATTATGCTATGGCATCCTTCGGGTTCCTCAAGACGATTGGATCTGCGAGCTATGCACAGAATTCGGCGCGAGAGGCAGATACATGAGATGTCCGCTTTGTCCTAACCGCTCTGGAGTGCTTAAACCAACGACGCTTTCAGTCAGAACTAATCTCTTTGAAGATGCAAATCCTGAATTCCACAGATATCTTATGTCATTTGCTTATAGCTCTGACTTGGTGAAGAGTAAACCTAAGAGTGCAACGCGATTGAAGAAAGGAGGAGAAGAAGAAAGTTCCAAAAATAAACTGACGGAAACTGATCTCCAAAAGATTCTGCTTGCTCAAGACAACGATGAGGAAAATCAGGAGGAAGGCAACGAGAATCTCTATTATGACTATCATGAATTAGATAAGCAACCAAATGAGTGCTCTCTTCAAGACGAACCGAAGCCAGCACATGTCTGGGCACATATCACCTGCTCAAAATATACTCCAGAGCTGTATTTCCAAGATCCTAACACTCTATCTGGAATAGATGGTAACATTTTGTCCTTTTTTTATTTTAGCCTAAATGACCTTCTCTACTCAAGGCTTTCGAAAAATTGATTTCCAAAGGTTCAATTACGAATGCAGCATCTGTGGAAAGCAGAGTACTTATCTCTCATTCATTTTGGTTGTTAATTCGGTTCTTAATCATTTAGACGTTGGGTCAACGGTTCCTTGCGAGAAGAGTAGTTGTAAGAAGCGATTCCATCCTGAATGCGCAAGAAAAGCTAACCTCTCGTTGGAAACGAAAGAAATCGAAGTCACTCAAATGTGCGGAAGTTTCCTCGTAGCTGAACCTCAAGAGGTGCAGGTGATTTATTGCGAGAAGCACAGACCACTTAAGCTGAAGGGCCACCTCGAATCAAGGGACAAAAAGGAACGAGAGGAGATCTACAAGTTCTGCAAAGTCATTGAAAAGACCTACCAGATCAACGTTGCAGAACAAAACGCTTTCAAAGAATCTCTGGCTCAGCAGCAACAGCAGGAAGCCGCAGCAGAATTGGCTGCTTCAATCCAGTCTACAAAGAAGAAGAATAAACCGCCTCAGCCGGAAATGGAGATTGATCCCTGGCTCAAGCAAGTTGAGGAACTCAAAAAGAAAATCCCAACACCTCAGCATCTTATTTACTTGGAACGAAAGGAAGCTTTCACAATGCATCCAGAAACGAATGAACCAATGATCGCAGAGTATTTCCATGTGACCAACACTGAGGTTATTATGCCGGATCCCCACAGAAAGCTGACATCGAAGGACGACATATGGAACTACATTGAATACAAGGATTTTAACGCTCTACAGAAGTTTAACAGATATCGACGTCTTAGGAAAGCTACTGCGTCTACCACGGCTCAAAAAGAAACCAGCGATTTTGATGACGATTTCGAAGAAGAGGAAGAAATCTTACCAAAGAAAGTGTCTCGTCGATACATGAAATCTACCACCTCTTTGGCTCAAAAGTCAAACAAGCTGAAAGCAAAAGCAGAAGAAACCGAGCAACTCTTGGTCAAAAACGAACCGCCGCCTTTACAGCCTGTTAAAAGTAAGAATTAATCAATTCACATGAAGGCTAATTCGCTTTGTAGATCAAGAATGCTATGTATGTGGTGAAGGTATGATTAAGAGCCAGGATTATCAGCCAATTACAAGTAACAGCAGCATTTTTTTTTATGTTAACTGACTTTATTATTCCAAAGAATGTGACAGCTGTGGACGTAGTTTCCATTTCAAGTGTGTCAACATGACATCAAATGTAAACGACATAAAATGGTACTGTGCAAACTGCAGGGTTGGCTCAGCTAAAGACACCAAAATCGAAGAAGAGATACAAAAGATAGAGACGAAAGAAGAGGCAATTGACATCCAGAATCAAGCAGAGATACCTGATATTTATTTTGGCGATGAGATATCGAATAACAGCGAGAAACTCCGAAACCCTTATCTGTCAGCCTTAGAAGGAAGTGGAGGGCAGCAAATTGAGAAGGTAATGATAGAATTTGAAGGTCTGTTCCCTCCAGAGGACAACGATTTGAATAATCAGCATGAGAGTCTGTTTTAATTGATTTTTTCCGACAGTTGTTGGATTGTTTTTTAACATCTGTATGTAAAGAACCCTATTTGTTTTAGATAGCATTAATGTTCCCTGTATTTTGTTGTAATAACAATTCAACTACTTAGCAGAAAGTTGTTTGCATTACGAAGTCTACCACTACGACTTCAATCTTATAAATCCTACTATTGGGGGAACAAAGCATACATTTTTTCCTTTCCAAATCAGCGCACTGAATGTTAATATTGGAATTATGGTTTTATTGAGTTTGGACAAACAAGAAATTCAATGAATGAGATATATTCGACTACATATCTATGAAGACAAGAGTTGATTCAAATGAGGATTGCTTTCTTTCTTTTGATTTATCATCTTTAGTGTATTTTTGAAATAAACTTGTAATGATTGAGCATCAGGCTCGCTCTGCAGCGCTGCGGATTTATCATGGATGATATTAACGATTCTTCCCACATCTTCTCCTCGAATCTGTTCGAAATTTAAGAGATCATTTGAATTGAAAAATAGGTAAAATATATTACTGAAGAGAAGCCCTCTTTTTCTGCGAAATATATGAATTTATTGAGAATTGAGACATATAATTTGAGGTGATTGTTGCTTAGTTGCGCATTGTTGACAACTTCAGCAAGTTTAAGAACCTTGTGGAAACACTCCATTACTTTTTGCTCATTTTTCTATAATAACAAATTGTCTTATTGAATCGTCTCATGATATTACCCAGGCGTCCGAATAGAAAAGGTGAGTGCATTTCAAGACACCGAGACATTGGTCACTCTTTTTGAGAAGTTTAGCACAGTATTGTGTCGTATTAGCAACTAAAACATCGTAATTTTCAGCGCTAAGGCAATGCAGTCTCTGGAAGCAAGCGGATATTTCAGTTAGAGCCATCATCTAGATGATATATAAGTTTGAAAAAACAATAACCACTTCAAACCTTTGCGTCTGCGTCAGCAACGTCATCTTCATAGATTTGTAAAGCATCTGAGCAAATCTCATAAGCAAACTCGTCATACTAATGAGGGTGGTAAGGTTGATGTGATGGGTTAGATTATTAAAGTATACTTCTTTTTCAATTGAAACTTCATTGATAGCCAATACCAGTGACAAATTTAATCTCAAACAAATGGGAGCGTTAAGAAAAATTATTCTTTGGATGAGATTTCTGACAGTTAAGAATAAATCTTTATGAGAAATTTTGATCTCTCCTTTGAAGAATTTGGGCTTGCGGTTAAATACTTTGGTTTCCGAATTTGTTGGCAGATCACCCTCAGCTTCTTGCTGCTCAGCCTCACTCTGAGCATGCTGGTAACATTGATGCACGTATCTTGAAAGCTTCAGATATGCGTAAACGAGTGAAGGAACAGTGTGGACAATTCTCGCATTTCCCCCTTGCAAAAGCTCCTCCTTGAATGCCTCAAGCATAGTAAAGTTCTCGTTTGGATCATCATTTAAAACAAGGTGCACAATTCGCGCCAAGTAAGTTTGTTCATTCTGAATAGTTTCCGGATCAGCACTTTCTCCATTTGATGATTCATCATAAAGCATCGGTTTTAAAAACTCTATAAGCCCAGTGACAGTCGACATATCGCCTAATATGTGACCTGAGTTAGCGACAGCCTAGCATCAAATATTATTTAGGAGATATTTCACTAAAATATGCTCTTACTCTTGCAATGTTTACAGCGACGATTTTTCTACGAGAGAGAGGCAAATATCTCATGAGATTTGGAAATTCATTTAACGCGAGAACCTTCATTGATAACGATTCAAGTGGAATCGTCAGCAATTTCACGATACTCTGTTGGGTTTCATCAGAAACCGCTGTAGAAATCTTTTTCGAGCAGAGTCTGCAGCAAGACTCAAGGATTTCGTTGACATGGCTGATTTCTTTTGGATAGGTACTGATAACAAATTTCAAGAAAGCAACTTGCAGTTCTAGCAGCTTAGACAGTTCAACTTGATTCGCTTGGTCTTGGAGGAGCTTATCAATGTTGTTTTTGAACATGCTGAATACATCTATGTTGTGTGTGATACTGTCAGCATTGTCATGAGACTTTGAAAACTCTGAAAGTCTATTTTGGAGAAAAAATAATTCACTCTAAGATCGTTCCAGATCATTGAAATACCTATCCATCAATCTAATGAGCATAGTTTTAACGTCAACTTCATTCTGCATAATGATTCCAATGGTTTGTAAGAGCCTTTCCAGTGTATTCAGATGAAATTCGTCTGGGAACACTTGGATTATGCAGTCCATCAAGTATTGCTGTGAAACAGAATCTTTTGTGCTCGTTATCTAATGATCAAAATTTCTCTTTCAAATCGGAATAACTTGAGTAGATATACCGTATCCATAAGGAATTCGAATATCAAATTTTGATAGACTTCGAGCGAGCAACCGTTAAGCGCAGAGAGCCTCGCGAAATTTTCGCCAATCGTAACTTTTACATCATTTCGTTCTTTTTGCTTCTTTGATTTGTCTTTCCCTCCTTGCGTGTGCATTTTAATCCATAATTTGTTCATTTCAGCTAAATTGCTCAAGATCGTTCTGATTGCATCTCTCACGTCGCCTCCTTCCCTTTAAAGAAATAACATTGAATAATAAATACACTGTTATGCTTAATTTTGAATTGAATAGTACCCTTCATATTGGCTTCCTGTATCTGGCAACTTGTCTTTGATGACTTTGAGGAAGTAGTAGCGGATGAAGAGTCCTTTAATCGGATGCTGGATTCCCCGAATCATTTCAAGTAGGTCGTTAAGAATATACTTGGCTGGAACTTCCATCGAGCCGATGTATACAGATCCGACAGTTGTTAACAGGTAAATACGAGGCAGAACATATCCTGCATGCTGGACGTTTTCGTAAAGGTCTTTGAGATTCCTTCCACGACGATACTCCTCTCTGAAATGAGCTTCCAGGTCACGCAGTTCATCAAAAACTTGCATGAAGAGTATGTAATAGTTCTTTGGAGAGAGGAATTCAGTTCTTAGCTCTCCTAGCATATTTGAAGCGTGTTTCAGAGCAGAACGAAGGTTGGCTTCTTCAATCGCGTTGCGCATGTAGTAAGCGTGCTCTTTGACAGCTCTCTTAGCACCTTCTAAAATCTTTTCTTGATCTTCTTCCATGGTATTAGAGTTTAGTATCTACTATGATATGAAATTTCTGTGAATTATTTATTTTGTGAATTTTGTTAGAAGCTTTTTGTTAGGTAAATCCTACTTTCATTTCACATCCTCCAAGACACGTTATGAGGAAAAAGCACAAGTGGATGACGCTCTATTTTGAAGCAATTATACTTTAACTCTCAACCTTTCTACAAAAATAAATTCGAGCTTGCTGGAATTGCAAAATGAGCTCTCGGCCTATACACTTTATTTCGATTTCTTAATCTGCTATAAGAATCGACATATTTTTTTGTGTGGGATGCGAAATAGAATTATTACAAGTGTACTATTCTTCCAATATATCAAGAAAAATCAATGCTTGTCATGAGGATGGAGAACATAATCTAATGCTCAAAGCAATACGAAAATTGTTCCTACGATGCTTACTCCGGTAGCCTGTAAGTTTATTTCTTGAATAATGAAGATGTTTTTACTTATTGTATCGGTCTTCAAAATGTGATTTTTATTTTCGATTTTATCTGAGGCTCGAATTGGATTGTAGTATGGTTTCAAAGTCCGGCAACAAAGATGACGGTCAAGAAATTGACAGCAAGGCTCTTTACAAGGATATAACTACATTCGTAAAGGATGCATTCAAACCGCAATATACAGTTTATCAAGTATGAGCAGCGTCTTTTGAAAAATGACAATAATCTATTCTTTCAGAAATATATGATCGAACAAAAACTGCAATGCTACAAGAAATTCGAAGGACAGCCTGCTAACTATTTTGATTGCATCGAGGACATTGAAGCAAAGATGAAATCGAATGCTGAACTTCTACAGCAAAAGTATAGTCAAGTCGAGGTACAAATTTTTCTTTAATACATTCTAATCGCTGCTCTGATAGATCAGTGATCAAGTTTGTCAAGAAACCTGTCTTAATAGCTTCGATTCAGGGAAACATCGCCAGAATTGCCTGGTTAAGTGTGCAAAAGCCATGAGAGAGCAGGTCATAAGCACCTACAACAGTTATTACGACCTGGTCTTGTCAGGCAGTCCTGAATACAAAAAACTTAAAAGACCTAGCTAAGGAATCTATTATTTTGTTTGTGTACAAACAAATGGTTTTTTCATATTGGGCCTTAGTCCAATCCAACGTTTTATCAGTTTGAAGCAAGAAACATGTTTGTGTAAGTTTCAAAAACCTTTTTCAAGAGATTTCTTCCTTCATTTTGAACCTCCAACGAAACAATAGGAATTTTATACGAGGCGACTATTGAGTCTCTCTTTTTTTTATTATAGACAACACGAAGACAATAATTCGATTTGGAATATGGAAGAATTGTCGACTGATAAATATTTTAAATTCAATATTTGCTGATAAACCAATCTGAAAAAAAATTAATAATGAATATTTTCAAATTAACCTGAGTGTAATTAAAGGATCAGGTGTTGATTATCATTCTAAGAAAGAAAAGAAATAAGTAAGAATATTGCTAATCGTTGTGCGAGGTATTGTAAGGCAAGAGATTGGTAAATTGGTTCACTCTCAATTCTTTCAAATAAATTAGCATCGCTTATCTTTCCGAATAATTTGAGAATTCACTCTGAATTATATCGAGTATTATTTTTTGAAGAAAAGGAATGGTAGTTCTCTGATAGTTAAGGGAATCAATTTTCTCGAATTTAAGGAGACTGCTTCTTAATTAATCTCTGATACTGGTACAACATAAATCACAAAAAACTTTGCTAACGAAGAGTACGAATGGCAGTGGCAGTATATCACAAATTAATTAATTGATGAATTTGCATAATACAAAAAAACAAAGCGAAACGAAACTTTTTGCTGGCAAATTGATCAACTGTAGTATATAACAGTTCAAAGAAATACTTGTGGATAGTACGAAGAAAGCAGGAGAATATATCTTTAGAGTAGAATAGGTTTGTGATAGAATACTTGAGCTAACTAATTGTTTCAGAAACTTCTAAAAGATTTAATAGTTCCACCAACTAAATACACATAATGGAATCTCAAATTCCTACAAATTTTGGATTTCGATTATGAGAGAGTCTCCATGATAAATTAGTATTAAATGTCCGGATTCAATATTTAGGTGCTGTCAGATTGCTCAACTGGTTACCAAGGAACACAATCGATAGTTCGAACTAAAATCAACAAAGCAACATGAAAGCAACATTTGGTGGACTGGATACCCCGTGCTATTTAGAGCACAATATATGTTTTCAAAAGATGGTGTTAATGTTCCTCGAGTTGTCTTCTCATTATTCGCAATTACTACAAAACTCTCTAGCTCAATTCCAAGCCCATCTTTCTTTCCAATAAGAGTCTAACAAAAATCCGGAAAAAGATATGAGAGAAAAAACTCATCTCTTCCATTCGCTCAGCAACAGAATATTCACAAATTATGCTTTTATAAGAAAAGCTCGTTATTGCAATTAAACATCGATTAGATATTATTTCATCATAATGCCATAATTTCGTTTTTGGGATCCACAGAATAAGACAGCCTATAATTTTGATACTTAATTCCTGTTAAACTCCTGTTAATTCTGAGGATCATCAATCCTTGGATAAGTCAATTTATTTTCGAATATCTATCATCTGGATTGGACTCTAATATACAGCGAGTTTCTAAACGTCAGCATTTTATCAACGCTGAAAAAAACGTACAGGTCTAAATTTCAATTTATATCCACCAAGTATGTTGCCCATATCTTCTACGCAACTTGGAGACACCTGAGTTGAATAGAAGTCTTTCTTACTTGCGTCCAGCTGTTCAGTGCAAATCCATTTTCAGAAAATTGGTTTCCAAAACGCAAAACGAATAAAAATAATTTGCAAAAAAATACCAAAGCAAATTTGAACTGCCGAGAGAAGGAACAACGAAATTGCAATAATGTCTGTAAAGCCAGAGAAAAAAAGGATCGTTTGGAATTTGGAGAAATACAAGGGTGAAGAAAACAAAGTTGATGATGGAGGGAGCGAGGGTTGCTTAAGATTCTGAATATTTCCTCTCATTAATTTGTATAGACCTGATCAAAGCGCATTTCCATGAGGGCGACGATGCATTAAACATAACTTCATCCGTGGGAGCTGGCACGGGTCTTATCACCTTGAGTCCTTTATTTGAGAAGTTTCAGAGCAAAACCCTCAGGACCATCACAGTTAGCCAGAATGCTATTATCAATCTCAATGTTAGCGAAGAAAATTCTTTAAAATTTCCAAAGTTGTCCAGTATTATCGCCCAAGAAAACAGCATCTCAAAGGTTTCGCTTGTGATAAGGACATTAAAAACACTTGATTTGACAAATAATGTCCTCACAGAAGTAGACATTCCACCTCACATGTTATTTTATGCTCTTCTTTTCACAGATTCCTGACCTTAACGGCTTACCGAACCTTCAAACTTTAAAATTAGAAGACAACTACATCGAAAGCATACCGCAAAATATCTTTGACCCTGTCGTAAAGAGCCTGATGACTCTTGATTTAGCGGGAAACAACATTCAATTCAATACAAAAGAAGAGGCGGATATGGCATTTGATGAGATCAAGAAACTAGAAGTGCTTACCAACTTATCTTTGATGAGAAATCCTTTCACCAAGAGCGTTCTAGGATATAAAGTATAAACAACCATTGTCTATTTTTCTTGAATTTTTTTAACTTGAAATTAATTCCTAGAGAGACCTCTGCTTGAAGATGAGACATCTCAAAGAGATCGATGATGAAGATGTACCTAGGGAGTACAAAAAAAGGGGTGGAGATCAGGATATTTCTCTCCAGTTCGTGGATAGATCAACAGTATCAATAGCTAAGAGGTATTTCAAACGAATATGATAGAGGGACTTACCGTTTCTTTTCTTCCACAGCCAAAAACCGAGCAAAAGAAAGATACATCAAATTAACGAATTACTTCAAAGGAGTCTCACTAATCCTACGCAATGCACCGAATTTATATCGGAAGTTGCTAAACAAATAAACGAGATTGTAAAAGACAGCAAGAAATGGGACGAATTTTTCCCTACAAGTGCCACGAACAACGACGAAACAGTAACATTCTTTGCAAAAAAATTCGTTCAGCTTAATACATCTCTCATAAATAGGCTGAAGCGATAGAAATCTTTTTGGAAAGATGTCTAGTGCTCATTGAGAATCAAGCATCAGTTCAGGCTCATTTGATTGCATGCTTAGCCAATCTGACCATCGTCAACAAGAGAGAACTTGGAAAAAAATGTTTCCATCTCCTTGCGCAGTTCTTAGAATCAGGTTCAGACGCCGTTTTGAGAAGATACATAAAAGAGAGTGTGACACACAACATTTTGGTTCGAATCCGCTTCAGAAAAATAGCCAAGTTGAAAGAAGAGGGACGGGAAGAATTGATGCTTGGCCTCATCTCGGGTCTGAATTTGCTGATTAATTCGAGTGATATGGCTGGGTTGTTCTTCAAAGAGGATTATCTTGACTTCGTTGCTTCTTGGATTGAGGAATATAAAGAGAAAATCATCAAATCTAGTGGTAAATGGTTTAGCAGTGACTCAAAGAACGATTGGGAGCTCTATGATGAGATACTTGAGTAAAATCGTTTTGTTTCAGGAATTGATTCTCAAATTTTTTCCTTTTACATAGACTTATTAGACGGATTACGATGAACAAAGAATGCGCTAAGCAGCTCGCTACGAAGAATAATTTTGCACTGAATTGCAGTGATATTTTCAGGGGACTTGATAAACTGGGCAAAGGGATTAAAGGAACCCAAAGCGAGGATCGTGAGCAAATAAGGACTTATTACAGTAGAGAAATAACACTTCTGGAGATTGTCAACAACATTGCTAAGATTGGCAAAGAGTCCGCGCTGCAATTTAACACAGCCATTGAAACAAAAAAATCGTTTTATACAACTTTGAATGAGATCATTGGGGTATTAAACTACTACTTCTTCTAAAATAACTCGTTTTCTTAAATAAATGAATAGAAATTCTGCTCAGAATTTGCCGCCTCAGGATACGACTTTCAGAGAAATGATAATACAATGGATCCACAGTTCCTAAAAACAAAATATACGAGATTAGGATCATATATCAGAGTTTTGGGCACACTGTTGCATTATTCAAACAAAGCCATTATTGATGCAGCAAACGAAAAAATTGGAGGCGAGATCATTTCTTACTTGACAAAGCAGTATATGGACCCCATAGTTATCACAGCATGCTGCGAGTACGTGCATAGCGTGTTGACCAACAAAGAGGTCTCTGAAGACATAGAGACAACGGACTTTGTCGTTGATAGAGCGCAAACACTGGAAAAAATATTGTCATTTTTGGGTGGAGAGCGCTATGAAGAGGCATGCAGAACGCTAGGACTTTATGGAGAAGGTACTTATGGTGAGAGACCAGTCCCCATGTCGAAACTCAACTCGCCGCTTTTCCACAAAATGATCATTGCTATTGTCCAGTTAATCACTCTAATCTGTGAGAGATCTCTCAGTTCCGAAGGGGAAAAGGAAGATGATGACGAAGAGGTAACGATACATCAGAAATATGCGGAGTACTCCGAATTTTTGAACAGATTTAACAGAGAAACACTTCTATTCAATTGTCTCGAGGTTCCCAGCGATGATGTGAAGCTCGCAGTTGCTCAATGTCTTGATAAAATCAAGATTAGTGAAATCGATACCGATGAAACCTCTCATTTGGTCCGAGTTATCGGTGGACAGAAAAATTTGGGTGCGGGAAAAACTGAAGAAGTCCTCTCTTTGATTTTCCTTATATTAACCAAGGTGATACGACAAAGAGAAACATCAACAGCTCGTGAGTTCATCGCGAAATATTCGAAAATTGCTATTGATGATTGCATGGACGTTTTGATGAGAGACATGGCAAGGAACCTTATCAATCAGCCCGACGAACAGGAAGAGAAAGTTGCGCTGGCTGTTTGCTGTATTTTCTTTTTAAAAGTGATTTCAAGCGACACCACGGCAAGAGCGTACCTATCTGGGGAGAGAGCTTTGACTTGCTTAAAAATATCGGTGTTTTGCGAAGAAAGGTTCATGCCAAACTACCCGGTCCCCATGGATGTAGAATGTACTTGGATTGGAAGGAAAGTCGATCATTTGTTCCAATGCATGACTGGAGACGATGCCATCCATCCTTATTCCTTGCTGTCCTTTCGCCTAATCAGTCGATTAGCTGACATACTTTCAAACAAGTCAGAATGGGAGCCTCCTGTTTTGCACAACTCAGATGATGCGATTAGAACATTGAAAGAAAACATAGAACAAAGCATGGAGAACAGAATTCAGGATGAGATCGCTGTCTGGGAAACTCCATTGAAGAATAAGTCGTTAGAAGACGATTCTTCAAAGCCGAAGAAATTGCCTGAAAAAGTTCACTTTGAAGAACAGCATGAAACCTTCTCATTGCATAACGGACTCGATAGACTTTTGATTTTCCTCTTTGGAGGTGAAAATTCGAGATTGGGTAATATAATAAATAAGTTTTGATCGAACCGCTAATGTTTTGTTTTTAATGAAACCTCTAGAGCAAGCCTTGATGAAGGGCGTGGACAAAAAATATTTCAATTCGACACTAGAGTTCGAAATAAAGAATAAAGTGAAACTAATCGAAAGAGAGCACAAGGAAAAGCTGGAAAGAAGGGAGTTTAAAAAAAATAAACCAAAAAAGAAAGGGTTCTTTGGCTTCCTCAAAAAAATCGGCGAAGACGGCAGACCAATTCAATTCAAGGATTATGTGAAGGACAAAATGAAATTAGAACAAATAAATCTGACGCTCACTCAATACGAGCTATCAAAGATGGTAATTGAACCACAGAAGAGAGAAGCAAAAAAAGGCGAGAAGAAAGGCAAAAACGCCACAGACTCAGAACTTGAGGAAGCGAAGAAGGATGGAGAACCTAAATCTAGTAAATTCCCACAGTTTTTTCCAAATAATTTGAATCAATTCTAGTGCTCGCGAAGTTGATTCCAATTCAAAAAATGACCGACTCTCAGCGCTTGAGATCGCTTATCACAGCTGCACTATTAAGATGTATCTATGCATCCATTGAATATGCACCCCAAACGGATCCTGAAATAAGAAATGCGGCTATCAATGCGGTAAGAGATTGCTTTTTGCTAACTCCTGGTTACTTATTTGCGTCGGTTTAGGTGAAAAAGAGATCGGTAGTCAGAAGTCTGACTCAAATGTGCTCGCTTGCAGGATGGGAAGCCTGCAACGTCGCAACGAAATATTTGAAAATTATCACATATGCTCTGCAGACCTCAAGCGATAATGCTGAAGCTTCAGGCCATATTGAGCTCTATGAAATCGTTAGTAAGGCAATGGAGGATATCTACAAGATGCTGCTCGAAAAAATTGCGAAACAGGCTGGAGTCGTAAATCTTGAAGATCGTGAAATGATCTATCAGCTCGCAGTCTGCGGCTCGTTGATCTGCATGCAAGTGCCTTTCATTCCATTAAGCAATATTACCACAGTGCCTCAAAGCGTCACAACGCACGCTATCACCAAGGAGCGAAGTCCTCAGGAGAAAGGCACAGAGTTGTTGCTTGAGAGTCTGATTAAACAAAGCTTGCTGGAATCATTCATAGAAACTCTGTTTAACGACATGGAAAGTTCTTTCAAAATGACAAAGTAAATTCGAAAACTGATAAAACGGCTTAGTAATACCATCAAAACAGGGCTGAAGCGGAAAACTCGGACGACCAGTTTGTAAGATTCAAGATTAGGGACTCAATATTAGTGTTGATCGGAGAGTATATTAGTCGTTGCCCTTCGAAGAGATACAATGTGCTTGAATACTTTGCCAAGGTAAACTCGTTTGCTTCTCACTACGAGGGCGTCTAATGTAACTTTTTTCAGGCTCAAACATTCAGAAAGAGAAGACTAAGGCAATCATACATTCAAGATATACTGAAAGAGTTACAGATAGTAGCACTGAAAGATTCTCTCCAGAAATATTGGAACGAGAGGCTCAAACCCGAGTGCGAAGAAAGAGGATTGATCGAAAAGAATCCTAAAAAAGATGACAAGATATTCAATCTCTTCTGGGTTGATATTGTGCAGTAAAAAGTTAAGGTTGAATGAACCGCTAAGCAAATATATATTAGTCAAACAGAGAGCAAATTCCAGAGAATGATGCTGGCAATCACTGGAGAAGCATTATTTTTCTTCAAACCATCAGAGTCTACACCATGCTCGATCTGTCCTGAGGAAAATTTCTGCCCTGAAGGTCCTGAGTTTTACCTTAAGGTCAACTTAAAAGACGTAAAAAATTTGCCCAATCCTTGAGAGCTTCTAATCATTGAATTCTGTTTAGATAAGAAACGTTCTCGATTTTCCTTTAGTGAACAAAAGGCTCGCTATACATTTCGAGCAAAAAGAGTCGAAGCACGTGTTCTTAATCGTCCAGTTCTACCAAGAAAACAAAAAATCTTACGTTCAAGACCTCATAAAACGGTCCAGTAAGACCGTCCAAGACGATCTAGTCTTGACCCATGCTCTTAAATATGTGTATTTCAAAGAAACAAAGTTTGACCTGAATGTGGTAATCAACTCAATCTTAACTTCATCATACGAGATCAATTCGCTTTGATATAGGAAGCAGATTTTGGCAAGTATTATCTGTCTTTTGAAGTCCGGTTGAAAAGCCTAGAAGATGCGTCGGCTGAAGACTATAAAAACGAAAAAACTCTTTTCTTTATTCATGATAAGAAGTTGTACCTCATCTCTGAGCAACTTCAGAAATGGACCTTCTATACGGACATCAAACTAGATCCTGAGACAGAGTTCGCGCTCAAGAATGAAACACATACAAAGGATTCGAAAGCGCTTCTGATTAAAAATTATCTCAAAGTAGAGAAAAAGTTTGATCTTACGACTGTAAAAGACATCCTTATCGATGAAAACGGTGTCCCTATCCTTGAGCTCGAATTCCCAGGGTAAATTTATTGCGTTGTATTGAGTGCTTTAACATAAATAAATAGTGAACGTGTTTGCATCCTCTTTGGCTGCGATGCCTCAAGAGAAAGATGTCGTGTCGCTCTCATTAGGAACTTGGTGAGTCTTTTTGCTAAAGAATTTGTAGACTTATCATGATAATGAATAGGGTACTTTTATGGCTGAGCCAGAAAATTATTATTAGAAGACCCGTTGGAAGGAAGCATCTTACCTGTCTGAAGGAAATATCTCACTCAAATTGCTTTTCTGAAGAAGATATGCAGCCCTATGACATTGTTAATTCTATAAAAATAATGAAAAAGACATTTTGAATGATACGTGACAATTATCACCGAGAGTTACAATGAGAATAAAATATATATATACGTTACGAAAAAGTTCATCATACAAAATCTTAATGAGTTTCAAAACAACTCTCATTTGCTATTTCAGTAATTCACTATGCGCACGAGACAGAGTAGTAGAGTAGCAACTATTACTAAGGGAATCTCGATATTCGAATTCAAATATCTTCCTCAACTCCATAATGATAAAAAAATCCCCAATCATGAATGAAATGCTGGTATCCTGATTATTAAGGGACAACTTGAATTATTAGCATCGTTCCTTTTCGAGTATGAGAGAAAAACTTTTAAATTAATTTGACTCGATTTTAAATGTGATTGAGGTGTAATTTTGATATTGAAACGTACTATTACTACGACTACTACAAATGAACCTACAATCTCAACAACCTCTGGATGAAATGGCCCTTGAACAGCTCGAAGTTGACGAGAGTCACATAGGCTCTCCGAGAATACTTGATCAGCACCAAGGTGAGCTCCAAGAAGAAGAAAATCTTTCACACAGTCCTTTACTACGAGACAAGCAGCCCATGATGAAGAACTTACTACCAAAAACTGTATTTTTCAGTTGTGTATATGGACTCGTTGCTTTGCTCTTAACCAAACTTACTCTCGCTACTCTTATCAACGATACTCAGCAGCTTGAACTCATCCCAACTAGCTGGAATCAACGCTCTATTGTTGATATTGTCGTTGTCAATGGTTCCTGTCCTGAAGGATATGAAAATATTGTAAAAGGGTTGTTCCTCGGAACTAAACAAGGTTGTGACTGTAAAGACAGATTGACTCTATCAGATATATTATACAATATGGATTCATTATCACCAGACAAGTGTTCAACGAAAGATGAGAAGTCTGGTTGCCGTAATATTCCAAAAATAGATCCTCTCGAAATAGATCGCGTGCATGATGCTCGAATCTGCGCTAAACGTACTGGACCCAATTTCTTTGAAATGAGCTATTGTTCTGTCAAACACAATGATGATGTGAAATTATGCAATTCCACTATCATTCAGCCACTTGATCGAGAACCTCCTGTCAGTGATATCCAGATTGTATCTCGAGAATCTGAGATGCCTGTAGGTTACATGGCTTTAACATTCAATTCGTCTCATAAACTGATCTTTGCGCGTCAAATTGGCCGCTCGCCGTTCATAGACTTCAAATTTGAGGAAGAACAGCCCTGTATTGACCCTGATGAATATGCTTCTCCAATAGGTGCTTCTTGGCACAAACTTGATCAAAAATATGGTTGTTCTGTGGAAATCGCTGGGACCACCATAAACCACCGTTATCAGAAAATTTTCACGGTGCCAACTGTTGAGCTCTACTCAAGCTTCGAATTACTGGAAAAACTGAAAACATTACCAGATTATGATGTTACAAAATTTCAATATTATCAAAGATCTTTGTACTGGTCGTCCTGGATTCCATGGGACTTGGAATGTGAAAAAACATCGGGTCACTCTAGGCAAACAGTAGTGGAGCATATCAATGAAATCAAAGACATTGCTGTTGAGCAAGAAAATATTTATGATCTGATTTGGTACGGATATTTTCTTATGGCTGGGCTGCACTACATTATTGTTGTGGAGTCACCAAAGCCTCGGGTTAGAAAATTCTGGAATAAAATTAGACAGGCTTTGCTTTTCATTTTTAGTGTAGTTGAAATCGCTGGATTGATAAGAATAGTGTGGAAGACTCAGTCGCTCAGATCCTCTATTGAGCTCTTTGAAGGAGCTAGTTGCAGCGATACATTGGGAAACCACACATTCCATCATATCGCGCTGTCTTTGAAATATAATCAGTATGCTGATATCTTGGCAACTTCAATATTATTGCTCACGTTAGTTGTTGAGGTGGGTTCATTTCTCATCGAGCGCTCCACAATCAAATACAAGATTGAATAGAGAACTAAATTCTACTAAAATTCTACTCTTAAAATTTGTGAAATAAATCACGCTTTTTTACTCCTGAAGTTGTTGTGATAAATAGATATGATAGTGTCTTTTCTTTTTTCATAGCATTATATATAAGCCCAACATTTCTTCCTACTATTATAAGATAATATTATTCCTATAACTTTCCCTATTGAAGTTTGCGTCTCTAAATTTGTCTAAAAAACGCAGAGGCTAGGGTAATTTTACTCAGCAATCAGTTCAAGCAATGCAAGCAAATTTGACGCGATTTTTCAACTTGGCTTTTTCATAACTCCCGAATGATCGTTTTCTGCAAAGTTGTCCAGAGTATGTCAACTAGGGAACACGATTACTGGTAGATTGAAGAAGGTTTATTGGCTTGAGAGCATGGAGCAACAATAATCTTTCTTCCTTTTCTTCTAACAACAAAACAGCACGAAAAAAGAAAATGTTGCTCGAGCGCAGCCCAATGTTTGAAACACCACAACGATCATCGAAGAATCAGGTCAAATGCGAGTCGAGCACTCATCCGTCAATTGGCCTCCTCCTATCAACTAATTTGTATAACTGCTTGATTATTGACAATTTTGTTGTTCTCTGATCAGATGCCAGTTGATTTTTTCCTTGTCGACGACAATATAGTTGATTCGACAATTTAATTCTGACCAGAAAGGAGTCCCTCAATTATTGGTGTTCATACTCTTTTACTTAGTCTATTGGCCTATTATAACCGGATTACCGGCTATTTAAACTCGAACTTTGAGACTACAATAAAAACAAAAACATATTTTCTATTAGAAACAATGCAACAGAACCCCACTGTCAAAAGTACCCTTATCGCTTGCATCTCTGAGGTGAGTTCACTCCTTGAGCAGCACGAGGATTCAATCAAATACAATCAAGACAGAACTGCTGCCCTTGAAAATCTCAAAAGTATTGATCTTGGTACCCTTGAAGCTTTCTTTGAGGGAATGAAAAAGAAGCTGGACACTCTGAAATCCAATGCCTTTTCAAAATACAACATGAAGTATGACACCATTGTAAAGAAGATCCAAGATAATACGAAATGCTTGCAAACCGCAAGCGAAGTCTGCTCTTCCACTATCGAAAAACTGCTTGATCTCGACGCTAACATAGCCAAGAATTCAAGCCTTGGACAGTTTATTCTCCCAGAAACTATTGAAGGAATGTCAGCGAAAGCCAAGGTTCCAGTAGTACCAACTCCTGTTGATGAAGAGCTCGAAGACATCTTTAGCAAGGAGGAGACATACTCAGAAATCGGCTCTTTCTCAGTCATCCTCGGAAATCTTGAATCTCGTTTGGCTTATTTCTTAAACGAAAATCTTTCTGGCTTTGTTAAAGAAACACACATCGTGAAGAAGCCAGAAGTGCTTTTTGAGAAGCCTACCGACCTTGTTCCTATAAAGCCAAGAAGCAAGGTCCTTGCAGAAAACTTTGAGAGTGTCCTTGAAGGAACACTCGAGTATTTGGACATTTCACGCAAGCCTCTCCTCCACCAAGTACGATATGCTTCAAACGAAGTCTTCACGTTCGATTCCGAAACCAAGCAATTCGCAACCTACGAGCTCTTTACAGATAGCGAGTATAAAGTCCCTTTCACCATCTTCAATAACTCAGGAACTTGCATCTGGAAGAATCAGATTATTTTCTTCTTCGGAGGTGAAGACCCAGAGCAGAAAAATAAAACTTCAAATAGAGGGTTTTGTGCGAACATCGCATTAGCCAAAGGAAAGAATAAACTCATTGTTAAGGAGATTCCTAGCATGCTTTTCAGGAGACAGGAGTTTTCTCTAGCAACTCTCGGGGATTCAATCTACTTGATTTCTGGATACGATATGAACCTCAATCGAGAGAGAAGAGTGATTCCAAAATGCGAAAGACTTCATATCAAATCTCGCAGGTTCTATGAAATAAGAGATATTAACTACCCAAGACAATGGTCCTCTTGCATTAATCATAACAACACGCATCTCTATGTGTTTGCAGGTCAGAATTCGAAATACATGAACAACTTTGTTGACAAAGTTGAGAAGTATATGGTCCATTTGAACGACTGGTCCGTGTTGAAGTACACCATTCTTGATAATTTCGAGTACGAACCAGCGATAAAGATGGGTATCTATAAGATCACTGAGAATGAGATCGTCATTATGGGCGGAGAGAGAGATGAAGTGAGCCAGAATGACTATTACGTGTTTGACCTGAAGAAAAATATGTTCGTCAAGAGAAGAACGAAGTTCTTGAAGGGTGAAGTCCATTTTGCGAATAGAAATGAGGCGGCAATCGAAGAAAATAGAGTCTTCCTCTTCAGTGGGTGCTACGTGAATAGAGTGTACGATATCGATGTGTCTGAAAGAATTAATTATAACTTTACTCTTGGCACCCAGCAAGTCGACAATTAATAAAGTTGATATAAATTTGAGAGTTGAGAATTAGATGTCCATAAGATTTATGCAAAGTGTCAATTGAAATTGTGATCAAATTATGCTTATTCCATGAATATTCATTCAATCTTTTTTATACTTCAAATCTCTTAAAATGTTGCTCCTATAAGGGGAGGAAAAATTACTTGCTTGTATTGCTGGTATATAAGGTATCAGAACGATTTTTCAAAGAAAATAGAATCAAAATGAATTGTTGCTGGCAAAAAGAAAAAGAAAGTGTATGCTAATCCCTTTTTTATTTTATTTTAATTTTTTTCAATTGCTGTCTTCCGCTAATTGTGTAGACAGTTGATTAGATGATCGAGCTGAGTATATAATTTCCTTTCGAATTTATTCTGACAATCAGCATTTTCATTTAAGATAGATTCTTGGAGCTCTACAACAAATTAATGGGTCTGATCCATTTTACTGGATCAGAAGTTATTAGATAATTCACTGAATAAAACAGAAAAGCGGTTCGAGCAGATTATTCAATTTCAACAATAAAGAAAATTCGAAAATTGAACTAACAGCAAGAGCAATGGCTTCAAATATCAATCAACAGCCATTTCGAAACCACAACAAGATCGCTACTAATGAGACCGAACATGTATTGGATAAAAAATCTTCCACTCTTGGAAATTCTTCCATGATTGGGGAAATAAATCCAATTCTTAGAGCTCTATCTAAAAGAGTCTCAAATAGCGATGCGGTAGAGCATCTGAATCTCAAAACCTTCAAAGTTAAGCCTTGTTTGGATAATAATGAACATAGCTACAAACAATGCCGTTATTACCACGATTTTAGAGATCGTCGAAGAGAAGGAAACCATTACAGGCCAGAATTCTGTAGCTTTGCTGAAATTCCAGAAAACTGTTTGCACGGTGACTCCTGTCTGCAGGCTCATTCTCAAAGTGAGGTTCTCTATCACCCAGAAAACTATAAAACAAAATTTTGTCGGCATTATCCATCAGATGTGGAACTCTGCGAATATGGCTCTTTCTGCCCTTTTGCGCATAGTGACCAAGACATTAGAATCGAACTCATTCATTCCTACAAATATGATGAAGATTTTTACATGTTCCATTACAAAACTGTTTGGTGTCCTTTCGACCTCATTCAGCATGATAAGATTTCGTGTGTTTATGCGCATGATTGCCAAGATTATCGAAGGAAACCTCATCTATTCTCTTACGAGCCTGTAATCTGCCAGTCATGGAAACCGAACGAACTTATGACGAAAGGCAAAGATAGTTGCCCTCTAAAAGAACGCTGTCAAAAATGTCACGGGTGCAAAGAGTACGAGTATCATCCTCTGATCTACAAAACGAGTCTTTGTGCAAATGCAAATTGCCAAAACGATAGTCACTGCCGTTTTTATCATACATCAAAAGAGAGAAGGTATCTCTGCTCCATTCATCCGGTAGCTTTATTTATATATAAATAGGATCATACCTAGCAACATAGCAAATGGTTTGTTCACATTAGCGCCCAGAAAGCGAAGTGTCACTGAGACTCTTGAAAAAGGGAGTGAGAAGATAATAAGATATGACAAGCCAAGTGAAGGTTTAAAAGCAGCAGACAAGAGAGTTGAAAACCTGAACGAAATGTTTTCAGAAGAGCAGTTCAATCCAGTAAGAGCGAATAAAAATGATCAAAATATGTCGGATGAATGTCCATTGAATCTAGAGTAAAATTCAAACTGGATATCCCGAATTAATCCATAAATATAGCGAAGTTCTCAATAGTGATCAAAAAGATTATCAAGAAAAGAAGATGAGTATGGATGCATCAGTAGAGGGAAACAGCAATGGCCACAAATCAGCGGAGGATTCTGTAGCAAGTTATCACCCTTTAAAATCCTTTGACAGCCAGGAAGATTTCGATCGAGAGCAAGAGGACAAACTTAATTTATCTGAAGAAGAGTTGGATTCTTCAACCAGTTCTGAAAATCTTGGCTATGCGCCTTATTCAATTCATGATCTTGATCATCCGGAGCCAATTTTAAGCCCTCGATATTCGATTGAAGATCGTATCGAGTATCAATACAATTAAAATACCTATTTTTCTCGAATGATCCCTCGGTTTGTAATCGAAATGAAAGAGGTCAATTGGTTGTTTTCACAACTATTGAAGAAAATATAATGGGTTGTGGTCTCTTGAAACCAATACCGAAGGGAATCAATTTTTTCAAGATGGGGAGCTCAAATCCAGACGAAAAAGAGTAATATCTATCAATCTAAATTATGAGATTTTGTTCTATTTTCATTCAACTTTGCTACTATTACTATAATTTCATTGCAAATACTCAAGTATAGTTGCATGATTTTTTGCTTTCCTCTAATAGTTCAATGCATTATCTTATTTTTCAGACTGCAAGATGTACATGATTTGTTTTGTTGAAATACTCACCTGATAGGTTACTATAATTGCTCGCATTGATGTTTTGTTATTGTAAATTTATTTTCGCATGAAGTTGTCACTTCAAAAAATGTATTAGAGTTCTATTCTCTCCACCTTAATCTAATAAACTTAATTTCTATTCGATATATTACCAGTGGCAAAAAATTAACTAATTTTATTTACTTACTACGCTAACTTTATTTTGAACCTGTGCTTCCTGGGATGAGATGCAGCTGTGGGAAAAACTCAAAATCAAGCAGTAGACTTCAGTTTAGCGGACTCTACAAACTTAAACAATCTCTCAGATTTTCTGACTCTGAACTTCTAGAACTCAAAGAGAGGTTTTGCTCGTTTTTCAATCAAAAATACTTATTCTATTCTTTTCTTTGAAGGTATGACAGCATGGTTCCTCGTGGGGAGAAATACATTACTAAGGAAGCTTTTTGCGGCAAAATGGGACTTCTTGCTTATGATTGTGGAAACCTTCTATCGAATCGGATCTTTGAAGTTATTGATACCGACAGAAATGGTTATGTAAATCTCGCTGAGCTTATTGCGTGTCAACTCACCCTTATTATGCATTTCTTTTGAACAAAATAGCTTGGATTAGAGGAGTTTTTGCATTATTTGGACATTCTCATTAATGGCGAGCAAGAAGAGAAGGTTGAACTCACTTTTCGAATGATAGATCCGGAGAGGAAAGGGTGGTTCTCGTATGATGAGCTCTCGCAATTGATTATCTCAATACTTTCAGCTTGGAACGATATTACTGGAACGCAGCTAAGTAAAATGTTTTCTTCGGCAATTCTTTGCAATATTGATCTTAGATCTTGCGGATAATCATATGCTGAAGAACCAAATCAACACCGTTTTTCAGAAATTTGATCTGTCGGGTGATGGGAAGATCAATTTGGAAAATTTTAAAGCAGCTGTTATTAAGGAGCCCCATTTGCTAGAAATATTTGATTATGTGAATCAGGGGTTCCAAGAATCTATGAACCCTTTTGAGGTCCCTCCGCAATTCAAAGAGCTAGAAGCTAATATTGAAAACTTTGAGAAAAATTTAATCGAAATTGGCGGCTTGATCGAGCAAAATCCAAACGAAATAAGTGAAGAAGGAGAAATAAAACAACCTGAAGAAAGCACATCACCACTATTACCCAAACGACTGCGGATAGTTCTCAATTCGAATATAAATACAACTAAAAGTCGAAGTGCAAAGGAACTCGTGACTTTCCCAGATCCAAAATTCACAGACGAGTCGACTCCAGCAGTCAAGAAAATTTTACACATCAATAGGACAATATTCCTTCAGCCTCTGATTTCTCCGTGTCTTCCAGCAGGCATGCTCTCAAATAAAGTACCATAGCAATTAATTTTTCTCTTAGGTTTATCCCCGAAGAGAGTGCAGCAAAACAAAATTGAGTATGTCCGTTTTGAGAATACGGTCCATAGCAGTTTGAATTGTATTTCTTCTGAAAATCTAGAAGCATCCTCATTATATTCTTTTTTTAAAAAAAGATTTTAGCCCTGTAATGAAAAACTCAAAATTATCGAGTGGAGTGAAAGCAGACATCGTGATGAAAGACCTTCTGCGAGAGATTGATAAAGCGCAGGGGAAGCTTGGACATCAACGCAATAAGTCTCAAAAAATTGCGCCTATTATAATCGAGGAGGAGCCTACTGTGGTAATCGATGATTGCATCACGCAAGAAGGAGTTGAAAGCCAATATTCCAAATTTCCACTTTCTGGTCTGAAACGAACCGAATTTCACTCATCAAGCAAAAAATTTGACGTCCAAATACTTGAAACGATATTATCACAATCGTACGAGCAAAATGAGAGTAATTGGATATTCTATCATTTGAAAATTAACATTTTCATGCCCTCAGAACAACAAGCTGATCTAAATTTTATAAAAGTGCCAGCTAAAGAATATCTTTTTATGAAAGATCGTCTTTCGAAGCTTAAAGGGAAGGTCGAGGAGGTTACCAATGATACGCGTCGGGTGTTAGGAATGGTTGAAGCGATACATAAAGAGCCTCAGAAGAATAAGAAGTATGTTTCAAATCCTCTTAAGAGAAGGCTGTAACAAAATTAACAGTAGAAAGCAGAACGAAAACAAAGAATTGGAATATATGAAGTTAATGACCACTCAAAATGTCCCTACATCAAAGGCGATTGTGTTTCTTGGACACAAAGACTGGCATTTGGCACTGAATATGATGGTTGGGTTACAAATGGCTGTTAAAAGTATCATGAGCTTCACGAATTACGAGATTGAGCCTAAGGACTTTAAGCTAATGCAATATTTTCAATTGGTTCCGAAGTAAATTCGCTCTTACGTTCTACCTAATAGAATCAATCGTCGTTGTGGATTAATAGGTTTGGAAATAATACTTCTAAGCCGAAGCTGTGTACATTTTATGACTATGCTCCTCATGTTTTTAACGAAATAAGACAACTCTATGGTATAAAGAACTCTGATTACCTGCAATCGATAGGACCCGAAGCGATGCTGAATAATTGGATCAACGGAAATATTACTGGTCTCACGGAATTAATTTCTTCGGGGAAGAGCGGCAGCCTGTTTTACTACACAGCAGATGGTATGATTGAATAAACTTTTACAAACTTCTCATAATGGCTTAATAAAATAAAATAAAACAGGACAGTATATCATAAAAACCGTGAAAAAAACCGAATTTCGTTTCCTCCTGAAGATACTAAAGAACTATTATACTCATTTGATTCAAAACCCACAGTCCATGATCATCAAGTAGCACCATTTGTTGTTTATAAGAATTCCTGATCTCAGTTTCTGCAGATTTTTTGGATGCCATAAAATTAAATACCAAAAAGAAGGGGCAACCAGACGATTCAAAACAGCCTATATCACAGTCATGGGAAACGTTTTTAACACAATCAATGAAATTCATACAAGGTTTGATTTAAAAGGATCGACTTATGGACGAAGAACACAGACTGAGTACCATAACATTTTATCATTACCACTCTTACTCGAGCTTTTCTCTTAGTGATCCTACAGTTGCCAAAAAAGATCTTGATTTTATCGAAAAAGGTGAAAAATTGAAATTCACGAGTAGCCAAGTCCCAGTTTTCCTTGATCAACTGAGGAAAGATGCCAAATTTTTCGCTGACAACAATATTATCGATTACAGCTTGCTTGTTGGCGTCCATAACCTTAACCAAAGGCGAGAACATGATATCATGAACAGTAACAATGCAGTAATATTCCATTGTTATCTAATTCTTTTATGTTAGAGAATAAAGTAAAACATTTAGGCGGGGTAGAGATGGAGGCTTTTACCAACTGGCTTCTAAAACAAGTAATAAGCACATAGTGTTAAGGAGGCTATTTCAATTTCTTTGCAGGAAGCGCTTCATAAAGGTGGCAGTTTATCATACGATGGAGAGAAAATATACTATTTTGGAATCATAGATATATTGACCGAATTCAAGTAAGGCTTTTCAACAGGAGGTTGATTACTAAAATTTTTTCCTAGCACCAAGAAAAAGCTGGAGTATGCATTCAAGTCGGTAGTTCATCATCGCTCTGAATTTTCAGCGATTCCGCCGGTGAAATATGCGACTCGATTCTTGAACTTTATTATTTCGAACGTCTCCACATCAACGGCGAACTTAAATAATTGAAAGCGTGTTAACGATATAATAAAGACTTTAGAAGCAGCAGCAGCTGAAATAGATGGCTCAAGTCATCTCAGTGAACCATATTTTCAAATAGAATATATTTTATTTTGATAGCTTATATCAACCGATCTTAATCTTTAAACTTTCCCATGATTTTGTCAACTTTATCAACTTTATATTAAGTAATGACTTATTCAATCTAATATTTTAAGTATATCAATTTTTTGAAGCTATAGTTGTTCATTAAGGCTTAATCATTATCGCCAATTACTTCGGAAAAGCAAATGAGATGACCTTGATGCTTGTGACATTGAGAGAATCCACTTGAAAGATTTCGGGTTTCAGAGATAAACGATATTGAGGAGCTGCTCATCACCGTTTGAGACTTTGGAATTTCACTATTTTATTTCAATTCATAATCTGAAACATTTCAAATAGTCTCATTTCAAAACCGATATAACCTACTTATTTTCGTTTGAAAACCCAGTTCGTAATGAAATCCAGATATTTAACGAGATAGCCATCTTCAATTTCTCAAATTAATTCATTCGATTTAGCGTTAAGCAAATAAAACCATTACAGCAACTTGTCTTGAGCTTAAAAGCTTACTACTCACACAATTACTTTAACGATAGCCTATCTGCCTCAATTTACTGGAAAAACTCTAAAAAACATGTTAAGGAGAGAACTGAAACAAGAAGGAATCTTGTGAGTCTTTATTAGATAAGGTTTTTGGCAAATTTTATAATAAGCGGATTAAATTAAAACCAAATTCACAACTAAATGGGAAACAAATTTTGTTGTGGTGACAACAATCTCGTAACTACTCTTGATCATTTTAAATTCTTATCCTGTTAGGTACAACGAAGAGATTCAACACCTCCTCAAACCGAAGGGTATCCACTTCCGAAAGCCTCAGAGGAAGGCATGAAACTTGAACTGGGTAACTCTTCGAAAAGATTGTCGTTTTCGCTCATCATCGACTAACCAGAAGATAGCATATACTCTTATTTGAAGGAACATAGAAGCATACCTGCATCATTTTATAATAATGAAAGTCCAGCTGCAATCCTCAAGCAATTCAGAGATCAACAAATCGAGTATGGAAAGAACCAACGGAACTGTGCTTACCCGAAAGACAGAGCGATATCTTCTAAGAGTAGCTGTGGAAGTTCCAAACGAGAAGCCGATGAAACCGTTGCGATTCAGTCAGGAAAGCGACAAGAAATACCTGAGACAGAAAGTGCATTTCTTTATGATTCAGCCATCAGCCAAGTTAAGGACTGCGCTCTCAAAGTAGTGAAATCAACCCTTCAAAACTCTTCCGATACGATAGCAAGTCGTTTGATTCGCCATAATAAAGTTATCTCCCAGCCCATGCCTGAAGCACATGACTTAAATAATAGCACCAATGTCATTTACTGTAATTTGGACGATATAGCTTTTGAAGAGCTGCCAGCTTTGAAATGCAGTCGGATCTTGAAAACATTTGAAAGAATAAAGAGACTAGGAGTAAACAGACCAAGATCGCAATCATGGGCTCCAATCCCATCGTGCGATGCTCGAGACATTTCGTATTACTCTTTAGTTACGGAGGAAGTTGACGATGTCTCGCAGGAGTATATAAGAGCGCCGAAAGATTTTGATGATGAATATGAAAGGAAGGAGAAAATTTTGGAGAAAGATCAGAATGCAATTAACTCAGCATTTGCACAGGCTTCCTCCAAATTAAAGTGTGCTTACTTACCGCATCATAGCCATGTCAGCCAAACTGACACTGGAAATTTTCAGTTGCAAAATAAGCAATTCGATAGATTGGACGATTTTTCAGGTCAGCTGATAAGTGAAAGAATTAGTATTATCAGTGCAGGAGATGAATTTAACCAATTCGATCGAGTGTACGATAGCAACCTGGAAATTGAGGTTCAAAACGATCAACAAGATTCACAAGAAACCTGCTTTCAGGAGCCTAGGGCTCATAATGAAAAGCTTTCAGGTGAGAGAGAGTACAGTGATCATTGGTTCTACAGTCCTGCAAGACAGATGAGATCTGATTCCATTTCAACAAATGATGAGTTTTCAAACCGCTACACATCAGCTAATAATAATTCAGAAAAAAGCAATTTCTTAAAATATTCATCCCCTATTGGAAAACAATTCGAAGTAACAAAATATTTCTGAGCACGAAGAACCATTGATTGAAGAAGAGCTTATTGGAAGTCTCATTAGGTTTGAAAATCATTCCCAGCAGCCAATTATTGATCCAAACAGAGGCTATCAGAAGAGGCTATTAGATTGACTCACTCTCTGGAGACTATCTTATTTTTGATTTAAGACCCCCGAGAAATGGATATCAAAACAGAAATTATGGACAAATGCTTCAGGGGATTCCAGCTTTTGTTTTGCCTTAATAGCGTTAGTAATAAGATTGCTCAACTTACAGCAATGATTGGTATGGTAACAAGGATACATTCAGCAATAACTTAGAGATGCGGCAATTTTTTAAAATTTCTTAGCGAGCTATAAGTATGTGTTTTGTTGTACAATAATGAATGTTTAGTGATTCCTGCAATAATATGAGAAAGCATATTACCCGCAAACTTTTTTTCGATAAGCGAAATGAGATTAAATTTTGTGTAGAATTAGAAAATTATGATCATCTAAACCCTCATGTAAATTTTTCATATTTATATTAGGCTCAACTCATTGAGAACACCACATGATAAAAAGTGCCAATTTAGCATGAAACTTAGAAGTAATTAAGGCAATTTTACTTAGCTTAGCTATTAACTATTTTCTATAGTTTGAAAATCATGCTCTAAATTTGCATTTAAGACCTATTGAAGATGAAACCTTCTTCATTTTGCACTCTTTAGAAGGAAGAACATTTCAGGCTCTGAAGCAATCTTCATAAACTGTTTGTCCTCCAGAGTCCAGCGATTTTTTGGAGTGAGTAATAGCATTTCTAGTTTCTCCCTCAACATTTTCAATTTGACTTTCCAATCCAGAGTCTCAGTTCTAATCGGTGATTTTTTCGGTCTTTTTTCATAGAGGGCATTTATTTTCAGCCTTTCTGGAGTCTTAGGAATGTAACTACTTGTCATGCTGCTCTGTGTCGGGAGAGCCTTACTACCCTTGGATGGAGATAACCGGCTCTTGTCAATTTGCAGCCTGCCTCTTTGTGTCTCGGCTTCTCGTAGAACTTCAACATTGCTTCTCTTCGGTAAACTGGCCGTCGCAGCTTCTTCTCTGCTGATCTCAGTTGTGAGATCATAGAGCTCGTTGGTCACCTTCATAAATGAATCGTTCGAAAATCCTCCTCCAGGATGGCTCTCCTCATCATCTTCCTCTAAACTCTGATGAGTAATCTGTCCTTTTGAACTAATCAAAGGTAACCCCTTATGCTTATCTTTCGACAGTCTCTTTGAAGTTACATTCAAATCACTCCTCAATGATGCATTCAAATCAGTAGAAAGTTTTGATTTATCAAGCTGCTTTTTCTTATCTGCAGGCGTGATGACCTTTGGCTTTTTCATGATAGCTGATGGGAAGTATTTGCTAAGACTCTCGACATAGGGAGGTGTAATATCATCTAAACCACCGATTTCTTCCAGTTTTGTTGTTATCGTGCTAGCGAATTTACCCTTCATTATTTTGGTCATCTCAACAGTTTTCGTGTCTGCTAGAGTCACATAAATGAGTGAGAGAGCTTTGCTCCAAGTGCATAACACTCTAGTTGGCTGCAAATCAATATTATTGGACCATCCTGGAATCTTGTCAGCAAGGTTAACTTCTCGAAAAGTATTCAGTCCATCGAGTGTGCCATTGGTTCCAGTCCAATACAGTCGACGATTTTCTGTTAGAGCGATTGAACATCGATAGCCAGCTTGCACCTGTAAGATCTTTTCCTTGTATGCCCCTAAGCGGCTTTCGCAGAGAACAGGCAAACTTCGACTCTCATAGCCTTTTAATCCAAGTTGGCCAAAGCTGCCCCATCCCCAAACGAAAATTTTACCAAAAGTTGTTTTGCAAATTACATGTTTGAAACCACAACTGACCTGAGCAGCGAGTTCTCCGTCATTTTTCAGCTTGGAAATTAGCGTTGGGTAGCGTCGTGGCTGCGTATCGCCGAGGCCAAGTTGTCCTGCGGAATTGTCAGTACCAAAGGAGAATAACAAACCATTTGATGCCAAGAGGACTGTAAAATTCATACCACAGGAAGCCGATGAAATTTTCACGTTCTTAGGGAGGTCCAGACGATAAGGGCTCAACTTCCATCCGCTTTCTAGCAAGATTGGCCAGGTGAAAGCGCCTCCTGAGGCAGTAACAGCTACACTGTTCGCTCCTTTTGCTCGAATGTCAATCACGGGGTCTCCGGACACTCCGAGATCAACCTGCACAATTTCACCGATATCTTTTGTATGGCCTAATCCTAACTGACCTTTATTGTTCGCTCCCCAAGCATACAATTTCCCTTGACTATCAAGCAGCAAGTTATGATCATCACCTGCTTTAAGAATTCTGGGTCTTAACTCAGGACCTCCGATCTCTTCTAATGACACTTCTTCTGCTGTGTACTTAAATTGCTTGAGATTGAGAGGTCTGCCAAGCTGGAACTTATCGTTTGCACCCCAAGAATACAGCTTTGGATGGTTAGTCATGGCTAGTGTGTGATAACCTCCAGCCTCATAGACTTGGATGTCATATTCGGGATTTTTGCAAAATTGATTCTGGATATCAAGAGCTTGCTCACTCCAGAGTGGCTCATATATGTCTCTTAGGTCAGTATGAGTATCTAGATCGATGATTCTGGCATATAAGGCGACTTTCTTATTACCCAACGTAGGGAGCACTTTCGATCGATTCTTTGCTCCATATTCCTCTTCGAATTGATTTACATCCATCGCGATTTTCCCAAGCTCCATTTGTTCCTTATAGTAGCCGATCCCTCCAAATAGCGTTCCTACCTCAGCTGCCAATACATCATCGAGATATGTCTCATTTACCGCTTTATAGCCCTCAAGTCGTCTCTTTGCCTGCGTACTCCAAGCAAGCCAACACCGAATTTTCCTTTGGATAATGGGGGTGGCCCATCGAATCTCCAAGAAAGTTTCTCGAAGCCATTTCATGCGAACGGCTCCTTGAATCACTCTGGCAGCTTTGTGCCATCGTTTCAATTTGCTCCTGACTAAGAAGCCTCGAATGTTTCTTTGGAACATTAGGGCATACTTCAGCAATTTAATATTTAGCCCCACCAATTTCGCCTTTTGAATAATCATGTGATTTATTCTACGAGCAATAATTCCTCTCACTCGAGCTTGGATTTTGATCGCCGCTTGTCCTTGTATCTTTTCCAGAAGGATCTCAGTTCCATTACTAATTATCTGCTCTACTATCGTTTGAACAAATCGGATAATTTTATACTTCTTCCGGACTAGGAATCCTCGGAATACCTTTTGAATACGAATCATGTCTTTATAGATTTTCTTATATTTCTGCCAGTAGAAATTCATTTTCCACCATGTTTGTAATTTCTTTATCGTTGTTTTGATTTTCTGGAATTTGCGCGTTTGAAGGATAGTGAGATACCATCGCTGGATCTTCCTTATTAGTTTTTTAGTCTGCTGTAATTTTCGAGCGTAAGCTCTGACTCTAAACAGGTTTTGAACCACTCTGATCCCTTTGAGACATGCTAACACTTTTTTTCTCACAGGGTACCATTTTTTAACAAACAAACAATATTTGCGCCAGAACTTTTGGACCACTTTAGCTGCTTTCATCTTGCCTTTCATTTTTTCATATAGGATTTTATTTAGCTCTGCTTCCGCTCCCAACTTCATGAAAACTTTTGTATTTCCAAACAGAATTCCGGATCCAAAGTCAATTTTAGTATATTTGACGAGATCCTTTGACATGCTCTTAAAATCAGAACCCAGTTCTACATGCTTATGGAAGGGGGTAATTGAGTGCTGTCCTGCGAGCTCTTCGTACTTTTCGTAGAAATTTTTGTAGTACCTTCTTGTGGGATAGCTCAATTTACGGACTTTAATCGTCTCTAACAGTCCCATATATTGAATCTGCTCCAGAGTCATTCGCGGCATGAACAGCTTTTTCTCTTTGCGATTGTTGGGTTTGATGCAGCGGATGAAGTGGCAGTCGCAGCTTTTAAGTTCGTTATATAAGTCTTTCATTTGCATTCTGAACTTTGCGCCAAGGAATTTGTCTTTTGCACTTGTTCCTTTTTTGGCTTGGACTTCAGGTTCTGCTTCATTGCCACACAATCCTTTGTAAATCCGTGGAATCTCTTTGAATGAGGATTTAAATAGCGCTTTTTCAATATAAGCGCTTAGTTCGTCTCTGTTCTTGAACCTGAACCCGTTGATGTTGTATTCAACAGGACTTGCTGTGTGCATTACAATGAAAGTGTCTTTAGCCATTTTAGGCTTTTTAAAGCAAGGGTTTTTCTCATGTGACTTAATGATTTTTTGACATAACGCTTCATCGGTTGAATTAACCGAGCAAGATTCATCCGTTAAGCAAAAAATACCAGCTGGAGGCTTATCTAATAATTCGATAACGTCTTGATTGTCTTTAAAAACGATCTCGCAGAGATAATCTTGAAGCCCTTCTTCGCAGAACTCCTTCTCTTCGGCTTTGAATATGTAAAAAATGTACAGTTGTTGCAGCTGTTCATTCGTATAATTAATACAGAGCTGCTCTATGCTGTTGACTTTAAATATTTCGAATCCAAAGATGTCGAGCAATCCTATGTGGAAATAGTTATGAAGCAACTGCGGTATATCAGCTCCATCCTTAAGAAATTCTGCTGGCATTACAGTAAAGTTCAATCGCTTCACAAGCCAGTTGAAAAGAGTGTTATACAGCTCTTTCGCCAGAGAATCTCTTTGAGTGATGCATTCTGCTTTTGAGATCGTTGACTGGATAACCTGACCCTGAATCTCTCTAAACTTGAACATTAATGCAGTGTTGAGTTCCTCATAGTCGATTTGGAGAAGGTTAGAGGCATCCTTTAAGTATTCCTCGTTTTTTACGATACAAGGGATTTTGTCTGTGAGTGCTGAGTCATCAAAGTCTACGTTGCCAAGCAATAGCGAGCACGCAACGATAGTCCAAATCGCTTTTTGCTCTTCTTGCGTGAATTTCATCGTATTGAATGAAGCTACGACTTCGTTGTAGAGCTCCACATCGTCTATAGCTTGTACCTCATAGCAACCAGAGCGATTCAAGTAAAAGCAGCTCTCCATGCGAGATTTACCATCTTTAAATAATTTCAAGGCCTCAAGCTCCTTCTGTGTTGCACCCTTGAAGAGATGATAGTAGATATGATAATTTCGCTCCCCTTGTGACTGAGTACAACATCTAGATTTCTCCAGCAGGTAGTTGGTGATAGTAGCACCCATAATCTTCCCTTCTGAACTGCCTTTCGAGATGAGCAACGATACATATTTTCCGAAACGCGAAGAATTATCGTTACGAACTGTCTTTGCGTTTCCGAAAGCTTCAAGAATCGGATTACAAGCCAAGATTTTATCTTCGATGGAAGGCTCATCTGAATTGACCGCTTCACCTTTTGCGCTGTTAAGTGAAGTCAAAAATTTCATCGCAAACTTTGTATTTTCCGTTTTTCCTGCGCCTGATTCACCAGATATAACTATTGCCTGATTTCTTTGGTCTCTTAGAAGGTTAGTAACAGCACCTGAACTGATGGCATACACGTGTGGTATATGTGATTTCGGATCAAATTTCAGCTCACGAACTGAAGTTTGAAACTTTGAAAGTATTTCAGTGGTGAACAGTTCAGGAATCATACAGTAAGGGTTGAGAACGATAAGTGATGAGCCGACATAAGTGAAAATTTTGCCTTTGGTATAGCGCTCTCGTAAGTTATAAAGTAGCTCTGCTTCGCTGAGATTTTCCATTTCAACCATATCATCATACCCATCAGGTAGTCTGCTGTAATTGTTGACAGCAAACACGAGTTTTCCATTGACTTCTTCATCAGCGGAGGCTCCTTCGAACCTGATGAGCACTTTCTCAGTTTCGGGTTTAATGTCTACAGCCGTTGCTCTTCTGTAACTTTCTGAGGCTAAATCGCTATCGGGTAACTGTATCCAGAGAGAGTCACCTTTACTCACCCAAGCCACGTCTACAAGTTCTTCAGCTTTTTTCATTAGATTTGAAGGTCAAACTCTTAGAACGTCCCACGACTCAACGACTAAATAAATGATTTTAATAAAATCCAAACTCCGCAAAATAGCAGTTGCTCTATAAGTATTAACAAAGTTTTCACAAATCATTTAAGATTCTAACGAAATACTAAATTCCTTGAAAAAAAGATCTTTAGAATCGGAAATTTATATGAACTTAAAAATGATCCTAGTTCGTAGAGTAGGAAGTGGTAGTTGTTACAAGAAAATGACTCAAAGATTTTGAAGGTTTTTTCAGTTCATTTCACAAACATAATTATTGTAAGCTATTTTACACGAAATATTACACAATTATTAAAAGTGCAATACCATTACTGAACGCTCGCCATAATAATATCTAACTATTTGAGAATTTCTCAAAAAAGCAGACAAAAAGTTACGTAGCATAGAAACTAATGAGATAATAAAAATTCAAATACATTTATTTTTTTCGACGATTATTAAATCCTCCTTGCAGAGAAGGAGCTTGTTCTCTCGGTTATTAGAAGCTTTAGATGTTAGACCTTTTTTCAATCTTAGAGGCGAACAAATTTCGTCCACACTATACAATGATCGTATCTTTTTTCCATCTGACGTGTTCTGAAGGAAGAAAACCGTTTTTAGAGACATTATATATACTAAATCTACTTACCTTCAGGATCCACTCATGTGCCAGGGCTTCAAATGGAGTTATCCGCTTTTTATAATTCACTTGCAGAAGACGATTGATTAGATCTTTCCCATCTGACGATATTTTTTGCCACATTTCACAAGTAGTGTTGACTGCTCCGCTCATTATTTGCTTGATCAAATCCTCTTTACTACAGTCAAATATATTATTTCATTTGAATGCTTGACTCATTACTTTTCAGCTTCAAATGGAAGATGCCCTGTTAGCATTGCATAAAGGACAATACCCAGGCTCCAGATGTCAATTGCTTCCCTAAGATAATGAGAGATGGTATTGCCTTAATGACGTCAATAAATTACGTGTATTCGTGTTCGGCAAAGCATTCTGGAGCAAGATAGCTCAACACTCCAGTAGGAGTCAGCATCTTCATGTTTTCCATAGTCAAGCCGCAGTATTTTTTCTCGTATTTTATGAATTTAGCGACGTCTAAATCCAGAATTCGAATAAGTTTTCCATCTGTTAATTACGTGTTACTCCTTGGGAACATCAGAATTAACTACCTTTAGAGGCTAGTATATTATTTAATTGTAGATCACGGTGACAAACAGCTTTGCAGTGTAGATATTGAACCGCCAATAGAATTTGCTTGAAAATCAAGGCCGCTGTTACTTCTATCGACAATCGTTTTTGTAAAAAAATGGAAATCGGACTATTGAGTTACCATCAAAACGACCAAACTTCTCCAAATGCTTTTGTAGATCAGGAGCATCCACAAATTCCATAACACTGAATAACTTTTCTTTAAACATATCCACATATAATTCGAAAACATTGATGATTAGGTTGTTAAAGAGTTTCTTTCTCTCATTAAATTGTTTAATTTCCTTGGATTAATAAGTTAAGTTAAGTAAAGTCATGTTATTATTTACTATGAGTAACCGTTCTTCGTGCCGAATACTGATGATTTTTACAGCGAAAACTTGTCCACTTGCTTTATGAACACATTTTTTCACGACACCGGAACACCCTTGTCCTATGGTTTCCAATTCCTCATAAAACTCACTAAAATTTCCTTCAATAAAATGTATAGATTCTTTTGTTTTATCTTCAAGATCAGTCACAAGTTGATCCATGAAAGCCAGTTTGGCCGCTTTTTGTACTATGCGTAAATGTTAGCAACCATTCTTTGATGTAGGTACCAAATATTTCATTTAAGTGACTCTTCTCTTTCGAAATCACAACTACACCGTCCTTGGTGCTTAACTCCCTCAAGGTAAAGCAATTCTCCACAGAATGCTTCCTTGAGTCCAGACAAAATGAATTTTCTGTTGCAATAGTAGAAAAACCTATGAATATGATTATTATTGATTATTTCTGTGCTTTCTGAGCTAATTGATATACTTTTCGGACGTTTTTCGGACCAACCATAATCGCTGAGTGAAAAAGAGCCGCCCTTTAGTATAATTGATTCATCTGATATGATATTATTTCTTGAGTCATTTTTAACTGAGAAGTATATTACGTTTAATACTGCTTCTCATTCTGTCCATATTTGCCCTCCTCCGAATGCGCGATGGAGAAATTGAATTTTCTTCATTTGATGCTGGCAAGCTGTTCAAAGAAGTTCCTGTTGATTCCAATACGTTTGAGACGACCTTTTCTCCTGAATCTTCTATTGATACAAGTTTAAGTAGGTTTTTAGTTCATTTTTACGCTTTGAAGGTTCGATTCCATGGTCATCTAATGAAGTCGAGTCTTTGGTTTCCATAATATTTTATTTTAAATAGACTGACAGGTATTTTTCTGCTCTGAAATGCGAACAAATTTTTAAACAAATTTCTGGGAATACAGTCATAAATTTTCGAAATTTTGAAACGTCAATCTTGGTTGATTGGATATTAAATTCGAGGCATTTATGCTTGAGAGTTGATATTTTTTTCTGAATCGGGGCAGTAGCGCGTTCGGTTCTAAGAATCATTCTTCTAATTCTATAAATTTAAATTCGTTTAATTGTTGATTGACTCTCTAACCTGGATGTACTTTGGATTTCAGATATACTCGTTAGCAATAGCTAGATATATTGCTCTCTTAGACTCTTTGACCTGAGAATTTCGGTCAATGATGCTTGAAATCTAAATTCGATACAGAAATTCAAGAAACAATGAAGGAAATGGTAGAAATACCGAGAAAACTCAAATGTTTCTGCAGAATTTCGGCTGTTATTTAGATGAATTAACCCCAACAAGACTTCACTGCTACTAACTTCGCTTCATTCATTAGAAAAGTTCCTAGTATCAATAATCCGATTAAAATATAAAGATAGGTATTTTTTTTGTTTATTCTAAGATTTTCTCCCGCATTATTGGTTATAAGTGTTATGAGTCTGATTTTCTATTTCTCATCTTTCAGTTCAGAAGATATAATCCTAATAATCGAAAATATTCCAACGAGAGAGTATGTTTTGATATATTTACAACTAAACAACAAAACGGGATCCAACTCTCAAAAACTAATGGAAATATTTTGTAATTCAGTTCTGAATCTATTTGTTCTTGTAGAATAGAAGAAAAGTCTTAACAAATTCGACGTGCAACGGATTTCTAATTTGAAGTCAGTTTGTGTTCAAATCGGAAGGTCTACCCTTTTCTCTAAGGTCACTAATGTTCAGATTTTTGACCACAAAGTCGACCACACCGAAGTTGAAGTTGAATTGATTCCGATTCCATTCCTGGAGTAGAATATACACTTATCATTGACTTTGTATAAAGAAAGATATTAAACTTCCTGAAGTTCCAAACGCAACTCTTCATTGAGATCTTCTCTTCTTGTTAGAAGAATTTTATGGCGAGTGCTATCGTTTCTTACTCATTTTTTGTTGAGACTCAAATCCAATGATAGATTCTAATGTATCAATTCAATATTAGTTCTCATCAACAATAGAACGAACACATTATCTTTTATTAAAGAGTTTGTGACTGAGAACATCATTCAACACGCTTACTTCCAAAAACTTCGGTATAAAGTACTGGAAATCAGAAATTCTCAGACTTGATTCTTTGAAGTTGCAGAACAGGGAGACATCGAGGATAACGCAGTTGTTTTGTGCTGCGGAAAGTCGTGCTCTACTCAAAATTCTTATCATTAGCAGATCGGGTTCTCCAGAAGAGATTTTCAAATGGAATTTCTAAACGCAAGCTCATATCTAACTCTCGAAGTTTTTAGAGTTAAAACCAAACGCCTTTTCGAAGAGCAATAATAAAATTCGAATTTTGATTCACGAGTTATCCGTTAGAGCACGAAAGACAAATTTCCAAAGAATCACTCTCGCACATTTTTTTAGAGAGCAATCCAGAACACAGATTCAAAGCCTGACGATCGGCAAGAATCTGTACAACTGCCTAAACACCTTTGAGTTAAACAAATTTCTCGCAAATTCCATAGATTTCGATTTTCTACGGTTCTTTTAGAACTGGTCTGAAAAATTAATCTAAAACGTGTCAGGAGATAGTAGGAGTTGAAAAATACCGTTTGAGTGTACCAGATAGGTTGTGACGCACGATGATTGCTTGAGAAATCTCTTGAGAGTCCCCGACTGCTGAAATTCTCCTTAGAAGAGTGATTTTCGAAGCAAGACGGGTGCTTCTTAGTGATTCTGACGGATCTCAGAAAAATTTAAGAATCTCTCCGAAATTAATGAATCACATTTGCCCAGTGATCAATAGGCGTTATAAGGCGAGCCGCTTCAAATCTTATAAACAAAGAACTAATTGGACTAAGAAATATCAAGTTGAAGATGAATACCTTATTCGCAGGTGCCTATGCAGTTGGAGTCCTTGCAGTCACTACACGGCTTGCCAACAGACACGCGCAGGTGATTGACAAAGATATCCATGGAAAAACCTCTGACCTGGCTCGATTGTTCGCTTTAAGAGAAAGCATCGAAGAATTCCCACTCCCGTTACAACCGGAGCTCACTTCACTAAGATCGAATGCTTTCAACAGCCGTCCCTCTGTGTTCTAAATTCACCAATACCATCTCGAGAAGCACATTAGACAAACTAAGAGAATCATTGCCTTCTACACAGGATAGTGCTCTCTCTGCCTCCAATTCATGAAATTAATACGGAAAATTGCTCCTATTTTTATTCGAACCTCTAATCATAATTATTTAACTAATAGCCTAGTATTGATCAAGAGGTCTCTCATATGTGATAACTAATGAGTTTATTTGTCCGTTGTTACTTATTTAATATCATTAAGTAGCTATATCTCTATTTAATCCAAACATCTAACATCCAAAATGCGCATGAGTTCCGGAGGATTCTTTTAAGTTTGTGGAACAGTTACAAATTCTTTGACATTAATGGCAATGGTAATATCTGAAAGTTTTGATCGCTTTCAGAGCATAATAGCAAATAAAGGTTTTACAAGTTTAGTTACTGAGCCTTCCTTTTTCCCTCTCTCAATAAGGACCATTGACTTATGGTCTTTAGCATTCATGGTATTTTTTCCTGACTGGGAATCTTCATGTGAATGTAACATATAATCAAAAGGCACTTACTTTGAGAGAAAGAGAGGAGGAAGGAAAAAAAAAAACGATAGAAAAAAATGATAACCGCAACATTAAAGAGTATCTACACGCGTGCGGTTAAGATTCGCAAATTCAAGCAAAAATGAAGCTTCTTTTTCTTGAGATGAAATAATGGACTGCTAATTGATTATGCTTTTAGGCCCATTGAAAAACATGCGGAATTTTCCTTTTGTTTCCTTAAAGGCGGATAGGCTTTTTTTAAATCATTCCGGCCTAAATTCCAATCGAATTCCAACTGAAACGATCTTTTCTCCAAAAGCCCGAACTTTGAAAACGTGGATTTATTCCCAAGAATTTAATAAGGTAAATTAGCTCATCCTTGGGAGATAGTTATCACCTGGATTTTTTTTTAAAAGTCAAATTGTTGGAGGTTTATATAAACAAACTAATCGAGAATACGAATCTTGCACAATGGGGTTAAGCTATTGCAAAGAGACATCAGTCTCTCAGATGCCGAGGTCAGCATCAACAACCATGAATCGAGAAGAAAGCAAAAAACTGAAGCAATTGATGAGAAAATTTTCTCCGAATTCTCAGATTCAAGAATATGGTTTCTATCTCTCAGATAACTTTGACGACTTTATTTATATCAAGCAGCATGATCTTCTAGTCTTCCTTACTGGCGATTGGTTCCGATATGAATTCAATCGAAAGAGACCGCCTCCAAGTATCCCTAACCTGGATAGGAAGCACTTCTCGAGCCAGGTTTTGCCATTTTATAGCTCTCTAAAAGATCAATCCAGCATCGACATCAGAAACAGTCTGATTGACGATGAGGACAAAGACTACTCTCGAGCAAGCATGCTGGCGGAAGTAACCACCGAGGCGCAAAAAGAAGCTTCATTGCTCATTTATAGTTTAAAGCGTCGCAAAATCGTCTCAAGAATCAGCAAATTTTCTTTTGGCTTCTCGTTTTATTCTCGGATTCGATATTCGGATATGTTTAAGGGTTTCTTGATCCTTGAAGTCAATCTCAGTTTATTCGTTCTTTCAATCTCTGGCCGGAAGCTCACTAAACTCAATTTTGCTTATGATAAAGACGTTGACACTCGCAGTTTTGAAGTTATTGATTCTCTCGGTCTCATCGCCGTGGGAACAAAGAGCGGTCTAGTGAAATTATTCGCAATTGATAATGATGAGGCCAGATCACCAATCCCCTCAAAAAATCAGAATATGATACTTAACTTGAAGTTGGTGCAAATGATAACGCTACCGCTCGGAGAAAGTCAAGTTTCCTCACTGAATTATTCGGAAAAGAGCAAAATTTTGGTTGTGAATGAAAGAGGAGCGTGCTTCTATTTTTATAAATGGGTTTCAAGACCAGACGGAACGAGCTCCTTCAAGCCAGTATCGATGCATTATTATAACGCTGCTAATACATTAGTGCCATTCCAATATGAATCGAATTCCAGACACTACTCCTTTGAATCGGCCATCAGGAACCGAGACATTTGGATTTTTGAAGAAGGAAACAAATTTTACCTATGGAAATCAGATATCCATCCGTCTGAAGTATTTATATGGGAGACTTCGAGGTTAGCAGACAAAAATCAGCTCAGATTAGCTACCAGGATTGACTGGGAGAAGTTGTATAGACTTGATCAAAAGAAGGGATTGATGTACATCGAAGAAAGGCTCAACAAGATGATTCTGCTGTCACGAAATGAAGTTAAAGAATTCATTCTGCTCGCAATATTAGTGCTGCGATTCGCAAACGAACTCGAAGTATTTGATTTCTTAGGAAGACGCAAGGAAGGTTACGATATAATTAGTTTAAGTGTTAAAAATGGGAAGCATTACTGCCGTTTGTCGTTGCTGTGACCTGTTTTAACTTAAAGAAACCACAATTTCCAAATTTTAGTAATTATAAGTTTTTTTCGTCTAAAGTATCAGATTTTTCATCTGTGGCTCTCAAAAATCTGGATTAGATTTCCGATATATGCGTAATTTCGATTCTTAATTTTAAAGAGAGTATATTTGCATCAGTAAGAAAAACTTCCTATTTTTGTAACGAATTCAGAATAATGAAAAAAAAAATCACCATGAGCCAAAGGAATCATAAAATTTGGAGGGACTGAAGTCAAGTCAAGCAAATTTTTTCTATTTTTCAAGGAACTTTTGTTGTTTACGGTGTTTAGTTGAAGTGGATATTATTTATTCGATCGATGTTTGTTGGTTAGCTAGATACGATAAAAGAAGAGAAAGCGCTGCGAGAAATCCAAAAATGTAATGATATATTAACAAGAAGGGGTATGTCATTGACCCTTTGTCCTCTTTATAATAGATAGAATTCGGACTGCTAGCAGAATCACCTCGCACAATACGAGTAATTTTTGTCACAAGGCGAGACAGAAATTTTATTAACCGTTATACTGATTCGGATTTTATTAATCAATACTCAAGAATATCCAGCTGATAATCGATCTTCGATTCAGCAATCGTCCAAGAAAGGTTGAGATTTCTTCGGTTTTGCAACCCTCTATGAATGGAGTTTACATGGGATATGACTCAGAGTGAGTCAATGAAAACCGAACGAACTTGCTGAGCAATGTTCCATTGTTAAGAATCCATTCCTAGTACATTGAAAATGCTCTCAACAAATTCTCGATAAAGGAAAAACTATATAAAAGTACAAAGGCTCTTCCATGACCTAACATCTGACAGTTTTTTCATCAATTTGAGCATTCCTAGTTGTTTGGGTTGATTACAACTTTGTTATAGAAAGAGAAACAATAAAAAAATTGTTTTTGAGAGGGCTATTATCAGCTAGTTTCAATTGCAACAACTTAAAAGATGCATTAAATTTTCTCAATCTAGTTTCAAGGACACAACTATTCGGTGCCAACTAGTAGATATCGATCAATCTAAATGGAAATCGTAGTCAGCAAAACGAATTCATCGATAGATGTAAAAGAAGTATATGACATCAATTCAATTAGTAAACGCATAACTTTTTGTCCTTTTTTTATGCAATTTTAATTTTCTACAGCCGGAGCCAGAACTTCGGAAGGCTTCTAATCACCTTACTATCTGATCACATTTATACAATCAGAACATTTTATTTTTATCAGTAACTGAACTAAGAACAAAAATGAACACGATGCAGATCAAGACTGGACAACTCCAAGGAATCAATAGTAAATGAAAGGAAGAGCCTCGACTATTGCTGCCCTTTTCGATTTGAAAAGAGAATTCCATATATGCTATTTTAAGTTTAAAAAAAGGTTTTTCCATTCGAATCGACAAAACGGTTTATCGATAATTTTCTCGAGGTACCAAGATTTTTTCCTTAAATGAAAGCAGTTTGGATTTTTCTGAAAGGAAATTCTTATTTGGAGTCAGCATCTATATAAACCTCATGAAAAGTTGTGCTTTTCATAATAATCATTACACAAAAAAACAAAGAAACAAAAAGGTCTAGCAAACAAACCTACAAATGGAAGAAAAAATTGCCTTTCAAAACACCTCCAAACAAGACCCTATGGATATGAATCAATACATCGAAGCTAAAGAAGAACCAAAAGAAACTTCTCCACATGCTATTGCTCAACTGCCCTTGTATTTGCAGAGCATTATTTCTAATTTGACTGATGAAAGCCCACAAGAGTAAATTAAAGCAACTGATTCAGCCAGCTAATTATCTTATTTAGTGATCATACAGAAAGTTCGTTTGAGACGAAGATCAGAAACCTCACCAATGGAGTCGAGGCTATTGAATCTGAATTAGCAAATTTAAAAGAGAAGATTTTGTCTTTTGATCGGGTTGTTAGAAAAAGGCCAGCTCAAGTGAAAAAATCGACTCATCTTGCCGAGAGGATTTCACAAAGTCGAGCTATCACATGCTATGCCTCACATCCAGATTTCTCAATCGTCAAGAAAGAAGAATCAACAGGCAAAAAGATCAATCATGCTCCAAAAGCTAAATGGAAAAATTCTGAGGACAGTCTCGTGAGTAGAATTCATACAAGAAGTCGCAAGATAAACAAAAAGAATCACTAAATGTCAATATGGGAAAAAAAAAATTTGCAAGTGGAATGAATTCAAAAAAATATTTTGGGTACACTACAGTTGTAGCAATCTAAACAAAATTTTTTTTTGAATTTCAATACTTGCTTTATGGAGAGATCTGTTCTTAGTTTTTCTCGTCTTACTTTTTGATAATATCAATTTTACAGTAAAGGCCTCTTGAATATATATTGTAAGGTCATAAGAATTTTTATTTGTCGACTTTATGATAATCATAGTCACACAAAATAGATTGACTTCTTTAAGTTAATGAAAGAGGATATCTTCGGACAAATCAATGCAAAATATGGCGTATTTTTTGAGAAGAGTTGGACGTTATCCAAGACATATTGTTTAAATAAAATTTATAACTACAGATGTTCTCAACTCCATTATAATCCTCTGGCTTAATGATGTATTAGCTTGTTAAACTAGAAGAGAATGTTTGAAACGAAGAAATGACACCATTGGCCTTCACACGCTAAGAGAGAGAGCAAGAAGCATCGAGACTTGGAGAAGAATTTCATTTTCAGAGGAGAAAAACTTCTTTTCATGAAGATACCACATTATGCAGCTGTATTGAGCAATGAGATATTGACGGATAAGACTAAAGACTCTGTTTTGCACAACTTGAACCAATGTGGGTCTTAACTTTCTTTTCATGGTTGTTAGCCGTTATCGCATGCACACAGAAGGAATAAAAGAAAGCTTTGTCAGCAAACACATGATAATTGGAATCTTGTCCTGAAGAAAATCAGAATTGTTAGTTCATTGATGCCAATGAATCCAGTTTTACCAGTACCTGAGTTCGATAAACAGTTTGGTTTTTTATATTTAAGCTTCTGTTTTCTGCAATAAGGCTGGTTCTTTTTGCTACACTATAGCTTCCATGAAGTAGTTCCGCTACGCCATATTTCTAACCAAGATAGTTGAGCACGTCTTGGTTCACGTCTCTTTGGTTTTTCTAATTTGGTGAAATTTCTTAAGTTTTCTAATGCTGATAAACACATAATTGCTAGGTTCGAAAGCAGATTGGATTGTCGCTACAACTTTCGATCATACCGAATACATGATTTGGCCAATCTGAATTATTTATTTTATTGCACTATGTCAAGATACAAGGACATTTCGGCATTATTTTTTAAATTTGCAGCTCTTGAACTCATTGTAAAGAAGCTGCTTTCTGAGAACGGCTATAGATCTTCCAAGAAATTGGAAGTCTATTAACGGTTATACCTATTTTATTCCATATTTGAACCTTCTCTCTTTAAGTTTAAATAGTTTCGAATCGCGCGAGTTTTACACTGAGGAAATTTCGAGAAATAACGTTTTCTGCGAATTTAATGTAGCTAGCTGTTGTAGATATATCTACAAATTTCGAAATCTCCATCAAACGTTCATCGGGATGCTGAAACGAAAGACCCTCTCTTTCTATGAAATTCTTGGAGTTGACGAGTTAGCCTCAGAAGTAGTCATTCAAGAGGCTTTCTCCAAACTGAGTGTATCCAATTTGCTTGAATCCATTCATTTTATGACGTGTCAAGGAATCATCTCGAAGTCATATCTGCGACAGCGAATTACAAGACGCATATGAAACTCTTCTGAATCCAGAACTAAGAGAAATATATGATACAATGCTTGCAGAAGAGAATCTACAATCCTTAAGAAAAGTACAATCAAAGATGAAAAGTTATCCTGGTGACTCATTTGACTATGACAATCTCAAACCAGATTTGATTTCAACGAGGTAAGTTCGGACTGACTTCATGAAATGTTTGATTATTTTGAATAGAAAACAAGCCATTATCGCTAAACCGAGTATGATATGCTGCTATTGAGTGAGCAAATTGTAACTTTTTTTGTAGGTGAAGCAAATAGTAACAAGAAAATTCAAATATTGGAAGAAAATATCCAGACTGAAGGGAAACGCTCGACATCAGAAAAGAAATTTTGTGATGATTTAGAGAGAAAACTATTTTTTAAGCTCATGTCAAGCAGTCGGAAAATCAAGAAATCTGGTGATAGGTAAGCAGAAATGATTTCATCTTAATCACTTGGTTTCCGAGCGATTTCAGGAATTCCAAAACTATTTATTGTTTGATTTCAGGTACTTTTCCAGTTTGAACTTAGACGACTGTATTAACTTTTACATATTCAAATCATCAATTATTACAATTCTAAATTGAAATATGTACTGTCTCGTCTAATCACTGGTACTTCTCGATGCTTTATTCTTAAAAACATTCATGTGGATATAATGAATTATTTTCAAATCTTTCAGCTTGGTAAGAGGAATTCACAACATCATTGTAGCAAGTATTATGAAATTTGATTTAATAGCTCAAACTTTTCTTTTAAGTTGTAGCAGTAGAAATTGCATTAGATGGAATCAAAAATAAAGGAGAGAAAAGAATAAAACACTGATATCATATGTAATAAATTTTAAGAAATCGATATCAATAAATAGATAATAATGATATCCTCCGTAATCTTACGGCTTTCTGTGTTAATCATGTATCAAACAGAATTGGACACTACGAATAAAAAATTCTTGTAGATTAGAGAAAATTAGATGAGATTTCACTCTGAAAACGTTTTGGTATTCATGCGGTTAAGGCTTACTTTATGGTCAGTGTACTCTGGTGGTGCTGTCTTTTTTTCTGAAGTTGTTGGACTCGAGCTTTCTTCAACTAACAGCAAGTCAATTCTCATTGAGATCTGAGTATTTTTTGTCAGAATGGCTAACTGATTCACAGCAGTTCGGCAATAAGAGACGATTTTCCGTGTTCGGAACTCTCGCAGCGAGAACAATCCTTCGGCTTTTTGAAATTTCTTCTGTTCAGTATTCAATTCATAGAATATACCGTCTGAATCTATAGCTAATAGCGTATTTTGATCATCCAGGAAAATTGGTGCTTTCACAAATTTTGATTCATCGGACATCGCTATCGCTTCGGGCATCGGTATCGTTTCCCACTGATACTCTTCAAAATCAAATACACTGACAACAATATTTGGAGAGCCTTTCGCCGAAAATCCTCCGAGTACCGCAAGCTTGGCTTTGTCACCCTCTTTGAAAAAGAGAGCACTTCCGTTTACATGGGGCTCTGGGAGATTCGGAAGAGAAATCCAAGACCGAGTTTCTAAATCGTACTCGACACAAGCATTCGTATACTCACTGCCTTTCTCTCCGGATAAGAAGTAAATTTTCCTGTCACCATGACAAGCTGTCGGATTCGAAAACTTTAGAGGGTTCTTCTCTGTCAGCAATCGGAAACTATTCTGAGAGATTCGATATTCTAAATGAAACCTCCCGATTATATGGATCAAGTCATGATCAATTGGCAATATTGCAGAATTCTGGAGAGAAGAGAGGATTTCGTTACGAAGAACAATGGCTCCAAAGGAAGAGAGCCCAAAGCCTGGGTGAGAGCAATGAGCGATCTTTAGCTCATTTTTCTTCCATTTACTGGTTTTGGGGTAGAACAGACACAACACGCTTGATTTTTCATCAATGTAATAGAGAAACTCACAAAAGAGATCTTCGCTGATTGGAGGATGCATAACCGTATAACTACGACTTTTTGAATGAATTATTGATTGAAGGTTCCCCTTGGCGGTAACAGTTGGGACTTGAGCGAGAGTCTTCGTTTTCCTATTGGATCGAACACCTGCATCAGGTTGCGAATTCATATTAGGCTTTTCTGTGAGATCATCATCTTTGATAAATACTGGGACTTTATCTTGATCTGACTTTCTGTTGTTTGGGTTTCCTGCGTCGATGACAGACCGATTTTTCTCAATAAAGGACTGGCTTCGGGATCTCTTATGAGGGGAGGAGGTAGCTTTCGAGGTTTTCTGGCCCATGACAGTATGTACTCTAAAACAGTTTTATTTGAGAATTATTCGCAATTTCGGAGGATATTCTGTCGTAGCTCGGAATATTATAATGAAATTTGTGAGGATCAGATTAATTGGGCACAGGAGCTTTATATCAAAGAAAGCTAATTTATATTTCTTTATAAGCGTTAGTAACTCATACCTAATTCCTATCTTTGTTTCGTGTATTGGGGTTCAATACTAGACAGATTTACGAAGTAGGCTGTTTCTCTTTTGTCCCCAATTGTTTCTCTGGTGCCGAACAAAAATAATTCTGGAATTTTTGAGGTGAAGAATGTTTCTGCTCAAGTTGGTGGAGCATTATGTGGTGGAGTTTTTGTGGTACTTTATGATACTATCCGAATGAATTCAACCCATTTCTGAGGTCTTTGATCTTTTAGCTTTTTGTACGGTATGATTAAAAAGCATTCTGTGTCGGCGATATTAATTCGTAAAATAAATTTTATTTCCGCTCTTTATTAGTACAGTATTTTATTGCAGGAAACGTTCGAGAGCAAAGACTCAATAATTAATTAAAACAGGTTTTTTCCGAAATTGAAACTTTATCTTCTCACAACGAAAACTGTTTTAGCATTTAAGTACTCCTTCTCAAATCTTTCTTAGAGAGAGCTAAATCAATAATTACTCCCAAATGAATTATTTCAAAAAAAATTTAATATTTATGAGAAGTGTTCTATTAAATCAAAAATTTATGTAATTTAGTCGGTAATCATAAGGTAACATCCTTACTCGGCTCACAGTAAAAAGGCATGTTGGCAGAAAAGAAAGTTGAAATTTAGGTTCAGATTTTTTCCACTAAGAAAAATCTTTGAGTTGAAAATTAATGTTAATTGGTGGAGTTGTCAAGAGAACTCACAAGTGCCTACTTGTAAGGCCGGTTCCACAACGAATGATGAAAGTCTAAAATTTTCAGCTCAGAGTGTGATCATCTCCTGTAAAAGAAGATTGCAAAAGATGTAAACTTTTATGACATTTATCGACTAACCTTTCTTCTTTTCTACGAAAGGCTAAAATATTTGGTGGAGAGTTGAGTGAAGCAGTGTTTTCTTTTAGATTTGACTGACCTTTTTCGTCCTGTACATACATTTCTTCAACAATCAAAAAAGAGTTGAGGAATATCTCCCAATGATAAAATTCAAACGATTCGACGCAATTTAGATTACCACAGGAGAGAGGCTTTCGTTCACTAGGATAGTACTCAGCAAGGTTCAGCTTAATTTGCAAGCTCATTTGGTTGCCAAGACAAGCAAAATATTTGAAACCCTAACTAATATCGAGTTAATCAGTCTTTAACACATCCGATTATTATTCATTGAAGTGAAACGCAAAACAAACATCAGAAGCAGATTCATTGCGGAGTTTTATATCCGAACAAAGGTATCAGGTTTCACTCTTTTCGAAATTTTGGCTCCATGCATATATTCTTATAATTAGCAACCAGAAGGATATGTTCTCAAGAATCATATTCCACCAACCAGCTCATTCCAGAAGGAAGTGAGTTACTGGACCTCTTTTCTTGATTCTTGAAATAAATTCTTTTCCTAAAAACCTATTCTGGTAATTATTTAAAGAGTGTCTAACGATGCGGACTAGCATCAACAGCTGTTCATTATACTTTGAATCAAGATATTTGAAAAAGTTTTCTGATGATGCTGATGCCTTTGATAGTGTTAAGTCTGCTTAATTCTATATCGTAATAATTTGAATCGTTTTCAAGTATTACTCATTTAATCCTGATTCAAAAGCGAAATAATCTAATCAGATCTACTAAATCCAAATCCAAGCAATACCTCTTTCCTTTCAAGGTTTAATGCAGAACTTAGAAGCTTTTCAGAACATTGAACTCCAGAAGCAGATGGCAAAAGCCCAAATGGTCAGAAGCTTCCAAGGGTATCTTCAGCAAGCTCTCTCGTTGAGTGTAGCTCAGCAAATGATTTTACAACAGGCTGGAATCACTCAACATCCAATTAACGGTATCAATGGAATTAATCGCTCCAACTTGCTTCAACCAAATTACTTTGACCCCGCGATGTTGTTTGGACCATCTTTAGGGCTGCTAGGTGTGAATTCCATGCAAGTTGAGAACAGACTTCCAAACAACTTGCTGCCTCAAAACGTTCTAAGTCAGAACCGAGGTCTACTGCCACAAGTACAGCCACCACAACCCATTATCCAACAGCAAATCCAGCAGCAGCCTCAAATGACCCAACTGCTTGAACTTCCACCACTTCCTCTGAAAAAATTTGAAACTGCAGAAGATTCTGAAGGATTGACTGATTTCTTCCAAAAAAAAGTGTCAAATGCTAGTACGAAGTCTTCCATGAGTATGCGAGACGATGAATTTGAAACTGGGAAAAAAATTGTTCTTGAGAAGGAAATACATATCCAGAATCCTGGAGAACCAACACAGAGAGCAAGAAAAAGAACGAAGGTCATCTGTGGTCATCCTTGGAAGAGCCATCATGCCAAAGTACTTCATAACTTTCTTTCGGGCATGTCAATTAAATCCGATCCATTTTAGGGTTTGTGCAAAAACTGCTATGAAACTTTCGGAAAGACACGAAAACCCTGGAGATGTGATCACCAAGCTCACTTTGCTAAAGGGTATTGCAAAAAGTGCTACCTTAAGCTTCGCCAAAAGGTAAGCCACCCTATTTCATTAATGATAATCCATTAATCCTATAAAACAGCTTTCAATGAAAGAACTTGCATTGCTTACTGATAAGGTGGCTGAGAAGCCAAATACTGCAATTGAGAATGCTCTTGAGATGGGTCCGAACAATGTAAAGCAAGAAGCGAAATGAAATATCAAGTGATAAAGCGTTTCTGGGTGTGTAATATTTTCATGCTCTGTAGGTTCTTTCTTGTTCTGATTTTATCTTAAAGAAGATAGCATACATTTTCTTAAGATATTTGAGACTATTAATGCATACTTTGTTAAAATCCTGTTTGCTCGATTTCTCAAATCAATGATCATCTTTCAACTTTTTATGAAAAATCTAACATATAATAGCGTAGAATATCTAGTTTACAAAGAAATTTAGACAACAAGAGGATATATTTCATTTTTCTACAAATCTATCTCGTTTTTGAAGAATTAAAGATATATTTTCATATTTTGGACTTGGAAAATGAATAGCTCTAAAAACATTTATTCTCAAAATAATTGCACCGAGCACCTAGTAGTAACATTCAATTCACGATGCTTACATTCAAAACGGTTTTTCCTCAAAATCGAATTATATCAGTAGCACCCGCCTCTCATTGAAAACTGTAGCGAAAGACTAAAATCGGATAATATCACTTAATAAGGTCAATTTCTAAAAAAATTGGTGTTTATCGAGTTTGAAAAAATTCGGTTTCTTAACGGTAATTTATTAATAGTGTAGTGATGTGAATCCCCTTGGAATTAATTAATTGGACTTTAGAATGCATAAATAACGCGAAAAGATAGATCTGTGTATTTATGTAGGAGACAGAAATCAACAATTTTATTTAATTTCGAGCAAATTGTTCAAGAGTTGCACATAAGATCTTCATAAGAAGAAGTCTCACTGATCTCTATAATAATGAAGTAATTGAAACTTATATCGGAAGGGAAACTTGCTCACAGAAGCGAGATACATAGATGATAGATTAGTGATATTAGAGAAAAATTAATTTACATTAGTTGAGGTCGTACAATTTCAATTTCGAAGAAATGTTTACAAAATACCACTAATAGTTGCGGTATTGCTTTTTCCCCCTATATTTCCTGATTTCCAAAAAGAAAGAGACAGAAATTTCAGTGGGAATCGCAGTTTGTCAATCGAAATCAAAAACTCTTGCAAACAGAGTATCGTCCTATAAATCTCCTAATTCGTACTTTTACCCATATTAATGTCACCTTGAGGTGACACTTAAATCTAATCAGCTGGCGGCCAGTTTGCGCTTTAAACAATATTTAAACAATAGGGATGCACGTTTAAAATGAATGCTGTTAACACGAAAGTATTAATAGTACACTAATCGGAAAAAATAATCCAGAAGTAAGTTGTCACTAAACCTTCATCTTCAAATCTCGAAAGTTTCAAATTCGTCCATTACTTTCTCAAGAGATCCTCTCCGTGAAGGTCTTCACTTCCTAATTTTACCACCCTTCATCTAAGTAAAGAACCAATGAATAGCTTTAAGCCCTATGTATATAGCAATTATGTAGAGAAATTGATTCAATTAGGAATTTCAGTTTGTTGAAAGAATGGTTCCATGGGCTTTCTGTCAGTGGCTATGCGTTTCTCTACACCCATCAGAAGTTTTCAAAGGTCTCAGGCAGCTCATGAATGGACATTGAAAATAACTTGATCCAGTAATCCACAATAGCTGGACCACAAATCAGCTCTCGATGACGCGAGTTGCATCTCAAGGGAAAGAAGCCTTAAAACTAAAATCTTCATGATTTTGTTGTGCTTGGAAGCGATATTTAGAGTAATTCTATTATGGACTGCAGATTTGTTCAATTGAAAACATTCGGGATCACCTCTCTGTGATGAAAATCAGTTCTGGGGTTGTAACTATCATAAGCGACTTCAAGCTTTCAGCGAAGGACAGAACTGTTGGTCCCAAACAAATTGAATATGATGCTCAATCTTAGGCTCTCAGATGCTTCGTTTGGTGATGTTGAATGATGAACAGCTCTACATTTAGGCACTTAATTGATGATATTGATTGCTTATTCATTGTTAGGAGCACAGCAGCAAATATAGTAGCAGCTAGATTGATGTAGTTAACAATCAGCTAGATTGATGCAGTTAACAATCAGCTAGATTGATGTAGTTAACAATATTCGAAGGTACTTCGTTTTTATTTATTTTAAATTATTGTTCTTGGCTGGCGCGATTTTGAAATGTTTGATAATTTGCACTGGTATTTTTTCGTAGAATTTAAATTCTGGCGTTTTAATCGACTCTCAATATTCTTGCAGAAGTAACACGAGAGTTGTTTTTCTCTTCGAGCACCTAACTTTGATTGAAACTCTTATAGTCAGTCTCTCCAAATAAGAGCATAGATATATTTGAATTGCCTTTTTCAAAAGTGGAGAACAACATAATAAATCCAATCCCAAGTCAACCAGTTAATTTATTAATTTTTGAGCCAGAATTTGTTATCAAGTTAACTGGTTTCAAATAAATTTTCTTATAAAATTTTTTGGAATCAAGAATTCCATCTAAATTACTGTCGCGCTTTTTAATTTATATTGTGCTTGTCCTATGCGTGGATATAACTGCTTCGAGACCGGATTATAATTCATTTCAATATTTTCTTCAAATCGTTAACTAATTCTTAAATGAATTCACTTGGAAGCAACCAATCATACTTCGGAGTCCTCTCCCAACTAACTGCAGATAAAGCAACGAAGGTCCTTGTGATGCCATCACCCACGCCAGAGATGCTTTTGCACATGATGTCTCAGAAACTGTTGGCTCAATCTTGGGGATTCTGTCCTCCCCTCGTCGACCCAAGGCTTCTCGCCTTAAATCAACTCACCGGGTTATCGACCAACTACCCAGTCTGCAATAACGTCAACACTCAATACGGCGTTAGCAATGACGTTTTGGCTAAAATTCGCTTGTCCACTACTCCCAACTCACTATCAGCAGTTGCCCCTCAAACCTCTCTTCTTGTGACCCAAAAGGTGTGTAACACTCAAAATGAAGGTCTAGTCGTCCACTCACCTAGCGATTCGGAATCTGACACTTCTAAAGGGGAATCGGCAAAGTCACTCATTCCTTTAAACCAAACATCTAAAAAAATGTAAAATCCTCGCTTTTATTCTTATTGATTTTCAATAGTAGCAAAGAACGAATCTCAGTAAATTGTGGTCATAGTGAAAGAGACCACTATGCAAAGGTAAGATTTGCTATTTTGCTGTCCTTAATGAAGAACAACTTTTGTAGGGATTATGTAAGGCCTGTTATCATAAATTTGGAAGAATGAAGAAGCCTTGGGCATGCTCTCATGATCGCCTTTATGCGAAAGGCATGTGCCAAAAATGCTACATCAGTCAATATCGAACCAGTAAGAAGGAAAGTCCCATTAAAGCAGAAGAAGATGGACATTCAGAACTTCTAGGAAAGTGTTCTCAGGAGTCTTGCTGATTAATTTCGAAGGCGAGCATCTCCTTTCGCTTTCGATATCTTTACATTTTCTTAAGAATATTTAATAAACCTTTCTTATTCATTGTATGCTAACAGTCTGATATACTAAGGATACATATATTAGAGGTATTCTTAATATCTTTCGCAGTGAAGAGTCGTCATTTGGACTTTATATAAGTATCATATCAGCATTAATAAACAAACAATATAATAAAAATTGCGAGTAGCACACCTATCGATCCTGCTTGCATGCAGTAGTGATTTTAAAATTCTCAGAAAGAAAAAATTTTTCTTCCGTTGGATAGTTCACTTTGATGAGTTCTGGCAGTGACTATGCAATATACAGAAGAGACTAAAGAAATTAAGAATCAAATGAGATAGGAGAGCTTGAGGTACATAAAATAAACTTCAGCTGTATTGTTGTCGAGAAAAGAGAGTAGCTCTCAAAACTATCTGGTCAATACTCTTGGGAGTATGCGATGCCGATGTGTGGTTATTAAAATACGTTTGATACAAATTCCTATATCCAGCAATTCGGCCAATTATTGTGTATCCTTGCCCCTGTTTGAACATTGATCTAACTTTCTGGACGACCTATTATATAAGTTTAATAATCTGTTTAATAAATTTGTTCCATTTTTGTAAACAATTTCTATGAAAGCAAGCGTTAATTCTTTTGAGCATTTGTGAGAATATGAGAACATCGTGAGGTTATATATTAAACTCATATGGAGCAATGATAATCAGGAAAAAAAATAATAACAGCAACATATTAACAAAGGAATCGAAGCATTTTAGCTTAAAGGGTAAAAAAATAAATGATACCAGAAAGAATTGCAGTTTTATTATTTAAGATTTAATTTATTTGTTGTCTTGAGGTGCAACTCCGTTCAAAATCTTTTTAAAACCAATCTGATGTTGGTTTTGCCTTGCGAATTTCGCTTTTTCAAACGAATTTCTTGGATTACTTAGGAGCGGAGAATTGGAGTTTAGGGATTCTTGAGAACGACCATTCACTACTAATTAGAATATTTAATATAAATTTTGACTCCATGGAAATCAAATATACCAGTGCTCAGTTGAATATTCCTTTTAATTTTCGGGAAAGCTGTTGCTGTAGTGCTTTTTTCTACATGATATGGCTCTAGGTCAAGTATGAATTCCCAATTAATGCAATTTTGTACTGTCTTCTCGACTGGGCGCTCGAATTAAAGATGTGTTCAGGTTTGTTCTGATTCTTGGATACTCTGCATCCTCTTGGAAATTTTCTGCTATTTGTCGATCATCGAGAGTTGATTGTCTTTCCTCTATATATTCATAGGTTAAATTGCGATACATCACTTTCGAAAGTACTGATCTTATTAAGACTTCGATGATTTGTAATTCTGAATTCACTCGAAAAAGATCTTGATGGAATTTTCAATGAGGATGTGACGTAGGACAAATCATCTGGATAAGAAGGATATAAGGGTTACTTTTTGGGGGAAAAAAATTATAAAAACTCACCTTCTCGATTGGGATCGTCCAAAACAATACTGCTCTTCTCAATTTCGATATCTTTGAGAATTCGGTTGAGCATCTTTTTTTCCTTCGAAAGAGCTAATGCAGTTTGCCTTACAATGTTTTCTTCCATTTTAAGCTGATTATTGTGTTTTGTTACTTCTTCTGGTCCTGTTGAATCAAAATTACAAAAGAATTAATCAGAAGTAACTTACTTAATTCGAGAATTGCAATTCTTTCATCAAGTAAATTTCCTTTGCATTTTCCGCCGAAAACAATCATCTGACCTTCCACGACGCAAGCTGAATGACCAAAACGTTCTTTTTGACAAATATCTCCAGAGAGTTTGGGAGAAACCCAAGTAAAACTTTCAAGGTATAGGATTTTGACATCATGATGGATGTAAGTCGCTTGGGCGTCACCTGATCTTCCTCCGCAAACAATCAGGTAGTTGCCTTCAGGATAGAAAGCCATGGTATGTTGGAACCGATTCGCTGGGCTTTGTCCTTTTGTGAACGGTGTGGACCAATTCAGTTCCAAAGAGTTTGGGTCATATGAAAGTTTACGAAGAGTCCCTAAAACTTCTCCTTTCTCGTTTTTTCCTCCAAACACATAGAATCCTTCGTTCCTCGGCTAGAAATCTTTTCAAAAAAGTGGCAAGGAAGAAAGATTTACCATGGAGTCATTGAGAGATAATTTACTCCCAAATGCTGCAACAAAAGCATGATATGCAATGCCTTTCACTTCAAGTGAGTCGGTCTTTTTGACTTTTAACTTCTTCCAAATCCTTTGATCTAGACAGTATTGATAAATGATTATTTTTCGTGAAGGCAAATCTAGAGTAGTTACCAGTGCTGAAAACCCACAAATCTCCAAGAACAGTCCCAATCGAATCAATTCCTCCAAGGACGAAGAGAAAATTGTTAAATCCACAGGCCGCCGCATGCTTCCTTGGTGTTATAAAATCTTTGCTTTGTGACGATGGCTTGATCTGGTTCCATTGATTTAAATTTGGGTTATAACAGTAAAGATCATTCGAGCATCGAGAAATGGCTGTATTTTTGCTTTCTGATGTTTCTCCGCCAAAGACAAATATTTGGTTTTTTATCACCACAGAGCAATGGCCTGCTCGTGGGGGTATCTCTCCTGCTTCTAGGAGCTTCCAATTATCTTTATAAGGTTTATATGTCCATAGCTGATTTGATACTCCATCCTGTTTTATTCCTCCATATAAAAATGCCTTGCGACCAAGGGTGACTATTGACGCATTCATTAAATGAGATGGTCTTGGCTGCACATTGAACTTTGAGCTTTTCCTCACCCAGTGCAGACTAAGCACTGAAGATTCAACTTGAGAATAACTCACTGAGCCCTGTCGCCCATAGTTTTTGAACTTTGAGTCCACTAATGAACGAGCAAACGACATATTATTTCCTCTTCTCAGACTGGGCATAGATGTGCTGTTATGTCTAGAAGAGTTTTGGTTATAAGCATTGAAGGCGCGATTTTCCCCTGAAGGAGTTACTTTGTCCAGAACCTGAGGAGAGTTTTCTGCTGAGTTATATTTTCTTGTGGATGATGTATGATGGGTAAGATCTGAACTGAAATTACTCATAGTTGGACTAGGACTCAAATCTGAACTCGTATTAAGTGACTTGAACTGAAGCTGTTTCTCTTTATAATTTATTGAGACAGTTTGGGGACTTGAATCTCTTGAAATAGCTCGAGATTTCGACCAACGCAGGGGAGAAAGAGTCTCACTATCTTTTTGCGTAAGTATCTGCACTCTGCTTCGAGGTCGGCATTCTAGTCGAATTGTGGGGGTATTTTGCATTAGCATTGATCTTTTGCCTTTTAGCAAATTATAAATTTGGAGGAAGAATTTTGTGGAAAGAATGCGATCATTGATCGTAGAGCTTTTTTTGGATATACTGTATTATAATTTGGCTCAATCATTGAAATTTTTTATGTCTATAATAAAGATAGTGGCTGCTAAATCAAATGAATAAATAGGTAAAAACCTTCGCAGCATCACGCTAACAATCATAAAGGTTTGTGGGTTATTTAAATCGCTCATGGCTAATGTTTCTCTGTTAATCGTACTTTCGGAAGAATACTTCTTCAAGTATAAATCTAAACAGGTTCTTTTACTTTCTTCGTGGAATCAGCGCTATCTATTCTATCCAAGGAGGGACCTCACAGAATTCAGCAAAGGTACATCTGGATTTGATCAGGATTGCGGGCAAAGTTTTCAAGACTTTGAGCTAATTATTTTCAGGATAGTTGCTTGGAATTCTAATTTTGGCCTATTTCGGAGGGTTTTCGTAAAATATTGATCTAAAAGCTGGAATGACCACATTAATTAAAAAAAAAACAGACTCAAGTTTAGATATATGCCAAAATTCTCAATAAGCCAACTATCATTTTTGGATTTTCATAAATATCACCTGTACTTGAAAGATTTTTGCGTTATTAGCAGCGATTCTCGAGGCTAAAGCCATAAGCACGCAGCCTCTGAGAATAAAATAACCCTCAAACTGAGAGCACACCGTACCATACACAAAAACAAATCACTAAGCTGTATCAATGAGAAGGGGCTGTATTAAACTAAGTCCCTGCTTGTGTACTATTCGAACTGTCAATGATATGATATTTCTCTCGATTTTTTTGAAGGCTCCAATGGACTTAATGATGCTTTCTAAGTGAAATTCATTCTGTCCTTTTTTGAAAAATATGATTGTATTTTAATTCATTTCAAATTCAAACAATTCTTCAAGATCCCATCCTATGTGGAATTCGTGCTTTTAACTCCTAACTTTGTCCACGACCTCATCCAATGAAAATCAAAAAGCTTTTGTAGTTATAGGGTCTAGTTGGTCGATAAAAAATCTTGCAGTAATTCAGTTCAACTTGAGTCTTGTGATTTTATTTTAATAAATTGGGTTGCCAAATTTTTCAGTATTTTACTACTTAATTATTGAAAGAGTTTACCATTGAATGGTCTTTGATTGATGAAAAGTTTCTGAGCGAAATTCGTATCAAATAATAAAGTTTATGGAAGAGATTGATATCTATGCTGTAGAACAAAAATGTCCAAGTGAATCCTGTGACGTGCAGCTCACTTTTGATCCATTTTCATATTGAGGCGCTCTGATGATCTAAAAATTTTATTAATGCCCTCTCGCCGAATATGGCTCCTCAGTTTGTTGATTTTGAGATTTTTCCGCAGCTATTTAAACTGAAAGTTTTTTTTTCAGAGATAATTTTTTTTTTTTGGTTTTACTGCAAACTTTTCTTAACCGCATGACCTATAAATCGTGGGTTCAACATCTAAATAATCAATTAACAGATCTTTTAAAAAATTCCAAATGGCAACTTTCACCTATCAAGCAAGAGTTCCACTCTACAACCAGAAATATCTACCGCAATCCATTCCACAATCTTATTTACCGCGAGTAGCTCTGCCGACATCCCAAGAATCAAAGGGATTGACCTATCAGCGAAAGGATGAGCAAATTACTTTGCCTTCCTTATCTCGTTCTTCAAGCAGTATGAACCCTTTTCAACAGGGTGCTCAGACCCCAAGGTCAATGTATAATGGCTTTAACCCTGTCATGGTACAGGCTCCTCTCAGATTTCAGCAAAATAGTTTTGGAACTCAAAGCCCAAGAACTCTGAATGGCAACACAATTAACCTTTACCCAAGCAGAACACTGCAGAGCATATGCAGAAATGGAGAAGAATCATCATCACTCTTTCATTACAAGACCAAAGAAAACGAAGATTTACGAATTAGAAAACGTCACTTCAATACGATGATTCTCTCTCCTTCAGAGAATATATTTTCTTTACCCAATATCAAAGTGCACCCTTCATCGATGTCCGCGATTGAAACAGAAAGAAAAACGGAAATGACTGATTTTGATGAAGATGCTGATGAATTTTCAAACAGTCTCCCAAAATCAATTCTGAAAAAGGATGACCAAGCCAAGTATTCCTCCTCTGAATCCCAAGAATCTGTTCCTTCTTCTATTTCTTCTCTCTCTCGTGGAAAGCACAAACGAGTTACTTTCGCGTTCTGAATATGATTTAATTGCTTCCAAGTTTCATCATTATTATATAATTAGTTAATCTATTTCTTCTTTGTCTTTTTACCAAAGTTTTGTTATTAAAACCTGCATGTGAGTAAAATGCTGTTGAAATAAAGCATAGTTGATAAAATACGATCTTATACAGTTTGTTGAATCAAGTTCATTGAAGAGGACGAGAGTCAATACCAAGATAATCTTTTGTTAACAATATAATTGAAATGATGAGAAGCAATTTTAGATCCATGTTGGTTACATCATTGTTAGAATGTTGAGTTCCTATTCTCATATAAATAATGGGGAAAATAAATGTGGCTATTGAATCAGTGAATCCATGCCAGGTGTAATAAAATTCCGCTTGTTGTCAAACTACATCAGAGAAACGAAAAAATGATCATTCTCAATCCATTCTTCATTGCTAAGGTCAGGTCTTTCAACTTATTTTTCGACAGAAATTAAGATGAGTATTTTATTGCTCAAACAAAGCTAAAGTTGTTAAAAGCTGCACTATTGACCGTAGTTTAATACATTATGCCTAACATCTTTTTGAGTGAATATTATGATGACTCATGTTGCTTATCGAGCTCATATTATCTTCAGTGTCTACTAATCACATCATAATCAGGATTTCGAGTTACAGGTCCCAAACTACCTGTTTTTTGTTTTTTTTTTTTGGTTTTTGGTTGTTCGCATTAAGATGCGAATTAAGGGGGAGGGGGTGAAAATCTTTGCAGAGATATGGAAAAGGTTAGCAAAAAATAACCAAATGGATAGAAGAAAAGTTCAAGGTTTGCTAAAGATTTTCAATTGGAATATAGTCAGGAAAAAAATTTTTTTCAATGATTTTGAAATAACTAAAGTAATTCAAAAAATTCTACATAAGAATGATTGCATAGACGTTTTCTGATCAATCGAATCATCTCAAAACTTTTCAACAGTTTTTCATGGATCTGTGGGGGTCTACATCCTAAAATTAACTATATTTTCTAAAATATTCTTTGGAGCCAAACTATAAAAGGAAACCAGATACAAGAGGTTCCGGACAATGTTGATTCTTCTTTGCCTAAGAATTAAAGGGAAATGTCACCTTCCTTGACTCACAAAACCTTCTATCACGATTTTTTTAAAGACTTCAACAGTGCTCAAAGTCTGACTCGCTTGTCAGGGATTCCAAAACAACTAAACGAAAAATCAGTTTTTTGAATTGATAACCATAACTCTTGTAAAAGCTCACAAGACACTTAATTTCGAAAGATTTTCCTCTTTATTATGAATCACTCGGAGACTTCTTCTAGACAAAAATCACAGCATTCATTTAAAAGTATCATTAAATCAAAGTCAAAGGAGTGTGAGAATAAATTACAAATTCTCTTCAATCACCCTTAAATACTCGAATTCTTGTTATTTCAGCTTTGGGAAGAGCTTAAATTTACTTGATTAAGCTCTCAGAGAGATAACTAAAAAGAAACCTATGTCCCGGGAGGTCAAATTTCTTACCACAAATGCGAGCTGCAATTTTCTCATTGAAAAAGCCAATTTCTTAGAATGTGCTTCTCAATAGCACGTTAGCAAAATAGCTTTAAATTACTAAGAGATTGGATTTTTTTTTTCGCGATACATGGACTACCTCAACAATATATATTCGAAATACAATAGCATACTCTTGAAATGCTTCAGAAATTGCACACTCATTTTGCTTTACATTAGATATTATTATGAGAAAATATATTCAACACAAATGAAGGCGTGGAATGGATGAAATTGCTCTTTTAAAATGAGTTTTCTTTCCTTCCTCCTATGAGAAACACATAAATAACGACCCTAAATCAAGAATCCCTCGTCACCAGTTAGTTCACTATTATTACTCACGTATTGTGTAAAAAGGGAGGTAAATAGAAACATTGATTGCATTGGGAACGCCCAAAGTTGTCTTCAGAGCGTTTAAATATTCTAGTAGGACTTGTACCTGTTTTGTATCGAATAGAATGCTTCTAGAAATGATGTTTCTGACTCGCTTCGAACCGTCGAAATTTTCTATGCAGTATTACGTTCCAAAGTGTTACTGCAGCAAATTCAATAATGATTCTATATATGGAATCTCTTCTTAAAGGTATCCCAAGGACAAGAGAAAGGATGGCTGGATGTAAAAAGCTGATCTTCAGTTAATTTAAGAGCATTAGAGGAGTTTGGACGATTATGAAGAGTCCTCAAAACATTCGCCTTATACATAGAATCGAACAAGGATATATCATCCATTAAACGTTTGAAAAATTAATCGTCACCTCCGTTTACACTGAAACCTGTTGCGTCATCTCCTTGATTTCGCTTTGTTTGCGATGAGACAGCAATTTGTTTCAGTCTTAAGAGATAGCTTCGATAAATTAATATCATATAAAAAAAGAAAAAAATTAATTAAGTACTAAAGAAGACTCGAAAGAAAAAGCTGTCCTACCTCTAACTCTATGAAATTGCTCCTCATAGATCCTATCTAACTCACTCAGTGATCAGCATTTCAATCCAGACAGGTTACTCTTGGTATTGAGAGTTCTGATTGTGAAGCTTTCAATAAATTCGTTTGAATCTACAGTTTCCAAGGGTGAAGACCGGAAGAGATGTATGACTTGACTTTACTGTTCAATATACCACTTGATCTTGCTCTTTTTCTGCGAGAGACTGACACGTTTCCCGACGTCTCCATGAGAACAGAAGCGCAATATTGCCTCTAGTCATTCGAATCGGGAAAAGACTATAGAGAATGAGTAGAAGGGATTTGTCTCATTAGGCAGAATGCTCAATTCATAATTAACGCGATCTTTTTATTTATAACAAATCCGATACATTAGTTTGAAAGAACAAAGGTAATGGGGCTCTATATGTAAATCATAATGCAATAAAATATGAGCTAAATTAGAGAGGGATACTATTCTCCTGGCATTAAATAGATTCTTCCTAGTAGTTTGGTGAGTATAAGGAAAAATTCCCAAATTATTTCATCTGATTTGAGAGCGAAAGCAAATTTCAGTAAGATCTTTTAGCAACTCAGCAGAGCTCCTAATGTCTTTCACGAAAGAGCTCCATAGTACCAATAGGTAGCCTTAGCTAACCTCATTGTATCGATCTTTTATACAGAAGCTTTAATCCTTAGAAATTATTCTATTTTTCATGCCAGAAGTTGAAATCGCATTTGTAGTATGACAAGAACTCAAGGAAGAGCTTGCTATGAACCCCAATTGCTATATTTGGGGTTGGGAAATACGAGATCTTTAATGATTTTTTAAGATTCAGCACATTCTTTGCGGATTGCTTCAATTCCTGATGCCTTCTCAAGTTAGGACTAAAGATTATTCTCAAGAAGGAAGTATTCCTTCGGTTATTATAGATCTGGAGCTACAAGTCTGATTCTTACAATAAAAGGAAACAATAGTTCGAATCACCTGATCCCAACCCTGACAAACTAAGATCCTAACTTGAATTTTCTCTACCATATCGCGTTCTCTTCAAGCTAGGGTTCTACATTTCTCAAACAAGACTTTTCTTTTCCACGAATTCTGATTTATAATTAGCTCGCAGTGCTCCAAATTCTTCTTTGATTACTAATCTTCGTTGAAGTACTGGTGATATTCTGAATTAATAATTTCGAATTAGCGCCTGCAACGTTTTTTTAATTAAATACTGGAAGCATCAACTTATGTTGATTCAGCGTTTATTTGCGTGAATTGTCGAACTGCATTCTCAGGCTTCCAGGTCAGTGTATCTCGAAAGAAAGCGGTTTGATGACGATCCTTTGAAAACTGATAACTTTTCCAGAGATTTTATTATCGCATCTTGTGAATTATATAAATTGCAGAGTCCTATTTCTTATGACACTGAATAATTTTAGAAGCTGAGTCGGAACAAAACATTATTGGGCATTCCAACAACAAAATAAAAATGCCAGTATTTATCCAGGGTTCGAGCATTTTAATTTAAAGAAATTGTTAATTGTCTTCAGTATTATTTTTAATACATTGCGATCTTTCCAAAAGTCAAAAGTAGTCGTCAGTGAGCATCAATCAATAAACAGAGGCATTAATTACAAAAAATTACAAAAATAGTTAATCATTTAAATCTCTGTTAGCAAAATCAAGACTTGAAATTACCCCACTTTTCAATTATGAGCTCTATCTTTGATACTTATACAGAAGAAGATGCCCAAGAAATATTTGAAATTGAACCTCATAAACTACGTACACTTACTTTTAAAGAATTAAATGTTAATCCTATGATAGTCAAGCTTGAAAAATATCAAGGAAAGGTACTAGAAAGAGAGAACCTTTCGAAACTGAGAAGCCAACCTCTACTTGAGGCCTCCGAGAAATCAACAAAGACGGATTGGAGTCAAATAAAGAGAATGTTCGGTTTACTTTATCAGCAATTCCTTGACGGTCCTCCGCTCTCGGTTTCTACACGACAGGACTTGCAAAAGAAAATTTCTGCGAAGAACCTAACGATTTTAACCTTGGAAGACCTTACGAAAGTTTTTGAAATAATTCTTCGAAAAAAGATGTCAAGACAGCCGCTTCGGATCCCAAAAAGCTGGAACAAACAAGAAATCGAATTTTTGGTGTCTCTAGTCATTCACTATGTGAATTTACACTCGCTTGATTGCCGAACAATTGTAAACTAATCATCTGTTTTCAGTCCATGATATATAATTATTTTTCGATTAGGATGATGTGCATTGGAAGGTCCTGACTTCTGTATTCCCGAAAGCACTTTCTCAAGATGATATGAAGATAAAATGGCTATCGTTGTTGAAAACTGATGTCTCAGCCCACCCATGGAGCAGAGAAGAAGATTTGCTCTTAGTTTCGGTAGTGGAAAAATATCAAATTGAAAATCTTAATTGGAAAAAAATTGCGCAAGAATATAATCAGAAGGCAAATAAAACTTTATTTCGCAGCAAAAGACAATGCAAAGACAGATGGATCAATCATTTGGATCAGAGTTTCAAGAAAGGGGATTGGACTGAACAGGAAGACACTCGGCTCATGTCTCTTCTGCTCATGTATGGCAAAAAATGGTCCACAATAGCAAAGATTTTTGGTGACCGCACCGAGAACGCTGTGAGAAACCGTTGGATTAGTTTAGAAAAAAAGATTTCATCGGAATCTGGAGACGAAAAAGCTGAAGATCAAAGACCAAAATTTGAGCGTTTGATCCTTCAAAAGCTTCAAAAATATCATAGTTTTGATTTAACGCTCTTAAAACAAAGAATGAATTCCAGCCTCAGCGGCCAGGAAGGGGAGATGGATTTAGATAGCTCCCTTAAATGGAACTCAAGCCAAAATGGTGCCACTCTACTTTCGTCTCCTGAAGGATTAGAAAGTTACACTTCAAGAGTATCTGACTTATCACAGAACCTTGAACTGAAAAAGCCTGATGAGAATAAGCAACCGCCGAATTTTGAGAATGCCCAGCAACCAAATCTAGGTTGTTTTAATAATACTTTATTAACAACTGGTCATCCAAGCAAGTTACCTATTCAAAATCAGAAAGATCTGATTCCTTCCTCAGGCGGAAGATTCATTGGTTTAGACACAATTCGATCAACTTCATTAAATGACACTGAAAAACTCGTAGGATGCTCAACTCAACAACCCCCTCTCCAAAGACAATCAATTTCTGATCTTCCATACTCGGATACAAGAGGTTTTGATACTACGAATTCTTATCAATCCCAAAATCATTTTTCTCTCAAAAAAAATATTAATGCGCAAATAGCGCCAGATAATGGAGGATCACTACTGGGTGCTCCGAAATTCGGAGCGCAACAAGTAAGAAATTATCCAAGCATAACAAACGATTTGAACCAGACTCCAGTTTGTTTCCCAAACACAAGGCACCCGCCAATAATTAACCAAATACCTATGCAGAATTGGAAATTTTCGGATGCAAATTTTTTAAGCTCTGATGCATACCAGTATAAACTATCGAAAGTGGGCCAGGAAACTCATTTTGGGTTGGTTGATTTCTGCAATGAGAAGATACAATTATTGGACGAAGATGCAACTTCTTATGCTAAGCCATTACTTGGTGGAAAACCGTTGAATGACCACTATCCTCCTTCTCCTCATCCAAGTATGGTACAAAGTTACCAGAGAATGAATTGGCATTTTCGTCCAGAAATTCAGCATGTTTTTCCAATTAATCAACGACCAATATTTTCTAACAACTACAATATGAATACACTCAGCTCACAGTACATAGATAACCAAAAGAGCAATCCTAATGACTGATAAATTTGTATATAATTAGAATCGATAGATATATGTTTGAATAGTAAGTTAGAGCTTGAAATTTGTTGTCTAATCTGTGATTTTATACTCTCGAGATACGAATATTTTTTCTGAATTAGAATCATCAAATTCGTTTAAACTCTTCTCAACTAGGAAGAGTTCGAATAGGTTTAAACTTTCAATAAAAATGCTTCTTTGTGGGCAGGCGACGATCTTTCTAAGTCAACATTTTCGAGAGTTTAGTATTAGTTGTTCTAACTTTGTCTATTTCTATTTGTCCTATATTGCTCTATCGCTCTGGTTAGAATACTCTCTTCTTGAGGGATGTTTTTTTACACGAAATGGCTTCATTTTTTTCTCTTGAGTTAAATTGACAAACGAGAACTCAAAATTTCCCCTCTGCAGAAAAGGCTAAGAGACCAAGTTCAATCCGAGCATTTCAGCTGAGGAACAGAGAAAATTGGTCTGATTTTTTTCCAGTAATCATCAACTTAGCAAAGGTTTGCAAGCATATCAAATAGTTGATTTTCCACAGGCTTGCCTCATTGAGTCTTGAATATGAAAATCAAAACTCATCGGTTATCGGTTATCAGACTGATCAAGCAGACCCAGTATTTTGAGCAGTTATTAACTATATCACGGGCACCTGTTATAAAATACCGCTGAGCATTGGCCATCTTTCTTTTTACGCATTGTGATAGTTTCAACAGTATCAAAATGGTTGTAGGTTTTACGTATTTACAATTTCGCTTAGGATAAAATAGAAAGAAAGTTACGTAATCGATTAGAGTTACACGGGAAATATCATCAAACCATTTATCGCAAATTTAGCAAACTTAAAGTCAGGACTTTCTCCGAGTGGCTGAATCGACGCTAAAGAGACAATGACTATCATTAATAGAGTGTAGGTAAGATATTAGAATTTATAGCATTGTAAAACAAGTATTAAAAAATGGATATTTATTAAGTACTACCAAATCCCCCAAAAAAATTTAATAGTTAGACAGAAAGGTTATTTTAAAAAAAAAAGAACTCATTTATAACGCATTTATCATAAGCGTTATGTTGTAGCTAAAGTAGAATCTAGAAATTGCATTCGAGCTCGACAACAAATGCCACACGTTTTGAGGGTTTTCTCGTGATAGAAAGCAAAGAAGAATGCTTTGAGTCGAGAGAAAGAGAAGGATTTGCCGTAGATGGTTGAGATTCTTCTCGGAGATATTTTGGTTTCTTTAAGATTGATTTTGGACAATTATTCAGTGGCGTTTCATCGAACGATTCCACTTTCGTTTGCTGTTCCACTGAAGTCCTGAGGAGTGGAGTCAAAGTAGCTTCAGAGGGCGAATAAATTATTGTGCGCCTCCTTCTGATGTTTGACTGATGTTCCTCAGTGCCCTTCGAGTAATCTCGAGATGATGATGCTGATTCATCTTCAGAATCACTCATTCTGCGGACACTTTGAAAACTTCTCCTTGAAAAGTTAGTGCTCAGGGAGATATCACTGGCATGCATTGGTGACGGGCGATTGGGATTTCTTTGCTGAATCGTACACGATGAAAGCAGTAAATTAGGTTCAAATGATTGAGTCTGCATTCTAGGAGCATGAAAGTCATGATTAAGTATCCGAGGGGTCGGTATACTCTCTTGTAGTCGGCTTCTACTAGCAGACAAGCAGAATAGTGGAGGAAGGGTGAGAGGTTCGATGTTGTTCTGATAACGGTAAGCAAATCCCTTTGTTTTTTGGGAAACTGGAAAAAGAGCAAGTGTTGGCAAATAGGACTGTGGAATTCGGTTTGGTAAGTGGGCTTGATTGTAAACAGGTGTCTTTGTTTCCATATTCATGAGCATTGCCTTTTTTGATTGTTAGAAATGAATTTGATATTAATTATTAGAATGCAGAGAGTATTTATAGACGAACCTATTCATTATGTTTAAAAACCTTCCGAAATCAAAATTTCAGTAAAGGTTTTTAGTAAGTAAATTGGTTAAAGACTTTGGAATTAAATAATAATGATGATACCGATATCCGAGTAGTCATACAGAGCAGAATTTCATAGAAATACTGAAAAAGTTGGCTAGTTTACTGTCTCAAGAGTATAGATTCTACGAATCTTGTGAAAGCAATCATGACTTGTCTGGATTAGAATTTCTCCTTGCAGAGCTCAATTCCTTAAATGGGTTTTAATCAAGATTTGTGTGGATAATTTTTTGATAAATTTTGTATGGAAATTGGTTCGAGATCTTTAAGCAAATAGCCCGCTAAGAGCATTTCAAAAACCGTTCTCTCAAATATTTTTTGAAGGACATTATCAAGATCAACTCGATCGCCTTCTTCCCATTGATTTTCTCATTTTTACCTTGAGAAAACAATATTTTCACGAAACCATTTCTGGAACTTTGACAAAATCCTAAAATTGTAATAAATCGACTTGTCAATCAAATTGAAAAAATTCGAACATTAATTGGTTTTCAAGAGAGTTTATTTTTAGAGCGTACAATGTAAACTGTATTTTTAGCGCTCACAATACTGGTTTGATATTTAGAGCGGATATCAAGTTTATTTTTAGCTCGCCATCTCCTTAAGCTAGAGCTTTAATTTTAGCGCTTCAGTACTCGCAATTCTGTCTATTAAATTTCAAGACCCTGCATTCCGTCCTTAGAAATCCATTGAACAAGGCCGGTGAGGTCAGACTTCTAATATTCTATAGAGGCTATCTTATTATTTAGCTATTAAATTCCCTGATCTCCCTTCCTCTCAGATACTTCATTATTTAAGATATTGCAAAGCAATACAGGAGGTTTAAGTATATTTGAAGTCATCATCTTCGCTTTTCTGGAAAATGTAGTATTAGAGCAATTTTCAGTTTATTTAGTTTATTTTGTAAAATTGTTTTGTTACAGCTTTATATTCAGCAACAACAACGAGAAGAAGCGGAAAACCACATTGTTATAGTACAACGCAGAGAACGCCTTTCTAAAAATAAGAAAAGAGTAAGTGAGAACACTTATCTACAATGAAATTACAATAAATTTATATGAGAACTCAAGAGAGCAGTCCCAGTTTAAAATTAACTAATTTCGTAACACGATCCTGAAGCTGAATAACTCATCCTAAAATGCTTTTTTAAAACTGATCTGACTCTGAAAACGCGTGTTGAACTTTGATTTTTCGAACGAATTCCGTGGATTCGCGAGTAGAGGTGAACCTGCCTCAAGACTCGCTTTAATTGAATGTGTTGATTTTTCTGCACTCAAAGTGCGATTTAATTCTCGGTCTGGCATAGCTTGAATCAGAATTATTTTTTCGAGTTCAGAAAATGAGCAATTACCTGGTTTAGTTTGGTTCATCCCTCTTATTTTTGGGAAAATTATTACAGAGTGTCTCTTCTGAATCTGAGGTCCTAAATCAGAAAGAAAATTTAAAATTAAATTTAACTAATGGGCTGTACCTTCCATCTGTGGAGTCCCTGATTCTAGTATGCTCATACGATGATCAATAATTTTTGGTAATTCGGCGACTCCTTGAGAAGTTTCAGTCTCATGCTCATCGTCAAAAGTAAGTTGTGAAGCTTCTAATAAAGAACCAACTTAATAAGCAATGAAGGTTTTCGAAATGCTACCGATTCTGAGAAGAGCTTCATGAAAACCACTATCAAAGATCTTTCGGATCGGGAGGCCAAGTTTACTATCATGTGAAGTAGACCTTGCCGGAGTTTTTAACTGTCGCCTGATTGGAGTTGAGTCTCCTATGATATTTGATGGAGTGTTAAAGAAAGCTCTTTAAAAGAGTAAATACCATCACTGTTCGTGTCGATTGTCGATTCCTTTTTTTCAAGTTCAACGCTGCTGTCTTTGAGAATTTGATTAATTATATTTATTTCTTTCGATTTTGTTGCTTCAGCTTGTCTTATAAAAGCTTCTTCTATTTTGAGTTGAACGTTGTGTCTTTTCACTTCATCGGGTCCTGTATCCAAAATAATTAATGGTTGAGAGAATAATTGACAATTACTTAATTCGAGGATTGCAGTTCTATCATCCGCATAGCTTCCTTGGAACATTCCACCAAACACGATCATTTGACCATCTACTATGCAAGCCGAATGGCCAAAGCGGTCTTTGCGTGTGAGATCTCCGGAGATTCGAGGTGTGACCCAAGTAAAATTTTCAAGAGTGAAAATTTTGACGTCATCATAGCAGCATGGATTGCTAACATCTTCTGCTTTTCCTCCATAAACAATCAAGTAATGACCCTCAGGATAGTAAAGCATGGTATGTTGGAATCGATTAGCTGGGCATTGTCCTTTAGTGTTGGGAGTTGACCATTTCAGTTCAAAGGATTGTGGATCATATGAGAGCCTTCGGAGTGTTCCCGTTGCTTCTCCTTTCTCATTTTTCCCTCCAAAGAGATAGAATCCTTCGTTCTTAGGCTAAATGTCAATAAAAATCAAATGTTAGCAAAGGAAAAAGAGGAAAATAAAACTTACTGGTTGTGTTGCCTTTTTGCTGCCACCAAACGCTGCAACAAAACCATGATATGCAAAGCCTTTTGCGTCGTGTATATGGCCTCTTTTGACTTTCAAATTCTTCCAAATCTTTTGTTCTATACATATAAAATTTAATTTTTGGTTCGAATGTTAATAATTACCGAGACAAAATATCCATAGATCATTTAGAAGAACACCAAAAGTGTCAATCCCTCCCAGGATAAACAGATAATCTTTATAGCCACATATAGCTGCATACTTTCTGGGTGATATCATGTCTTTAGATTTTGGAGATGGCTTAATCGAAATCCATTGATTCAAGTTTGGATTGTAGCAAATAAGATCTCTCGTGCATCTCGAAATAGATGAAGTTTTAATCTCTGCGGTTTCGCCACCAAAAACATAAATCTGGTTCCTGATAACAGTAGATGCGTGACCTGATCTTGGAGGCAAATCACCTGATTCAAGAATTTTCCAGTCATCTTTGAAAGGTTTGTAGACTCTCAGTTGATTAGAGATTCCATCTTTGTTTATGCCTCCGTATAAATATACCTTACGTCCAAGAGAGACTAAGGTCGAGCCTATTGATGCCTGAGGTCTTTGATTCGAAATAGTTGTTGAACTATTCCTGATCCAGTGTAGATCAATAGCAGAAGGATCCGACGGAGTCGATTCACTGGGTGATGCTGTATAATCGTTAAATTTTGAGCCGAAAAATCGCTTCGTGTTGGGAGTCATACTTGAAACATCTCGCAAATAAGAAGATGTCGAATTGCAACGAATTCTCAGAAGATTCTGGTTTTCATTAGAAGGACTATCCACAGGGCTAATCTTATCGTGAGAGGCTATCTTCTCCATTGTCAGGTCCAAATTACTAAAATCTGGTGAATCTCTTCCGCAGAAATGGAAAGAGTTATGAGTGTTCTCTGGACTGAACTTCTTTATTGAAAAAGTATTTCTCATCTGAGGTGATGGAGGATTGCAAGATCTTGACTCGACCTTCATCGTACAATTATTGAGCATCGTGGTGTTGTGGCGGGTCTGGCGTCTAATTCCTACAGGATTCGGCCTCGCCACTGCAGGACGAGAAAAGGATTCTGTTGGTCTTGAAAACACATGGAAAGAATTTTGTAATGAAGTCTCTTGGCTGTCACTTGTATCGTGCATTTGCGTTTGCTGTTTTTGAGTAATATTTTTATTGGCTCTAAAAGTGATCTTAAATTAAAAAATCACAAATTAATATATAATAAATCCGAAAGCCTTTAAATTGGATTTTTGTGATTAGAAGTTGAGTACCGAAAGTTTTCGAACCGTACTGCTTGGGAATCGGTGATCATTTCTTTCACATAGATCTCCGTAATTTTGATGGAAACCACTGCGTCTTCCTCTTCATGAGTCTTACTTTGGCATCTTCTTTTCAATGATCCGAACTTTCTGCTACTGCATCTATTCTGATGCACTGATTTTTTTTATTACGATTAATAATCAATTAAATGGTCAATTTAATTTCGGAAAAGCCCGAAATCATACACACAAGTCTTTAGAAGATTTAAGACTTTAAGAAGCTTTTGGAATCTGTTGGCGAAGCCCCCCTCTGAAATCGAAGGGGTAGAATAAAATGCGAACTAACATGAAGCCTGTGAACCTTTTCAAAATGGAATAAACCCATTAAAATATTTGATTTCTAATATTGCTAAGTGTGGATATAACCTTGCAAACGACCAACGATCTATATTCATTTCTTTCAAATGAAATTCAATTTTCACAAGGCAGAGAAATCCATATTGCTTAAAAATCGCAGCCTGGATAAATATTCAAACCAGAAATGGTGCAATTTTGAGTTAATCAATTGTCGATAATTTAATCTAAGAGCAAAAGCCCGAATTGTAATCGAATTTCATAAATTTTCACTGTCGACTTCATTTTAAAACCACTGATAATTAATTAAAATGAACCCAGCAGAATGTTAGCAGTATTGAAAAAAAAATGAGTTTCCTAGCCTGACAAGGTGAATAACGATCAGGACCCTCGTATCTTTTGATAATTACTTCTTCTGCTTATAGTAAGTAGTAGGCTACGTTAACTAAGTCATGATAAGTTCTATGTAGTGAAGAACTCATATATTGTTTCAAACAATATTATCAGCATTGATGAGAATAAGGCTGATATTTGCTTGATTGAAAAGCCTCAAAGCAAGAAACATTTTCAATTATCAGGGTTACTTTTTTTTTAGTCAGAGCACCCAGGAGAGATCTGGTCCTATGTTCTTAATCCTTCTATTAATGGGTTTATCTTAAACAAAGTCTTCAAAATATCTGAGTGGGTCTGAAGAAAATTCTTCTGGAATAAATTGAGAAATCTATTGGTCTGTATTCTGTAATATATTAGTTTTGATTAAGTTATTTTTAGAGTGATTTGTAAGAAAAAGCCCGAGCACTTAGAAATGTACAAAGAGGTTCGCTAAATAGCGAGTTTAGCAAGTCTTTTTTTTCAGTATCTCTCCGATGGAAATCATCTATTATCCCTCCCTACAAGTGGACACTCTGAATATATGTAAAGGAAACAAAGGTCTTAAATTTTTATATTTGGTTTATTTGTTGAAAAGCCCTATTGGTAAAATTGCTAATTTTGGAGAGCTCTAAAATTATCACGGTAAAGCTCTTTAAATTCTTCCCCCACTGATGATATTTATAATTGAAAAATCTTGAAACAAAATGTCCACTATCTCGTATCCTGAAGCTAGGAGATATCATCCTTACAACCAGAATTATCTCCCAAAAAGCATTCCACAGTCATATTTTCCACGTATTGCTGTTCCAAAGTTTCAAGAACCGAAGCAAAATGTTCCTGTCTTTGGATTCCAGAAAAAAGATGAGCTGATTCAATTCCCTATGCTTGGTCGTTCATCAAGTGTTTCGACTCTCCATCAAAGTCCTCATCATCAAGGAAATCAATTTTCAAGCCAGAGATACGATAGTCCCAAGATTACGATCATGAGATCGCAATTTGGGAGCCAAATTGGGACTCCAAGCAATTTTAATGTACCTCCTCTCAATGTTCAGTTCAGCAATATCTTCTGCCAAACTGAAAAGAACGCGGGCAATAGCAGTCTTCCAGTAACTCCAAGACTCTTCCAGAGTGTTTGTAGAGACCCTATTAAAGCTCAAGTCGAGACATTACCTTTTCAGGCCAGACGATCCCATTTAAGGAGAACCACTCAGCCCCCCAGGAATCAAGGGCCTCCGTCCGAGTTTTCTGGCTCGGCTGGAGTCTCACGGAATGTTTCAGAAATGGAAAGCCCCTCTTTATCAGCATCTAAGTCTGAATTACAAACGATGACCCCGCAGAGACTTGGTGAATCATTTGAGGAAGATGATTCAACAAAGGAGGCGTCACCTCTTCCGAAATCAATTCTGAAGAGAGACAACTCAAAGCAATCCTCTGAAGGAGGTCAAGAATCTTTAAATTTGTCTGGAGATTTGATAAAATCTACCCTTTCGACGCATTCTCGAAAAAAATCCAAGCGAGTCACATTCTCAAATGAATTGCAGAGTGATTCGTAAAAGCCTGAATTTTAAATGTTTTTTTAATACTAATATTTTGATGCTTGTTTATGGGACAGTTTAAGAAAGTATTGCCTGAATTAATTTGTTACATTTTCATTCTTTTTTTCTTTTCTTTTTCTATGGGACGCTCTTTAAGATTATAGTGATTTTCTTTCTTATTAATATTTCATCTGCTAAAAAAAAAATGTTTCAAAGTAAGACTAATATACTAGTCTCATTTGTAAGTTATTCATGCAGCTTTTTCTGGCGATGTAATTATCCCCTTAAAGAATTTTCATCGAAAAGAAACTACTTTACTTCGGAGACAGCTCGTACGAAAAGAAAAGACCTCACTGTCAACATTTACGGAACTCAATGGATATTATTGCATACATAGAGCTATCTTTTTCTCAAGTTTGGTTTCCGATCTAAAACGTCAGATGACCTGAACTGATGTTATTAATTTAGTAATGGAACGTGCATCTTTGTTTGTTTGTTATTATTAGAATATTCAGACGTAATGAATGATATAGAACTATTGGTTCACGCAAAGACAGATATTTAAACCAACTAGGAGTCTATAGTTGTAATTAGCACTTAATATGAAAGGTAGTAATAAATGGCAAATTATCAGTATCTCAACATCTCATTAATCGCAATCAAGGAACTACACAAGTCTCAATAACATCTTATAGGAGATACTAAGCTAAGCATTATGTAATGGAATAACTAATTATGCATTCGAATCAAATTCTTCATGGTCCTCGACTTCAAAGGTTGGCCGTGTGGTATTTTCTGCCTCTGCGTGTAAACATCTTTTGTAGATTTTCATTCAAGAGTTTTGTCGAAAGAGTAAACGATGGGAGCTTTTGAGATTCGGTATTGCACACTTCCAGATCTTTCCCATCGAGGAACACAATCGCTCTCTCATAGATGTTTTCGAACCCATTATCGTGTTGTGGTTCTTCAGAATGCGGATTGACCTCAGCAGAGCGATTGGCATCATAATGAGGAATTGCAGACAGTGTTTGGGCTACAAGGCTCATATTTCCAGGCTCCTACGAACAAAACTCAGGAGGACTCTAACTAAAATTAGGAAACGATTATAGCAAAGCATCAGTTAGTTCGGTTAAGAATCTGAAACAGACGTCTCGAAGGTTAGAGAAAAATTTAGAGTTTTTGGATAATAACTCATGCTAATTACTTCTTGGATTCTGCTCTCAGAAGTTATACTGTCCACGATAATTTTAGAAAATATTGTAGAAAGAATTCGTGCAAATTAAGTTATTATTGCAGACAAACTGCAGGCAATCCGCTCTTGTCACGGTCAAGCGGCAATTATGAATTTTCAATTCCTGCAGCACAATTACCCATAATTAATTTTTTCCGAACTATTCAAGGCCATAGGGAAGGACACTCGAGCTCTAAATTCCGTAATGATGAAGTTGCGAAAGAGAGTAATCGGTTTTAAAAACGAAAATCAGTAATAAAAAGAAACCATTCTTTCAATACTGAAATGTACTTGTTATTGTTAGAATATCAATATTAATGCAATTAATCAGTTCACTGACCCAGAATGAATCGTTTTTTGATTTGATCTTCTATTAGTTCGATAATCTTTTCATCTTAATCAATTTCGACATCCAATAATAAAACTGTTTATATTGGGTTAGTGTTAGAGCGCTAGCCAGCTATTGCATTAGGCCTAGGATTAGCATATCTGCATTTTCTTGACAATATTATTCCTCAGAAGCGGCTTGCTTACACTCTTTTCTCTGAGTTAGCAATTTTAATTAATGAAATGTCTCCGGAGAAAATTGCGGCAATTTCTCAGTTAGCAAAAGAAATTAAGAATAGAGTGGGTGCCATCTCACAAGAGATTCTAGATTTTTCTCATGATTTCATCCTGAAAATAAGATCGATAGAATCGGATTCCGCGTGTATGAACTAAGGGTATATTAATTCGAGAGGAAACCCAATGAGTAAGGATTGCTCCAATAAAATTGCAATTTGAAACCGTTAAATGCAAAACCCCAACAAATGACTTATTTTCCATTCTTTTAAGGGAGCTTTATAAAGGCTACCTCGGATACTTGTGGATACTCGTCAAAGAAGTTAGTGTGGAGATAACCTCGATATCAAACCAAAATTCATAAAATCGCTGAAACTTAACTCCCTTTAGAGATGTAAAAGAAAGGAACAATTGTAAATAGAAATAAAAGATAAGAGAGTCAAATGAATCATGAAATGGTAAATCCTGAACCACTCTGATTCAGCGTTAAAATAAATAGGAAAGAAAGAGCCACTAAATTATTGTCAATTATCTTTCTCTCTCTAAGTCCTTCTATCAATGTTGAGTCTTATTCTATTAAATTGTAGCGTTTGCTTTTTCTGACTGTAACCAGTATGAAGTAGCTGGAAAAGTGTTCAGGATCCAAAATAGCGAAAATGAAAGATAATCCCTCATGGTTGTAATTTCTCCACCTTTCGTATTGAAATCTTTTAGTTTATCCCTAGTATGGACAAACTTCCAACTGAATTTCGAAGATCTCGCTTGCATTTGGGCATTTGGCATTTGCTCAGAGATTACAAATGACTTTTAATGTTGAGAGGGGGATAATACGTGTCTTTTTACATCATGGTGCACTCGGTCGAGAAATATAGACATCAAACAAAATTTTTTTCTTTGGTTTCTCTCCCCGTAAGTATTTTGGTCTGTGTTATTTGAGCACTTTCTCCAAAAACAAAATCATAATTTTCAGCTTGAAATGTCTTTTTCCGAAACTTCTTCCCAAAGTCATCCTTCTATTGGTTCAACGCGAAATAAAGACATAGTATCTGAATCATTGCTGGTTTTATGAGCGAAGTTATCAAAGAGCGATGCTGTTTTGCTGAAATAATATTAGTCTAAATACTTAATAGATCTCTATGCTATTCATAAAAAACAGAGACGCCTGTCGTCATCTCTATTCGGACTTCCATTTTTCAATATATCTTTAAATATGAGTCTGAAATTCACATCATAATAATAAGAGTTGTAGCTAATTAAAAAAAGGATCTCAACTTTTATGTTAGTGTATATTGCATTTTAGTAATAATTTGCGGTCAGACAAAAGGATGGTATTGACCTTTGAGCTGATTGCTAACATTCAGAGTTAGTCAATATTTGAAAATGCAGACTGTTCTAAATGAAAATTCTGTAGCCTTCAATTGCTGCACAACCAAAAGGGGGAAAAAATTAGTTCATTTGTTTGTTGAAATCTATGCTAATTTGTTAACTCATGAAGATATGTATCACAAAAAAACTCCCATATAATTTAAAAATCCATCCTGACTTTCGTGAGAATGTATCAAATATAATACAGAAACCATATATCTCGAGAATAAAAAACGTACGGAATTAATTGTAGTAATGAATAGTTTGAGAGGACATATAATATATCTATATATCAATATGGATGAAGGTTGAAATTAGAATTACCATTTCAGTAACAATTAGCCTGACATGTGCTAATCAATCACCTGTTTCATGATGTCTTGTTTCTGCGGAATAACAATTTTTGTAAGTTCTCACTAAAACCTTTCTTTGAGATCGAGAATGTAATAGCCTTCACGGGTTCGCCATCACATATTTGCAATTCGTTGTCATCAAGAAATTGGATTGCTCTTTCATAAGCTGTCTCAAACTTCATATCTTCACGCCGAAAGTTCACAAATTGTTGTTTCCTGGGGACACTTTCATCCAAAGAGCAAGAAATATGAGGGGGTGGGTGATTTTCGTGGCTCATCTCTTGGCCGCCGGTATAAAAGTGATGGAAAGGTGATATCAAAGATTAGAAAATAATTATATAGAAAAATCAGTAAGCTCAATTAAAAAAAATTAAAAGGCCTCGAAGGAGTTCATGGCATAAATTAATTAATATCGATAGAAACTATTCATTCTTTTCATGGCAATAGTTTTTTGATTGAAATCGCATTAGTCTGTAAGATCGGCTCGAAATTTCAGTTATTAAATGGGAAGTTGCTGCATTTAACAGATCAGTAGTTGGCCGACCGAAAGAAATTTTGATATTGATCTGCGATTATTGTTCAACTGGAAGTTGGTAGACCTTCTGTTGAGAGAATTAACGTTTGGTGCGTTAACACTCATTTGGAAAATGAACAATACAGGTATTTTTTGGGAGTTGTAGATTGTAATGAAATTTTTATAATCGCTGAACAGTAAAGAAGAAACCCTTGAGAAAGTTCTGAACCTGGATTACAAATTCTTTTCAATATTGAATATAACATCAACTAACTGATTTCCAACCCTTGGTATGACGTTTAATAATTGAAATACTTACTCGTGGACGCGATTTGTTGTTGAAAAAATCTGGAAGTAGAAACCTTGATTCGGTTAGTATCGACGAATAGTTGCTTAAATATTCTAATCTTAAATTAGTTAGGCGCCGGAAAAACAACAGTGCTACTTATCTTTGAGCAACAAACTACCAAACTACCCTGTTATTCTGTGATAATCATTTGTAGTGGAGTTAATCCGAAAGTCGTTCAGGTAGGAATGATAATATGGTGTAGATTAATACATTCTTTGCATGGATCTCGGTCTTAAACAATTAATTTTTTGAGTTTGAATGGATAACTCTGTGGAGGATCTGAAGCTGCCACTCATTCAACAGATTCATTCGTAATCCGAATGGTCATTTGCTGAGTGATTGATTCGAGAAGATAGATGATTTCAGTTGGTTTGACGCGCGTTGTCTCGTTGTTCGGTTTGGTCTCAATTAACAGGAGCCAACCGGCAATCTTGATATATTCAATTTGAAGACAAAGTTGTGTGGCTTCGAGCCTTTTTCGTAAAATATTTGTCAAACCCCCAAAGGAATTATTGCTATTTTGAACCAGTGCAAAATAATTGAATCAGGATAATTTTCAAAAAAATGATGATTTCCAGAAATCTCTTTCATGGAAACTCGGAGCACAAAATACATCCGCCATGACAGTATTATTTGGATGGAATATAACTCTCGTTCAATGTGTTAAAAATTGAGATCATATTTATGATGATTTGGATGTATGTTTTGTAGATTGAAACTAGGATGTTTCTGTTCTGTCAATTTAATCAAAAAGTGTATTGACATATATGAGAACGTCTTATTGTCCTAAGTTACGATATTATGTTCTTTGACTCTGTTTTCTAAATTTTTATATATCGGAAATAGATGTTGGTAAATATATTTCTACAAATGGAATTCGTAAAGTATCATTTCAGATGTTAGTCGGCAGGACTGTTGATATTGCGGAGTTCACTCTTAAACAAAGTGTCTCTCTTGGGAAACCACATTTTTACAAATTATGAATATTCATTTCTATTCTTAAAATACAATCGTTCTCCAATATCCTTTTTAATGAGAAGACAGAAGGAATCGAAGATTTATGAAGGCTTTAGTTTTACTTTGGTGAAATAGACATACTAGTTTAGGTGTGAAAATTCCGGTAATACCATGACAAAAGAATAAAAAATTCCTTCAGGGCATTTTAAATTACAACTAAATGAGTTCCGTGCCTATATATTCACCGCTTTTTTGACTACTGATGGTGGTGAGAATACGTTTGGCGATTATGAACAGCACGATTGAAGCAATCGAAATTAAAATTAACAGAATTCCATCAATCACCATTTTCAGATTAGTGGTGAGGAAAAGACGGCTAAAATCTGAAAAAACTTTATTGATCATATTATTTTGGAAACATTGTAGGTCCACGAGTTGTTCAGTCGCCACAGCTGCCGTTTTAAGATCAGAGTAGCTTCTTATGGCAAAGAAACCATAAATCACATAATAGCCGAGCAGAACTCCAAGCGCAGCATAGTTTATCAATCCGACTTTTTCATTCATAATCTCCATATTGTCTCCATGCTTTTTGAAGATCACAACATTGTAAATGAGGACAAAGATCAGCACTGCCACCAAGAAAATCCCGACTTTAGTATAAAGCCGATATTGTGCCAGCACAGCAGTAATTTCATCATCTCCTTCCTGTAACCTCCACATAAATTTGCTGGAACACATATTGCAGCCAAAGTTCCTAATTTTCACGTTTTCATATTTTGCGATTAGAGCTATTTCGTCACCAAGCTCTGGAATTGTGAAATCAGGGAGAAAATCAAAGACACGAATTCCGTTTTCTTCATAAAACTTCAATTCTTTGATCTTATCTATAACACGAGAATCAGCGTCGAATCCATAAACACCACATCCTTTTGAGCTCACATGCATGAAAGGATATCCTTTTCTACTTATTCTATAAGGAGCTTGCTTTGGGTCGAGGCAGGGCGCACCAGTAAGACTTGCAGTAAGGTCAGTCAATATCGTTGTGCTGTTAGGATCGTTACTGAACTTAAAGTAAATGCTGTTTCCAAGTTCGAGGTAGTGCGAGTCTGGGTCTCTTTGGGGAGGTATCCGATTAATTTTTTCAATGGATGATATGGGACATGGCTCATGTTTTGTAAGACAGTAGTAGCCTGGGTTTGCTCGGCACGCATGCTGATCGACTTGACATATGGCAGACTCCTGCCTTGTATAATTCGATATTCTTCGGACACACAATATTCGGCCTTTCCAGAGTGTGTACTTTTGGGGTTTTGATGCGCGAACTGTGAAATATCTATCATTTACAGCAGAGCATGCGCCTCTGACAACTTCAGCATTCCACTTATCATAGCAACCGATATCTGATCCTGGCCATGAACCGATTTCGGCAATTTCCATGCCAGTGGGACAATTATTGCCAACTTCTACAATAGCAATCTCGCTGATAGGACGAAGATAGCAAGAGGTAGTGAATACTGTATGGAAAACTCCCTTAATTCCTTCAAGCTCACTCATTACTTGAGGAGATGTAAGGCTGATTTGATAGATTGTAATAGCGCTGACCAGCACATAGAATATAACAGGGACAAAATAAAGAAACTTGCCACTGAGGTTTTTCAATCGTGACGGTTTGATACTGCGACTGATCGAAGGATGAGTGTCTGTAGTTTCGAGTGGAGTGCAGCCTTTTATGCTTTCATTGAACTCACTCATTTTTCAGTTTAATCTTTAAATTAAACTTCATCTCTTTAGTTTTGATTAAAGCTTAGCAAAAGAATGAAATTATTATCAGTTGATGCTTTGGTATGAACATCGGTTTTGAAGTTGCATGAAAGTTAAAGTACTTGTTGGACAGTGATAGATTCTGGCTTCTAAGTAGATTCACAAAGTTAAGTAGAAATTAAGATTGCAAAGCAATTCAAAACTGACACTCCCTTTTTCTATAGTAAAAGTAAAGAGCTTAGAAGGAACTTGTGAATTAATTTGACATTTCTGAAAGTCCGAGAGACTCAGGGGCTGCATTGATTTCATTTTCGTTATTAGGTTTGATTATTCAAGATAATTGAAACTTGACGACATTGGGCATAATAATTACATTTTATCTAAAAATGAAAAAATTCAACCAGTTTAGTTATCACAAAGCAGGTGATAATTTTTTCTTATTATTAAACAAATGTTAATTTAGTCGGAGAAAACTTGTCACTTTCGTCCTCGTTTTATCCGAGAAATTTGTGAGTCAGTTTCCGAATTTATCAATGCAACGAAACCTTGGGGGATGACAACTCCGAAAAGTCCCTATATTTATAACAATGGAAAGCACATCATCGTGACTCATTATTACCTGATATAAAATAAAGTTCACATTTTCCAGGGCTCTGTAATTCAAAATTAATCTCAAACAGGATAGTCCAATCCACGTTGGAATCAAAGAACAGGGCTGCATGAAGAATCCGTATGCTATCATCAATAAACCTTGATTATAGTGAGCGGACCAAATTTTTATTTAATCAGGCATTACCCATGAAAATAATAACTGGGATGAAAATCGTCCAGATCATCAAAGGTACGATGTCGCAAGCAAAGACCGTCAGAAGACCCAAATACATAAAGAAAACTAGAGCCTTCAGCACTTTATTTCTGATAAAGAAAACCAGAGGGATGAGTAGTAGCAAATTGTCTAGATAGCTGACTAGAGGAAATCTGAGCTTCGTGCAGAATCCCACATTGAGCATGAGCATCAAGGACTAAACAGTGTTATGATGTAAAAAAAAAACAAAAAACACAGTTAGAATACCAATGTCATGCGGAAAAGTGGAGCAGAATCAACTGACGAAGAACTCGGCAAGAGCGAATGGAAGGAGAAAAGGAATGAAAGGATGAATACTCCGAGGGTGATGATATCGAATTGTTGTATGAAGTTATTGAATTGATTCAGTAACATCAGCCAAACCGAATGCTCGTGAGAGACTGATTGAATATTTTGAGTTGGGATACTTCCAGGTATATTTGCATCTGATTGGAAAAATTATACTCATACGATTCTTCACAAGTTAGCGTTACTTGCAGATGAATCACCTACCACCTCTTTTCTGTCTTGGTATTGAGAGTAAGCAAACTTAGTGGATCTCAAAGTGTCGGGATTTTCAATAGAATCAGTTCTGTCTTGTGGGCGAGAACCGATAACTTTTTCTTTTTGTTCGTCGAGTGGGGAGGAATCTGGAGAGGAGGGCTGAATAAGCGAAGGACTGAGATATGAGAACCAAAGCATCTTCTCCTGATTCGTCTAGATAAAGCGATAGAACGTTGGTTTATAAGTACTGAAAGAAGATTAAATATATACCTCTTTAGAAGGAAAGTTTTGAAGGGTTTTGGAGATGTAATGCTCGAACTTATTGAGTTTTTGAATGTCCAAGTTAAACCAGCATAATAATCCTGTATTCAGAAGCAACAGCATAATAATCAAAATGTGAAGGAAGTAAGGATTCTTCGACTTGTTCTATGAATCTATTATTGCGATTTTAACTCACACACAAGAATTACCTGCTTCTCTTTTCTTTCTGCTTGTTGATGTAATTTTATTTGGTTCAACTTCTGTAGTGTTTCTACTTCTAATTCTTCCTCATTTCTCTAATCATGTGATCAGAACCCCATAAAAATTCAACTAATTACTGTTTTCTGAAATTTTGTTAGGTCTACGTGCATCCACCTGTCTTTTGCCTGAATTAGGAGCAATGATGAAAAGTGAGAAATGCCCAAAAACAGAGAATTACAGGAATTGCTTTGAAACTAGAGTCTTGGAAAAATTCCTCCAAAGAGAATTTTAACTCTTGTGCTGAAATTCGTCTTTGAGGGTCCTTTTGCAACATTTGAAAGCACAAGTCATAGATAAGATCAAAATAATAAGTTTTGAAATGGCTCTCCATGAGAGCTTTTAATGCGAGTTCATGGAACTTCTCACTTCTTCTGTTAATTCCAAGAAGATCGTTTTTAGGTACACCAAGATATTCTAACAACACGACTCCAAGAGAAAAAATATCTGCTTTTAAACAGTGCTGCTGCACTTTGTAAGTTTCTTTTAATTCGAATAGCTCGGGAGCTTGATAAAATCCGGCTCCATGCTCGTGATTCACTGCTTCTCTCTCTTGCAAAAAACATTCGATTGTGTTCCATTCCTTTAACTTATATAAACCATCAAGATTGCAGAGATTTGATGGTTTGATATTTAAGTGCACAATTGACTGTTTCTGTGCAGATAATAGTCCGTTGACACAATCATATAGAACAACCAAAGCTTTTTTGAGTCGAGTGAGAGGATCAGCAGGGGTTTTAATTTCTGATTCGATACTCTCAGATAGTAGCTGGCTGTAGACCACTGTCATTGATTCTGGGTCAACATAATAATCGAAGTAGGGAAATATATTCAGAGAGTCATTGCTACTCAGCTTTTTTATCAAATCTCTCTTTTCAGCGAAAATAACAATATTTTTGCACGTAATCTGCTTGACGAGACAAAGTTTATTGGATTCCTTTGATTTTGCAACATATTGTATCGTGTCTTGAGATTCATCAGATGATGATGGTGTTGTCGCTATGATATCAATATAACCCATCTGAAGCCAACCATGACCTGCCGCACATTTACTTTTCATTTTAAACAAGAAATTTATTTTAGCAAACTAGATGAGATCGTAATCTTTATGAAGAAGGATTTCTCATCAGAAATTTTCCGAGATGATCAATTCATCACAAAGAAGCTGGAAGGTTAACAATATCGGATAGAAAAAGAAATGAATTCCTTTCCTTCAATAGTAAAGGAGTGAAAGAGAAATCAGAAGCGAATACAGATGATTCTCGCTAAAAAGGGATCAAACGGCCTTCTGGCTCGCGCTCAATTTGTCTTTTACAAACTCTAGTTTTGTATGACAAATATTTTTAAGAAACGTTAGTGCATTAGGCTAGCAGCTCATTAAACAGAGATGCATGCATCTATGCTTTTCAATGAGTTATTTGTTTAATGAACAAAATCTTTCTCGAGATTCACTAATCTAAGCAAAGAGTTTACTGATCATAACTTATGGAAGCAGGATATAGAGAAAAGAATTTGAAAGTAATGGATTTGGAAAGTAATCAAAATTGGTCACAGTTTGTTGATTTCACTCTCACATAAATAAATTTATTCAAAAATCATGGAATTCCAAAACTTAGGTAAGAAGTGTCGTGCTTCAGATTGCAGAGTTACTGACTTCCTTCCTCATCAGTGCCAGCTTTGTCATAATTATGTAATTGGATTACTGAATCGTCATGTATAACCTCAAAAAATGAGTACTGTGCAGATCATAAAAACCCTCATGATCACGATTGCAAATTCAAAAGCGAAGGTGATATGCGAGTTGCTATCTGTCCAATTTGCACAAAAACTATCAAATATGACTCTGGGCAGGCCCAAGAATCACACGTTGTAAGCTAACTAGATAAGTGGTTCTTTCTCAAGTATATCGACACTAGCTTCAAGAGCATCAAAAGAGTCAATGCGGCAGCAGTATTTCGAAACCTGAAAAGCTGAGGGTATGCGCGGTTGAGGGTTGTCGTACCAAACTAACCACAATTAACGAATACACTTGCAAAATGTGCCATCAAGAACTATGCCTTAAGTAATGTTTAGCCTGAAATCGAAAAAGGATATTTATTATTGATTGCTTTATAGACATAGAGCCATCGAGCAGCACACTTGCAGAGAAGAGAAAACCAAGCCAACTAAACCGCAAAAGATTAAAGGAGATGGTAGCAATGATACTCAAAGATCCGGTGTTGCTTTGCAAAAAACTTCCAAGAAGAACGCTTGCCATTGTCAGATATTTTAGTATATTTTCGCCGAACTGTGAAAAACTATCTGTCACCATTGCAGAATCAGAATTTATGAAAAATCGCAGCTTATTTCACAACTACCGTTCATGAATTCACAATAGATTGTGTTTGATTCACAATTCGACATGCTGAAAGATGGGTTTATTAGTTTTAAATCGGAGAATTTCTACATACCTATTGACTTCATTTTCGATTCATTTTATTCTTAGCCTGAATTTTCGGACTCCAATTAATATCATTATAATCTGTTCAACACCAAAAAAGAGTTTAAACTTCGTTAGCTCATATCCCGGATAATTCAGTCACTAATAACTGCATTGCCAAATGATAGCTTTGTTTTTAGAAGATTTAATAAAATTCGGCCTCTCAGAGATGCAATGATATAATTCTCAATTAATGCAGCTACTAAAGCTTAGAGTGCCTGGATGCAACTGCTTTAGGAGTTCATCATCATGTGTTTATTTGATTCTCACCATTCACTAACCAAAAGCAATAATTTTTTTAAAAATTATCACAAATGGACATATTGATCAGTCGATTACAGTTCATTAATGATTTCTAATGTATCACCAAGTCAACTCTTCAAGGGAATATTCAATAATGTGAGAATTGAATCAGCAAACTAAGCACTGTCATTAATAGTTGCAAACCTTCGGCTTTACAACTTTAAACACTTATCATATAGATTTCTTCACGCCTTATTGTAAATAGCGAATAATGCCACAATATATAATTACCATTATGAAAAGGGCCGAACACAAACAAACCGCACAATCACTTTGAAGAAATCAACTTAAACTCGGGTAATAAATGGGTTATTTTAGAAATGGAATCCCTTTGCAGCAGCTTCTTGTTTTTTGTGGTTAATTTCTCTGGCTTCTTGCGAGAGAGCACAGCATGGGCAGCAGCAAGTGATCAAGAGGTCGTTAAGGCCAGTTCCTTCAATACTGAATCTGTTTCTGATGCTTCCTCTTAAAGACATATGGAGAAGGCACTCAAGATGGCAGGAAGTTAGGATAGCGAAGAGTAGAGCTTGAACTAGGCATCCACTACCATTCATTTGCTCGTAGTTCTGTCCAAATTGGATGCAAGGGCAGAACCAGCTCATGAGACAGCTTGGAATATCGTCACAGCAGCCACAGAGGCCGTGTACCCAAGGGCCAGGCACGAAGCCTTGTGGTTGTGGATGGACGACAACAACAGTAACAGGCATTGGTTGCCCATTGGCCATGGTGTTTTGGTACATTCTCGGTTTTGAGTAAGTGCTTTGTGTGTTTTTAGTTGATTGATTAAACTAATTAAATCTGAAAACTCTATAAAGGGGGTCTAATTTGAATTAAACTCAAGAGACCTCCTCAGTAACTGATGTCAACATCTTTATAATTTCTTTATGGAGAGTCTTCTTTGCTCTTTCCCTCTTTATGAAATTACTTTATCTTTGAGAAGAATCATTTTGATGTGAAAAGGAGAAACTAGATCACTACTTGAACTTTGAAGTTTAACATACATTGTAGTCTGCAATTATAATAGTAAGACATGACAATGAAACTTTTTTTTTTCCCTTCTTTCTCTCTTTTCAAATTATTATTCCCATAAGAAGAGACTCTTCAAGAAGCCGATGTGAGAAACTGTTTATTCCTGGAATTTGAAATAAGAAGTGAACGTAGCTTTCACTTTTTTAATAATAATTGATTCTCTCCCATTTAGGATGTCAAGATGGCGGGAAAATCAATAGAAAGGCTTTATTGCTACTCGAAACAAAATGCTTTAAGAATATTTCTTCTTCCCATTAAAAACCCCCCCCCCCCAGGAGGATGGCAGCCTTATTAAATTCTGTGGAATTTCACGCATTTCCTTTGAGTTACATCTAAATTAAATTTGTAGAAACATTGGGTTCATCTAAATGAGTAAGGGTGATTTCTACTGAGATCACAAACGATGGATTTTCTGTTAAACCTCCGCAAATGAAAAACAGATAATTGGTTTCTTTTACGATTCTTCAACATAATTTTCTCATCCAGGCAAGGAGGCCCGAAAGCACCTGGCAAACAGGGAGAAAAGGATCTCTATAAAAGGATAATAAAATTAACTGACCCAACAATACACGCAATTTTAAGTGTGAGTCCTCTGAACAGCACAAGAATTAATTAAGGATTAGGTGATCATAGAAAGTTTATTGATTTTCGTCTTTGAAGATAACTTATTCAGGTGACTATTTTATTGAATATCTCTTACGTTTAGGAATTCTGTTTTTTGGATTCAAAAATTCAATGACCAAATCACATTTGGCTTGGCAATATCATGGAATTTTATTCCTGAACTCCCCAGCAGGCGTTTTTCTTCTATTACTCAACTACAGTAAAAAAATTCCATATTTAGCAAGCTATCAAGGTCTCATGAATAAAACTTTCCACTCAATTTCCATGAGTCAGACTAAAAAAATGTTTTATTGCTATTTTCGTTGAAAAATGTCTTACGATAACACATAAGGCAACTGTTACAAACCAAGTGCTCATGTTGTATATATTGGTTCATTTATCATATTTCCTATTTTCTCTGATTACCTGCTTGACGTAAAAGTCACAACATTTATTAATCGAAGGTTTTGAAGCGTCAGTGACGGAGTAAAACGCTTCAGCGATTTAAGACGAGCTCAAAATTCTGATATAAAAAATCACAAACATAAATCGGTTAATCAATATATTCGAGGAGTATTCGGCTATGATACCTACAATGCAACCCAGTGACAATTTAGAAGTTAATGACATAGAAAAAGAAGTTGAAGAAGGTAACTTCAAGAATCTTTTGAGAACCGTCGCAACAGAAGACCTCCCTCCTAAAGAAGAGAAAAAATTAATCGATGAGATTCTGGAGAATCCCGTCACTTCTGAACTTCTTCCTCTGAGTAATCCTATTATCAGTTGCTGGCTGCCACTCACCATCTGATTCGTGTTAGCTTTGCAGAGCATCTATGAGTTTAAGCTGTTGATAGACGGCATCAAAGAACTACATCCAACCTACAAGCGTTTGCTGGAAGAATTTGAAAAAATGGAGCCATTGCTAGATATGTTGGCCTTGCATTTTAAGGTGATGATGGAAGTAATTGTAGCAGGCAAAGAAAAAAAGCTGGAAGATATTCTTTGCAGTGCAGCATATGATACAATAAAAGAGCATTATATTCTGAACATAAAGAACCCGACCACGAGCACGGCGGTTCTTGAGGAGTCATTAAAATACATCATCAACAACCTGTTCATCCAATTTTACAAACTACTCCGAGCATTAGATAAGCCAAAACCGAGCATCAACCTAGACGATGCTGCAGTTGATGTTCATATCATTGTAAATGACACCCTTCTTTTAAGGTCACATCTTGATTCTTTTTCAATGCTTCTAGAGGTCGAAGCTGGAGACTGTGGTCGTGTATCTTCCAAAAATAATACAAACTCATGGAGAAGATCTATTTGCAAAACCCAGAACTCATCCTCGCTGGCTTGCACTGAATGACTATGTCGTTTTTAAAGTAAATTTTCGATAACAAACTTCAAAATGCTTTACTGTTTCAACATAGCAAACAGCACCTCAAGCCACTGTGAAAAAAGAATATGCTTTAATTGCCCGTGCCGTCAATGTTGCGTCAGCAACTCTCCAGACGGGCAATAAAGAAGCAGGAATTTTTAAAGATCTCGTTCATTTCAGCGCGCCAATGTATTTTTGGCTTTTCCAAGAGAAAGCTGACAGACTCGCTAAACACATGATCTCGAACGCAACCTCTGAAAGTGTTTTACAAGTATAAAGTATTTATCAAACCATAAATCATAATTATTCTTTGTGCAAAGCTTTGGGGATTACCAGAAAATAACTTGATAAAAAATGCTTGGAGCATAATCTACCAGCCCATATCAACTAACCTTATGATTAACATCCCAAGATATTTTCCACAACTAACAAAAGAAAACCTTCAAAAAGAGATTGATGAAAATGTTCTGGTGGGTATGGACCCTATTGAACATGCAACATTGGTACAGACAGTCAAAGAACGAAGGAAGATCGAAATAGAAGAATTGAAACAAATCGTTCCAGAAAAGATTCCAATCCGAATTTTGTATCACAGAAGCTACTCTCCTGAAGATGTATTCAAGAAATCTCTGCAAAATCCTGCCGAGCAAAAGAATATACAAATGGTCGTCGAGGTTAAGGAAGAAACAAAGGAGGAAAATTCATTTTTTGGTCGATTATCAAAATGGAAAATGGACTTTGAATCCTTTGTAAAAGGGTCTGGGAAAAATGATAACGAAATTAAAAAAGAGCTTCAAGAAATTATAATTCATATTCATGGAGGAGGATTCGTATCAATGTCGTCTGGATCTCACCAGAATTACACAAGAAGATGGGCTAATATGCTAAAGCGTCCCGTTTTTTCTATTGATTATCGCTTAGCTCCAGAATATCCGTTCCCAGCAGCATTGGATGATTGCTGGCAATTCTACAACTGGATTGTCGCATTCGGGAAGGATTTATTGGGTATCTAGCTACCTTTAAATTCATTCAATTACCTTTTAAAAACTAGGGATGAATCCGGTGAAGATTATACTTGCTGGAGACTCTGCAGGCGCAAATTTATGTGTTGGTAACTTCCTTTTTTATTTCAAATGGAGATGAAGTTACTTATTATGATTAGCCTTGACTCTAAAGGCGATAAAAATTGGTGTAAGAATTCCTGATGGCATTCTTGGTGTATATCCAGGTATACTATGAGCTTGTTAGGATTTAATCTTTATTATTGGCATATTAATCAGCTCTGAGCCTTGATCCATTGCAGTACACTCCAAGTTTGTTGAATTCAATGGAGGACTCTATGCTCTCATATAGCTTCTTGAAGCTATGTTTGAATGCTTATATACCAGAAGGATGCGATCCCTGCACTAATTACTATTTAAGTCCTATTCACGCACCAGATGAGGTATGAAATCTCCATTATTCATAAATTGAAAATTTCCTCAAGTTGCTCGCGAAACTTCCGCCAATGAGAGTTATTATTGGAGAGAAGGACCCGCTTCATGATGATAGCTGGAGATTCCTCGAACGAATGGTTCTCTTGAAGAAAGACATTAAAAAAATCGTGTATCATCATTTACCCCATGCCTTTATGAGCTATGAGCACACGGTTGGCTATAAGATCATTATTGAAGATTGTGTAGAGTTCATACGTGAGCTCCTTGCAAAAGCGGATTCGAAATAGTTCAAGATTAAATCCTCTCTTATCATCCGATCTCAATTCTCTTGTGTGTACGAAGATTAACAGTTGAAATACCCTTCACTACCTTTTTTTTTTTGGTATTGCGGTGATGATCTGCTCTATGGAGCAAGTACTACATATATTGGCTTTTAAATTCAAATCGAGAATCGTCAATACTATTAAATAAAGAGTATTGCTAATTTGCTTCATCTATCATGGCTTCATTACGGTAGATGCTTCATAATTCAGGGAAACTGTTGGATTGAAAACCTCTTTCATGTGAGATTAGGATATTTAGAATACTATTAAGGCCAAAAAAAGAGAGAAATATCTAGCCTTGCTGATTTTGTTAATTGAAGTTGAAATAATTTCGTGAGCCCAAAATCTGTAGAGTGAAAAAATATCTTCTCTAGAGTAAAATTTAAGTGATTCAGAGGGAAGTTGGGTAATCTTTAACTTATGTTATCAAAATCACCTTGAAGATAATTTTGTCCCCAAATTTTGTTGATGTATATCAAAGATGGTTTTCGCGGGAATAATTGTTTTAGTTATCAATTTAGAATAATTAATTTTTGAGTATTTTCTGAGGAGAAAAAAGCAAACATCTAAAGACTACTTAATAAATTGTTTTGATGATGGAGAATACCAGCCTTATGAGGCTTAACAAATTGACGCCATCTAATATTAACGCCACCATTTTGCAAAATAACCGACTATTTGCCAGTGCATATACCGCTCAATGCAAGGAAGATTTTGACAAAGCTTTTGAGTAAAATCAATATATCTGAAATCATTCTCAATTCTGATGGAAAAACTTAGAAATCTGAATACAGTTTGGGACAATCTCAGTCAATTGATCGACGTTGCTGACAAGCAGCCAAATACTCATTTTATCATTCGAGAAAACAGGGTATGCAAATGTTAGCTGACTTTATCTCAACTTTCGGTGTCTGTAGGAGATTCTTTCCAATGCACACTATGAAGATTTTTCCTCTAAATACACTCTTAATGTGCCTCCTAATTCGGTACCAATGCACCGCTGGTTGCTCGCTTATATGTTCAGTTTTCAAGGAATTTTGTTGAAAATATTTTGAAGTCGGAAACAGATCAAAATGGTAATAACTCAATACATTATTATTTGAGGCGTTCTAATATGGAGATTAGGAGGAGTAAGTCAATCTGTTAAATCACAAGCAATTAGTGGCAACTTTATAGGGAAAAAAGCAAAAGAAAATACATTGGACGGCAGAGGAGCATGAAAGATTCCTTGAGGCTCTCCAGAAATATGGCAGAAAAAGTTAAACACATTATTGGGGGAGAATTCTCATTTGATTTTTGTTTTATCAGATCTCGATAAGATTACGGAGCATGTTCGATCAAGATCACTGAAGCAAATACGCTCGCATTTACAAAAGCATTTGCAGAAATTGGACAAGCAAAAACAGGCGGCAGTAGCAACGACTCAAGACCAAGAACAGCAAAAACAAAATAAAAAGCAAGAACAGCAGCAACCTCTTGCCCAGCCAGTACAGCCAGAATCATTGCAGATGCAAATAGAAAATGTCAACGATACGCAGCAGAAAGAGCAAACAGTAGTTGAGCGACCGCAGGAACAAATATTTTCAAAGGATTATAAGCAAGAGTATAATCCTTGAAAGGATATTAATATAGACTACAGTCAATTTTTCACTAAAGAATTAAGTTGTATGAGGGGAATTGCTACTCAAGAAAAGCTTTGATTCATGATTTGCAATTATTATTGTTGTTTTCTGTGTTTGAGCAATTCCGCACTTTCAACGTTTTCCCAATAGATAATTCTGTGATTCAAGAATAAGAGAATAATGTTTCACTATAGAAACTTGGAACTAATATTGCTCTAAGAAATTAAGAGAGGGAGACTTAGATTGATAACTAACAAAGCAATAAGGGAAATTATAATAGTCATCAGATGGTAAACTCCAATGAGGACTGCTTAGTCTATTACAGAATAAATTCATTTTATCTTCTATAGCAAGATTTTCGAATTCAGAGGCTGAAAAGTTGTTGCTTATGACTTGGAATAAGCTTCAACGAAATAATAAAGGACTTTCTCAAGAGACAACACACAACAACATATCGAGAAGTCCATAAGATAGCCGCAGCAAGAACTTAAACATCCCATCATTCTAATTAATGAGCTGCTTTTCCTTTTTCACCTTTTTCGGCTCTCTCACCTTTTGGCTTTCTTTCTCTGTGAGCTAATTGAGTTATAGAGATAAATGAAGTGCTGACATGAGAACAAAAAAACCTTTTTGGGTTGTCTGTGGTTGGGCAGGTCTTTGCTCCACAAGTCCCGGAATATTAGCCATGCCGATTTTCCTATTTTATTTGAAGAAATATGTTAGATATCTGGATGTTTTCAAAGAGTTGTATTACTTAAGCATTTCTTTGGCATCTTGAGTGATGGTGACTTGGTTAATGTTGATGCTGGATTGATCAGGGACGTAGTCCATTCTTCTTTCTCTTTCCTGGTTTGCAGAAAGTTAGGGGAAATATTAGAAACCAGATTTAGGTACTTCCTCTTGGATTTTGAGAGAAATACCTCTGATAGGTCCTCTCTGAATTCTCTTCATCAAATGAGTGGCGAATCCAGCGATTTTATTTCGAAGTCTCTTGGTAGGGACGACAGCGACTTCACTGAGGATCTTCTTATTAACGTGGAAGTCATTTGTTAACTTCAAATAGTATTTCTCAATGAGGTTCTTGGCGGCCTTCTTGACGGTTTTTGTTCTAACTCTTCCCTAGAGAAATTTGGTCCACATATTGATTAGAAATGAACGTACCATGCTTCTTTAAGTGAAAAAATTTGTTTTTGTGTCTCCTTATTTATATTTGCTTCAGAAGATTTATTAATCAACTCGGTTAAATCTTTCAAAGATCTGAGTGCAATTTTGCTAGTTTTGCAAAGCAAAGATAAATCCAGCTTATTATGAAAGCATATTTTTCAGCAGGTTTAATTCCAGCCGCCATAAAATATGAAATATGAGAGATTTGCATAAGAACTGCTAATGTGTATTATTTCGAGAATCTGCTTGCATCACGGTTGTAAAATGAAATAGCAAGAGAATATTGTGTTACGGAATTGAAATTGATTCTTAGCGATCGTGTTTACCTTCATGTATATTTGATATTTTTTACACTACATCGGATTTTGTCGAGATATATGGGTTTTCTGATACTATAAAATGTAGTGATATTTTACATTAAAATACATTTCTTCAATCTCCTCACCTTTGGCTCTGAAATCATATTTCTTCAGCCAGAAGAATAAAATTGCTATCAATATCAATATGAATTGAATGAAAGAATCAGCATTATTTTCTATCCTCGGGTACATTCCGAAATACTGACTACTACCGATGATCGAACTCACACATATAGATTTTTCAAGCTGATCCAATCGAATATACCCTCAGATTTTCCTTGTGAGAAACAGCTTAGCAGCAAAGAATTTATTAAACACTCTTCTTTTACAATCTAAAAAAACCAGAAAGGCATTAATGATAGAGTCAGATGTGTGTAAGAATGGCCTTATGTGGGTGAACATATTTCGACATTCGCTCATATCGATATGAGAAAATCAATTATTCGGAAGGTCTAATGAGTTTGAATATGAAGATATTCTAAATTATGAAATGAATCTTTTATTACCATGGGCCAGTGAAAACTGCAAACTTCTAGCATTAAGGATGAGTTCACGAGTGGCTAATTGAAATAATGAGTATGCAAAACATAACAAATTTACTATATGATTAACTATGAAATATCTGTATTTGTTACGACATATTTTATTGAGGCTTGAGATTGCCAGAAATTTCGAATTACCGTTTTTCTAAGTTCATTTAATTTCCATCAGGCGGGTAAAGTGAAATAAGTTAAATCCAATACACCCATATTGAGGTAGAAGCTCAAATCATTCCTCAATCTCCTGAGAAATACTCGCATCGAAAACATGAAACAAAGAACGGAGATATCTTTTAGCTCAGAAGAGTTGTTCTGGGTGTTCTCTAATTGTAAATTCATTTCATTTTTTCTTACATCCATCTTTTTCTCTGTCTCATCAGGAGATCTTATTTTAGATCATACATAGTACCTGTGAAAAGAAACCGGTTGCAAAACTAAGATTAGAAGTTACAAATTCTCTACCAAAGATATTCCAAATAACCAGAGCTCAAGAGTTGGAAGTTCAGTAATAACTGTTCTAAGAATGATCGAAAACAGAGTGTGAATTAATTTGATTTTTTTCTTTTTTTATTCGCCAAACGGAAAAATTGCTGTTTGATAGTTATCTTTTTTATCCGAAGTCTGTTTTAATTAAATTAGATCCGGTTCGCAAACACAACATAATTTATAATTCTCTTAGAAAAAATCTTCATATCTAAGGACAATTCAAATGAGACGACAAAGAAGCTGCGCTTTTCATGCTGAAACGCAAGAAGACTATATCAAGGTACGAGATTAAATCAATTTTTCATTCCTGATGAATGTCAACAGATCGCGATAGAGAATCAACATAGAGAGAATTACTTCTATGACAAATGCTATGAAAAATCTACCTTAACAGCGGGTGTATCTGATCAACCACAAGATCAAGAATGGCTTCAAGGCGAGTTTCCTTATATAAGCCATGAAGCTGATCCAAAGTTTGATGGTTTCAATACACTGGAAGAAATGAATAGTTTCGACAAAGTTCGAGGCAGGCAAAATTCGATGGAGCCTAAAAATAGTCCTTCAATATACACTGTCGATATGATTGAAGACTGTGCGATATCGATCGAGAAGCAGCAAGGACAAACTTTTGTGCAAGAAAAATATGATTTCATGTTGATAGGGAGTCCAGGTGTTGGCAAACACGCACTTATCAATAGTCAATTCTTGGATGCTACAGAATTTGACTCAGCCCCTTTGAGGTAGCATAACCATCACCAAACTTGATCACACTAACATGAATTTGAAATATAAGGAATAGACTAGATCTGGTGATCCGCAGGATTGAAACTCCTAACTCAGAAATCACCTATAATTTCTGGATTAAAGAACTGTTAAGTGACGCTTATGAACGCCTTATTGAACGTATAAAAATTCAATTCGACTAGCACCAATAACATTCGAATTGAATAGTCTATTACAAAAAATGTTCGGCATTTGTCTTTGTGTACGACCTCACTTCGAAGGACTCTTTCGAAAAATTGGAGAAAGAAATCACAGCAATCAAAAAGTATGTGGGAGAAAATCATTTTCATGGGATACTGATCGCAACTCAGGCAGATAAACTAGAAAAAAGAGTATAATAGTGTTGATTTTACTTTATGAACTTACTTTCAATAAAATAAAGGCTGTCGCTTATGAAGAAGGCGTTGCTCTTAAATTAAAATATAATCTCACTCACTTCAGCGAAACGAATATTCACATAGAGAAAGAAATCCATCAGGTAAGCTTGCTTTTTGGGCTGTTTCTGAGTGATAAATAAATAGTTCCTGCAAAAATTGAACGCAGTGTCATCAAAAGCAAAAAGTGCTTAACTTCATCGGAGAGTGAGGTGGCGACTTCTCAACATATAAACTTCAACGATATGAATTAAATTATTTTATATAAATAAGGCTAGATCTCTAAATTATTTTTTCCTCTATTTATTCTTTTCACTCATTAGTTGCATCATTGTTGATATAATGTATTTATGTATTTTGGCATGAGAATAGATTGGTTCTGCATGAAATATCTATAAAATTCATAAATAGCAATTATGGTGATATTTGAGAAAAACAAAAAACCTATGATTCACTTTGAACTGTTAAGGAATCAGAGCATAGGATTTCTAAGCGAGAGTGAGAGGCTGAATTTGCTACTATCTAATCTCAGGAGGAAAAAGAAGCATTGATTAAAGCACAAATGAAAAAATGCTTAGAGTTAATGAGAAGAAAAAAATGAGCTGAGCTGATATTGATAGGGAGTGATTTGAAATAGGCAGGAAGAGGAGAGATGGTCAAAATCTGGGATTTGAAATAGAAATTTTCAATTTTGAAGGGTCACAGATACTGAATTTAAGACACTAAAGAATTCCTTTAAGACACAAAAGATTTCCTTCGAGTCATAAAGATGAAACCGATCAAATTTTTTTTGAAAAGGAGATTTAGTTGGAATCTCCTAATCAGTTTGATCAGAAGTACATGGAAGAATATAAAATAAATGTGTAATCCATTCAGGAACGTCATCGGAATAGTGCTTGTATCATTACTTCAGCACAATCAACTTCTATGACCGCCATCAGTTGCTAAATGATCATTAAAGTTGCTCACCAAAGTCTCTCTCTCTGTGAGAACTTTTCTAGAACGGTTCATAATGTAATGACGAAATCGATATTAATGAATCTAAAAGTGAGCAGAATCAACTGTAAAATTGATTGAATCTGTTAAATCTGAGAGCAAGTATTTAACGAAAATTTGAACTTCAAATTGATTGGATTTACAATCAAATAACAAAGACACTCATAGCACAATGGCACTTCTAAAGGAAGACAGCACCTTTACTCATGTGATTGCAATTGACTTTGGAACTGGTGCTTCTGGGTAGTGCAACTTTGAGATCATTCTTGCTTATTTGAATCAAACTCAAGCTATGGAATTGCACCAAGATTTCTAGAAGCAGATGGGAAGCCAAGAATCGAGGTGTTCAATCCTTGTGACGATTCGGACGATCAAAAAACAACAACCGCTATTCTCTTCGACAATAAGTTCAATTTCCTCGATTTTGGAGCCTCAGCTATTCAGCAATATGCGCAGATCATTGATGATGGAGGCAGTGCACTTTTATTCCAATCGGTAACGTTCAGTTCAAATAACTAGTTGCTGAAGAGATATTTTGAATAGTACAAAATGCACCTCCTCCATATGCAGACAAATGCTCATGCTGTTGATGGAAGAGAGATGCCTCTCATGACAGTTATCTCCCAAACTCTCAGATATATCTCTGAAAAAGCTTTGGATAAACTGCAAGAACAAGTTGGGAAAGTTGTACCTGCCAAGATACGCTGGGTATTAACAGTCCCTGCCCTCTGGAGTGAAGAACATAAACTATTCATGAGAAAAGCTGCTGTTGAGGCCAAAGTTGTGGATAGCATAAACTCTCCCAATCTTCTTCTTTGCCTTGAGGTATTCTCAACTTTCTTAGAATTTCCAAATAAAGTACTTGCCTTATTCTAGCCCGAAGGAGCTTCGATTCAGTGCAGAGAAGATAGCGAGCCTACAGTTAGAAGTCAAATGCAAAAGGGAAATGTAGCTATGATCTTAGATTGCGGAGGTGGCACTGTAGATATCACGGTGCATAAGCTGCTTTGCGACCCAACAGAAAGGTTCCTCTGTCGAGAGCTTCTTCCATCCAGTGGTGGATGTGAATGGGGTTCTAAGTACGTGGACCTGTATTTTGAGGACTTCTTACAAGATTTTTTTGGACCAGAACTCTTTGAGATATATCAAAGGAACGCCGTGGCCAGATTAGACATTCTACACGATTTCGAAATTCTAAAGAGGTCAGTAGCAAACCCTTCGCGTTCGTCTTGACTTAAACCAAATTTGGACTAGGAAATTTAAAGGAGGAAAAGAAGAACGTTGCATGATAAAATTTAGCTACTTGGGAGAAGAATTAACGACGACCAAATTATCCAAATTAGTCCAAGCCCATAACAGCAAGAACCCTCCCGAATATGCATTGAAACTCAAAGGATCAGCAAACGTTGAGTTACCTTCTGCACTTATGACTTCGTTTTTCTTACCATTAATTGAAAATATTAAAACAAAGGTAGAGAGATATCTCCTTGCAATCTAATATCATATCTTCACCTATTAAGGTTAAACAACTGATCGAACAAGTTGAATGTAAGAAAGAAAAAGTCAGCTTTATCTTTATGGTTGGAGGTTTTTCAGAAAGTCCTTTCCTCAAGAATGAGATTATTAAACGGTTTGAGACTGAAAATATTCAAGTATTGATCTCTTTTCTCTCCTCAAATATAACATTAATTGAAACTGTAGATTTTAGTCCCTCGAAGGCCCCAAATTTCTGTTATCAGAGGAGCCTGCATGTATGGACTAAATCCACGCTCGATTACATCGCGTATTGCCAAGAAAACATATGGAATAAATACTCTGACAACGTTTGACCCTGCGAGGCATCCTGAGGAGAAGAGAGTAATTATTGATGGAGAAGAATTCTGCGAGGATGTATTCGATCCTTTTGTGCGAAAAGGGGATTCCGTGGGAGCCGACGAGGTCCATACAAAAACTTACTGCCCAGTAAGAACTAAACAAACCGTGATGAGAATTATATTCTACTGCACTGACTCCAGAGATGTGGAGTTTGTCGATGAGGACTCAGTCAGTGAGTTGGGCGAACTTTGCATTGATATCGGGAAACCATTCCACAATGTCGATGATAAGACAGTCAAGGTGTCCCTCCTGTTCGGAAGTACTCATATATATGCCACTGCTACGAATAAAAATGGAACTGAGATCAAAAATTGTGAGTTTAGGTTTGATAATACCAGTAATTGAATGAAATAATGTTTTTTTATATTATTCATAAAGGATAACTACACATACTTACTATTATTTAGAAATGTCTAAGAATATTTACAACAATTTATTGTAGTAATTTTAATCTGACTTCTTGAGACAAGGAAACTGTGTATTTCTTTAGTAATATTCTCATACATTAAGACGAAAAACCTATAATGGATCAAAATATAACTTCTTCATGCTTTTGTGAAGGTATTGATTAAATTAATCGATTTGAATGAGCAGAAACTGATATCTATTTCCCTTTTGGCGTAATAAATATCTCATGCAGACCTAATGACATTCAAAAGATAATTTCTAGAATTTTGGCATTGCATTAAACATGGTCAATTTTGAAAAATACGAAAATATGAATATAAAGAGTAGTTGAGTCTCATTAATCGAAATTAAGAAAAATTGGGAATGGAAAAAGTAACTTACAAAATTGATTTGTCCGATAAGTTGCTTCAAGATTTGGACAAGTTCAGGGTCACCAGAAAGTTTACCGATGTGTCTATTATCTGCGGAGAAGACAAAACCAAATTTGCAATGCACAGGTTGCTGCTCTGTCTAAAATCAGAATATTTCTTCAATTACTTCCTGAAATATGAGAACGCAGAGTCAATTCCTACAGAAATCTTTTGCAAGCAGTTAGATTCTAACGTCTTTAAGTACCTCTATGACTTCTTCTATAATGGACAGATCACTCTCACTCCTGAAAATACTATTCCGATTATGTCTCACTGCTACATGCTCCAGATCAGAGATCTCAAATCAGTGATCGCGAAATATCTAATGGAACGCATAAATTATTTCAATGCTGGCACTTTGCTGGATGCTGGGCTTAAATTCAAAGAAAAAGAACTCTATGACTATGCCTTTAATTTTATTCTCAAGTATGCTGAGCATGTGATCCTCACAGATGATTTTGCGAAAAATGTTTCTGAAAACGAATTCATCCGTTTGCTAGGTAGCTTATTATACGTTGGCAGTCACCTTTAATTTCCTAAATGAATAAGGAAATGATCAATTTCAATGCGGAGAATTAAGGATTTTTCAAGGTGTATTGAAATGGGGACAAGAACAAATGCGTAGGATGGACAAACAAGGTAGACTACTATTTAATCTTCTTGGCAATTTAAGTTTTATGCTTTTTCAATAGTGACAATAGATAAAGCTGTGTATCGACTCATACCTTATATACGATTTGCGAGAATGACTTCACAGGAAATAGTAGAATACGTTCAGCCATCTGGTGTCCTTAACGCTGAGCAACTGATGAAAATTCTTTCGTATCAGCTAGCAGAGCAAAAAGGAAGCAACAGTTTCAGAAAGACCTTGGAAGAACCTCTCTCAAGACCTCGAGCTGATGGTAACAAGTTATTTCATGGACCTGGTCACTAAGGAGAAAATAGGAACAATGAGATTTATGGCATCGAATGATCCTGCGCAAGTTGAAATAATTCAGTCAGGACTGACTGTAAGAAAAGCAACCAATCAAGAAGACGGCGTGATTGCCATGAGTCAAGTGAAGCTGCCTCCAGTCTGCAGCGTTAGGCTTCTCGTTGAGAAAGGAGGTACATCAGGAAGCGGTTATATTGGTATTGGAATAGCTGAGCCAGAGTTGTTAAATGTTCACCCGTGCTACTGTAACCGAGAAAATGGAGTGTTTGTTACATACCTCAACTATAAGGGTGGAGGGTTACTTTGCTGTGGAGATTTGAAAGTGTTTTCAGATTTTGGTGAGCCTTTCAAAACGAAAGATATTGTGGGATTCGATTTGGATTTGTATGAAAAAGAGATTATTTTCTACAAAAATGAGAAGAGATTCCCAACTATTGATCTCAGCAAATTAAAAGAAACAGGCGTTCATTTGGCTGTTTGGCTAATGTATCCAGGGGATCAGGTGAGCATAGTTGATTATAAGGTGTCTTAGAGAAGCTTGTTCGTGTACCAAAACAATTTTTACTCACTATAAATTCTATATTTCCAGTTTCTTTACAGTTCCATATTTCATTGAAAATTGTATTCTCCATTTAAAGGAAGAGATTCTACATCTAAAAGTGTTCATTTTAGAGTTCATAACAATTTCAATATGGATGCTATAAGTCTTGAAATTTTTTTGGAGTGAACTTGGAACCCTCTAACCTTTTGCAAAACTTCTCCATGATTACCGAAGAAGTTAACTGAAGATTACAGAAACTTCAACGTTAAATTGAATCTGGAGATAATATCAGGCACAGTGCAATTTTTGTTAAGTATCAAAATTCGCGCACTTTTTTTTTGTTATTAAATTACTAAGGACTACACCCCTTTTGGATAATACGAAAAATAATTCACCTAGCCATAGCGGAGGCTTAAGTTTCTTGATTTGAATTGAGCCTATGTTCTTACTCTCTGTGGCACTGCTAATAACTTTTTTTTTAAAAAAAAAATCAATATAGTCTTTAAAAAATTCTAAACAATTCAATTCATTTCGTTGGCAGATTAAGATGAAAATGAAAGCTAGGGTATATCTCTTAAGTCTCTTTGAAATAAGATAATGTCGATATTTTCTCACTTATTGGAATGCTACTTTGCCCTTCTATTATTTTATATATTGATTGTAGTCAAAGTTTAACAAATAAAATGCCCATCCTCATCTACGATACTTGTTAATCGATTATTCTTTTTTTTTTTAAGTTCGTAGTGTGTAAGTATCTGAATGGTAATGAGGTGTGTCTTCTATATCTCTTCATATGAACTTGAACTTACTCTCTCAGCCAAGAAGAAACCGATCAAATATTCTCTATGTATTGGTATCATTGTTCCTCATAACCATATGAATCACTTTTAGAATTCCACTAGTTCTATTTAATGCCCCGAATCCAAAATCAGATTAGAAAGCTAATTTTGCAATAGCCAATCAAATGAAATTAACGGATAGAGTGTTTTTGGATATTTGTACTTTATCCAAAAAGCACCCACGTTTGAAGTAGTGAAAATAGCATTCATTTGTTCCAAATAGCCAAATGCCAACGTAAAATTATCCCAGAGAGTTGTTCGGTTCAAATCCATCGCAAAAAATTTTGTTTTTGTAGGTGATCTGAAAGTTGAATAAGCATGCACGATTCAAATATTGAAATATTGTAAATCTGCAAGTATAAAAAGTTCCGGGTTTAATATGAGTCAAAATCGAGTCCTTCAGATAATCGATCAAATTGATCAAGTATCTACCAAAGAGAACATTATTTGCTGATAAAACTTTATTTAAGTTTTGTAATGTTAATTAAGGCTCTAATTCTGTCAGCATCTAATTAAAACGCTGAGTCTTGAGTCAGTGATAAACCCAGGTTTGTCACTCTAAATAAACAACTAAATTTCCATCAAACCCGGTGCTGACTCATGATGAAATCTATACTCGATCAGACGCTCGTTTCCGCCTTATCGCCATGGAAGTCTCTACCTGAGGATCTAGAAGCATCGAAAATTGAGTGCTCTTTTCTGATTTTTCGAAGGTCTGCCCATAATGGAAGCTACAAACCCTTACAGCTTCATCTGATTGATCGAATGATGGTTCTAACCAGCGTAACATCGATAAATAGCTTTTTCGTCTGACTTCTCTTAGAAACAAACAGATTTTGCTCCTAAAAAAGGGTGCAAGATGATTGATCTAGATAATGAAGTCTGCTTGCTCAACGAGATCAAAAATAGCAACCCCAAGTACCCTTGTGGATTCCGTATCGACTGTTGTGGAGCGTCAAGAGAATACTTCTTGACCTCACCAGAACTGAGAGACAGCACAGTCAAAAAACTTGGAAAATTTGTTATTCAGACGAACTTCGAGAGCAAATATATTCTTCAAGAAAAAATCGGTTCAGGAAACTTCGGCAAGGTGAGCATGGGCTCTAGAAACTCACTGAATTAACCTTATTAGGTGTTTCAAGTCGAACAGATCGCAACGAAGAAGAAGTTTGCAGCGAAGTGTTTTATAAAAGAGAATTTCATTGATCAAGAGAAGACTGTGGTATTGACATTTCCACAGGAGTTGGCCTAAATTTTTTATTTGACTAGGAGAGACTACTGAATGAGATACGAATCAATAGGATCATGAACTCTCCATATATTGTGCAATTGCATGAGGTTTTTGAGTCTCAGACACAGCTCGTATTTATCATGGATCTTGCCTCCGGCGAAAATCTATTGGGGCATGTCAAAGAAAAAGCTTTCGAAGAACAAGAAGCTGCTTTGATAATCAAACGAGTAGTTGAAGGACTCCAATATATCCACAAGAAAAATATCATACATAGAGATATAAAGCTTGAGAATATCATTTACGATCGAAAGAAACAGGAAGTCCGGATCATAGACTTTGGATTGAGCAGTTATATTTCTAACTTGGGCTCTTTGAGAAAATGCGGAACTCCAGGATATGTTGCCCCAGAAATCCTAAAGAATCAAGACTATAATCATGCCATTGATTATTTCAGTCTTGGAGTCGTCCTTTATGCTATGTATGAAAGAGAGGTTCTTCTTTGAGCTTATTATTTTCCGATTAGGTTGACTGCAAGGGCACCTTTTGGAGCTGAGAACACAGCAAAAATTCTAAAGAAGAATCGGGAAGCAAATGTTAAATTTGTAAAAAAACACTGGGGGAACAAATCTTTTGAAGGTAATCCATAACAAAATGTCAGCAAATATTTTATCACAAACGTTACCTTCATAAATAGCACGCGATCTATGCTTCAGGCTCCTGCAAGAGAGACCAGAGAAGCGAATCAAATCGTCTGAAATTCTTTCCCATGAATGGTTTTGGATCCTCCTTCCGAAAGACCAGCAACGAACCCTCCAAAAGAAAAAGACGTAAGTTTAATATTTACTCACCAGGTTTTTTTCATCACCAACAATTTAGACCCAGAAAAGGATCGCATAAAGTGATTGAAAATAAGCGAGCTAGTTACGACGAAGTAGAACCAAGAAGACAGAGTGTCGAGCTGATGAAAATAGAACTAGATCTGAATAAGAACCATTCAGATAAGGGTCCCCTCTTGCACTTTTCCAACTCTTCGAAACTTCATAAGCGGATTATAAAACGAAATGCTGATATGATGATGAGCATGGACAAATCTCGGACCACCAGCGAAATGAACGATCCTACACCCCCGATCAGTAGCAACGACAGCCTTAACAGTTTTATCTTTGGGAAAAATATTGTCGCAAAAACTCCAACTGTAAGAGTGATTTTTCTCTTCGCAAAATTTATGAGATTGCTATGTTCATTTTCTAGGACAAGAGCATGAAATCATTCTATTTAAAGGAACAAACATTAGGGGAAGAGCTTACAAAACTTGACCTTAACCTAGTCGAGAACAAAACCGAGAGTCAGAAAAAAAACCGATCAAAGTCTCGAGGAAATTACAGCGAGTCGGAAGATTCCGTAGCTGAAGATCTTGAACCTGTTTCTTCAAAGCTCGCAAAATTCAAAATTGAGAGCCCTACACTTGCAACTCCTTTTGGTAACTCTCTGAGAAGCAAGCCGTCAAGGAAAGGTTCGCAAACACCATCAAACGATCGAAGACATAGCAAAAGCCAGAAAAATAAAGCCTACCCTGAGGACGGGTCTCATACAACTGCTAGCATACTTAGACAAGATGTTTCTAGATTTTCAGATCTGATCAATCATGTTGAGGATAATAACCACCTTCAAGTGCCTAAAAAACACTCGAGAGGTGCCAGAAAGTCGCTCGAAGAGAGAAGGAAGCATCCTCGAAGGAAGCAATCAGAGCAAATATTACATCATACTCATCATCAGCCCCCAGTCAGAAAGAAATCAGATCAAACTTACCACTCGAGACGAGAGTCTGAACAAACTCCTAAATCAGAACATAAAACTTCAGAGCGTAAAAGTAGTTTTCATAAAATATTGGACAGCCATGCCAATCAGCATCACAAATCTGGAACAAAATTATCAAGCCAATTCAAACAAATTGAAGAACCAGGAACCCCAACATTTAAATCATGAGCTTGATTTTTGAGTTTGCTTCAAGACTTTAATTCAATAACAACATTTTGTAATAAAAT
>ENA-UOTX01000058-UOTX01000058.1-compost-metagenome-genome-assembly--contig:-NODE-58-length-107812-cov-13.576442_pt1 | contig 107812 bp, 69 predicted proteins | sample MGYA00238143_ERZ746982 | MGnify/ENA primary metagenome ERZ746982 (study PRJEB28758, sample SAMN06268862) | compost metagenome | isolation source: single cell | place: USA: California, Emeryville, Joint... | reverse complement strand
CAATTTGGTTTTTCGTTTCTTCTGATCTCGGTTTGAGCAGTTTCTCTCTTTTTCGAATTGGAACGTGGGTTAGATTCACGTTTTGAGCTATTATGAACTCGATCACCGATTCTTTTGTGGGCTGTCGAGGTGTTGGTTTGTGTGGTTTGTGTAGTTTGTGTGGTCGTTGTAGCAATATGATTTGCTTTGCTGTTGAAGAACCTGGGCCGTGTTGGCTCGGTTTCGGTCTTGGTCTGCATGATAAAGAAAATTTTTGTGAAACTTTTTGAACGCGCTGATAAAATAGCCAGTTAAAAGCAATACTCTCTAGTAATTTAGTAGACAGTCATACTGATCAAAACAAATGGAGATCGGGCAAAAAATCACTCATGAGCTGCGATATTCTAGGATGCTGATAAGCATAGCAATATATAACTGTTTGGTAGAAATCGTAGTGACGTTCGTGGAATTCTAGGATGTTGATAAGCACAGCTATATATAACTGTTTGATAGAAAATGCAGTCATGCTAGTTGAATCTTTGAGTTGCAGAGGTTGTGATCGGACCAACTCAATTCGACACTTCCAAGCAGGTTTTTTGTGGCGTGGGGGCAAAAAATTCAAGATGAGTCGAAGGTAAACTTTAGATCTTATATTCTTGATCCAGTCGATACTCATTACTGTGCAAATTTTCGGCATAGTAATCGACTAACCAATCAGATATCAAGTGCATTAACCAAGAAATGTTTCTAGCTCGTATAATATAACTGCATATCCTCCTCTTATTCGGGAGTTTTAGTTTCACAACTTAAAGCGCTAATAATTCGAGTTTTCATTTTGATATCGTTTAAACTAAGTCTCCAAACGCAATGAATAATCACAAAGCACTTGAAATGAAAGGTCCATTCTTTTATACTTAGCAAATCATTGCTGTAACTTTTATAAAAAGAAAATTCTGTGTCCAGGCTTATCGAGACACCACATGGCTTACTTAGCTTAAGCTGGAAACTATAATATTGTAGTATAATCTCAAGCCGATCATACGATAAATATTTATAACCGTATCTCATTATTAATTACTTGGTATATCTTCGTATTGTACCTGTTCTGCAGTCTCACGTATTCTCGGATCGAATCTAACGAGATACCCACATTAATCACTAGTAATGATCACAAAAATTACTCAGGATTCTCCTTCGAATCAAGATGCTTCGCCCAAGATCGCCCACACGTTGCAATGAAAATTGCTCCTCCAATCCATGACGCAGCGACCAAGAAATTCAGGCTTATGTATTGGAGCAATACATAGCTCATATACCTTATCCACCACCACCCAATGTTACCGACCACATGCAGGCAGGTGACAAATGACCCTCCGACTTCCTAAAATCAGTTAGTTAAACCTACTTACCTTAAAATATTACTGTATCAGCAATTCGCTGCTTGAAGTTCATAATTGCAACCATTCTAACAGCGTCTGCTGGCAAATAAATCATTCGGAAAAGCAGCATTGACGTCCAAGTCTCAGAATAATTGGTATCTTTGCTAAAATTGATGAACGTGAAGAAAATTCCAACTCCCTATCTCACAGTTAACAATATGTTAATTTAAAATGCTTTTACTGCAGCCACTTCGATTGATATTGCTATGAACAGCATCTTGATATTTCGGCTTCTCTGTTTCAGCAGATGCATCTAGCGGAGAAAATGATCATTTGAAGACACACGAGCAGAAATTACTGCTATCCAGGTGAAAAGGAGACTCAGCGGCATGACCATGAAACCGATATTGCTGATGTCATTAGCGCTCATACCCTACAACAATGAGGTAACTGATTCATTGGGCAGGTTACATTTCTCTGAAGAGTCGTGTCGGATGACAAGTCAATGATGGTGAGGCAGAATGGGTATGTGATGAGCAGAATACAAAATATTCTCAGGTTTTTATTGAAATAGAAGCCTTTAAACTGATGACCGGCGGGACATGCATAAGATTGATAGAAGAGCATATTTAATACCATATTCAGAATGTCAGAGAGCCCTTTGTACTCATGTTTCGTAGGATTTTGCTCTTTTTTGAAAACAAGGATGGCTGTTGAGACAATAAACCCAAGCACCGCAATGAAAGCCATGAAAGTTTGCGCCGTCACCAGAGGTTCCTAATTGTGAAAAACAGCTTTATATCCTGCAGAAAAGAGGTTGGTTGTATACAGTTTGCGGCGTGGTGAATATATACTTATTGCAGAAATCGACAGAACTTAACGGAATGAGAAAGTAATAGCCAAGTAGATCTCCACATATCTCAGCTGTTGTTTGGGTAGCAGCTCCATAACATAGATTTTCAGGCGTAAACAGCGTCACAACCCAACCATCATTAGCAATGTCCTATGATTGCTGGTTTAATTAATATCATCTTAAAGCTGCTCACCTGTATAGAAGCCAGAAGCTGGATCACAAAGCCGGATGCTACAATTAGTGTGAGACTGTTTTTATAGTCGACCATCCATTCATTTATGTAGAATGAAACTCCCAGCAGGATTGAAGAACTCTGTTAACAAAATTCCGCATTCGAGAATGGCAAAGAGTGAATTACTAAATAAAGGAGGGGTATGATGTAAGTTTTTCTTTTTCCAAATTTGCGGAAGTAGTACTACAATCAAATTTTTTAGAGGAAGAGCAACTGGAGGTTGTTACGAGATCCAAGAAGGGAGCAAATATGATCTTGAACGAGAAAGGTAGCCAGATGATGGTAATCATTCCGAGGTCTGTATATTGAGCGCCATAAGAAATCAAGAACCTTTGAAGAGATTGTTGGTAGAATGATAGCGCCGATTTCTTGAGTTGTGGATTGGATGAGTGTGAGAATTGAGAAAGCCCTTTACCTGGATAAGGTAGAGCCCAAAAAGCATAATAACTGTTGAAAAAACTTTGGTTTGTCGCTTTGAGGCAGGCAGAAGGTCTATAGCCTCTTTCTTTCCTGTCAAGGCCGAGGTCTCCTCGCTATGAGGGGTTAGAAATGGCGAGAATTTATTAGTTTACATGGAATAGATGTCTTCAGGACTACTCAACCCCATAATTTGTCAAGCTTCAAATTATATTCGTTTGGTCAAAGCTGAAAAACGGATAAGCAATTGTATAAAATCTGTCTTTCGATAATTCCCCCATGATGTATCATCATGAGAATGAACCTCCAAATGTCATGGAAGATTAGTATCATAGTCAAAGATGAAAAATTGATATCATCACGTTCAAAAAATTCTAGTTTTTAGCTCTAAATATGTTTATTTCTGTCTGCCTACCTGCTATCGCTCGAATGAAGTGCTTGCAAAAATTATTAACTCCAGAATTCCACAGTGCTTTCTCAAGACGTGTTGATCTCTCTCTCTAGAACTTTGTTTTTTCATTTTTTCTTTGTTGGCAAACCGCATGATCTGATCACAGAGACCAGTTATTATTATGAATACTCAACAATACTCTTATGAATATAACTAAACAACTTAAATTGATTAGAAAATTCTCTCTCGCTGCTTAAGCTCTCTCATTTCAGCCAAGGTTTAATGACATTCTTACCCTTGGACATATTCTCCCAATAATACTTGCATGCTTCATTTGCCTCCTCCAACTTGAACTCCTTGTTTATTTCTGACTTGAAATCCGTGTTGATCTCAGATTGTAGTCTCATGATAATCCTCAACAACTCCACCTTTCCTTTTTCTTCCAACCAATAGCTCAAAAGGAACCCTTTAATGGTCTGGTTACGACCAATCATATCGCCCGGGTCCACGTCTGTGAGGTTGCTCTGTGACAGCACTCCATACACATACACCGTACTGCTAATTGGCATATTCCTGACCACTTTGTACGTCAAATCTCCTCCGACAGCATCAAAGGCGACGGTAGCATTGAGCTTATGAGCGAGTTCTTTGAGCTCCTTTTCGAAATTTTCATCTGAGGAGTTTAAGATGTACTCCGCTCCTTCTGCTTTCAGCGTCGCTCTCTGTTCCTCACGTCTAACGATATTGATCACAGGGACCTTTTTCTTCGCAAGCACTCGATTGAGCATTCTGCCGAGCTGCGAGGCAGCGGCGGTTTGAATGACGGCTCTGTGCTTGTTCTTCGAGATGATATCTTCGAAAGCGATGACGGTTAGCGGGTTAACGAAGAAACATGCGCCTTGCTCGAAGGATGTATTGCGGCCGAGCGTGACGCATTTATCTGCACCAACAACAGCGAACTCGGCCCAGGTTCCAGAGTTCTCGGGTCCTCCAACGATAGCGACTCTCTTTCCTTTGATGCTCCAGCCCATGATACCACCACCATTTTCCACGACAGTGCCAGATCCTTCAAAACCGACGTGAATTGGTGGTTTGATTTTATCGGTGTATTTTCCCATGATGAAAGCGAGATCTGATGGGTTAATCGCAGCGGCTTCGACTTTGACGAGGACTTGACCGGATGCTGGTTTTGGGATTGGGATTCTCTCGACTCTGAGCGTGTCGCCAAATTTGTCCATGATGACAGCTCGCATCTTGCCGTCCGTTGGGATTCCGTTTTTATCCAAGGGGATTTCTTCAGTAGGTGTATCTTTTTTAAGAGGTTCTACCATATTCGTTCGATGTTTCTCTTTATGATTTTTTAAAATATATTTGTTAGAATACACGATTTAGCAAATGTTTAAATAGGAATGCGATTTGAGAATCACGAAAAATGTTAAATTTGATGAGTTCTAACTCATTTGTGAAGAGAAATTCTTCATGAATATAGATTTCAACAAATTTGATTTTGAGGTTCGAGAAGTGATAATCCTAAAATAACTTTGTTTTGGAATGTGAATTACAATGCCTTCTTTTTCCCTGAATGTTCTCGCTATCGTATTTCATCGAGGTTAGAAAGAGATACCTTTAATTTCTCTTACAGATAGGAGTTGGCGTTTTGCTAATCATTGCATTTTGCCGTCCTCTTAGGGATCGATAACTTCTACAATAAGAATAAGGTTAGTTCTTTTTAGTTCCTCTGAGATATTACATTTATTATGACTTCATCACCTCTCGTAGTGTTCCTCTTTGATTTTGGGAGAGCGACTGACCGAGCAACAGGAAAATGAACTTAATGGTGGATTCTCATGAAAATTAGATAAATTTGAATAAAAAACATGAACAAGAGATTGATAGACACACCATAGAACTTAAACAAGTCTAAATAAGTTTATTTATCTACTTGTTCAATCAAGAAGAAGAAAAACTTACAATATGCGAAGAAATAAAGTCCTCAGCACTGTACCCTGTAAATTTGATTGATAGAAGAAGAATTCATTAAGATCGCCCTGAAAGTGACGAATTTATTGTATTCGTTTGAAAGAAAATCTTGTGACAGCAAATTCGCAAAAGCCCAAGGTATCCAGGTTATATCTGTCAAGGAAATAAGCTTCGTTTTAAATTTTATTTAAGCGAATAAAACTGATTAAAAAGAGAAGATCTGCGACAGTAAAAAGATCTCTTCTTTTCCCTTGCTTCCTTCGACCTTCCCAACTATGTATAATAACTCCAGGCTTAGCCATAATCAAGTAAATCACTAAATAATTTTCTCAATGCAGATCCACTAATATTCTCAGGCAATTACACAGGATCGATTATCTTCGCGAGGCCGTATCTCAGATCGCGAGAGTCAACCATTAAAAAGTTATCGATCGTATCAAGACTTTGCCAATGAGATCTTAGATAACCCCGAATTATCCGGAAAATCAATGCAAGGCCACGCGAACTCGGCTCCTCAAAAAGATCTACCCTTTGAGAACAAACGATCAGAGTCAGCTCCTCGTTTTACTGGGGACTCTTTCAATCGCGCAACACGAGAAAATGACCAATTTACCTTCGGTTTTGAGGATCCCAGTCACTATTCTCTCTTCCAATCAGAAAGGAAACAGCAACATCCATCTCGCTTTCGGGAAAGAGTGCCTCTCAACTATCAAGATCTAAAAGCCTTCAATCCAAGTCATCTAAACACGGAGTCAGGGCAATTTAATACTAATCCTCCCAGCGGCGGCGGTGGCGGCGATTGGTTGAAATATTCTCCATTATCGGTGAATGATCCTGTCAAAGTGATTGTGTACAAAGCAAATCGCGAAAGCGCCCAACCTTTCAAGTCACCTTATCCTAACTATACTGATGCGACACAATCATCGTATGAGGAATCCTTCCCACTTGAAGATCATTTAGAATTATATGAAAATCCTTTTAAAGACTACAGTAATTGTTGTATTTACCATACACGCTAATTCCATTAAAAAACTAGAGTATAATTGGCGGCGTAAGCATTCTCTTGCGACTGAGCCAACCGCGCATGTATCTCCCCTAGTGAACTCGGCTTTACGGAATCCGAAGAGAACTGACCGACACGTTTTTCCGGTGAAAACGGCAACCGCGACAGATTTCCTAACTCCCGAAAAAACCAGACTTGACCCGTACAAAGCGGCTCTTCATGACCTAAACCGCTATAACCAATCACTCTTTCCGAATAATTCTTCGCAGAAAGAGAAGTGGCGTATGTTATTTTTCGTTTATTTGATCACTGACGTTTTGAATAGAAAAAGAAATTGACGATAGAATCAACGCCTTGCATCAAGGTCGGACAGTAAGACCTGATTCATTTGAAATACCTCCAAAAACACAAGAAAATAACACCGAAAAAGTTATGAATCCTCTTCCCATTTACAGGTTCGACCCTAAAACACGGTCGCTTTCAGGCCCAAGGAGCAACGAAGTCAGAGTCCCAGCGAGATCAAATGCACCATCCCACACGAGCGCCTTGCGACAAAGTAATTTTCTTGACAAAAACCGTACGCAACAACCCCAAAGCATGCCAATTTATCGAGTTAATCCCGTTGGATTACTCAGAAACTCTCATTCAAATCGGATTCATAATTCCTCTGTTGAAGTCATTAGCATCAACGATTCACCCCCTAGGGTCAATCCATCTCAAGATCATTGCCCTAACTGTCATTCTCGAGTCGAGACAGTGAGATTTTACCCTCAGTCCGTCTCCTCACGCAGAAATTCCGCTGATATCGGACAAAGAGCAGCCACACCACTACAGCATAAACAGGAACCTGGTAAACTGTGGCAGAGTCAGCAATTATCGCAATCAATAGATCTACTTAAAGCCAGTCATTCCGACTTTCCTTCCTTCGACTCCTGTCATAAGCCTGGAGATTTTTATAGGAGGACAGATCCCCATGAGATTTTCAGTACAGGAACAGGAAAGCATTACGGGCCTAATAATAACTACCCTATTGCCAGATCGCATAATCTTGACTATCCTTATTTGATTTTGCAGGGCGAGAAGAAAGATGGGCCTCGGAGATCAATCGAAGTTTATACGGAAAAAAAGCGAAAGAAAGGAGATCAAATCGATCCTTTCTTGGAAGTGCTCGCGAAGACATATGTCGTTGACGACGAAGGCGTGAAGAATCGTAGAAAGTCGAAAGCGATGCTAAAATTGGAGAATTATATCAGACAAAACAGCAACAGCAACTCTGATCGTCAAGTAGTCGGCGGAGTGGATCAAAGCACTGTTTCATGGCCAGAGACACACAAAAGTGGCACTGATGCTGGAGAGACGGTCCTTAAGTCTGGGAAAAGCGAGCATGAGGGAGGAGAACTGCCGAAAACGAGCACTTTTCTCGAATCTGCCAGAAACGACCTGCCGCAGAGGCTGGAGGCTTCGGAAGCTAAAAAGAGACCAAAGGTTCCGACTCTAGGGTCTTTAGGAAACATAACCCCCACAAACAAGGTTCAGCTTGATGATAGTAGAGCAGAGAAGCCGCAGCAGTTCCAGAGCGGATCATCTCAAGAGAACGTGGAATTGAGCTTTACGACTCCAGTTGGAAGTGATGGCACAAAGTAAAAAGATTACGTGGGCCTATAATCTATAAGTGCATGAGATTTTCTGTTTGTAAGGAAAATTCCGATTTTATTTCTCCTTTGTGGTTGGATACAACAATATGTAACTCATTGTCTTTATTCATAGATTATACATTGGAAGAAACTTACTAACTACTATTTCGGAAAATTAACGAAACAATTATCCTGATATATTGTTAATAGTCTATTTTCCCTACCAATACATGAGGAAAGGAAGGAAAAAAAATAAAATAAAAGAGAGAGAACTCGACTATTCGTATGAGATCTCTCTCTTATTAAACTTATGTAGGGGTTAAGGGTTGTAGATCATAAATTAGAAATCTCAGATGAAGGACTTGAATGAGCTGTTTTACCTGAATTGTTGGATGAGATGAGATAACTGACTAAGAAATAAGAATCTTTCTCAACAAATAAATTTGACTGCGCAAGTTAGTTAGGTCTTGATTTGAAAATTTAACTGAGTTATAAAGACAAACTATCCAAAAAGCAAATTAAAGAAATTTTCGTTATAAATGCACGCAGAAGTTGAAAGTGGTCTCGAAGGCCTCAAATTCTACGGTGAACGCGCCTACAACCGCAATGTCTTCCTTCGCAAGGTTTTCGCCTTGATGACTGTTGAGCTCCTCTTCGCTTTTGTCTTTGTGGCGCTCGTTAATACATACGTTTCTTTCGATTCTTGGGTTGAGACCTACTATGAAATCACTATCGGAACAGCCATCTTCCAGATCTTACTCATGATCGTCGTCTACATCCGCCGACCCTTCTTCCGAGGAACTCCAGGCAATGTCATCCTCTTTTTGCTTTTCACTCTCTCCTTCTCATGGAATCTCGTCTACATCGAAGCCCTTGACAACACTCCACAAGTCCTCATGGTGGTCACCCACGCTATCCTCACCAACTTCTCTCTCCTCCTCTACGCTTTCACTACTAAAAAGGACCTGAGCTACCTCGGAGCGACCATCTATATTATCGGCAGCGCTTTGATCGGATACGAGATTTTCCTTATCGCTTCGGATATTCCATTCTTGAGCTTGGTCTTCATTGCGTTGTCAGTAGTCGTCTTTGGCTTCTACCTGATCTACGGCACTCAATACCTGATCGTTGGACAGAGCTCGTCAGCCGAAATGGAAGACCCAGTCGTTGGCTCAGTCATGGTTTATAATGAATTAGTCATTTCCACTTTCAGATTGGTGGAGGCACTCAGCAGACTCTTCAAGAAACATAGATACTAGATCCATTTGCCAAAAAAAAACCCCCCTTTCAAGCCAGAACCAAGCCAAAAACTCAAAATAACCAAAAACTAATATGCGAACCTCTCCTCAGACGATGTCAAGCTCTCGTCTAGGTTGAGCCTGGGCATATGAATTCGAATCTATGCTATAATGTCCCAATGAAAGCCCTTTAATATTGCATATAATTATCGATTAAAAAAGCTCTATAACTTTATATGATGTAACAAATCACAGGACTTAGACCAATTGGTTCTGACTCTAACAAACCGATCTATCTGAGAAAATGAGAAACGCATCTAATGTGACTGAGAAATCACAAAAATCTTTTAGAAAAACGAAAATTGGAGGTTTAATTGACGCAAAAAAGCAAAATTTTGAAAAAATAAATTTGGATTAAACCCTCCGTTCATGGATCTAGGAGCTCCTCTAACACCATACCAGATCGACGTATACGACACCATTGTCTTCTTCATCTTAGGAATACCCAGTCTAATCCTTTCTTGCATCTTAATCATCGGGTTTTTGAAGCATAAAAAGCTGAGGGAAAGTCCTGGAGACATTATCTTGATGATTTCAATTGGCGGTCTATTCCTCTCATGTCATTGGGTGCTCACTGGTCTCTTTTCGGGTCACATCTTCGACGACCTCTCCAACAATGATTATTTCTGCTTGTCAAACGCCGTAGTTAGCGTTTTTTGTGGTTCGATGATCTATCTCTACAACATCGCCTTCTGCGTGTATCTCATGGCTTCCTTGCGAAATGTTTTGAAAGCTTCAATTGTCCCGAGGAAAATTCTGCATTTTACCAGCATTTCGTTGTCTGCGGGGTACGTGGCACTCTGTAGTTTTACCAATTCACTCGGGAAATCCATTTATGGGACATGTTCGATAAAGTACGAGCCGTCAGACTCAGCGCTTTCTAACCCGATTAAGTATTTGGGGCTCGTGATAGTTTATTCTGTGATTTCCTGCTGGTCCTATTTTTACATTCGAGCGCGTCAGCCAAAAGTCCCGAATACGAATAAACGAGCGCGCCGTGCAAAGGTATTTTTGAATCATTACCTTAAATTCGTCATTGTAAACAGCTTCATTTGGCTGGTGATCGGGCTGTCGTATTTGCTCGGGATGATTTATCGTCCTGATGATGACCCTGAGTCAGACGTGACATTAGTCGCGCATATTGTGGCTTCATTTGGAAACATATCAAAAATGCTGTATATTTTCATTGTGTTGTTAATTCGGCTGACTGATCCATTGATCGCTCGGACAATGAAGAAAGTTGTGTTTTTCTGTCTCAAAAGGAAGCTAGACTCGTTCGCTGTGCGAAGCGACTGGGGTGCAGAGGTCGAAAGTCTGGCACCGGTAGGCCCGAGGGGAACGAGAGTCCCTACCTTCAGACTCACAGATGATAATGTCGTGCCTGCGGAAAATAGAGGGAAACGAGTGCCGACCTACAGACTTGACGCTCAGGAAAGCGTTGCACACACTGAAAACAGAGCGAATAGAGTTCATACGTACAAGTTGGAGGGATTAGACGCTTCGGATAATATCCAAGAGGCTTTATTAGACGATTCACACTCATCGGAGCTGGTTCATAGTGGCGAACTGCATGGAGGCATCGAGAATTATGCGAATGTGATAGCAAATGAGCTGAAGATCCAGACCACTATGACGATTATCTCATGCGTACTCCATTCGTACAAGAAAGTTATCGAAGAGGACGAGAAAATCGGGCTCACTCAGATCTTCCGCACCAGTGATCGGCTCAGACAAAGCAAAAAATTCGAAGTTTCGGATCAACTGATCAGTGGACATTGGTCGCGTGTTTCGGATAAGCACTTGCAACCGCTGGACGGGTCTTTCACTTTCCATTCCCCCGTGCTTTTTCACCATATCCTGAAAAAAGATTCCGGCTTTGTGAACATTGAAGAATCTCTCAACATCGAGAGCAATTATAATGCCATAAGAGCAGCCAGCGGAGCTGACGGTGGACGAAGTGGGGAATTTTTCTTCTTTTCTTCAGACAATAAGCTAATTATCAAAACTATGAGCGAGAAAGAGCTTATCAAGATGCTCCAAATCCTGCCGAACTACCTCCAGCATCTCGAACAAAATCCTCATAGCCTTATCACGAGAATCTATGGTGTGTTTTCTTACCGAAGGGAGTTCGAAGCGAACAGTGAGCATTTTTTGCTGATGAGAAATGCGGCGGGAGTTACCTCTGAGTTTATCTCTCGTAAATACGATCTCAAAGGATCGACAGTGGATCGGGAGGTCTTGTTAGGTCAGGAGATGCCGGATAAAGCGCTGTTGGTTGATTATAGAACACTAAAAGACATTGATTTTTTGAAATATGAAAAGAAACTGAACATCAAAGAAGAGTTGCGGATTGCGTTGGTTGCGAGCCTCGATTGTGACGTGGAGTTTTTAAGGAGCTTGAATCTGATGGATTATTCATTGATGGTAATCATTTTAAACCGCAAGGAGATACTGAGTGTGTTTGGGCATGTACCCAAGAGTGCATGTTATAATCAACTTTGCTCGTTTGAAGACGATGCTAACCCGAATTGGTTCTATAATATTGCAATTATAGATTTTTTACAGGAGTATAATTGTCGAAAATTGCTTGAAAATCGATTTAAACGGTTCAAAGCAGCGGTATTTAGATGCAGGTGGAATCTAGATATCTCAGCGCAGCCTCCCGATAAATACGCAAAGAGGTTCAAAAATTTTATAAGGAAGATTATACAATAGCTGCCTGCGATAATACAATGTGGTTTTTCCCCCTTTTGCATCAGATGGTTCTACAACAGCATAAGACTCTTCCTTGGAGATCGAAAATAAGCTTTCATTAATTTAATTTGTCGATACCGGCAAGAACCCCCTTTCCAATCGGAGGAATATATTAGATACAAGCAATTTTCGTTTTGTTATCTTCCTCATGTAGTGATATTTTCAATGTTTCATGGGCTTCTTTGATTTTCATTTATTTCTTATTTTTCTCGATCTAAAGGTTATGCTTAATTAATCCAATCATAGAAACACCAATTTTCTGTTGAAAAGTTCTTTCCTGCTAACTGTGCTAACTGAGTGAATTGGCAATTAAATTTTACGAGGATTAATAAGAGGGAGAATCTGGCGATTCCAAAATGAAACATTAAAATACACAAAAACTAGATATTATTCCTAAGAAAAAAGTTTCTAAGCAAAACTAATTATCGCGTTGTATATCGTATAGATTATATATATTTACTCAAAATCAGCGACTTCAAAAATGTTATTTCCAATAGTTTTAAACTGTTTATTGGAATCTTCTTCAATCTCCATATCCATACCCTCTTCATCGTACTGCTGAGGCTCATCATCGCCGGGCAAAGTCACATGCTCAAACACCATTTGCGACCGAACGACGAAATTGTGATCGCAGTCGACCTTATTATTCCCTCGCATTTCGTGTTCCAAATCTATCTGCTCACACAGTCCCCAGCCAGAATCTTCAGTCCCTTCGTACTCAACTTGCTCGAAATTCAATCCTTCTGGTTCGGAAGTATTCTCATCTTCATTTTCGATGTCATGATCTAATAAACTTGATCGATTGTTTTCAATCACCATATCAAGAAATCCCAACTGCGGATCATTATTTTGCCCGCTCGCTAAAGTATTAGATATTCAGTTTAAACGCCTCAATTATGCCAAAAATTACGAGGATTTATCGTTATCGTGGGCAATGAGGCTCTCATAGGCATGTGAATGTCAGAGCGCATCTGTTGGACAGATTCAGTGATGTTTTTTATCTCACTGGGACAAGAATTAGCAGGAGGTTTCTATTGCAATAGAGTACTTTTGGATCAGTTCGATCTTTCTCTCTGGAAGAAAGTATTTGGCAATCAAATTCAATCGCGCCTTGGAAGTTCCTATTGACGATTATCAGACCTAACTTCATAGCTGATAGCAATATTACCAAACCATTCGATCCCCTTTTGCAAAAGATTCAGTTCTTCCTAAACAGCAAAAGCAAATTAGAGTTTAACTCATCTCATTATAACAAAATTCGGTACCTTCGTCAGCGTCGATTCCTGGCTATTTTTCCAAAATTTCAAGTTGTTCGGCGCTGCTCGAGTGCAAGTGAGGTTTTTGTATCGATTTTTCACCTCGCTCACCGTCTTATCGGTTAAAAAATTCTCTTGAATCACATCAAAACTCCTATTTCACTTGTCACACAGCCACTTCAAAAGAAATAAAGCACCTGTAACCATATTTAGTCAGTCCAATCAGGAGCAAGTTATCATCAATTGATGAAAATTTGGTTCTGCTGGTATTTTGCATAAAAGCTCCTTCTAAAAATTCTGGCAGCCAACGTTTATTCACCAACGGCGCAAATTCCTCCAGGACTTGAAGGAGTCTCTCTCGAGACCAACACCTGCAAAAACCGCAAATTAGTTTAGAAGATCATCACCCAGCTTTACTTCCGTCTTATTTCAACAAAAACATTAGCAAATTCCAGCAAAGGACTTTGCAATATCGTCATTTGCGGCTTTGCTTCGAAACAAAGAGACTGCTTATTATGAGAACTGTTTTGATCTGCTCCTAGCTGTAAGTCGGATTTCTGCAAAAGAAGTTAATGTGTGCAAAACGAAGGGTTGGTTTACGAACTGAGATAAATAGACTTTGTAGGCTGGCACGTTCAGATAATTCATGACATATTCCTTTCTATTCACAATTTTAAGAAGCAGCTCATAGGTTTTGAATTTGGTGTCATCGTTGGTGCAGAAGAGCAAGTTCTAGAAACATTATCACTGGACATGTAGGTGATTGTGGAGGATACTTGGATAACTAACTGTACTAGAGTATCCATTTGATAGAGAAGTTCGATAATCTGCTCCTTTGAGAATACGAAGACCATTGAATTGAAATCGAAGTTCACGTCGAATTTGTTAGGGAGTATATTCTTGTAGTTTGAGCTGAAAAGTTGAATTATTCCTTCAAGGTTATCTTCTGTCTTGGTGGGAGCTTGTCCGCTCAAAAAATTTGGCATGCGGGTCTTCTTTTGTATGGTGATGTTGCCTGGGTATTTTCCTTGGGAAAAATTCATTGAGTTACTGAAGAATGAAGATTTTTTTCTGACAGCTTCTTTTTTTAACAATTTATTATTGCGCTCTCTTGCGCGAATTGGCGGTCAAATAATTTAAGCTTTAAGGGGGTTCTTTAGTCAAATAAGGTCTAGATCACCTAATTGAGTGACTATTTATAATAGATATTAGAAATGATTGGTGATATGCTCTCAATAGGAATGAGCCCCAAGGAAATGCCCTTGTGAACAGTTTTTTTTTTTTAACAAATTTCGGCTCATCATTGAAACAAAGTTATGGTTTTTGTCTTTGCCATGTGCTGTTTTCGCATGGCTGGAGTCTAGAATAATGAAGTGATATAGCTGGCTAGAGATTTGCTACATCAAAAGCAGTTTTTGGGAGATTCCGAGGAATGAACTTACTAGAAAATCTTGTAAAATTAATTAATAATAAGAGATTTATTAAGGCCAATAGGTTGGAAAGGTCGGGTCGAAAGTTGTGTGAGACCCGCTATTCGATTAATGAATTTCAAATTTAATGAGAATTGCAACGTGCCAACCCGAATTGAGTGATTTGTTATTTAAATTCTTTGTAGAGCCATCAGTATGGCTTGGAGCATGATTAATTTGTTATCTGTAATAATATACCATCAGCAACCGATATGTACTGTCTTATGCTTAGTATTTTAAATTTCAGAGACTAATTTTGACAAACTTAAAGACAATTATATTGAAAAATTGAGGATTTCTCTCTGCAAGTCTTTTCCAGTTCGATGCATGTGAATTTTTCATCTCTCTTAGTTTTTATTCGAGTTTCTTTCTCACCTAAGACCCGAAAAAATATTAATCAAAGGTATTGAACATAGATTTTGAAATTGTTTCTCGCTAACACACTAAATTTTGTTCATGTTCACTTGATAGTGTTCTCAATGACTAAATATCTCAATTGAGAGTCTTTTGATAACATCCCAAGCTTATTCCTTGAGAGAAGAAATTCAATCAATGATAGCTCATTCATCGATTGTTCTGATTGTTCTGCAGAATTCATTAGATCGATACGCGAGAAAAATAAAGTTTTATTTGCAGGCGTTTTTTCCTCACGCCGAAAGACTGATTCTCAACTCCCATAAGCACTCTTAATGGATCATTTCTAAATTAATCCGTTCGTATCGTAGTTACATCTCCATCTACACTTTGGGATCTTATATCCATCAAGCAAACATTCAAAGAAATAAGAGAAGTTAAGTGTCTGAACTTCACCGTTCGAATAAGGAAATTGGGCACTTTAGACCTAACTAATTAGCATGCCATCCATAGCAACGGAATTACGATCTTCGAAACTATTCCATGGAGTTTAACTAATAGAAACCAAGCAACTAAACCGGTACACACTTTCTCTCTTGTAGCCAAACTCTATTCGAAGTCATTCATAATAACCCGTTTCGAATGCTGCGTCACGAAGCCGAAAACGATATCACACGTGTCGTATCTAATCATCTTACAGTATCTACTCCACAGAGTTGCAATCAAACATTAATAAGCTTAAAACCAGAAAAGAAAATGATTACACTAATCCGCCTGTTTAACTCTTAACTATTATTAAAAGCCCTAAACGACAGTGATACCAATGAGCACAAAATTGTGCTTCCAGTATTAGTTCCGGCAGTTGAATAAGAAAAATTAGAAGATCGATTAATTAATTTATTCAAGATTAGTGCATTTCGGAGTTAGAAGCAGTCCTTTATAATTTAAACGAATTTATTTTATCAAGACCGTACATTGTTCCGACCATTCTCATATGGAACCTCTAACAGCAGAAAAGAAGGACACATCTCTTGACAATACTAATCAGATTAAAGACACCACTTCAACCGGACCTTTGATTGACGTCATTGATGGTCTTCCCGTGCAAGACAAAACGATTCCCGCGGATCTAGCCAAGAGCCAAAGCGGAGAGTCAGCTAAATCTGATGGAAATAACCCAGAGGGGGAATCCCCTGAGGTGGTGGCCCAAAAAACCCTTCAAAGCAATATTTCGAAAGGAATGAAGAGAATTCAGTCATTCGGCGTCACTTTAGACCGCGACGTTCGGCAGGAGCAACTCACACAGCTAATAGCGGCTAAGCTCCGCGAGGGGGAGCTTATGATCCAGCTAAGTGACAAAAACGCTTGGGTTGTAGAATCAGAAAGCCCGAAATGGACCGTTCATACAAAAAACACCGAGAAATTCTTCTGGATTCGTAATGAGATCTCAATCGGCTGTACCTATGCAGTTGCTAAGGAGCTCCTCATCGAGTACCGTAAAAAAAGACAAGTTAACACTGATGCAGAAGCCACAGACCCTTTGGAGAAAATCTCAAACATTTGTTCGATTAATTACGAGCGCTCAACTTCCCTCGAGCCCATTGACTACCTGATCCTTCGGTTAGAACGACAAGCGAAAGAAGGCTGCTTTAAAATCGCGGAGATGTCTATTGAAGATAAGCGATGTCCAGTTATCCCTGGAGTTAAGCGAGGACATGTAGAACTACGCTACTGGCACCTCTCCCCGGATGAGAAAGACGAAAAACGATGCAGACTTTGGATTATTGAATGCGTCAAGATAAAAACGAAAGGAGATGAGACTGAGATTAAAACTGCGATGGAAAGGAACAAAAATCTGATCCAGAAAGTTTTGACAGTGAAAGTCTAATCGCGGAGGTACGGAATCGGGAGAGAGGCATCTAGGACCTAACGAATATCGTGAAGATTGGGGTGGTTTGCTCTTTTTTTTTTGGTTAAGGAGGTAAAGTATATGATCGTAGGACTCTAAATAGAGATACATTTTATTATTTAACTTCTCTGAATGGTTAGTCGATAATAGTGGCCATTGAACAACCTGTTGCATGATTTGAAAGATGCTGGCATAATGTTAAATTAGTTTCCTCCCTCTCTCCTAATCAATTATGAAGCTATTTTGGCCAACATCTGAGATATCTTGTCTAGGAGGATATTCTTCTCGCCAGAAATAAGAATAAACCACTAAATACCATTGTGATTGAGGTATTTTCTTTGAAAAAGCTATGATTATAGATAAACTTCCGTTAATGTGCTTAAAACTTCCGATTTAGAAGCTATTGACTTAAAAGCTAGCCGTAGATCAGCTAAATGAGGAGGATAGGCTAAGGGAAAGCTCAGAAGGCTATTGAAAAATGATAGTTTGAGTGTTGTGCTCTTTTTATTTTTTAAGTTTGATTATTTGAAAGAGAGCATATTTATTGATCAGCTATATAGCCGTAGAGAACACAAATTAAGCATCGTAAAGCCAATCGATAAAAACTAATCGCGTTTAAAGTTCATCACCCTTGGTGAAGGCGGCAGCGTCGTGCTCAACACTAAAAGGATTGAAATTTAGTAAAAGAATTAATGAGGTTAATATTACGTGAGTCTGGTCTTGAGCCACTTAAGGAATCCTTCCTTGGTTCTGTCACCGTCGTAGTTGATTGGGCTTTGCTTCTTGTTGGCTGGGTAGAATTTGATGGTTGGGAAGCCAGAGATATCGACTCCGTCAACTTCGTTGGCGGTGGAGTCCATCTTGGCGATGACTAAGTTCTGGATGGAGGCGAGTTGAGCACCGAGTTCATCGTAGATTGGAGCGAGCTTTTTGCAGTGGCCGCACCATGGAGCGTAGAATTCAATCAAAACGTCCTTGGTTGGGTCCATGACGATATCGTTGAAGCTCTTTCCGACAACAACCTATTGAGATACAGTATAAGAAAGAAAGTTTTTATCAAAGGGATTACCTTGACTGGACCGTCGTTGGTCTCAGGGATAGGGTCACTCTTAAGGTGGTTTTGGAGCTTTCCAGCTGCGTAGTCTTCGTAGAATTTGAGGAGGTTTTCAGCGGTATGTTCACCCTCGAAAACGTACTTCTTTGGGTTGCCACCTCTGGATGGGACGATGACTCTGATAGCAGGGACGTCAGATTCCTTAACACCAACGTATTCAGCGAGTCTTGGGCCAAGACCTCCGTCCTTGATGTCGGAGATGGAAGCTTGGATCTTGCCTTTAAGCTTTTGAGCGACTTCCTTGAAGATGGTTTCGGCTCTTTGTCCAGCTTCGTTCTTTTGGTAGATCAAAAAGAGAGTTGGGATATTGTCACCGAAAATCTTTTGAGCAGCCTTCTGGTCGAAAGGAAGGACGAGTGGTGTGCCGTTGGTTTCAATGAATTTGATCAAGGCATCACGGTCGAACTCACCGGCCAATTCGTTTCTGCCTTCATCGAACTTCTTAAGTAAGAGAACATTGGTTCCTTCAGGGACGTTTTGTTCAGTTCTGAGGGCGGCGTTGGTGGTGTAAACGAAACCAGCGTCGTCGAACTTCTTGCTGGCGCCTTCGAAATGAGTGAAAGCGGCGTCGTCCTTTCCTCCGAAGAAGATGACAATGACTTCATTCTTGTTGATAGCATCAGCAAGCTCTGAAGAAGTTGTAACTTCAGAAGTGGAAGGTTGGGTCTTCTTTCTGATCCAGTTGACGATGTCCTTTTCAGTTCTTCCGCCGTCGTAGTCTACCATTTGACCCTTGATGAAGAATTTCAAGGTTGGATAGCCTCTGACACCGTATTTTTCACCGCTTGCCTTCTCAACGGTGGCGTCAACCTTGGCGAGTCTGGCAACAGCACCCTCAGCCTTGAGGGTAGTGGCTGCCTTGGCGTATTCAGGAGCGAGCTTCTTGCAGTGGCCGCACCATGGAGCATAGAACTCAACGAGGATATACTCGAATTCCTTCAAAGCGTCCTCGAGAGTGGCGTCACCAAGAACGAGGACGTTTTCTTCTTCAGTGTATTCAGCCGCAGAGACGGTTGTCGCGACGGCGAAGATAGCTAAGAGAGCAAGAACTTTGGATATCTTGTTCATTTTGATATTTTTACACGTTTGAGATATTTATTAATTATAAACTCAAAACTGGTACCTTATAAATCGGTACCGTTTTATGTCTGTGATTCAAAATTTGATCAACCCAAGCAGCCCGGCACGTGTAAATCAACAAAAATCGTAGCTGTTACAATCGCAAATTTAAGAAAATAACGTCTAATTATTGTATCGGAATGTCAAATATAGACCCTTAGCACAAGTGGACACTTGGGAATCCGGTTACTAACATAATAATTGTAATGTGAGACTTTGAGAAAGGAATTATTCTGTATATGCTTTAATTATTGAGAAAAACACTAAAATGAAGCGTTTATCAAGGATATATCCTCAGTTTCTGAGCATGGCTTCAACAAAATTCGCAAAATTCTGACCTAACATGAACTTCGCAAGATGGGATCGCCGCAGATACTGCTATTGGAGCATCTTTTTAGGAAAGCAAGCGTTCAATTGCAAAAAAGAATGACACATATCAAAAAATCTTGCCAGTGAAACACACGCGTATTAAAATAAGAAATCGGTCGTTTAGGATCTTTCGAACCCGTTCTGAAAAAAATACACGAGAAGTCTAATTTAGGAAGTAGAGAGGTAGATACGCCATTGAGCAATAAGTCTGAGAGTGGCCAGTCACTTTCTATCAAGCCCTTTGATATGAATTTGAAGAATTTGTGCAATTATTTAGCCAATTGCAATTGATAAACTTTTTTCAATTGGAAATAGCTGTTGGAAGGAACAACAGGATGGATATCCAGCTAAAGTTCTGACTTCCCTTCGATTATAACTTCGAACCCAACTTTCTTACAGAGATAATTGAGTCTGATGTCGAATTAAGCGAGACTTTTTCTTTCCACTGAAAAAAGAATTAATATTTTCCAAAAAGTCCCTAGCACCTTGAACATTCATGGCTGTGCATCCTAGTCTCTCCATTGCGCTGATATTCAACTAAATTCTGACAATCTCTATGACCATTGATGCGAAATGCTATCTTTTTCTGTTTATATGCGAAAAAAGTCCCTGATAAACTCCTAAAGACTTGAAGAGTCGTTTGAAAGTCCAACAAATTTCAACATCTGAGCAAAAGACCTTTCTACCAAAAATATGCTCTCAGCAAGACTATTAGAGCATAACTTTGCTAATTCCTCGGGCCTGTATTGGGAATAATATCCATAACGACCATCCAAGTCTTAGATCGTTTTATTTGTTTTCAAAAGGCGATCAGATTTTCATGCAAAGATCCCATAGGGAGGAGAATTTTAAACCTACTTTCAAAATTTCAGTTTGATATCAAATAAAACACCCGCGATGGAAGAAATAAACGATCTTAATCCTCAAGACACAATCAAAGAAAAATCCTCGCTCCTAAGCGAGAATTCGAAGTCATTCCAGGTTTCAGAGAAGACTTATTTCCTCAAAGTGTCCTACTATGCCACAATCATTTCAATTTGTATTGGAATGATTGAAATTGTCTTCTCGACGCTCTTCCTACTGATATTGGGATCCCCATTAACATTCTCATTAATCGGAATCAGCATCCCATCTCAAATATTTGTTATTTGGCTGTTTTTCTGGCTAAGGCGGATCCGCAAGGAGCAAATCCCAAGAGTAGAGGACAATCTACCAACGAAAATTGCTTTTGTCACGGCTTCTCTCATGATAATTGGCAGGATCATGATAATTGCTGGGATTTACGGACATTTCAATTGGGTAAATCATTATTTGGATGTTATCGCTTCGGATCCAGCGGAATGGGGAGCAAAATTCAACGGAATGAACCTGAACACTCTAAAAACACTCTCAGATATCGGACTGATTTCCCTTTCGATCATCAATGGCATTTCTGGTGTCTATTTCGCTTTTCTCAGCCGAACTGTTTTCATCTGCCTGGAGAATCCAATCAAATTGGTTGTTTTATTCTGCAATGTCCTTGGTGCTGTAACTCTATTGTTCGGAGGAACACTCTATTCATCCGGACAGAATGGATTATATTACGTGGATTCAGCTAGCATCTCTGTTGATTTTCCTACTTGGATACTACAAGCAATCAAAATTTGTGGGATAATTACCACTCCCTTTGCATTTTTCACACTATTATCTAATTTATTCCAGCGGAGGATCTTCTATTTCGCCCTGAGCATGATCGGAGTCTTCTTAACTATCACAATGCTAACGATAACAGGCTACTCTTATCGTTATACTGACGAACTCAATTCACAAATCTCAAGCAAGTTGATATGTCCCCAAATTCTTGGTGTCACCCACCGATCAGATCTGATTTCTTACGGGTGTTTGAACAAGTACGCCAACGTCGCTTTAGACAGCTGCCCTCAAGCCAACCGGGCTGAGATTTGGGAGCAGGACGAGGGAAAGGCGGCTGACGAGAAGATTCATCAAGAAGGCTGTTTGAACGAAAATTGCTGTCAGGCGGTCGCGGATCTCTATTCAGAAGTGTACTATGTAGTCTCGGATGTAGCGTTAACAGTCTCATTGAGCCTTTCAGCATTGACGATTTGGTTGATGTATCTGCTGGAGGCTCCGATTCAAGCTGAGAGAGATCAAAGGAAAACAATCCCTTATAAGCCGCTCTTTGGATCGCTTTTCCTCCTAATCGTTACTGTCGTTCTTATGGTAGCATTTGAATTTCCAAAGATTGCAACGAAAGGTGCGACAATTAGCTTTAATTCAGGGGTATTTTCTCAATACACTCCGCTAACAGAGGCAGATTTTGGAGAACAAGCAGGCTTTCACATCGCTGATTTGCAGTTTCAATGCAATGGGCCGGACTGCGCGAAGATAGACGATCCTAATTACCAATTAACCGTAATGCTGCTAGCGGTAGACGCTCGCTGGGAGTACAACCGCAATTTTACTAATCCAAAGGTCGTTCTGCTAGCTGAGAGCTATAAATCGACTATTTTTCCTCGTTCTGACGATAATGACGGTTTTCTCGGGTTACAAGGCGAGGTTTCCGAAATCACGCGCCTGCTCCAGGAGTATTTTAAGATATACCCAGTATATCCAGGAGTAGACGTGCAAATAAGCGTGAAGACTTCCCAACATAAAATTCGCGAGCAGGTCGATTTTGAAGTGATTTCTATCGGCAGCGGGAAAGTTATCACGATCCAGCTTGTAAGCACCTTGCGTCAGGTAGTTGGAGGGCTCGTTTACTTTCAAAACAGTCAAGGGAAATTCGAGCCGATTTCTCCTTCCGGGGTTAATGTGACTGTACAGAGGCTCTATGGTCTTGAATTTCTCACGGAAAATGGCACAAAAGCAAATTCTAGGGGAGAATACGCGATCGATCTGCCTCAATTTAGAAGATCTCTACCGTATCTGACACTGCTGACCGTTTCTAAGCCAGGATATCAGACCTATCGGACGGTGTTGCAGGTTGGAGGTTTTCCTTACCAGACCTACAAAAATTATTCTCCGATACAGCTTATCCCTCAGAATATATCTCAACCCCCGAGTAACTCATGTGATTCTCTGTTAGCATTGGCAGACCCGATTTTGGAAGTTACTGTGGTCAATGCAGTCACCGGACAATTGATAAGCGATGCACAGCTTGACTTGGGCTTCTTAAACGAAAAAGGGAAGTATCAAATTGCGTATACAGCGGACTTTGAATCCGCAACAAAGGACAAACTCATTGTCCGTAACCTGCAAAAAGGAAGCTATTTTTTGCGTTTGAGGCACTCAGAATATTTAGACAGAAACGACACACTCGCAGTTACGCTTGGGGAGGATCTCCGGCTAACATTGACTATGCTCCCGAAACGAAACTCGTTGCGAAATGATCAAATTTTCATCACGATTGATCGTTTCAGAGGTGATTTGCCAGATTTTAGAGTGTCATTCGAAGCAGGGCAAGGCGATCGATGCGACATTTCCCAAGTTTCACCTTTTTGCAAAGGAATTAAGCTAAGAAAAACCTCTAGCGATTTCATGACTGCCACTCTGACGGAGACAGGGCCATTCTTCTATCAGTTCTATTCAGTTTTCTCAGCCAATGCAACTAATAACGGAAGAATAGCGCTCAAAGTTTACGTGGGAGGGCTACACTTCCCGGCCGTGGCCATCGATGCTCTTTCGCAACCTTTGGGCACTCAGAACATTACTGGCTGGATCGGCTTTTGTCTTGATGGAACAAAAGGCCCGCAGTCTTTGCTATTAGTGAACTCGTTTTGGACTCAAGCAAACTCTTCAACTTCTTCATTAGCGAATCCAGCAGCTTGTGCTGGGTATTATCAAAACCTGGCTTGAATTAATTCCTTGATTATAATTTTTCTATAATACAAAGCTTATGAATTTATTATAAATGAAAAAACATATCTATTTATGCCTAAAGTAACCTTTATATCTAATTATTGCATTATAATTGACCTCAACAGCCCGAGAAATGAATTTCGTGCCTAGGAATAAGTAAAGCTCTTTTCGAATCACCTATTTAATAATTACCATCCTTTTGGAAGAAGAAAAAAAAACAATAATCTCCAATATCAGTATTATTGGTTTGAAAAAATTTCTCATACATATGTATATAACTCTTGTACTGAATTGAAATCATCAGGCATTTCCATCTGTTTGAATATTCCTCATTTCTATCTCTCTCAACGCGTTCTCCCAAAGCGGCACATGAAGATACTGTTTTCGAGGCGAAGCGCAAATGTAATCTTGGTGTTCAGTCTTCAGTCTCCTTGATATCTGATACGCCTGACTCTCAAAGTCAGTCTTGTTAAGCATAGTTCTCAGCAGAAGACAGTTTACAATCCGCTCCAAAACGCCAGCAACCCAGATCCCCTTAACTCTGAAATGAAGCGCAAAAGCGAAAAATACGCAGCTTGGCAGTCCCAACACATAGTACGAAAACACTGAATATTTCAACGTTTCGCTCTCCAAATCGACACTGCGACTAATACTCGCATATAAATATTGAAACGCGTCGAATGGAAAAGAAATCAGATAAATAATAATCAGCCAGCCTGCGATATTGACTATCTTTTCGTCCGCTGTAAATATCTGTGGGATAGTCCAAGCGAACAGTCCTACCCCTATCATCACACTCGGGATCATTACAACCGTAATCCTTGAAGCAACTTTGATGTATTCCTGAGCTTTCCAAGTGTCATTTTCACCCATAGCCGCTGAAACGTAAACGCTTAACGTATTTGAAAGCGCCATGGGAAGACACCAAACAACGGTGAGCACTTGCGACGCGGTCACGCTGGCGGCATAGCTTTTCGCATCAAATGATGCCATCATCATCACGTTCAAAAACTCGAAGAACCACTCAAAATAAGCCAGCGCCCCAGTCTTCATCGTAAAAAGAAACTGCTGCCAAACATCCCCAAGTCTTTTTTTAGTTAAATACTGAATCAGAGTCTCCTTAGTGAAATAGATTCTGGTTTTTTCAAACGCCTTACTGCGGAATAAGTACATTATCAAGGCACTCGCCTTGAGAATCTCACAAATCGTCCTGCTGATGCCAAGGCCGGTCAGTCCTAAGTTACGCACGATGATTAAGTAGTAAGAGAGAAGGCATTCTATGAGGATTCCGAGTATCTGAATGTAGATAGGAGCCTTAAGCATCTTATGAGCATGAGCAACGTTATTGAAAGTATCAAAAAGAAAGCTCCCGAAGAGTCCTGTCGTCATAAAAATCAAATATTGCGAAGTTTCTTGGACTAGCGCTGGTTCGTAGCCAAGTCGGACGAGAATTTGTTTGGCGGCGAGTAAGATCACAGCGCAAATGATGTAAATAGCTGAATTTACAATCAATGCTTTCTGAAGATAGCCCGCCGCTAGTTGGTGGTCTTGCTTTCCGAGGGCTTGGGAAAGCAGCGTTAAGAGACTGGAGTTTAAGCTGATGATGAGGGAAAGCATCGGGAATTCTATCCAAGTGTTCCCGAGACCTACTGCGCCGATAAGGATAGGGTTATTTAAGAGGGAGATGAGGTAAAGGTCGATGAAATAGCCTAGGTTGTTGAGCGCAAAGTAAAAATAGGACACAGAAAATCCTTTGAGCAGTCGTTTTGCGAGAAGCTTACGATTTTCACTGTGGACTGACGCCTCGTGACCAAGTAGTTGCTGGTCGACGTGGTCGTAATATTTTGATCCTCTGGATGGGGATTGCTCGAACATCGAGAGAAAAACTGAAATATGATTGTCTGTAAATAAAAATTGTTTTTGAATTCTGCGAAACGGCGAATTTTTAGCCTGGACTTTGATGTGGTAGTAAATTTAGGATAGTTGATAACAATTTATTCATTGTCAGATCTTGGTTTCTTTGTGGAGAATCTAAGTAAATTGTACACTAATTACGAATGATTCAGAGTGCTGAAATATCACAGATGCGAAAACCTCATTCTCTCCAATCAATCTTTCTTATTTTGCATGACATGATTATCTTCTTACATTCACCTTGGAATGTCTTCTATTGTTTTAAGAATTCAGCCGGAAGTTTTTACGTGTAGATACCCGAATCTCTATTCAGAGGTTCGAAAGAAACGCAACAATTTGAATATAACAAAGCTGATTCTCATTCAGACCATTGATTCGATAGTGGAATAAAGTTTCTCATCAAAATCTAGCGTGTTAAGGCCTTCACATCTGATTAATTAGAAATTTGAAACTTCATTCGAATGAAGCTTTTACCATCAGTTTTCTGTCAAGTATCGTCAGTAGCCTGAAGTGCAATTTGAAAAAATAGGTAATGTGAATTGTCTGATTTTGATGTTCAAACTCCTTGTAGAATTTAGAAAACTGGAATGAATTTCAGGTTGCTTCGCTCACCCCAAACCATAACCGACTGATATCGGAATTAGAAATGATAATTCTGGATATTGCAGGTAGTAATAATAAAGACACATGTTGATTATGAATCTATCTATAACTCCTTTTTGAATGCTTTTGCACAGAGCAAGGCTTTCATTTTGAGTCCTTACTTATATCGCCATTGTGGTTTTTGTCTACCTACCACGGAAATAAGAGATGAGTCGCCAATTTTCTGACCTGTGGAATAACTGAATCTCAAGTCTAGATTCTCAACCCATTTTATTATACACGACCATTTTGAAGAGGAATTCACAGTTTTTTTATATTCAGAGGGAAAGTATGCAGCATAACGTTTGCTCTAAGAATGTTAAACCCAGACTATATAATTTTTTTCAATCTTAACTACGAAAAATAAGAAGGCTCCTTGAATGGCTCCCTGAATTCAAGAAACTAGAAGTAACGACCATACTTTTTTTCTTTTTCCATCCTCTCCAACGCCTCAGCTACCTCTTCAATGGTTACTTCCTTAGCTGCCGACCAAAATAGCCATTTTGCAACTTCATATTCGCATTTTGGGCAAACGTGTCTTCTGTCGCAGAATAATTCATGGCAGCAAGTGCCCGGGCAAAGCCCACACCAGCCATAACATAGGCAGGGAGGCATAGGTATAAACATCATAATGCAACGGCTGGTTTTGCCTTTACAACTTAATTGAGTATCAGGTTCGACTCTGGTGTATCCTTTATGTCCGCAATTCTTGCATTGGAAAGGAGCGCTTCGAACCAGAAATCGAAGAGGGATTGGATAACTATTTGGTAACTGATTAGCTGCTGTTGTCCTCGGATCATCAAACTCCTTCCCTCCGCTACCTTTTCCCACAAAGCCATCAAGATTTCGGATCTGATTCAAGCGGGTTTGGACGGTATATGCGAAGTCGTTGGGCTCTCTAGTTGGCATCACTTGGTTAGCCATGGGACTAGAAGGATGGTTGTGAGCAATTATAGGCTTTGGTTGCTCATATATATCTGGTTGCGGTTGTGAATAGTTCGTTAGTGGTTGTTCATAATTTATTGTCTGTGGTTGTGAGAAATTTATTACTTGTGGCTGTAGTTGTCCATAAGCCATCGGTTGAGATTGCCCATACGTAATTGGCTGTGATTGTCCATAACTTATTGGTGATTGCCCATAAACGGTTGGCTGCTGCTGCGAATAGTTCATTTCTTGTTATAGCTGACTCAATTTGATTTGATAAATTTATTATAACTTCAAATATTTCAAGGTTAATAGCAGCAGTTTCTGCAGCCGCAGTATTCTGGTACAAATTAATTTTTTCAATCAAGTAAGAGAATGGCTATTTGCAAAACGTGAGTTCAGAGGACAAGTCTCGTCCTTTGGATTATCATAAGGTGAATTACTTGAATCTTTATTTGTTCAAACTGGGGAAAAACTTTGATTAATAGGACATAATGAGATATTCTCACAAAATTACGCACTTTGCCTGACATAAAATACACAGAAGGAACTTGGTATTAAACTATCACCAGTCTTGCTGATGAATGGAAATGTTTTTGTCTTCCGATGATTTTCCTTCTACAATGCGAAAATTTCTATTTAAACTTCTGTTGTCAGAATTATCCCCCCTCTTTTACCACAACGGACATACATGTCATAGACTGTATTCATCCTTAGTTCTCAAGTATCAAACTTGGATGGACGTTCCTCCTGCGAAACATCAAGCTTTCAACCAAGAGAGCTAAATAAAGAGATTTAATTAATTCTTGCTAAAATAGAAGCTGATTTAGATTTTTGAATTGAGCAACTTTGTGAATTTAATTTGAGATTGCATCAATCTCACAATATGCTTAGGATGACTTTGAAATCAGGGTTATCTTGTGAATGCATAAAGAGTACAGCTCAGTTTGAAACAGATTTCAACTTCTAGTATATAATAGGATATTCGCGAGATTGGATTAGACGCTTTTGCTATAGAGTTTCTCTATATTAACGCTTACTGAGTTCCAATAAATATAAACCATGATTCGATAAATTCTATCACTGGGAACTGGGATCTTGAGAGTTTTTCATATAAATGTATATGATTCAATAGAATACTGCTCTCGACGACACTCGACAATGTAGAAGTTTCAATTGCGTGTATTACAATCGGATGACTAACTGGTGATTTTGGCCTCTTTAATGTTTGCAAGTCAAGATACCTAAAGTTGCCAACTAATATGAAAGAGAGTCATCCAAGTGTGGGCACATTCGATCCTTTTAATGTAAAAATATATAATGATTGTAAACTTCAGCAAATGAGGACATAGTGAAGGAGGCAACAGGAACAGAGAGACCCAGTGTATTTTTGATTCTAGAAAACCGTAATAATTGAAAAAATAAAAGAAAAAGTCTGAAATTCAATATTGAAAATACTTGACTCTATTTAATCAGTACAATAGGCTAAATTGTTAAAAATATTAGTGAGATTATATCGAACAAAGAATTCAAACAACTAGGAGTCGAAGGGGGAATTCTTGATTATCTACGTTACATTGTTAGATAATACGATATGTGGTTTTTCAATGGCTATGCAGATACGCATAGATAAAGATTGTTTGTTTTTAATTCGCGGAGGAAATTATGCAATTGGAATACTCATGAAGTAATTATTTTTTAACAAGGAATCATTACTCTTATCTAATATGATATGAAATGGAGGTCTTCGTTAATAAAAATAACGTTCACGAGTTCCAGGTTGCCAGTTTTTTAATGCCTCAGCCAATTCTTGTGGAGTGACTTCTGTGGCCGGCTCCCAATACGACCACCTTGCAACCTCAGTTTCACATTCTCGACAGGTATGAACTCTGTCACTGATATTGTTCCGGCAAGGAGTGTCTTCGCAAAGCTCACATAGAGCTTGAACCGTGCAAATCGGGAAGAGCAAGAAATTGATTAGACGCATTTTCTTACCTCCTGCACCCAGGTCTTTTGCAATCTCGTAATTGGGGATCCAACAGCTCCGCATTTCTTACACCGAAAGGGAGCGCCATATTTCGTGAAGCGAAGAGGAATTGGAACATAATAAGGCAGCTTATTCATTGCCACTTCACGATCATAACCCATGCGGCCAGCTATCCGCGCTACTTGGTTCAATCCTGCCAGCATTGTGGCTTGGTCAATGTGAAATCTATTGGGGTCGGGCATTATCTGATTACCAGCCATTTTGCTCTCTTGCACCAGTCTTTCTACTTACATCTCGTCAGACACGCCTACTTGGTTCTGTCTTAGCTGCAGCTGTGAGTGTTCCATGTACTGCTCTTGAGGTGTCTTCAAATAATTAAATAAAATATTATATTCGAGATTGAATTAAATATATGAAACTACCTATCTTACATGGTGCTTTTCTAGTGTTAATGTGCTCGAAGAGAAGCATTTGTTGAAAGTCAAGAATTCTAGAAGTCAATCTTGCAAAGAAAGACCTTGTTAATGCTCTTCTTCCGCGAAGATGGTCTGATAACTATATTTAGAATCTCAGAAAAATTGATGACTCCGTGTCCAGAGCAAAGTAATATTCACTCACGCCTTCTTAGAGTAACTTGTTAAATGACATCCTAGCTTCATATCAGTCATTCTAAGTTTTTTTTGAAGGGATTTGCTCTAAAAAAAATTTCTTGACATTAACGAGATAATAATCGATGCCACCAAGGCACTCTGAGTAGAGTGAAAAGTAATAGGTGTTAGACAGAGTATAAAGTTCTGAGTGACCGAATTGACTCAATCTGAGATTGTCATTTGATTATTACTATTTATACAGCTCTCTGAAACGGGATTGCGATCTTAGAAAGATCAAACTTCGCAGCCAATAAGTTATCTCGAAATGAATAATTCGATTTGTATCTGAATCCACTTATGTGTTTTCATATTGTAGTTATTATCATCATGGTGTTCTCAATCGCGATTTGCTGCAATTAAACAGTAGAAAATCATAAATAAAATTTTCTACTCACTTGGTGATCTAAAAGTAAGTATAGATGATAGACCCTTTTTTTTGTTTAAATTAACGAGGGCTTATGCATTTGAGATATTGATGAAATAATTACTTTTCACGCACAAACAGAAACTTTGAATTTCTTAATGCTTCTGAGATGAAAGCTTCTTGAAATTTTAGACTGAGTTTAATAAAAATAAACACGAGGATAACCTTCAGGATCTTTCTCCATTCTTAATGCCTCAGCCAATTCCTGTGGAGTGACCTCTGTGGCCGGAAGCCAATACGACCACCTTGCAAGTTCAGTTTCACACTCTGGACAGAGATGAACTCTGTCACTAATATCCTTCCTGCAAGGAGTCTCTTTACAAAGCTCGCATAGAGCCTGAACCGTGCAAATAGGGAAGATTAGGAAGTGGATGAAACGCATTTTCTTGCCACCTTCACCCAAATCTTTCAGAACGTCTACTCTGGTCCATCCACGGTGTCCACATTTTTTGCAAAGAAAGCGACGGCCGTATTTTTCAAAGCGAAGGGGAATTGGAACGTGTGAAGGTAGCTTATTCATTGCATCTTCACGATCATAGCCAATACGGCCAGCTATCACCGCTATTTTGTTCAATCTTGCCAGCATTGTGGTTTGGTCCATCTGAAACTTATTGGGCTCCGGCATTATCTGATTGCCAGCCATTTTGCTCTCTTGTACCAGTCTTTCATTTTGTATCTCCTTAGACCCACCTGGTTGCTGATATGAGATCTCCATTCGCTGCTGTTAATTATCTTAAGATAATTAATTTGTGTAAATTTCAGTGCCAGTACACGATTTATAACAATTACTCAAGAGCGAATTAAATCAGGGATCAGAAGCCGCCAGAACATACAATACAATGGGTTTTTTCGTTTTTTTTTTGGTATTCTTGTTCTCATATACTAAAATTTGGTTGATAGAGAAGCATTCTCATATCTAATCCTGCGAAGAGAGACATTTTTGGATTGATCTTCGCGAGATAAGATAGTCTGAAACCTATATTTAGAAAAACCAAAAAAATGATTACTTCTCACCCAGAGCGAAGTTATCTTCATTTGTATCTTCTTGAAGCAGTCTGTTTAATAACATCTTGACATAATGACAGTCATTCTGATTTTTTTTTCGAGGGATCTTGGCTAAAAAATAATATTGACCGTTCTAAGATAGTGGAAGACAATCAGGCACTCTGAGGAATAGAAGGGAATAGGTATTAGATCGATTAAAGATGTTTCAGCGACCAAGTTGACTTGATCTCAGGTTTTTTCATTTCAATGAATAGTCCAAAAAGGGTACACCGGACAAGGCTATTCTATCCATTAATGAGAAATGGCTCGGTTTCAGAGGGTTAAGTCAAGAGAAATATGGACAACGATTAAATCAGTTAAATCTTTTATTAAACTGTCCGAATCTATAAAATCTCGAGATAGATAATCTTAATGAATTTAACTACAATTTCGATGAAGTTATCCTTGGAGCCCTGGAAGATCCTGAAGAAGATTTTTTGGGATATATTTGAGACCGAATGCATACGCCAAAGGGATGGTCATTTTATGCGAATTTCCTTCATCTGAACTCGAGGAGAATTTTAATTACAACCAATGAGTCTCAAAATGAAATTTATAATTCCTTCAATATTTTCACTTTGTAACAATTTTCAGAAGCGCTTGTCAGTCTCCCTCAGTTTTAATATTATTAAGGCTCAAATGACTGTCGGATCCTCTCGAGCTGCGAAGTTTCTGCAAAAAATAACAAGTTAGGATTTTTTCACTTTTTATAACCGCTCTTAATACGGCTTTCTGTGACAGGGGCACGATCTTACACAGGCCAAATGACAGCTAATACGTTAACCCAAGATAAATAAAGCAATCAGCAACTGAATGGCCTTGTGTATATTCATATTATTTATTATTGTAACGATGTTCTTATTCGCGATTTGCCACACATAAACCCACGAAAATCACAAATAAAATCTCACTTCGCACGAATGAAAAAAAAGCATTCACAAGATCCCGTGGAACTCCGCAAGCTCCAAGAATACAACGATCTCGTTAACCACAAGAAAGAAATAATCAAATTTAGCTTCCTCGCTTCAGAAACCGCTGAAGAAATCAAAAAAGTCAAATATTCAGAGGATGAGCTGCGATTTTCAATGTTCTTGAACAACATGATGATCGAGAACCAGGCAAAGAAGAAAAGGATTAAAGAGCTAGACGAGCTAATGGCTATTGAGGATCAAGACGTTTACATTGACCGAAGCACTATTCGAGATAAGTCCAATTCCAATGCGCAGCACAAGAAAATACTATCCATGTCTATCAATATGGCACCTTCGTCATGTACGACAAAATTACAAGTCGAAGTCGCAGCTTTATTGAAAGAGATTCCTGATGTAAATGACCCTGACGGTCTTGACAGGCGGTTGTTGATATTAGAGGATACTTATACGGCAGTTTCAACGGAAATTGTCAAGGAAGATGAAAACACTGAGGCATTGAAAGCAAAATATAGCGAGTTGCTTAAAGAAACAGTATGATATGTCTTGAGAATCAAACAGCATGATTTTTTCTTAGAAAATGCTTAATTTGAAGTGCAAGGAGACGAGCCATCTGATTTATTCGATGAGCAGACAGTATCAGGATATCGATCGAGTTCGTTTTACTGCAAGGAATCAAATGGTAGCAGAATAATGAGGATATTTTTGTGATTTTTTTTCTCCATTCAGGTGTTATCGAAAAGCTCTTTGCTGGCAATGAAAGAAGAGGTTTCGAGTATAAGGAGGGAAGGAGCTGAATATTTGAAACAGAAAAAAGACGAGCAGGAGAATAATTTGGGAGATATAGAGTTTTTAGAAGCGCAGTACTCAAAAATGCTTGCAGATATAGAGGTACTGCCAGAGCGGTTTAGACGAGGCGTCTTATGGGATATTTCTAGATGAGCAAAAAACGAATTCAGAGCGATGAGAGACGAATATCGCTTTTGGAAGAACAGGAGAAGCAGATTATTCAAAAAATTGTCGACTCAGATCTCGTGCTCAAGTACATCGACATCCTTAATACACTTCATAAGTAAGAACTCGCAAATTTTTCATCATCTTAACCATTGGTCCTAGAGCCTTCGTTCAGAAGGAAATCGGAAGAGAACAGACTGAGTCCCGGAACAGCGTGGAGTCACGAAAATCTCAACTAAAACAACGGAGGTCTGTTTCTTTGTGGTCCAGCCAGAAATCTAACTTCCTGCTCGCCAAACTGCTAAAAAACCCGTTGCATAAAGTCATTGAAGACGACCGCCGTAGAAGCTTCAGCGTGGCCTCCTCTTTCGATGGAAGAGAGCGCACTGATGAAGGAACTCATCGAAGTTCGGTGTTTATTCCGAATGAGAGACACAGCACTATCCAGAAAATAACAACTTTTTTCGATGATCATGGAGGCTCCTTGGAAACACTAACAAATAACCTGCTTCAACATTATCAGGGAATGTTAAAGCTTGAAGCTGATTTGAAGCAGAGTTATGAGGACCTAACTAATGAAGTATTTCCAGAAAAATGATTGTCAACCCACTTTTTGTTAGAAAATTAGGAAGGAGGTACTCATGGATGAGTTGATTAAACAGGCAGAGAAATTATCTATCGCCGCTTTGAGACTAAATGATGTAAGTTTTATTGCTTTTAGTGTAATATTTAATGAAAATCAACAGCTTGAGGACAAAATCATCGAGACCGGCCCAGATAACGATAAAGATCAGAATATTGAACTCGCTTTCCGGGAAAAGCTGAGCAGCACGAGTCAAGTTTCTTTTGAGATGAAGGAAATTGCTCCGCATTTGTCAAATGAATTGCTCCATAACAAATTCGAAGCGTTTCTCTATCGCGGGTACCTCTACGTGATTGATATGCTGACAAGGTAGTGGTTTAGAGTATAATAAGGCTCATTAATCTCTTTAGAATGCCTGAGATCGTAAAGCAAGCGTTTCGGATGTCGGCGAAGCTATCTTTAAAGCTCCAAAGAGAGATCGATGAGATCATCGGCATTGTTTCAAATATGACGAAAAATTCGCTTAATTCGTCCAAAAGACTTGAAGGAATAAACACATTGAAAAGGAAACAGCACATTATCCTCGAGCAGCGGCCGACTATCGGTTCGTTTGGTGTAAGATATTGTAAGCATGCTTAAATTGAAGCTTTTCTTAGCAGCTTCCAAGACAAATTTCGACGGTAACTGACGATGAGAACATCACACAGAGAAACGGAAGACATAAAGGCCAAATACCCACTCTGATTCTTCTTGGAGACGAAGACCCAGAGGACCTCGCAAAGCAAATATTCGAATGGGTCAATAATAGACAGCATATGCTTCCGCTTTTGAAAGCGAATTTGAGAGAAAGATTCTTGCGTTACTTCCCCGAGGCTCATCAACAAGCTGATCAGTGGGCAGAGAATCTCCGATCTGTAACAGTTTGTTTGAGGCCCTCGCATAATGAATTGCGAATTAGGATCTGATTATACCTCTGGTGGTAGACCCGGACACATTGGATGATTATCTTGAGCGAAAAAAGGCCGAGTATGATGCCACTGAAGCGCCGGAGAAGGCAGTTGAAGATTTGATTTCTTTAAAAGAAGGCAGCTATCATCTCTTAAATGAGAATTTCGGTCTTCTCTTTGAGAAAGTAAAACAATTAATGCTCACTCTCAAGGAAGAGACAGAAGGTATCAACTGTTTAGAGTGGCCGAACCAATTATTTATTATTCTAAACACAAAAAAAAAAATAGAATTGATAAATGCTATTGGTCCGCAGAGAAGTCTAACATCACTTGGAAAGGGAAATCGGAGCGAGGCTCTCCAGCAGATAACCAAAGAAAGAATAAATCACCTCTGCAGAACGCAAGAGGGTGCAGATTCGAAGGAAAGAACCAGAAAAGCGTTGAGACTGAGGCCAGTAGATGGTGAGAAAGAATTTTTGAAAACTGGGAAAATGCCATTGGATACTGTCGTGAACGGTATAAATCAGCTCACTGAGCATAGGAGGACCAGAGCATTCAAACTTTATAGCCAGCTCTTTAAAAAGCAGGCTGAGAATCAAGAAACTGCTGAAACTTCTAACCAAACAGATTCGCCGAACCGTGTAAGCGTCAAAGCTGCAGAAGTGCTAAAGTCTCCAGTGCTATCCGCTCAGAAAACCCCTGAAGGAAGGTCAACTAGATGCAGTTTGGATAATACACGCTTCTTCCCCAGCAGAGTTGGCACCAGGGCGCAATCGAGGAAAGCGTCTCAGGTGGAGATCCAGGAGGCTGGTAATCGAGAGAAAGTACCGTCTTCAGAGAAAAAATTGAATGTGAGTTTTGAAGTAGAAGAAGTAAAAGCACGCGTTTTTTGAGTTAAGTTTAATGGGTTATCTTCTTTATAGAAATATTTGGAGGAAGAAAGAGAGAATATCAAAAAGGAGCAGGAGAGAATCAAACTGGCTTTACTTTTTAATCCGGATGGAGCAGAAGGACCGAGTCGGAGAAATTACCTAAAAGGAACAGAATCTTTTGAAAATCAGTTGGCAGGAAGTAATCCTGTGAAGAAAATACATGAGAGTGCGAAACTTCTTACTCGTCTTTCTAAGCGTATTGAAAATATCTTATTGAGCTAATCTCATGATATACCGTTATTCTTAGTTGAGCGAACTTCGAGTGTTGCTGACATTCATCCAGCACATGATCGCATTAAGAACTATGTTCCCAGGACGCCAAAAAAGTTTATTTTGTCTTTCTCCCATGCGCCGTCTCCTAGCCAGCGGTCTCCTAAAGGTAAATAACTCGCATGCTATCTAACAAATCATTAAATGTGTTTTATAGCTGAAAAGAGAATAAAAGCTCGAATGCCAGTTGTCCCAATCTTAACCACCATGACGAATTCGAGGGAAAACACGACGATAATAGACTCCAAAATGCCCATCACCTCAAATCATCCTAAGAGCAGGATGCATTCCCTAGGCCGTAATGAAATTTCATCGAAATATTACATACCAGAGAAAAGTCTTAATACCAGAAAATCAACCTCGGTTACTAAAAACAGCATGAGGAAAGTCGCTTCAACCACTGCGCCTTCGTTCAAGTTCCTTTCACCGAACACCTCGAATATAATTTCAGAATTTCCTTTCTTTGTTCCAAATACATTGAATATACCTAGCCTTCTTGTTGGCTCTATTGATGATGCAGTTTAGATGATTCCCAATACATTGAGATGTTATAATTAGGTTTTCTTTTTGTTTTTTTTACTTATGATATGAGTTATATATTTTCAACGCGTTTATTTTTTAATTGTTTTTGCTATTGCTGTTTAGTTTTCAAAACGATGGGTCGTACTTGACATTCTATTTCCAAATTTCCCTCAATATATTAATGAGCTTTCAAAAATTAAACCTCATTACCAAGGTAATCCATTCAATTTATATTTTGAAATGCACAGAAATAGTGAAGGAAAAGAAATTTGAGAAGTGACTATCAATATGAACATGAGAGAAAAACCAATCAAATATCTAGAAAACTTTGTTAGCAGTACCAAACTTAGGTATTTTAAATCCCTTTTCTAAAGAATGCTTTAATATAGACATTAGAATTCAGTATATCTCTGGGAATCAGCCCGAGGAGAAGCTTCGCGTTCTGGATAATCTTGCTCATACTGTAGATAAACCACCCCCAAGATAATATGAAAAGCACAGCGAAGAATATTGCTCCCACAGCCATGTTTGATATCTGGGCTCTTTCGAGCGCCGTGCAGAGCCTTTCGACATTTATCGAGATTTTATAAGTCATTACATTCAACGCTTCAATGACATATTTAACCATCTGTTCAAATTCGTGAAACTCCTGACTCTCAATAATAGGAGCTATGGCATTGACATTCAAATTGGCTGCCACCAGCTTCATCAGCAACCCGCGATAGAAATTGACGCAGCCTAGACCAGCACTCCAGATCCCGGTCTGAGAGGAGTGCTTTGCTAACGACTGGCACAATGAGAGCTCTTCCGGGGAACTCGTGACGTGCGGGCAGAAATCTCCAGAAACCATGCCTAACATCTCCACCCGACCTTTTTTTGTAAACAATGAGGAAGAAGCTGGATCGCTGAGTTTAGTTAGAAAAGCGGTGAACCCTGCACTCTGATTGTGTATTGTGGCTAGAGCATAAGATGACTCTGCAATAAGACCTTGTAGTTCGGTTATGTTCTTCATGTCGGTGGAAATAGCTGCTGAAATTGTCCCCACGGCATTCCCTAGAAAAAATGAAATGGGACCGATCTCGACGATGTCTTGATAGACTTCAACTGTGTGATTAATGCTGTCTACCGTTACGACCGTGAGAATCGTAAAGTAAATAACTATAACGCCATAGAAGCAGATCAGTGCGGCGATAACTCTGCCGTAGGGTCTCTTCAAATGCCTAAATCTTGAAATCGCTCGTTTCCCCTCGCGAATCTGAGCAAGAGTCCTTCTTCTGTGTTCTGGTCGGCCAAGATCGTCGATATTGAAGATCATATCTATTGATCGAGAGAGCCTCTGGATTTCTTTCTGCATGCTTTCCTTACTGATTGTGCAGAACAGACATAATATTTTTTCTTTCAATGAGAGGATCCGTCTATAAATCAGCACGACTAAAGCTGCGATTATGAACCCGACGCCCAGCACGGTGCCGAAAGTTGCCATTGCTAGGACTCGACTTTGTGTTTGAGTATTTTTGATATCTTGTGAGAGAGGCAATATGATATTATAAAGCGCGTCGGTGACCTGAGCAATGTTAGATCTCATGACGCGAAAGGCGTAGTTGGCGTTATTGATGGCTGAGACTTTGGATACCATTGTGCTAAGCTCAAAGAGTATGTAGGTGAAGAATTGCAGGTTCGTCGTATTAAATGTATCGCTATCAGGAATGTTAACCGCGACTTCCTGCACAAGGCTTTGCTTTTCAAGCACCGTGTTCCTAAATGCATTGATCATAAACTGCGAAAGATTCCCTTTGATGTTATTGTAATTTCCTAGCATCTCGCTGGACACTCGATCAATATAAGCATCAGCAATCGTTTGGTTTGCAGATAAATATCTCCCTTCGTTCACTAAAGAGATCATCGAAGCTTCCTTCATTGCCAGATTGATTTCTACTGTCATTTGGAGCGGGTCCATAATTGCTCGCATCATATCAGTAAGCTGATTGAAAACATACCTCAACTCAAAAGCCACGCCGAAGATCACGGCAATCACAACCAAATAGCTGATGAGCCCGAAGTATTGGTACCGAATGACACTTTTCGGTAATTTTTTTTCAAAGATCACCTCGGAGATATGAAAACTCGTATGAGAGCTTTGGCTGCCACGACTACTCACACCATCAGCGTCACCGGGGATCAATTGTATCATCGGTTTATCAATCTGTTGGATTTGTCCTCTATTCACGTCTGTATTTGATTTCAGCTTCTCGAAAGCATGCACAAATTTTCCAGAGAAGTTCGCTCCCTCGTAAAACGCTCTTCTGAAGAAATCGTTCTTAGGTATCGAAAACTCATTCCCACTGCTGTGAAAATAGTTATCGGATTTAGAACGGAGCTCTGCCTGACTTTCCTCAAAAGAAACTTGCCTTAAAGCCCTTTGAGAGACGATAATTCCACGTTGGGGCATCGTTCTAGACGGGAGCCGGCTTACAGGATCGGGTCGTTGGATGAGGACCTTAGGAGGAACAGTGTATCTGCGGTGCTCATTTCCTTCTTCATAGTCGTCTTCTTGCTCAGTAATTCTTTGATCGAAGCCATGCCCACCAGGGATTTCGTTCTGCCCTTTTGGAGACCTCAGTCTGTCCAAATAACGTATTAATGGCTGATCTACTGAAACTTCGGCCGAAAAAGACCCATTAGGTGTCTGTTTCGCTGACGGTGACATCAGCTTAAGGTGAGACTGATGGATGATATTTTGATAATTTGCTATCGTTTCTGGACGCTCTGCCTGCGAGATTCCTTGAGGTTGATGAGACTTGTCTAATTTTGGGGGTTGGGTCGGGCTCCCATCGTCTGTTGTGATTTTCCAGTTATTCTCTCTCGGAGTCTCATAGCCTTCTCGAGCGGTCAACAACCCTCTATGGGTAGACGGCAGCCAATCTCTGTCGGTTTCTGGGTTCCGCTGCAGTCCATCACGGAGTTTCAAGAGACCCTCACGAAAAGTTTCAGTTCTGATCTCATTCTGAGCGGTCATATTAGAAAATGAGTGTATATTGGGGTGAATAACCTCCTCGGGTATTTCCAGCATCGATGATAAATTCATACTCGAATTACGTCCATCGTTCATCCTTGAAGCCATGTCCTCATTTGAATTATTGTCCTCATTCTGTCTATCACTTCCTTTATCCTCCGCATCCACTGGTTTCATCTCCTGCAACCTTGTTCCAGCCCTCAACAAAGTACGTTTTTCAGCCTTGGCGACTTGCTGTGAAAAATATAAAAGATTTCTCGAGAAATCATCAGTCGACTTCGGCGTCGTTATATCCAAACTCAGGCCGTCATACAGACTCGTATTCGTTTGTTCCTTCGCAAGATTTCTTGCCACAGTCGTCTTTCGAGTCTTATCTCGATAGACTAATCCGCATTCTTCCCAGAGCTCTCTGACGATTTCATTGATAGCGAAACCGACATCTTGAACCTTCTTCAGCGAGAAGATTTGGTCTCTTCTGAACTGCTGCGTCAATTTTCTATACGAAAAGACCTCCACTTGCTTGAGTTTAGCTCTTCCTTTGAAGTAATCCAAACTGCTCAGCGAGACTCGCATCAAATAAATCTCGCATTCCTCGTAACTGAAATCGATAGGAGCACGCTTGAAATTTCTTTTGAAATCCTCGATCTCCAAATAACTCATTTCGCCACCAGTTGTAAGTCGAGGCAACCGGTTCTTTGCTACAAATCGCGAGACGATAATCTTCATAAATTTTTTAAAGAACTCTTCATTCATTCTTGGATGCTTAAAGAAATAGATCTTAATCAACTCTGCGCCCTCAAATTCCATTGATGGACTCTTCCATTGCTCTTTCTCATCTCTTAGCTCTTCTTCAGTTTCAACTTTGCCGATTATTTCCGCTTTAATCGAAAGATTCGACATTACCGCGCTTCTAGTTCGCCAAGCCGCCGGAGACTCTGCCACTTTAAAGTTCGGATAATACCTCGAAATCAATTTTGGCGCCATCAACCACATGCAATGTTCCTCAAGAGTGGGAATTTCGTCTGTTATCTCAACAATATTTGTGAGCTCGCGGTTATAATTCAAAATTTTGCCATCAAGGTCAGTGAGGAGTATCCCAGTGGTAATTGTCTTTCTTCTCTCGTGCATAAGCCCTGTAATGCATAGTCTATTGCCAAAGAGCTCTGGTTTCAAGAAAGCTTGAACGGAAATGAGCAGCTTATCATTTGTTAGACCATAAAGCGCTTTCTTTTGTCGATCAGATATGTTGTTGACTTTATCATTATTAATAAACTCATCAATTGCGCCTTCATGACATTTGTGAAGAAACGGCGGAAGAAGTACACTGATGTTCTGCCCTTCAAGCTGATGTTTTGGCCGCCCGAATAGATTCCCGAGCGCTTGGGTCGCTTTGATTATTTTCCCGCACTCCTTGTCAGCATCAACGACCACCACGTATCTATTACTCGCTTCGATGAAATCTCCAATATTGACATAACCACTCATGGTTTTCCTCAAAGCCATTTTCCTATGCATCAGCTCTTCACTCTTTATCAATAAGAACTTATATTGCTTCAATGGAGCCAGTTTAACCTTGCTTAGAAAATTCGCGTAGTCATACACAAGGTCCAGGTTATCAGGCCTTGTTTGGTACAGCCTCTCAAACTCTTGTTCTACGTTATTCAGTTCAGTTTGGACTTGGACTCCGCTTGCATAGAGCTCATTCAAATCAATGACCGAACTGCCAACAAGCGAGTAAAATTTAATGTAATGCGCGCGAATAGCTTCCAGCTCGGTTCTTAGAGCCTCATGCCGCTCTTCGAGTTCAAATACGTCGACGTAGACAGTCTTATGGAACTGTTTTTGGTCGGCTTCGAGGTGAGTCAATTGGTGATCTCGGAGTGCTCGAACGATTTCATGCATGATCAAGCTCTCGATAGTATTCGGTGTTAGCCTTCCTGCGAAGTAGTAAGCGTGCTTTAGGGCCTGTTGCCATTTGTTTGCTTCAAAGAAAGCATAGGCGATGTAAGATGATAAAAACGTGACAGGTGGACGATCAGACTGATGTCTTCTCGAAAACCCTTGTTTTATCAATCTGTAATACAAAAACATGATGAAATCTTGAAGGAGTGTGTGATTTTTGATGATCTCTCGTTCTACTTCCATCCCATCGAGTCCTTTCTTGCTTAGGAATGAAAGCAGGTCTTCACGGGCAGTCGCGTCTCGCAGAAAATCGTTAACAATAGAGACAATGAGCGATGACAGCTGGAAGCCGTTCGTTAGGGACATTGAATTGTACGCTAATAAACTTTGAGCCCTCCTCAAATAGCAGTCGATGCTCTCGTACTTGATGTTCTTTTTGGCAAGCAGCCCTTTCCCGAATGTTATGTTGTAAAGAAACGGTTTGAGATTTAAATAGAGTTTCAATAGGAGCGGCGCAGTGAGAAAGTTTATTATGATGAAGTACTTATCCCGAAGAACAAACTTTGGGAACACTTTGCAGAGCGCCAATGTCTCAAACACGCTGTTTAAAAGCAGATAACAGACTAAAAACCCATATAGGGATTCTAAGCGGCCTTGGAATTTTCCATATAAGACGAAGTCGATCCAGTAAACGATTGAGATGAGAAACACAAAGATCAGCACGTATACATCAGAAATTGCATAGTAGTCGGTCATTATCCGAAGGAACACCATTAATCCTCGTATTTGCGTCATTGCCATTTCGAGATGGCTTCGAACTCTGCGCGCTGCGTTCCCGTTCGACGAATTAAAGTATATTTTCGCTGGAGTAAAGATTGTGTGGAACTCCGCGACTAAGAGGGTGGTGACAAGCCCAGCTATGGCCAATGGAAGCTTAGTCTCTCCTTGAAAACTTCCCGAGATGTTCAGGTTAGAATGACCGCAGTGCACGAGTATACCTGTCAACCAGATCTCCCCTGAAGGGATGATGCCTACCCAGAAAAAAATATCTGAGAAATAATAGCAGACGACATCGCTGAAGCTCTTGGTGAAGAGATTCGATTGCGGTTTGTATATCCGGAACCAATGCGAGAGAAAAATGCAAATGATGAGTAAACAGTTGCAGGCGAGTAGTATTCCTTGAATACCAAAGAGAAAAGTTGCATCCAAGAAATGAAAACGAGAGTATTTCAGGACCTCCACGAAGAACCAATTAAAGCCAGGATAGAACGTGGTGTCGCGTGGCAGTTGATACAATAGAGAGATTTGCTGCAAGAAGCATGTTATTAAGAGGAGGATGAGAAAAGGAGCGCTGAGAGTGTATTTTTCGCTTATATCAAATTGGGTCTTCAGCAGAGAGAAATAAAAATTCCTAGCGATGATGATTGGATTCTTGGGCCGAGAGCCTTTCGATTTTGTGAAAGAGGTAGTGTCCGACATTCAGCTCTGTTTGAAATAAGGTTTTTGTAAAAATTATTGGGGTTAAAGATTCACACACAAAGAAATTTCGAGGGTGAATTTAGAATTTCAATTGAGTAATCACTCCAACTTAAATTTTTTGGAGTAATCATTAAATTTAACTATGTGCAACGCTGCAATTGAATGAAAAAGCTTCGATTTTATTGAAATTTCGAAAATACAGAGCTTTTAATTTTAATGGGGTTTTAGCAAACTTAAAATCAAACAAACTATCAGATGCGCTTAGTTCGTCTCCCTGTTAGTGAGAAACTGCATAGACTTATTTGAAGCAGTTAAACCTCTTTGAAACAGTTAAACTTCTTTGAAACAGTTAAGGATGCTAAGAAAACAGTTTATTTCAAGATAACCAGTCTTAGAGGGCTTATAGAGGTAATTTGAGTTGTTAGAGAAATTACTGAATCATTCAGAGGAGATTGCTCTTCAAAAAACCCGCGGTAATGGATTAGAATCTCATATTCACAGACTTGCTATGGATAACTGATCGTGGGTTCTTGGTATATCTTTTCTGGAATAAAAGATTCTTCAATAAAATAAATAAATAACTTGGGTTTTTCTGTAATATACGAAAATTAATTTGTCCTGATAATCCTCTTAGCTGTTGGGTCTTTAGCCCTTCTACAATTCACATCTTCAAGCTTTATGAAGGAGAGAAAAAGCACTAATGTGATTATTGTTTGATTGATTGTAGTTACTGCTGAATTGGCCATCACACAACCCTAACTAACACCTAAATAACAGCTAAAAGAAAGGTATTCACAAAAGATCATCTTATATATCGTACTTTCATTTCCTTATACCCTATTAATCGTGAGTTTTCCACTGAAATGCGCTTTGAAGGCTCTCCAATGAATGAAAAATCATAAATTCCCATGCTGTAACTTGAATGTTAGATGAAACATTTTCTCCTAACATTCGTAGAGAACACTGAATGGCTCTTTTCTCCCCTCTACCTTTCCGCAATGATGAAGGACTTTCTACAAATATTCTTCTCAACTCAATTTCGCATTCACTTGAGCTCCTTTAGATGTGAAAGTGAGCTGCCGCGAATCGAATATTAGAATGAAAGTTTGATTCTTATTAGGAGTGTTTTTTCTGTTAGTTTTTTTTTTTGGGAAGCATACAATATAAAAATATTATCCCTCATCATCATAAAAGTAAAGAAGTCAGGTAGAAGTCGAAGTCAGGTAGTATGCTCACTATCTAAGTTATTATCGTTTGCCCATAGGCCTATCCAAGTCATTCACTAAGAAATCAACATCTCAACATCAGTAGCTTTGCGGCTTTTATTATATTTCCCGATATATTGCATGCAACTGAAAGAGAGCCGAATCACGTTCCCTAATCTCGCTGTCTTTAGCATCTCTTTTCCAATATTCGCCTTCGCTAGGTCATCATAGTGCACGAAAATATCGCTGCCGTCATCATCCATAATAATGAACCCATAATTCTTGTTCTCATCGAAAAATTTCAGAGTTCCTGTGTATCTTTGCGCTCCTTCATCAAGGATGATTGGCTTTCTCTTTGGCATCATGTCTGGAGAGGCTCTCATCCCTTGAGCTATAAAAGGATCGAAAGATTGGAACTGGTTGCCTCCGTACGGTGAGAAACCCCCTTGCTTATACGGCGATACCCTCTGCCCTGCCATCGGATTGTTATTGAAATCTGGAGAATACCCTCCTTGTATAATCCCGAGATTCCTCAATGGATCGACCTTCTCCTCAGATTTAAAGCCTTCTTGTCCTCTTCCATTATCGTACATTGGCTGCTCGAAGCGATTTGGACTGAACTGAGGGTTGGTCTGGTTGAAGAAGGTCACGGGATTGAAACCGGCAGTCGAGGTGCTCGTCGGTTGGCTAGGCAGCTTCTTCAACGCGAAGGCAGACTTGTCATTGGTGATCGTGCTGTCGTCTCGCGTTTCGAAGGTAGGTCTATCAGCAGCAGATTTAGCTTTAGCAAGGTATTGCTGCTGGTAGAAATTCGTGTTTTCTTTGAAGCCGACGGGCGAGTTCCCTCCAGAAGAGATGTTTGAGACGGGGTAGTTTGGAATCGCGTAATCATTGCCATTGATGTCTTCCTCTATCATTTTCAGGGTCGGTTTAATAACGATGTCTTCGGAAGGCAGGTGATCTCGAGTCTTGAAAATATGAAGGAAATCGTCGACTGGACCGGAGTTCATGAACATGCTGTAAATACGGAGGTTGTCTTCAATGTTCCCCGTGTCGAAATTGTTCGAGTCTGAGAGTGATCGCTTATGGGATGTTCGATGAGCTCTACGGCTCTCTCTATTCAAATCCTCTTTAGCCTGTTGAAGTTGAAATACGCGTAAGCACACACCAAGAGAAATTTTGATAATTTACCTCCTGTCCAGAGGTGAGGTAGCTATCATTATTGAAATTGATCCATTGGAAAGGTTTATCAGGATTCTTGCTAATCGCATGGTCTATTAACTATATCATCACAGCAGTTAGGACGACATGATGATTAGAAAGTTGAATTGATTGTTACATTGAGCACAATATTTTGGCAAAACCCGGCTGATTCCATTAGTCGCTTAGAATGAACAGAGTCATAGTGGTTTCCATGCGTGCGGATGATTTCTATTGTGCGTTGGAAGCGGTAATTCACAATAGACGCGTTAAGGTAATTATCTTCAGAGATGTGATAGACCATGATTCTCACTCCGAACACGAGCGCCACCAGCTCCAGGTTAATCTATCGAAATATCCATTATCGAATGAGCCGACCTTTAAAAAAAACCTATTACCTTAATAAATCCTGGCATGCTCGGGTTCCCGACGAAATCCTTGTAAAGGATGGTGTTGCCCTTGAACATACTGAGCTTCGGTATCAGTTTCTAATATGCATGAGAATTGTCCTGCAGGAGTTCGTGGGAAATAGTTACATCGATCGAGATAAGATGATTGAGATGCCGGATGCACGTTTGCTGTATCTCAGCGTGATGAGCAGGTGTGAAATACAATGCGTCGCTTATCGCCATCATGAGTGATTCAGGCCCCTAGGGTGAAGACGTTATGATAAGCGATTTTCTAGAAAGTACTGCAGGCATTTTCTTTTGAACTAGATTATGCTCGTCTAAAATTTGTGGATATGTCGTTGGCGCCAGAGTCGGGCTTTCTCCTACTCTCTACGAGGTTCATTGCGTCGTTGCTGGCTTTTCCTATTTGAGATTTCCGTCAATATTTGAAGAGAACCGAATATTTACTCATCGTCGCACAACTTAACTTGTATACTAATTTTCCTGCGAATCTAAATTATGTATTTACGCAATTAAAAGTTAATTTGGTATTTCCTAAGATTCCACTATTTTCGGTTTGGCTGTTTAATCGCTCCTTTGTTGTAAAACTCTGATAGATGAGTTTTTGTTTCTCGAGTGGAAAGGTTAGAGAAGGAAAAGCAAAAACACAATTAGTCTCAGACAATTTCTCTTGAACCAGATGGTCTATGAGTAGATCTTAGCTTAGAACAATACACTGGCTAAAAGAGATCTTCTTAGGCTCCGTTTTTGAAAAAATACTATTTATTTCAGAGGAAGTTTATGCAGTATTCATATGAAAATGGATGCCTATGATAAAGAGATAAAATAAAAAACGTGAGAGAACGATATCTGCAAATGAACACCAATTTTGCAAGGTGTTAAATGTCTCAGTGCCTCAGATACCGATTAAAAAAGTCTGGAGATGGAGAAAATGGAGTTTTTTTCTCAAAATTTTCGCTTATAATCACAAATAAAACATCCTTCAGTGTGAGATATCAGATTTTAGAGACGATTTACATGTGCAATATTTGATACAGTTCTCACCAGAGAATGTTTGCTAATATCAGCAACACCAATCAAAAGCACGATGATAATAATTGTTAGAACATTTTCTTTTCAGAAAACAAAAAAAATGACTAAGTCCAATTATTTGTTTATTGTCGTTCCCCGTCAGCTAAATACGTTAAATATAGGCAAACAAACTAGTCGTTATCCGTTCGCAAACAACACACTTAAATGCACTCAGCTCGACTTGTTAAATAAACTTAACAGTGTATTTTTGCAGCAGCTCAGATAGAATAAATTAATTAAATTGAAAGCAGGAATTAGCCCTTCCTCACAAAACCATGTTATTCTACATTTTTAACACCGCTATACTACTCGTCGGTGTGCTCATTACACTCTCAGCCTTCAGAATGGGCCGCAAATTCATCCGTAACCAGAAAAAGAAATCAGAAATAGAAGAAGCTCACGAAAGACTCCGTAAACACAGAATAGACCTCCTTGTAATTCTCTCAACCCTACCATTTCCCTTACCCATCTCCTTAGCAACATTTTTACTGGGCTGAATCCAATGGTGAAAAACAGAAGGCCGCCGCCCTCGAGGACCAGGTTGTAGAAGTCGACAGAAAGCTCGATGAGCTCAGAGAACAATATGAATACATAAAAGCTGGAAAACAGGTGCCACTTAAATGCTTCTAAGTCACACAAGCACCTTATAAAGGTCTGAGACATTTTTAAAAAGATATGCCTTAGTCAAAAGGATCATTTTTGTACGCATCTCTCTATGATTAATGCTGCTAGCTACTATATATCAATATAGACGATCGATATTTATTCTCGCGTACCATTCATTGAACAAATATAGCTATATCTACAAATTTTAGAGAAATGAATGACCTAAATAGAGACACTACTATAGAGTTGAAGGATCGAAAATACCTTTCTTCTCAAGTCTCCTATTTCTCGATTTTAGCTTCTTCTTGTGCTTCAGTTTCCAAAGCTTGCGGCTTGACAAGATCGTCAGGCGACTTTCGTCGGTAATCGTAGGATCTTCGAGATCTTCTCTGACGTTAATGTACTTATTCGAGTCCACCTTGATTTTCTTCTTCACATCATCCATCGTGAGGTTGTTATTCTTCAGACGCTTTTCCAAGCTCTTGCCGAATTCTTCATTAAGCTCTTGTTTAGCCACTCGAACCGTTTTAGGGCCTTCCTGTGCTTCCTTCTCCTCGATCTTTTTTCTCATTTCTTCGGGTAAGAGGTAGAGAGGGACGGTGCTATTGAGTTTTACAGCGTATTTTGAGACCATTTGAGCGCTCTTTTCGATGTCTTTAACGATCATGTCTCTTTCTTGTTTATGCTCATCGAAGTACCCTTTGAGCTTCTTGGACTTGATGAGCTGTTTCTTGAAATCGATTTGCTTCATTTTCGCGATTTGTTTGCGCGTAATTGAGCGCACAACGTCAGAAACTCTGTATCTGAAGTTCTCGATCTCTCCCTGCTTAACTGGGAGTTGAGTGATGATTGCTTTGCCGTGGGTCTCACGCTCTGATTCGACTAAATTAAACAGCTTGTCTTTGTCCAAGTCTGAGTTATCAAGCAGAGAGATGATACAAGGCACAGCGCCGGTGAAGCCGAGGTACCTGGCAAGGTCTGAGTAGTGCTCGTGGCAGGCGTCGAAGTCAAACAGCACGATATTCGTGATGTTTCTAAGCTGGTGGTTGCTCTTGTATTTTCCTCTGGCTTTTTCAGAGTCCTGAAGGATTTCCAGTGGAGCAACCAAAATATTTACGATGCCAGAATTGTACACTGAGAGAAGGTAGTTACGGATGTTCAATGGCCACTCAGGGTTATACACCTTCGCGACGTTTATCTCACTACGCTCCAGGAAGGCGTACGCCTTGTAAGCCTGGTTGACATCGGAGCAAAGAATCAGAGTCTTTCCAGCGATGAATTTCAGTTTCATGATGAAATACAGCGCCATGAACTTTGCCATCTCGTCCCCGATATAGAAATACTCATTCGCAAGTCCCGACTTTTGAACTGCTTCCTTCTCTTCCTTGATTTCCTCAAGATCTTTCTCATCAAACTTAATCGTCACGGGACGCTGCAGAAGAGCCTTTCTCAACTCAGGAAGCCTCTCATCGCCTTCTTGGGAGATACTCACGATGACAAATGGCTCCGAGACGTTTTTCCTCAGGTGCAAAAACACGTCCTCAAGGTCGCTTTTGTAGCCGAAAGCCAGCATGTAGTTCAACTCGTCGACGAATGTGCCTCTATTGCTGGCGAGGAACGCAGCGTAGTTTGGAATGGCCATCAGGAATTTCTTGTACTGAGTTGGCGTCCCAACCAGAATGAGCTTACGTTTTTGATCTAGATATTCTTCATTCGTCAGCAAATCAAAATGGAATTCCGTTAGATTGATCGTTTGAAGGCCGTACTCGCCTTTCGCGAAGAGCAAGACAGAGTCAAGCGTCTTTACGTTCTTTTGGGCTACAGCCTTATTAGGACAGAGGATAACGATGTGGTTGCGTTCTCCTTCGGCAGAGTCTTTGATTGATTTAACGAGTTTGTTGACCAGCGCGGTGATTGCTCCGAAGCTTTTGCCCGTAGCAGTTTGAGATTTCAGAATGATTTCGTTTTTGGTTTCACTGAGCTCGAATAGCTTGGTTTGAACAAGCGTGGGGTGCATGAAAGCTGTTTTCATGCCCGCTTTGACAAGGGAACTGTCATATTTGTTCGCCTTTAACACTTTAATCAAATCCTCGTCGGTGTCGAGAAAGGTTTCGTTCATTTTCTTTTGCGGATTTCAATATGCAGAAAATAGACTCTTGCAAACGCAATATATTTTAAAAATCAATGCCAATTTAACGAAATAGCTAAGCTGCTGCAATCAATTCTGATTAAAACCCTTCTTTGGCAGTTCGAGGTTGATTTATCGCCTTATTATTTAATCCTATTGAAACAGCTATGGAATTTACCAATTTTTGAAGGATTTTTCTTTCATATAAGAATCACTTTTCAATTTTTGAGCAACTATCTATTTCTATGCCATAGAGCGTGTTGCGTTCCTACAAATTATTCATACAAGAAATAAGCCATATTCAACATCGCTTCGATCTACGCGTCTGAGATGTTGCTGCTACCCAATTCATAACCGTCATAATCCTTCAATTTCAACTTTGAAAATCAAAATGATAAGTCCAATTAGTAATAGTGATTAGTATACCTTAGGAGAAGTAGCCGCTGGCGAAGCAAAATCATCGAGTCTCTTTTTACGTACTAGTTGAGGAAAGGCGTTGTTAGGGGTATTCTCATGAGAATCGGTTTGTACCTTTATCAAGTAGCTTAGCTCCATCTTCGATCTTTTCATCTGAGAATTTATCACTGAATTTAAATCGACTGAGTCCAAGAGCAGAAAGGATTCTCCCGTAGATGTCTAGCAGATTGAACAGGCACAATACGACCAAAATTGTTGGGAACCATGAGTTGAAGCTGATGCCCAGAAATGGTATGAGGTTTAAATCGCCGAGCGACTAGCCAGCAATTCATTAGAGGCAGAGCTTAAGTGTAGTCTCCTTACCGCATGGAAAGCTGTGCCTTTCACTCTGATAAGTAGCAAGAAATTGTAGACAAGACCAAAAGTAATTCTTGAGAAGTTCCTGTAAAGAGAGTGATTATGAAAGAACGTTGCATTCATTTACATTGAGGAGAAAATCAAACTGCCTGAATCTGTGAGCTGTTGAGGGTAGAGGCCGTAAAGTCCAGCGAATTTGAGGTTAAACAGCCCGATGAAGGAGGAAATTGCGATGTATATGAGAGGGATCATGCAGAACAGCTATTCATTTGAGAAAGATAAAGTTGCTAGTTCAGGGGATTTAGTGGATGTGTACTTCAGACACGAGGTAAGAGTTTCCCTCTTTAGCGATCCAGCTAAAAACACTGAACTCGTAATTTTGAAAAATCGTGATTTCTCCTATCACCACGAGCACCGAAAAGCCAACGCACACAAATCCAAACGCGAAAATCAAAGGAGATTCGAGTCGGGTATACCAAAACCATCCTAATAACAGTCAATTAGTTCGTCGCAGCAACACTAGGTAATTACTCAAAGTTTCAAATGCTTTCCAAAATCCTTCTCTTGGATGAGCAAAACTCGATCTGATTCGTTTATCTCGAGAATTGCGACTATTAATCACGTCTTCAAGGAAGAACGCATCGTCTGCGATTCCTTCTGCCTCGCATTCAAGTCGCCGAAGTTCGTTGACTTTGCGTTTCACATTTGTATGCAATTGCACCAACTTCTTCGCATCCACTTTTCCTAATTCCTCAGCCAAATACTGGCTGCTGCTTTCCGATCCTCCTCTCTTATTTCTCTGTACGAATCGCCCTGGAACCTAAGCACTATTAGCAACTCCACGATATTGTTTTGCGTTTACTTTGGTCAGGACAGTCTGCGCTTTTTCCTTCAAGTCTTGAGGAATATCGCTTTTTTTCTCAATAATGCCGAGAATCTTAATATTTCGCATTAACAACCAATTTTTTAGATTTTGTTACTTTGACTAAATCATCCAGCTCGTACATGGTCTGGAGCTTCTGCTCGTCATTGACAGCAGCTTGGAATTGGTAGTATCTATATTGAAGGCGATCGAGTTAGTCTTGAGGACTATTGAAGCTGTGGCGATATACTTTAATAATAAATTCTTATCTCGCCTTCTCAAAGCACGTCTTGGAATAGTCACCAACCCGTAACCCATTAATACGATCGTTTGAAAGACTCCGCTGGAAATAAGAAATTCGCTCAATTCAAAGTCAACTGAAGAAAATTTTACAAGCAATTTGCTAAAGCCTTAAAGACCATCTGGAAATTAGAACTAGAAATCCCCAAGAAACAGTGGTTTAGACGAATTTTCTATCGGCCATTTTACCTTGTAATTTCTCCTGTTGCCACAAGATAAGCAACGAAGATAATGCCAACTACGGAAATCACTGCAATGAAAATGCAATTGAATCGAATCGACTGCTTCATTTTAGCCATCGCAGTGAATTCTCCTGAATCGACATACTCTTGTATCAGCGGCAAAATGACCCTGAGTGTTCCGAAGAGATTAATCTTTTCCATGGACAAAAAGTTACCAAGCAAGCGCAAATATCGTCCAATAGACCACCTTCCACCAGATCCAATAGAAGTTCAGGTGTCTCTCCCTACCCTCTGGGTCATCATCAGACAGCGTCTGCGTTTACTGATCACAATTTTGAAAAAAATAAGCTTATTTACATAATAAATATCGTCTGGCAGGACCACGATAGGAGAGAAAGTCATAAACCACGAGATGAAAACCGTCAATTTTATTCCAAAAGAAACATCCTTTGCCGCGTAATGCCAAATCAAGTACACCGTTAGAACAACAAGTGCCAGAATTTTCAATGTGAATAAAATCTCCATGAATTCGTTCAAATTTTGTAATTTCGGAATAATTTTAACGCAGGATAAGGCGAAGAAAAATAACTTGCTCATTGTTTCTACAAGAAGAAATTGCTTGAACCCAACTCTTTGAACATGAATTCTTTACTCTATCGACTCGAGCATCATCGGCTGAGTCCAAAGGGTTCTAAGTAACATTTATTCGTGGCAATTAAAGTTTTCTGTTCTTAAAACGCGAAGTTTAAGTTCCAAAAAAAAATGCTTCAAAGGACTTCTAGTGATTTCCTATGGTGAAGCATAGGAGATAAAATATGGATATATATCTTCATGAGTTATGTATAATATATATCATATCAGGTTAAGGTATAAAGCTAACCTCAATTACAGGTTAAGCGGTTCAAAAAATATTCAACATATATAATATATAGTTATATCTTACAAACACAAAAAGGTTATTGCAGATTAATTCTTGAGTTCTCCGATAAGTCTTTCATATTTATCGCAGATGTACATCAGGGAGTTGATCGTGATTCTGAATCCTCCCAGCTCTTTGAGCATTTCTATCATTTGCACTCGGATATCACTTTTCAGCTCGGTTCTGGTTTCTTTGAATTCGCCGGCCTGTTGCACACTCTTAATCTTAGTGGCTAACTGTGCAGAGTCCATTGCATTTTTTGTTGGCTCATCAAACGCAAAGAACTTTGAAAAGTTCAGGATTTGCTGTGATGCAGAGAGTATTTTGTCAATGGCGTTCTTGCTTTCAGAAACTCTAGCCTCGACAAGAGGAAGGGTTGCTTCGTCCTTTTTGGCGGTCTGTAGATGTGCTTAATAAAAGAGAGAGAAAAAATAGTCAAGGTTACCTTTAACAGTGGGTTCAGATCCATGTATTTGAAGGCGTTGCGGAAAGCAAGACATTCGTCTTGCAGTTTCGTGATTGAAACTGTGTTGATTCTGTAGATGAAGCAGTTTTGATGCTTGGTTAAAGGATACAGGCTCTGGTCATTGGCTATATAAAAATTAAGGATGAGGAATGCCAAGAAGAGAGGAAATTATACATTCTTTAGAGGTTTTCTCGATCTCTTGAGTGAATATTTTCTGAAGTGAGTCAAGCGCGTCGGTTAGAGCGTGGTAAATGGTCTGGGGTTCATCATCGAGACCCAAAATAGATAGATTCGATGAGCGTTTCTTTCCAAGCGAAGAGATATACTCTTTCCCAATCTTTAGGGTATCTGCGGAAAAAAGGTGTTAGAAGAGAAAAATCATCAGATAAAATACTCTGAAGATCCTTTATCAAAGCAGTAAGCAGTTCAAACTCCTTCGCACTATTTCCCTGCATGGCTGTCGTCCCTATAAGGCCTGGCTTCGTCTGTAATTCAAATGATCTATGGTCGTCTCCGATGAAATCCTCCCAGCTCTTCTGCTTCTCCAAGATCTCTTTAATAAGTTCTTTCGCTTTAGCGACTCGCTCAACAGTCTCTTTTTTATATTCCATGTACGATCTCTCGGAAAACCCTTTTAAGCAGCGGACAATCAACACTTTTTCGTCAGACGAAAGAGCGGCTTTCTTCAAGAGCAGCTCGAATATTTTCTTAACGTAATCGACTTCATTGCCAAGCTGTTTGTCAAGCTTATTACAAATGCTTTTCAGGAGCTTCTTAAGGTTCTCATGGAATATGCTGACCTGTTTCGCCTGGTTCTCCCCTTGCTCGAGCTTCCATTCTGCAAGCGGGCCCTCATCGAAATATCTCATATCGCTATCATGAAGTTTAATCAGCATAGCCTCCAGATACTCAAGCATTCTTTCATATTGCTGCCCTTTTCGCTCAAAAACCTGCTTATTATGATGATTTCTCTTGGTAACATTCTGTACCAAGCTCTCTGGGTCCTCAGACCCGACATTGCCTTTCTTTATCTTTGCCCCTGACTGCTTGTCTCGCATTTTCAAAAATTGAATAATTTCCTTCTTTTCGTTTTCTTGGCTGAATTGATTAATATCTTCAGCGAGATTGATAAGATGCGTTTCCATTTTCTTCTCCTTCTCCAAATATTCTTTCTTTTTTTCCGAGTACTTTTTCTTCAAGTCTTCATACTTCAACCCTAATTTCTCCCCAGATTCTTTGGCTTGTGTGAGTTCAAGTTGCTTTCGTAACATGTCCTCTGAAAGTTGTTTCAACTCCCGGGTTTTTTCAGCTAAGCGTTCATTTATTCGGCTGATTTCTTTCGTATGCATATCTTTGAGATTTTCCATCTCGACTTTGAGCAAAGAAACCGTATTTTGCAGCTCTTGAATTTGGTTTTTGTAGCTTCTGTTGCCTTCTTCGCTTCGAGCCAGCGCTTGTTTGCTCTGCAGGTATTCGATTTGCAATGTCTCTTTGCTCTCGCTTGCCTGCTTAATCATCTTATTCAGATTTTCATTCTCTTCTTCAAGATACTTCGCCTTTACTTCGAGATTTATCGCCTTGATTTTCAACTGCTCGCTTTCAGTTTGCAACTGTTGAGTGAGTAAAGATAGTTTCTCCTTGCTCTCTTGAAGGATAGCCTTCTCGCTGGCTAATTTCTCTTTCTCGAGTTCAAGCATGGAGATTTTCTGAGCAAGTCCCGCTGCATTCGCGTCCATCGCTTTGATTTTTTCTTGCTGAGCGAGTTGTTCATCGTTGCTTCTCTTAAGGCGTTCTTCCAGTTCTTTGGTCCTCTCTTCGTTTTTGAGTATCAGAGCTGTGTAGTTTGCCATCATCGAGAGAGATTCTTCGGCTTCTCGCTTTAGTTTAGTTAACTCGGCTTCTTTTTCTTGAATGGTATTCTCATGGATGCTCGCTTGTTTTTCTTGCGTACTAATCACAACGACCAAACTATCTTTCTCTGCTATCGCCTTATTTCTCGCGAAAGTCACCTCTTCTATTGTGGCCTGTAATACATTGATCTTCTTCTCAAGGTGGTCTTTCTCAGTCGTGGCACTTGCAGATAAAGTTTTTAGATTTTCTAGTTCAGCCTTGAGTTGCTTAATTTCTTTATTGGCTCTCTGAATTTCATGATTGACTCTCTGAATTTCATTATTGGCTTTCTGAAGTTCGTTTTTGTGTTTCTCCACTTCCAATTTTTGCGTTTCAGTCTGCGCACTCCAGGCCTCAGCTTCAGTTCGATATTTTTCTATTTCCTTTTTCTGAGTAGCGCCCTCCGTCTTATATTTTTCAGCCTCCATCTTATAGTTATCAGCATCTGTTTTATATTTTTCAACCTCTGTTTTATATTTTTCAACCTCAATCTTGGCATTATCAATTTCTTTTTCGCAGTTCTCAATCAAAGTTTGGCGTCTCTGAATCTCCTCCTTATACTTTTCTATCTCCGTTTGATATCGTTGAATTTCTTCTTTATTTTTCTCAATCTCAGCAACATATGCTGCAGACACGGCGTTAAATCGTTTTTCAGTCTCTTCTCTCATCGCCTTAGCCTCTTCTCTACATTTCTCAGCCTCTTTTTTGCATTTTTCGAGTTCAGCATCTGCCTTCACCTTTTGTTTCTCTATTTCCGCTGTAAATGTTTCAATCGCTGCTGTGAATGACTCGATCTCAGCTCTATACTTCTCAATCTCACTTTGAGAGCTCTCGATCTTGCTTTTATATTCCGCTATCTGCACCTCCTGTGTTTGGATCATCTCTTTTTCCTTCTCCGTATTCGCCTTTTCATTTTCAAGCGCTCTTTTGTATTGCTCGATTTCTCCTCTTCTGACTTCCACCTCCTTCTTCAACTCACCCGTCTCGCTCTGTAACTTCAATAATTGTGCCTCTAGCCCTTTTAACTGATCAATTAACCTTTGTCTTTCTTGAATCGAATCGCCCTTGAGTTTTTCGCAGCTGTTTCCAGTGGTTTGGAGCTCCTGAATTCTCGAAAGGATTGTCTCAAGGTTATTGAGTGATAAATACTCGATGCCTTGAATATCAGATGCTTGGGAGTGTGAATCCGAGTCAAGATCTATTTGCAGCACGCTCTGTATCTGCATGAAGCTGTCTCGGAGTTTAATATAGTTGAAGAGCAGCTCGCCGTGCTTTGTTTTCAGATCCTCGAAGTGTAACAGCAATTCTTTCTTCTGCTCCTTAGTAGCCTTAGTTTCAGACTCCAACTCCTGGATTAAGCTTTCTAATTGCTTGATATTCTCTTGGCTGACCACGAGACTGCTCGGCGCGAATTTATTCGCATCAGCTATGACTTTTCGGATCAGCTCGTCTCGTTTGTCCAGTTCGCTACGTAAAACGTCGATGACCGCATTCAATTGATATTCCTTTTGATCATATAAGTCCTTCTCCTCGATTCTTTGCGCACGATGCTTATTAAGACTGATCTGCAATTCTGCAAGGGTTTCCTCGAGACTCACAATTCTGAGGTCTGACTCGGCTGTTCGCTGCTCGAGCTCCTCGCATCGTTTGACCCAGCTCTCAAGCTCGACTTCTTTTTTAAAGAATTCTTCGCTCACCTTGTTGACGACCTTGGCCTCTCCGTTCAAGAAGTTATCAATTCCATCAATTAAGACTCTCTCTCTTTCAATGGAATCTGCAAGGCCAGCTTTCAATAGGTCATTCGTCAAAGTTACGACTCCTCTACAGGGAATATTAATATTTCATCAATTGGTTAAGCGTTACCTTTTCTCAGTGGACTCAAATAAATCTGATGGATTCACCATGATCGAAGAAAGTTCTTCTCTGGCGCTTGCTGCTATAGAGACTTTTGGCTTGCTCAGCGTTTCGTATTTTCTTCTGACGCTTATATCCTTCTTTGTGGATGTCCTTGAGAGCATCGAACTTCTTTGAGGAAAGAGCATGGTTTTCGCTCTGGACTCATGAGGAGTGCTTGGGACAGAAGCTAGCGTTAACAATAAGATTATCTCAGAAGACATTCAAATGGAAAATTACATCTCGGCGTGATGGTATCGATGCATGAAAGATTCGCTATATCATCAGCGTTCTCTTTCTCTTCGAGGATCCTGCTCGTGCTGATATTCGACAAACGTGAGGTCTTTGACGCTCTGATTTGGAACTCTGCCTCCTTTTTCACAAATCCAATGACCTTTTCGCATTCACGCTGCTTTAATTCGCTCATCTTGACTATCTCAGCGCTCTGAGTAATTGCCTACATGATGATGAAATTACAACAAAACCCACCTCTAATCCCTTTACCTTTGCTAGCGATTCCTCCAACTTTACGATTTTCTCCTCCGACTTAGCATAAATCTCGTCTTTTAAACTTAATTGCCGCTTAAGCTCCTGGATTTTCGCGTCGTTCTCTCCTAAAGAGCCAGTTAACCGCTTGTTCTCAACTTGCAACTCTCTAATTCTGCTCTGGTAATCTTTCTCTTTAGCTTCGAAGCTGGAAGTGAGATTTTGCAGTTCTCGCTTGAATTTCTTCGATTTCTCTTGATATCTGTCCCTGGCTTTCTGCAGCACGTCGATATTATTGCACTCCTTTCGGAAGTCACTCAATTCTTTCTCAGCCTCCCTCTTTTCCCTTCGAAGTCTCTCTCCTTCGCTTTCGAGGCGCATGATTGTTTTATTCGCTTGCTGAAGCTGAAAACCAAGGAAATTAATTACAATGGCGTGATAGAAAGTCAAACCTGTTGCTGCAAGGCTTCAATGATCTTAACAGCGTTCACCACGAGAGCTTCCTTTTCATTGGCTTCGCTTTTTACCTCCATTACTATTTCTTCAAGTCCTTTCTGTTGAAACATAGGGATAATTCACTGTAGACAAATGGAGTTTCTTTACTATTTCAAGCTCTTTGTCATTCAATTGCGACAGCAAATGATCCTTGAGCAAGTCTTCGGTATCGTTTGGATTTTCGAATATTTTCCCATCTTCTGTTAGCGACATATTGGGACTTTTTCTTAATTTATTTGAATTTTTTATCGGTTGTAATTGTAAACTGTCATTCCCGCAAATAATTTCAAATTTGGAAAGATAATCGCTTTGAAATACTTAATTAATTTGATTAAGAGGCCCAAATCAATATTCTCTTTATGAAGTCTGTTGAAAGAAGAGCCCACTGAGGAATGTTATCTTCCTCAGATATGCAAGGCCAACCATTATTAAAGCAAGAATTAGATTATTGAATCAGAGCAGAAGCGTAAGTGGTTTTATAATTAACATTATCAAGAAATCTTCGAACCTTTATAAATTAAGGATGAACAAATTACCTCGAAAGCATAAAAAGCAGACCAAAATTAAAAAAAAAAAAGTAAAAAGAATAAATTATTAAGGCTTTTTATTACGCTACGAAAACTGGGCACTTCCAGTCAAAAACATTTTCAATGCAAAATCAATTAAAAAATTGAGCAGTCACCTCCACCACTGCCACAAAAATTTTGTTGAGTACTCTGCATCACGCTTGGTTTCTCAATTTCCTTCTTTTTCGTTTTCCCTTGCTGTCCGTTGGAAGCAGCAGGTATTGGTGATTTTTTCATATTTTGGTGTTTTTCATTGAGAACAGCGCTAAATCTTCCAGAATACTTCATAACTTCACCTGGAAGACGGTCCTCTTCCTTTACTAAATTCTCTTGTGAAAGCGGCACTGAGAACGTGTTTCTGAATAGTTTAGTATGCTCTTCAAATAAATGTTTCGAATCTCTTTCATGCTCTGATTTGAAACTCTCTGCACTATGACGAAGCTCGTTGTCTTGTAGGATTTCCGTGGGAATTGTGAGCGCCCTCTATTCAACAATGAGAAAAACAGTTTAACATTCAAAGAGGTGCAAGTAATATACTCCCTTATCAGGTCTTGGGCTATTTCCAGCCAGATGATTGTATTCTTCCAATTTATAGTTTAGACTCGTATTTTGCGCTTTTATTTCAAAAGAACTGAGTTATTTCACAGTTAATCATGCCAATTTCATCACGAGGAATTTACTTGTGGTTAATCCTTTCGAGCAGCTCCTCAATAGCCTTCTTTCTGAGGTTCAATTCTTCGTTCTCTCTTGCAATATTTTTTTTCAAACGATTGTTCAACTCGAGTCTCTTCTGATAAATCGCATCAATTTTTTCATAGTCCTGCTCATAGCAAAACTCCGAACGCTCTTGGTCTTCCATCTGCGATTTAACCTATCACCAAGACAATACTCTATCGCACGGAAACATCATTCATTGTTTTTACCTTTTGCTCTAGAATAGCCATTGTTTCTGCAATTTGTTGAAGTTTTGACTCAGTTTCGTCCATTAGAAACCGCTTTCGCTTGAGCATTTCGGTTTTCTGTGCAAGTAGCGTTTTTCGTTTTTTCTCGGCCTATTGAGGGTCACTTTAAGCTAATTATCCCTCTGAATTTGTACTTCTTCTTCGATTTTTCGTTCCTTGCAAACATCACAAGTCCTCTGAGTTTTGCCATTGGTTGCAGAGCATTCTCCGCATATCGAGTTCCCGCATCCACGACTAAGGAAGTTAGTAAAGCTCATTGAAGCTGGCTAATACCATTGGAATTGGATAATTCCTCGGACAGTATCAAAAAGCTTATCGCAAACGTAGCATTGAGTAGCCACGGACTTTTCAAATTCGAATGGCGCTTTGCCTTAGATAGTATTTCAATGAAAAAAATGCCATATGAGTATTTTGCTTACCACTCAAGGGAGAGTCTTGCTCATCTGACTGAAAAGTGACCTTTCTGGTTCTGCTTCGGTTGTGGATTGGTGATAATAAGGAGATCTGGCCCTCAAGGAGTCTTTCGGTCTTTAAGGGTAGTCTTGCCAGGGAACCTGCAGAGCGGTTAAAAGAAAGTAAGTTGGTTATTTATGTTACGAGGCATATGAGCAGTCGGTGATGAGTCTCTATAGTGGGTGATGTCACTGCCCTTTCTGAGATTGATGGGAGAGAGTTGCTTGTGGGACCCAAATTCGGGGAAGTCGTTGGCCCTCTCGACAAGCAATGGATCGAAATCTGCCATTAAATGCAAGAATAATTCGTTGTTCAAGTTTATTTAGGTTTAAAGAGGCAATCAAATGTTGTTAATGCTTATCAGGGTTTTGATCAAAATCAATCCATTTACGAGTCTATATCTCATGCGAGCTAGAGTATTGAGGGTTCAAGCTGTGAGGTCGTCAATGACAGTGCATAGAGGTTTTGAACATATTTTTGTAGAAAGTTTGAGATCTTATTGAATGTATAATATCAATTGAATTCAATTTTTTGGTTTTAGAACTAACGAGTCGTAGATTCAAATAACTTGTAAAGTTGTTCACTTGTTTCTATCATCCATTGAAGTTACCAACATCTCAGGAAAAATGATTCGAAGATGATTTGAGTTTTGTGGGGAAAAGTTGAAATTTTATGCGATCTCGTGAAAGATAAAAGCTTCCCTCACCGATCCTCTATAATCAAGAGCCAAAAAGTGCAAAGCTCAAACCAATACGAATACAGCGAAATTACTATTCTCCGAATCTATCCTTTGTTCTGATTGATTAAATTAGAAGTTTTTTTCTCGAAACCTCTTCAAAAAAAAAAATTAAAATAAATTAGCATGGTCAACTCGAAATGCGCTAAGAGTATTATTAAACAGAGTGCATTAGCCTATTATCAACAAGGACATAATTATCCTCCAAATGAATTCAATGAACGAGTGTCTGCAGCGAGAGTCCCGTATTGCTGACCGCTGAGTCCTTACAAATTAATTCTTTAAATTTGCTTCCTAAATTATAAAACAATAGTTTATTCTGTTAAAACAGCTCGACATCTTTTTCATGGATCATTCACAGCAACAGCAGCAGCCAGATCAGTTCGATCCAATCCAAGATCAGAGATTAATACATGGAGTTGATCAGCGGCAACCAATTGATGCCCAAATGGCTGAGATAAAAAAAAAACACATTCGAGAAATGCACGATATTACTTCTGTAAGTTAGAATATAATGAAACTAACAAGGCAAGTAAATTGAAGATTTGTTAACAAAAGGGTTTGAAATAATTCAAAATTGCGGAGTAGTATTTTCGTGTCAACTCTGCCAAAGCACTGGATTCCCCTTCTCACACTGAATCCAATGTCTTTGATTTCCTTGAAGGTTGAATCATAAAGTTCTCAAATTCTTCTTTGGAAATCTATTGAAAAGAACATTTAGCACTCTAAATTTTCAGTTAAAGAACCTGGCCATCATTATTTGTATCAGCTTCAGCGATCAGCTTCCTCCATTCGGTTTCCAAAAGCTCGATGCCTCCCAGAGTCGTTCTAAATTCCTCGAGAGTAATGAATCCATCATTATCCTACCCAGAGGTCAGTCAAGGGCATTAGAGTATTGTTGCGTTACCCGATCGAAAATTGCAAAGGCTTGTGAAATTTTTTCAGTTGTAAAGAAATTTTCTTTATCCATTGCTGCCATGACAAACTCTAATAAAGGGAGAATTAGCTATAGCTACCCAAAAGAAGCAATTTACCAGAATAATCGATCACACCGGAACCATTTACATCGACACGATTAAAAATCCGTGTCATTTCCCTTGTATTCACATTGTTTCCAACAATTTTCGTAAATCCTTTGTAATTATTTCAATAAATCAAGAAGTCGAACAAAGTATTCTATTACCTTCAGTGAGCTCCTCAAGGGTCAAAGTGCCGTGAGAGTTTTTATCAAATTGATAAAAATCTCTCTGTAGGTCTTCTGTTTCTTTTTGAGGGGTAAGTTGCGAGGCGATTAGCATCAATATAACACGGTATAGTTTATTTCGGGCCTAGTAATTATATATAAGAAGTTGGCTTTAAGGCAGACTGTACCTTAAAGCTGCTGATATTTAGCACAAGCTTTTTTGGTAAAGCTCTATACTTCACTCTTTTTTGCAGCCAGGGATGCTTTAACGCATCAGCCGCTGAAATACGATTCTCCGGCTTCAACGTAAGGAGCTTTGAAATCAAATCTTTCGCGTCATTAGACACTCCCTTCCAAATTTGCTCTTTTCGAAAAAATAATGATCTAATTAATAATGACTTATTTACGATCAAAAGTGAATTTTCCTCTTTTGATCTTATGGAGAAGCTCCACTTCGCTTTGGCCTTGAAACGGCGGTTTGCCCGATAAAAAAAGATAGAGCATGACCCCGCAAGACCATAAATCGCATTTTTCGTCATATAACCGATTTAGCACCTCTGGCGCCATGTAAAAGCACTAAAATACAATTAGAGCTTATTAATTGATTGTAGAGAAGTTCTTACCGTCCCCACTCTCTTTGACAATTTGGTGCCTGGCTGGAATCTCATCGCAGCCCCAAAATCGATAAGCTTAATCATAGCGCCAGGTTTCCTTGAGTCAAAGAGCAGATTTTCAGGTTTAATATCGCGGTGCATTATCTTCTTTTCATGCAGATAAACCAGCGCTGAGAACACTTGTCGCATGTATTCTGCTGCGGTCTCCTCAGAAAAATTTGCTTGACACTGCAGTCTCCCAATTAGATCTCCTCCATTGATATATCTACTTATAGTCTACACCACATTGCAGAATAAATGATTACTCTGTGATGAGGTAGTAATATTCCTCGTTTTCAAAGACCTCAAAGAGCTTGATCACGTTCGGATGGTCGATTTCTCTCAGGATGCTTGCTTCCATAAAGAGCTTATCTTCATCACTTCTATAAACTTCGTTCCTTTTAATGAGCTTCACAGCTCGCTTAATTCCCGTTGAGTGCTGGTAACCAATGACCACTTTGCCAAAGCCACCTAGAATTAAATATTTATTGAATCTTTATTTCATTAAGAGCTAGTTAGTACCTCTCCCAATCACTTCTCCTTCCAGATGATAGAACTCTGATATATCGTCACTTTTTAAACTCACGAAAATTTCTGGTCCGAAGCGGTGAAGTTTCCCTGTAGGAGTATTGGACCGCGGACTGAACAATTTCGATCGTGGACTAATCAATTTGGTCGAGTCGATCTCGCTTGAAATGTGGGAAGGCCGAAGTTGAGGTGAAGGCTCATTAGTTTTAGTACTCAGCCTCTTTCGTTCTATTGAAAAGAAAAGTTAAGCCATTTTACATTGTAGTCAATTACTAGAGCGATTTTGTGACTCAATTAATACTTGCTTCACTTGATTCGAGACATCATCCTCATTGACCTCGCCAGGGTCAGGTACTTCGACGGTGAGTTGAGATGGCTGAAAGATTTTGCAATTCTGTAGATCCTGACCAAAATTATTGAGTTTTTGGTTGTGGAATCTCGGGCTCAAGTAAGCAAAGTTTTTTTCCTCCCACTTATAAAGGTTTCGTTGGCTTTCAAGAGTCAATGCGGTTTTTTCGCTGGATTTACTATTCTCCTTTAGCAAAATCTGGCTTTCACCTTTAAAATCATCACAAAATGAGCTTTGGTTTAGTTTACATAGCCTGCTGGAGCTACAAGTCCCCATAACAAGTGATTTTAAATTTGTTAGGTATTATATAAAGCTCGCAGAACAATTTGTTTAAATAAGCTTAGTCTGATTAGATCCTTTGTTCCAGTGGTAGTGGATAATAATTATTTAGTTTAAATTTGATTGGAATTCCAATTACATAAGTGCTTTATTGATTTTTCCCTAGTTAGTATTACAAACGAATCTTGAAATTATTGAGCGATACTAGGTGATTTTGCTGCCGCTTGAGACACTTAGAACCTTTAGCATGGCTCTAGCAGAGAATTAAATTGCAATTCCAGTGGATAGCTTATGAAAAAAATTTAGATCAGCTTAAGTCCTGTTAATTGAACTATTTTCATGAAAAGTTCTGCTGCAGGGGTTTGGGGAGGCGATTCTGATCCAAGATGGGAGGAAAGGATTTTCTAACAACGCATTTATGAACCACTTTTCTGGGTACTTGAAATTTTATAAGACTCTAAATATAAAACAGTCTAGAATTTATTTCATCAATCTGATAATTCAAGAAATAAAAAATTACCATCCATCGCTTTAGATGGACGTTAGATTATTCTCTAGTGTTCCTTCCTCCTTGGGAATTGCTCCTTCCTTGATATATGCCTATATCGCTCTGGCTATTCCTTGTGGTAGAGAAAAATTAAGGCGCTGTGAAGGAAATTCCAGTTCAATAATGCAACACTAAAGAAATTTTCAAATAATATTTTTGTTAAAGGTCTAAGAGAGCAAACAATTAATAATGTATTTAAAAATCACAAATTTAATACAGTCATGGGTACCAGTTATTTGCCGAAGAAAGTAATGCGGAAAGCCTAATATAAAATGAAAAACACTCGCTAGCTTAATGTTGCACTAATTCATGAGAGGAAAAACATTAAGAAAATTATAAAGAGTCCTATATTGCGTTAATTCACAGAAGAAAAACGATTTGATGATTGAGTGCACTCAAGCAATTTTCTCGATGTCGACTTCTCTAAAATGTGCTGATGGCATGATAAGTGAGGTTTTAAACTTCACAACACTTTTGGCTTGTAGGGAAGAATTCGAAGTTTTAATCCGGTGGAATAAAATCTAATTTAGGCTCAAGCGGAAAACTGTTTTACAGCAGTGCGATATAATCAGATATAATTCAATTTGTTTTGTTGCCCACGAAAAGATCCAGTCTGTCACTTTTCGTCACGTTTCCCTCTCCAACATCAAGAAAGTAGTAGTTTATCTTCACGATGATCGGCTTTGAGGACTCTACCGAGTGACCAATTTGAAATTGTCAGTGTTTTTAAGAGATAATTGCAGCAAAGAGGAAATTTCCGAACGCGGGATTTGATCCGATAGCTATTTCTTGCAATTGCTTCGGTCATGTCGTATACAGATGCTTGAATTTGATAAAAGACTCCCAAAGCAGTAGTGACGTCCGTGTTTCTTTAATTTGTTGGAGCAAAATGCGAGCAACCTAACCAACCAGCCTGAGACCAAAGACAGTGCTCATGCGAACGCTTTATTACTTAAATTTCTGAGCAATCAATCGTAGCAGCATGCAAGAATCTTCTCTTTAGATGTGAGGTATCCATAATTTAGGAGATAAACAAAACCACTCTTAGGAAGAAGGAGTAATAAGGTTATCGGTATCTTATCGTGAGAAGGAGGCCAACTCACACTGATCCTACCAAAATAGCACCGCATTGATATAGGCTGTTGTAATTTAATTATCCTATGCTAATTTCAGGTGGTCTTAGGTTTATCAAAGAAAAAAATTGAATATATAAAAATACGATCGATTCGCTTTTCATTAGTTCACTCTTCATAGATACAACGGAGGTCATATTCACCACAGGTCAATTTATTTCAGCGATCACAGGAGAATAGACATATAAAATAACTTTAAAAAAAAATAAACAAATTTCTTTCGTGCCCTGTCCCATCTCTACAGCGTTGTTCTTCTTGGTTGTGCTTTATAAAAGAAATTAGCTTTTCTACGAATTCAGGAGAAATTTACTTTGCATTTGAATTCCACCGAAATTTTCAAGCTAGAGTAAAAATCACAAGCGTCAAATTATTTTGTATCAAAGAAAAATTTACCAATCCACCGCCGCCTTCGTACAATCTCAACTTAGATTGAAGAATACCATGGATAAGTCCGACAAGCAAGGACATAATGAGGCAAAATACCATGTTATAAATCCAGAAGTTAGGCTCCCAAGCGACATCTACACATTATTGATAAATCCCTTTTAAAAGAGAATTGAATTGGTTCTCTTACTTGCGAGTCCGAGTTCATTTTGTTCTACCCACGAAATGACTCCATCTGCCCCAGAGTAGAGGATCAAGAGGTCAATTCTGTTAGGATACACATAGAAGAGTTGATCGAAATGGATAGAGGAATTCCAAATCAGCATATTGTAATCAAAGCCGTTGTAGTAATAGCTGCGGACAGTTCCTGCTTCGGTCTAAAAAGAAATCGATTAATCGGTCGTTTTCAACAAAATTTTTTACTTCAACGGTAGTGTAGTCATTAGACCTCGAGAGATAGACTAATCACATGGTTTTTAATGATGAATATGGTAGAGAGGGATAGTACCAATATTGCTCCCGATGATACTCACAAACTCATAGGGCGCTTCTGGGCCTTGCTTATAGACTAAAGCGTCCACAATTTGAAGGGTTTTTTTCTCTTTTTTCTCATCATGAGGGAAATAGCGAGTCTGAATTGGCAATGTGGGCCAGACCTTGGAGCTTTGTGTTTTTTCGGTCTAAAGCAAAGGGTTATCAATATAATTAACGCCTAGCTTCGTTACCCATGGATTTAAAAGAATAGAAAATGTGTTGGAGGACGGAACTCTTATCGCAAAGTCTGGCAGAGTGCGGTTCTGATAGTAGATGACTTGGATTTGATGGGGATTCCAGCCTTCTGTGCTGAAAATTTTCTGCGTGATAGTGATCGGTTTCTCCGAGTATCCCTTCTCATTTGCCATCAACACTTGGATTGTGCCATCTTTGAGAAAAACAAGATCGCCGTTGCCATCAGCGTCAAGATCTTCTCTGAGCAGCAATCTTATTTCTTCAGCTCCTTGTGGTAGAGTCGCAATGAGCTCAGGTTGGACGCTGTTTCCGCTGACCTTCAACCAATAGATGAGGGCTTGGCTGCCAGAGTCTTTTGATTCTAATGCAGCGAAAATGTCCTAAAAGAGAAAATTTTTTCATCCTGATTTTCTCAACAAAATATACGGTTGTCAGATTTTGCTTTCGGTCTGCCATAAGTGCTGAAATATAATAGTTGTCCTATCAGAGAGTACCATTAGAAATCAATGCCACTATTCAAAACGCGTTTTACAAGTGAAATGTCTTTGCCTGCTTCAGCTTTGAAATCAAAGAACGTGTTTTTATTCCAATACGTCTGTCTCGGTACCAAATTGGGCTCGTAGGCTTGATAAAACGGATTCGCAGCAAGAATGATCGAAGTACCTTTCTAAGTGCATCAGCATAATGAATGAGAGCTGGAACATTAGAGAAGCCTTACGGTATGAGAGTATATAATATCGTGAGAGCTGTCGCCCTTGATGCTTGCGACATCAAAAGTTCCTACAGCTTGATCGCTGATATTGTATACGAGGGAATTCGCTGTAGAGCCTCGGACATCAGGGATCCTTTTTGAATGAGTTCAGGAATATATTCAAAATTCAAAATAACCATGAAAGGTTTTGTCCGACTGGCCAAAGTAAAAGATCAATGTAAACGTCTCTGTCGAGATAGACTGGAAGAATCTGTGAGTAGGGAGGGAGTTTGGTCAGAGAGGTCCAGAATTTGTAGGTATATTCAAAAGGATCTTGTGGTAGTGATAAGTGAAGAGTGCTCAAGGAGCTGATTTACTGTAGACAGTGTTGTTATCGTCTCCATCGGCGGTTGTTGAATTCTCGGAGGCGAGGACTCCAAGTGTAAGGATGCTTAGAAGCAGTAATGTGAAGAGATTTGCTCTCATCGAAACAAATTTAAATTTTCTTTTAGACTGTATAACGAATGAGATGAATGAAAAAATTAGTCACCACATTGGAGTTTGGCTACATATATATGTATATTACGAGAGTCCTCCTTACTGTGAGAGAAGTGTCTTTTTCAGTGAAAAGGAAATTTGAAAGTAACTACAAGAGTAGAACGACAGTCAATTAGATTTACTTTTTGAAATTCTTTTTTCTTCTCGATTTTTTGCAATCAACGAGTCTTCTGATGTTTTAAGGAGAAGCAATCCTCCATCAAAAAAAAAAACTTAACAGAACAATGTCTCCTATAATCACCAAATATGAAGATTAAACTTTTAACAAGGCTCGTTTTCCATACAAAAAAAAATGCATAAGATGGACCGAAATCCAAAATCTCTTACCTCCCCTAGATGCAAAGAAATTAATCTCATGAAGAAATGCACTATTCCCTAGCATCATGTATGATTCGAGGAGTGCAACTACTGTATTTTTAGTTTTCGTTTTCTCATTCGTCGCTGTACGGATTTCTCTTAGCGATCATGCAAACTGAGGTTTAATATTTTATCATTGTGGAAGAGATGCTCACAACTCTGGCAAACTTTCTCAGCATACCCTCCGGTTCAGTTAAAAAACGCGACAGCAAGAACTGCATTCGGCTGTGCTGACTTTTTTCTGAAAAACTGCATTCGGAAGCCGATTGACAACCTCCACATCCAGCGCTCTCAGCAGCACAGCACCAGACCCAGCCAGCATCAGCTCGACATCAGTAAAAATCGGAATCAGCGTTTGTTCGTAAGTTATTTCGAATTTGTTTTTGCCATTGTTGTTTATCACTCCGCTGACTGAAATCAAATCATCACCATTATCAATAATTTTCAGCGCCAGCAGAATCTTTTGCTCGATTGGCTTAAAAATCGGCAGCTCAGTCCTCTTCGCCATCAAGAACTCCCTAGTCTCAGGGTCCAAAAAGCCAAACATTATAAACAGCCTCTGCTGCTCGTATGATTCCTGTTTGCTTACTCTCACTATGCATGTTTCCTCATTTTGATAAAAATTACTACGTAACGCGATGTCTAACCCTGAATCCCCTAAGAGCTGAACGTCCACATCAACCTGCAGGGAGTGAGCTCTCAGGTTTATTTTTCGTAGATACCGTATGACTTTGGAGGTAAGATTAAACGCTTTGTATTTTTCAACTGAACGTTTAGACAAAGGCAGCCAGTCGCTCTCAGGAGCGATTTTATTGTAATTGATGTTTCCTCGTTCGCGGATTTTGACAAATGAGAAACCTGAAGGGAACTCAGCGGGGTTGGTAAAGTCCATCTTGGACTTAAATTTGAGAGGAGCGTCGATTTGAGCCCAATATTTAAAATTTTCAGTTTGAGTCTCCAAGCGGAGTTTAGAAAGCTGCTTAATCTTTGTAACTTGCTCCGGGCTCGCGTATTTCACGGCGTCCAGGCTTCCTAATATATTGCTTGGGTTGAACTCGCAGCGGTCAAGGTACCTGTCTGCCTCATCGGTGCCTAGATTTTCGGCAAGCTTAGGATCCACGGTATAGTTCATATTTTAATAAATTATCGTTAGGAAGTGATGTTTGCAAAATTATTGATAATTAACAAACAATTAAAGGGGTCCAACGCCAACGCTGAGAGATGAACAATAAATGAAAGATGAAAGAATGGGTCTAAACCAACAATCTTAGCGTCTCTCCAATTTTTTTAAATGATTTTCACAATTTTCATGATGAGTCCTGTTGGATCCATACAATTCTAATGTGCCATAATCTAGCTTATCAGTAATTAGCTAGTCTTTCCGAAGTTATCTATGGATTGGCATGCTCTAATTCCATTAATGATTCATTTCATTGGCAAAATAATAGTCATTCTCCAAAATTTATCCATTGTGAAATAAAAGGAAACGCATACTAATTAGCACTTAAGGAAGATAAATTTGTTCCATGAGAATTTTTCAGATCTTCGATAGATAGTTACTTGCGGAATGCGTTACTTCGACTGTTTGCATCTTCGTAGTCTTGCTCTACTTTCCTCATTTTGCATCAGATGCGACGGATGACAAGACTATTGCTTAGCTCACTACTCCATACCGTTTATTTAAAAATTTGAAAAACCTTACACCACCAAAATTTTTCAAATAACTCTTCAACTTTCTGCCTACTTCCTTAATAAATATTGCATTGTAGATTATCAAATAACGTCCATAATAGCCCATTCGCTTAACCCGAGGAAATTCAACCATATTTCTGTTAGACGAATTATCGAAGTTAGCTCCTCGTCAAAAATTAATTATTCAAATTGCTCTATCACACAACAAAAATTGCGTGTGTATAATACTTGTCAATCTCTGCTCTTAACTCATCATGCAGAACAAAAAGAAATCGCCCTCAAGCAGCGCTGACTTTGAGATCTTAGCCTCGCTGGGAAAGGGTAGCTTTGGAACTGTATATAAAGTAAAACGAAAAGAAGACAAGTCGATATATGTACTGAAACAGATCAACATCAGCCAACTGAACTCAAAGTCACGCACTGCAGCATTAAACGAGGTTAAGATCCTCTCTTCTCTCGAGAACCCTCACGTCGTTAAATACTACGACTCTTTTATCGAGAAGAACGTGCTGAATATCATAATGGAGTTCTGCGAAGGCGGAGACCTGTCAAAGTTTATCAAATCGCAGGCTGGGCGGCCTATCGCCGAGTCGAAGATCTGGAAATTCTTGATTCAGATGTGTATAGGGCTAGAATACATCCATAAGAAGAAAATTTTGCATCGAGACATAAAGTCTTTGAATATTTTTTTAACGAAAAACGAGGATATTCGCATCGGAGATCTCGGCGTTGCGAAAGTAATGGCAGAGAGTGTTAATTTCGCTCAGACTATGGTTGGAACGCCATATTACCTCTCTCCAGAGATGGCCGAGGAGAAGCCTTACAACGAGAAAAGCGACGTTTGGGCACTCGGGTGTGTGCTTTATGAGCTATGTACACTAAGGCATCCATTTGAAGCGAATAATCAATCGGCTCTGATGCTGAAAATTATTAGAGGCAGGTGAGTTTTGTGTTGTAAATGAGTAAGAATGGGCTAATTTTCGGCTGTTGTTAGGTATAATCCAATCCCAGGGACTTATAGTACTGATCTTGCAGAAATTGTTGATGGATGTCTATGCAAAGATTATCGCAAGAGATATTCGGCATCGATGCTGTTGTCTAAAGCATGTAATTAGAAGCTTACATTTCATTTGGATTAACACCTCGTCTTAGCGGTACAGTCGAGAGCAAAGGAATTAAGGCTAGCTATCGACGCTGTGCCAGCCAGAAAGATCGAGACTAAGACAGGCTCAGAGGCTCAGAGTGAAAAAAAGGCAGAAAAAAAACAAGAGGTGGTGGCTGAAAAAAAGCAGCCTTTGTCAGTAATCAAGCGGGTTGAACCGGAGAAAAAAGTCGAGGTGGAAAAGAAAGTTGAAGTGAATGTTGATAAGAAGCCGTTATTGATAGCAGCGGCTGAAAGGAAGCTCGAGCTTAGAGGTGATAAGCCACCACCAGTGATAAAGGAGATGAATAAAGGTCTCAATCCTTCAGAGAAGAAAATTGAAGTAGAGAAAGCAGCAAAGAGAGATGAGAATAGATTTTTAAAAGAAATTAAGAGAATTGATAAAAAAGAGGATCAAAACCACTACGGCGGTGGCGCTCCTCAAGGCGTATATAACAAAAACAACGAGCTTCCTCCAAGTAATAATAATTACTTCAAACAAGAAATCCTTATCCTCCTCTTCTTATACATTTAATAAAGAAAAAGATAATGCTGCGAAGAAAGAAGCGATGGTTTTGAAGCCTCAAGCGCAACAAAATGATAGAAACCGCGGCCTTGAACCGAAAATGGAAGCACGAACCCCTTCAGCAAATAGACTCGTTGATCAGAAACCCAACGTCTATGAGCATCTACAAGCTAATAACAATCTATTCAGGGTGCATTTTGGCAATGGGTTCCCGAACGCAGGCTTGAATAAGCCGTTGATAGACAAGCCAAACGCTGAGAAGGAGGCCATGAGCAATCCAAATCAAAGAGAAGTTAAGAAGGAGAGACCTAATCTCTTCAAAGCTCATGGAAACAGTGAGGAGAACAGACCACCAATTCCTCGCCCTAACTTCGACAAATTTATCTCGAAGCCAACTCCTCAAAACCAAGGTAAGCATTTTTTCTGTTACAATAGCTTCATAATTATCAGTTGAAGACGTGAATAGTACAAAAGCAAAAAAAGAGCTTTCCACTCAAAATGCGCAACTTCCAAGCAATCAAAAGCTCATCAAGCCAGGAAGGGATGAACCGATAAAGATAACCAGAGTAATTAATACTTTCGGAACCGCTTGTAAAGATCATTAATTAGCCTCAATTGTTGACCGATAAGGAAAATCCAGTCGAAATTGAGCAACAAAAACGACAGATGATAACGAAAACCAGCGCAATGAAAGTTTCTAATGAAGATAGATTAACCATGATTGAAAGAGATGAAGTCAGGAACTTGCCTAGCATTAAAACTATAGACTCGGAAAAGGAACTCTCGCCTCGTGAAAAGGAGCAAGTGGCTGGTTCAGAGGAAGAAAATAAGGAGTCTCAACAGCCTTTTGAAAAAGAGAAAACTCTTATTCCTCAAGAGGAAATTCCCGTTGAAAGTGTCGCTAAACCTCTTGAATCGGTTAAATCAAAAAGCAGCTTGTATTCAACTATCGAAGGAATTCGTGTCCCTTACAAAGAGGGAGAAGTGGCTCCAGTAATTTGGTTGTGTGAACTATGAATTTACTGCATTTTTTAGCCGGAGCTCACTCAAAGTATGGCGAGACTTGCAAAGGCAGATGAATTATCAGTGTCTCCATATGGGAAATCGAACAGCGAGCATCCTGATGATATTCCTGTTACAGATGTTAGTGAGTCAGGCGCTATCCAGATCAATCAGGTTTCGGAAGCAAATGCGTTGTACGAGGAAAACGACGCTGAAAATTCCGAAGAAAAAAGCAATGATAGCGAGGCAGAGCCTTATATTGATGAAACTGAAGATAAAGAAGAAGAGGAAGAAGAAGAGGAAGAAGAAGCGGAAGACGAAGAAGAGGAAGATGAAGAAGAGGAAGAGGAAGAAGTAGAGGGTGAAGAGGAAGAAAGTGAAGAAGAACATGATGATGAAGATGTTGAAGCCGAAGAGGCAGCAGATCAAGAAGAAGAGGAGAATGAAGTAGAAGATGAAGATGAAGAAGAAGATGACGAAGAAGAAGAAAAGGAGGAAGTTGACAATGAAGATGAAGACGAAGAGGTGAGCGAAGAAAGCGAGGAGGATGAGGAAGAAGAAGATGAAGAGGAAGAGAAAGAGATGGAAGAAGAGGAAGAGTCAAAGGATGAACAAGCTGAGCAGGCAGAAAAAGACCCTTTAAGAGAAAGCCAAAGATCAAACCTCAATGGAACTCGAACCAAAAAACATAAAACGTTGACCACTGAAGAAAGAGAGCATATAGAAAAAAAGATCTCTCAGTTGGAAGAGAAAAAAGAGCATTTATCCATCTTTATCGAGCATAAAACACAGGAGTGTATGAATATTTTCGGCAAAGAAAATTACAAAGAAATCGCAGACTTTTTCAGAGGCAAACTCCAAGTAAATTATTTATTGGCCATTTTGTTTTAATGTAATAACCCTAACAGAAAGACACCGACATCGACGAGCAAGATCAATACGAGATAGACCAATTTATTCACGCGAAAGTCAAAGGCTCTCGAAATCAGGATATTGTAAGTTCCTTTAAAGAAAATCCCTAGTCTCATGTAACGATTTTGTAGGTCATCTGCAGAATCTATCGCATTCTTCAGCTTGAAATCGAGCTGGATAAATGCAATCAACAAATTAAGCACTGCCAGGCGAGATTAGCCTAAAGAGCCCAATAATTTTTTTTCAAATACGTTAAGGTTTAGCACTACATTCTATTGTTTGTTAGAAAATGTCTATGTTTTCAATCTCTACAAATTTTGTGAAATACTCTTGGCGAAATTGATCACATTTGTCTATACATCAAAAATATTTTCTTATTGCCTCAGAATTTCACCCTTTGCTTGCTTGCTGGTTCACCTATCAGTCTCATGATTCTAACGAAACTATTTTTTGAGAGAGTAAAATGAATAAACTTGAAGGTTGTAAAGCTGCTTTTATAGAACTATTGATAGATAGGTATATTAAGACGACTAACATGCACAAATTCTTAAAAATAATAAAACTTAATACCATTAAATCGCTCGAATGGATGTACTGGACATCTAAACATTCGAAGAGATCATATCAGATCGCGATAAAGAAGTACATGACTCTATTTAATTAAATTTTTTTTGCAGAGAAGCTTCAGAGTCCATTCTTCTCGAACAAGTTTGTTAATAATATATTATTAGCGGGACAGCTCATCTTCAAGTCCCCAGTCATTCCAATCGCCGATCCCAGATTCTATTAATCGATAAAGTCAATATTAGTTATTTAACAGAGCTAGCTTACAGGATGGAGGAAAGGATCGGAAAGAAGACCCACATTAGTCACAGGAGGCAATTTTGTACCCTCCGAAAGGGTTTTCAGCAATTGTGGTAGACTGTCGGTATCCTATTTGAGTGAGTTATTGACTCCATGGAAATCGATTTACCTGCGCGGAGATATTGTCGAATCCAGGGATATGCTTCAATCCACAGGAAGGAAGGGAGAGGTCTTTAAGAGTAAAGTTTTGGTTTATTGTTATGATATTATTTGACGGTTTCGGAAGAAGATCCGCACTTTGTCCGGGCGCTATTTGCTCTGCAAAGAGAAGACCTGCTTGTCCTCTATAATTGGGAAAACTATTCAAGGGGGAGATTCCCAAAAGCAATGAGCTCTGGTCAGCGAAAGTGTCGATATTCAATCGCGATGGCTCAGCTTTGAAAGTAGCATTTATTATTTTTCTGAGGTTCTCTTCAGTTTCCCTTTATTTATTGTGAGAAAAATTAACAAGGTCAATGATTAATTCATTACGATTTCTGCTTCAGTTGCTGCAAATAGTTTTGATTCTGAATAACCAATTGGATATTTGTGGCTTCCAGCGAATAAATTCTTTCTTCAAACTCTCTCTGCTTCTGTTTAAGCCTTACGATCTATCAGAATAATCAAATAAATTAACCTGTTCAGAATATAAACTCATACCTCTGCCTTTAGAAAGCTATTTTCCAGGTCAGCTTCCTCTTTCATTCCCTTGGCTAGGCTAGCCCTTGATCCCATCTCACTAGGGTTTCCTGGCGACTTTCTCTGTATTTTTCCAAGCAAATCCCTATAAAAGATTCATTAGCATCATTTCATCTCGAGTTCAGTTACTTTCTTCCCTGGAGAAAATACGGGTGAGCAAACACGTGCTCATACCTCGGGTTCTTTTTCTTGCGGAAATGATACATATTCATCTATTTCAGAGCTATAATGAACCCTAACGCACGTAACTTACCTGTCTTATAAATGAGCTCAGCTTGCAGTGTTTGAAGTAAATTGGCAAAATCTTTTCACCAAATTCTGCCTGGTCCTTTATCACGATCGCGTCTCCTTCATCATTCCAAGAGATGATATCACTATGCGATGGGTTCTATTCCATTATTGCTACTTGCATCAAAATTGATCATGATACCTCAACAATCGCGTAAAGGTTTCTAATAAATGTGGAAAGCGACGCCTCTTCGGCCTTAGGACTACTGGCAAGCTTTTCTCCCAGAGTTAGTTCTTCTCCGACACTCATAGTCATTATTGTAATTCTGATTAAATTTCCTTTATAATAAATTTACCATCTGTTCTTTTTTTTTAGGTAGTCTGAAAGCTACAGGAATGATCGAATTTTATTCTGGATCAAATATAGAAATCAGAACTGTTCCAATTAAAAAAATAATTATTTTGCGAGATACCGCAGAATCATGCAGTAATTCATGTTTGCGACGGGTTTATTGCGAAGGGCTAAAAGAGCTTTGTTTCGGAGGAAGTGTTGCTGAGCTGGGTTGCTTGAGGCAAAATCATGTAAATTAGGTTTCAAAGGGAGTAATAAGTGACTCCGAATTACGGGGAGAGGTCTAAATTTAAGCGTTTGGATATTATTGTGTTTTACAGATCGAAAAATTCTTGAATGTTTGCCTGAAATATAAAAAATTCATATTTAGTGTGTTGCGCTACCAATTAACTGATCCAGCGTCAGATTTGCGAAAACATAAAGTGTTGAGGAATTGATTAAGAGGATGATAGTGGGATTGTGATGAGTACATGTTTCTGCTTTCGATTTAACCTCGTTTCTAGAAAGTTTTAGCTGCATAAGCCACTACATTTAAGATATAAACGCTATTTGTCATTATGGAGTGCGTAAGCACCGTTTTCCAAAGAATCTGTAGAAAGAGCACGAGCAAGAGTATTTTTGTTAGAGAACAACCTGTTCAGAGCACGATGAGGAAAGAGAATGGATCAACTATAAATTTGATGTCAATATGACAGAAATATAAGGAGATTTAAATTTTGAATGAAAACGCCTCTTCCTGAGGAGTTTTTTCTTTGGTTGAGTCGCCTGAATGATGTAATTCAAGTTTTTTAGCAATAGACGCTGCTTTTTTATTCTCTAATGAATTCTAACGCATTTCTCTGTAAACTTAGCTTAATTTGCCTCTTTGTATATGTCATGTCTCTGCGACTCCAAAATTAGCGATTCACCAGCTTCCTAGTTGTTAAGGAGACTCAGAATACCGGTAATGAATTAATATCAGTTCTTTCCATATACAGCAAGCAATGGCTTAGAAATCTCTTTACAGCATTTGGCTTAACTAGCTGAGAAATTTGGCTTTGTATCTCGTACCGAACATAAGCAGAATGACGAGAATGATTGAACCACCAATTATCACAGGCGTGCTTAATTTATCTTGGAACGTGTTCATAAGTACTCCTACAAGGAACACTCCAAATCCGAAGAAAAATACTCCAAGGCCTTGCCGAGGTATTATCCCTTGAGGCTGCTTTGGAGTCAGAGCAGCAGAGAACGGTAGGCCAGAGATTCTAAGGTCAATGAAGTTAGTCTCATAGAGGAATAAATATAAGTTACGGATTGTCAATAATTGCAAAGAGCTTCTCGACAAGGTCTTTTATTTCTTTGTTCTTCACTGAAATCTGTGCAATATCCTTATTTTGAATCTGAAGGAATATTGCGTTTCCGACAGTTTCGGCATTGAAAGTGTCAGATATGTCAGTCTTAGTCTTAACCAGCAACTTTGGTATGTACAGCGGGACTAGCCTTCCGTACTTGCCCAAGAATTCTAGTGCTTTTTCATCATTTTCGAAAAGTACGCATATGATGTCGCATCTAAAGTATAGGATAAGGGAAATGAGGATCAAATTCAATAATTTAAGAGTACCGTTTCATCTCTTTAACGTTCTGGAAAAAGGCGTCGAGTTTATTGAAAGGGACCTCATTGAAAATGATATATTTGCCATTTCGTGTTTCAGGCGAGATATATCGAACGACCGTCTTTACAGCAGTGCTTGATGAGTATGCCGAATCGAATTTTTTATCGATTAAGTGGTCAAGTAACTGCGTCTATTTCAGCAAATTGATTGTGATAAATTCACATAAGATAGGAGATATATGAGTTACTTTGCCGCTGCCTTTATGACCAATCAAATAGACGGTAATGACCTCTCTAGTGTTTAGTTTTACAAGGGACTCGAGACTTTCCTTGGAACTATCGGTATTTATCTCCCGTTGCAACTCTCAGAAATTAGGCTGTTTTACTTTGTTGTTTGAAAGGCTTGATTCAATGGACTTTCAAAGCCGATGTATTTTAGATACTTAAAAGTTCTTTGATAATCAGAGTTCGTCATTAAGCTGCCATTCATTTATATTAGAACCGCGTCTTATTGACTAGTCCTTACTGCCACAGTCCGATCCACGCTTCTTGGTTTATCGCGTTTTCACCATCAATAGTTTCAGTTTTGACCAGTTTTTCTATATTTACTAATGGAATACCTTGTAATCAAAAGATACGGTTAAGACTCAGCGTAAAAGCTTGAGTTTACTGTCAATAGGTTCAAAAATTTTTGACAATTGAGACAGCTTAAGCGCAGACTGCCCCTTGGAAAATTGCTCAAAAATCTTTCGGAGAAACTGAAGAGCCTTTGCTGATAGCTCTACTGATTGGCTAACATCTAATATCAAACTGAATTATAGTTCAGAAGCGTTCAGGGTAGGGAGATGTACCTGTCTTGAAAGAAACTGTTATCGATTTCCAGTCGATCATTGTATCCAAATTTCTTTAAGCTCGACTTTTAAAAGAAATGTAGTGTAAGAAAGAAAAATTGATATCTTGTTACCCAGCAAGCTTCTGTTTTCAATTGTTCAGCCAAGGCTTCATGAATTGCAATAAACTCCTCCAATGTGACTAGACCTTTGCCAGCGGCATCTTTCTGCTTGCAAGAAAATCATACTTCAAATCTATTTGCAATAGAAGACTACCCTTTTCCCCGCAGCAAGTTTTACGGCCTCTTTGAATTCTGAATCTTCTAACAAAGCACCATTTTGGAAAATTTTCAACTCTTCCTGATTCAATGCTCCATCACAGTCTTGGTCGTATAGTCTAAATATCCGATTGAGTGCTCTGATGTAGCCGTCTCGAAGAGCCTACAAATGGATCAATGAAATAAAAGCTGGTGTTTGTACTTTCTCAGTGCTATCATAAAGCGGAAACAGAGGGAAATTAGATGCTCTTTGAGCCGCGTAAATTAGTTCTTTAATATTTTCCCCCGTTTTAGCCGAGCATTCGAATCCAGCCTCTATTTGCTATTCAAGCAGCGCAGTTAAGAAAATCCCCTGTCTCTCAATTTACATAAGTGTCTTCTCTTAAGTCGTCAATAAGCTCATTAGTTCGTGTTACTTCGCTAGCTTCGTCTTGAGTGATTATATCGAGTTTATTTCCCACAATAATGATAGGAACCTACACGAATCCAGGTTACACTACGAAAATAACAGCTTAGATCCACCTTTTTGTTAATTTTAGTCACAAGCGGTATCCACATCTTCTTTAAGGACTGAACTGTCCCTCGCCTCAAGATGTCGTAAACCAAGAGGATCACATCTGCTTGCTGGATTTCTTCATTCAACTTTGCCGGATTCGGCGAGGAACCTATGTTGTTATTAATCCCTGCTGATTCCCACTTCATGTAATGTTGACTGACCTGAGAAGTAGATTAGAGTGTTCGTACCGGCTTCTTTCTGAGCATTAGCCTTGGTTGAATGCTGTAATTGAGGTACTACTGTTTGGAACTGAAGAAAATAGCCATTAGATCTCAGGTTCGGCCAAGATATCTACTTTTTTTGACGACTCCTCTGAGCTAACCGCAGCGATTAAACTGGACTTGCCGACGTCCTCTAAATGAAGAAAATCTAATGATGTTATTGAGAGAAATAGTGTTACTCTCTCCTAAGAAGACAAACCGATTGTTTTTCTTTTGCATTTTCGGAATTTCGATATTTAAACTTTAAGCGTCAAATAATCTCAAACTATCACAACGAGTTTACGCATAAGTCGATGAAGTAGGAGAAGCTTTTTTGCGAAACGACAAGCATGATATCAACTAATGCAATTGAAGACCTACCTTAGAGTTGCAAGGAAGTTCATTTGTCCCAATTAACCAACACGATTTCGTCTTATACAATTGGATTTAGGAGCTCAAGTCTGAGTGGTCCCGCAAGCGCTAAGCCGAGTGGTTCTGCAAACTCTAATGGTAAATATCATAACCATTCTGCAAAAATAAAGCAACTTGAAAACTTAAGATTGATCTACAAAAGCATTTTGATAATATTCTCTGAGCTCTCTTTATCGTAGTCAATTTGATTTTTAAAAAAAGTACTGTGCCTGGTTCTATTTTGTTGCTTAAAGGTAATTCATGAAAGAGTGGGAATATCTGATTCTTAGCAAATTCAAAAATCTTTTTTTGTTTATCAAGCTGTTACTTTTTTCTTTTATTCAAATTTTGGTAAAGCTTTGCGAACTTAAACGTTGAAGATTCAAATTAATTTAAATTCAGATCAAATCAGAAAGCAAGAATAGCCTGGACGTCCCATGAATGCCGATATCAGCGAAAACGCCTGGTCACAGCTCAGGAAATACCGAAAAAGTTCCCGCAACACTCGCAGCCAGCAGCTCCTCTCAATGAATTCTTTCAGAGATGACACAACCATCAGCAACACTCTAAACGAGTCAGATACGAGCCGACAGTTCAGCCGTCAGAATATCGAAGAAGACGAGCGCAATGACAGTCAGCGGCTTCTCAAAGAAATATTGGAAAATTCAACGAGACACATACAAATTCAAACGAATGAGGTGATTGATGAGCAAAATGAGGATGAGCAAAAAATAAATTTTGACACTGACGATCTCAAAATAATCATTTCTGCATACAACACAGAGGATTCAATTTACCAGACGCAGAAGTTTCATGAACCTATGGACAATCTCCACGAATTAGCGTCTCCGAAAATACCAAATGAGTTCCGATTTTCATTGGAAGACTCTCAGATTAATGAGTTCAGAAAAAACTCGGAGAAACCTCCAAAACCTGAGAAAAAAGAAGAGAAACCAGTTTATAGCGAGAAAGCTGGTCTCTCTAAAGAGCTTGAGAACTTGAGAAAAGAGAACACGAACCTTCAAAAAGACCTCGAAGCTGCAAACGCTGAGCTTATCGAAGGAGCGAAGGTAATAACTACCCCACCTGATCCTTTGGTAATAGCAATCGATAGCAAAAAGAAGCTTTAGAAGAAGAAATGAAAGCTTTGAAAGCGCTTTTGAATCAAACGCGTAAAGAAAATTCACAACGAAGCAGAGAAATGACCAGAAACCATGAGAAACAAATTCAAGAAATGATGCAAGTAAACCCTATTGACATGAAGAAGGTTTTTATCATGGATTAATTGTAGGCTCATAGTGATGAAATAGCGGCGTTGAGAAAGGAATTTGAACAAGAACTTGCTAAAAAGGATGAGGTAATTGCCGTGAGTAAAGACTATTAATCCTAATAAACTAATAGGAGTATGAAATTCTTAACGCTTTAGTGAACCAAGGAGGAAATACAGATAGGACTGATAGAAGTACCACCCAAAAATCTCACATTGAAGAGTATGAAGAATTGATCAGAGGCATCAAGAACGAATTTGAAAATGAAATCACTAAACTCAATAAATATTACCAAAATAAGCTGAGCAACTATATTGAGGAAAAGGAGAAGCTGGAGCGGCAAGTTGAAGAGCATTTAGACGAGATTTGCAGATTGCAGTCTATTATTAAAGAATCTCAGGCAGCTACCTTAACTTCATTCGCGTCTACCAGCGCTGAGACTGATAAGAAGACAGTGCTGGGGGATATCACAAATCGTTCGATAACTTCGAAGAGGTCGTCGACGAATGGTCTCCACAGTCTCATTTCGAAAATAAAGTAATTATTGAGTGGGTTGCGTAGTTCTTAAGTTTCTTAGCAAATACATTGATAATCATTCGATTGATGAGATAACTCCGCAGAATCGAAAAGAGCTGTACACCAAAGTGTCGCATATAAAGGGAAACAGCCATCATAATAAAGAGAACAAGGACGTCAATTTCGGGTTCAATCGACCTGGAAACTCATTGAGTGCGTCAGAGCGGACTGAATTCAAACCGCAAGATCGACTGGAAGAGGAGGAGGACGAGGAAGATTTCAGTTTTGATGAAGAGATTGCAGATAGGTTTAATGATTCCATAAAAGATTTCAAGCATCAAATGAATAACCACTATTAGTATGTTTAAAGCAGTTAATGTAGATAAAATGTATCTAAAGGCTGTAGTTTTATTTTCTAATCCATAACCTAATTGTTAAATGACTGGATCCAATAGATCAAGGTAATCCCTATCTCATTCAAAAGAATTTTTTGTTCCTATTAATGGATGTTGATATCCAAGCAATTATCGCTAAACTAGACAGGCAATACCTTCATAATCAAAATAATTTCGATTGCAATTTTTGCAGAAATATATTGATGATCGAACGAAATAAGATCAAGAGCTAACTGAAATAATAGTACAAAAACTAAATTTCAAGGACTTTCCATTTAACTGTCAACTTCGCAAAATTTCTCAAAAAAAACAGTTCGGTTTATTTGCTTATTCACCAAACAATTATTTCTCCTCTTTGTTTTCGCTGTTTTTACCATCACCTTCTTCCTCATCGTCATTAACCAACTCATTTTCCTTTGATTCTTCGTCCTGGTCTGGATCAATAGTATCCTTCTCCTCTTCTATCATTTCAATCTGTGGTGTATGGTGCGCATGCGGTTTCTCATTATCTTGGTTATCTTTATCCTTTGTTAGGAAAAATATCCCGACCATTATCAAAAACAATCCCACGCCCCATTGAGGCTCCAAAGGCTCTCCAAAATAGAAATAAGAGATTACACCCTGAATTGGAAGACAATTAACGCATATTCGATGAATCAAAATTACATTCATAAAAAATGAGATTGATAGGCTCAGCACCTTTGCCACCGTCGCTCCGTTTCTTTTCAAAGAATTAATAAAAAACTTCAGCATGAGACTGTTGAGGTATAGCGTGAGTAAGAATAGAATTATTCTAATTGTCCAATCCATGTAACGATTTCCCTGAGAAGAGTCAGAAGAGAGGTGTACTATTAATTTTACATGTGTGATGGCTTCAATCGACTTATCCCAACCTCCAAAATCCGCTGAAAACGTGTGCTTTGCTGATGAAATTCATGTATCGAAATATTTTCGATTTTACCAACTAATGAGGCTATAGATCCAAAAAGACCTGAAAGAGCCGGGTGGATGCAAGCGTGAAAGACTCGACTAGTTGCTTGTTCTTCAGAGTGCATGATTGAAAGTCCTTCTCTAAGTTTAGGGTTTTCTCGGGAGGGTTCTTTCAGAAATGATTTTATTTTAATTTAAGTTTGACAACTTCACGATGCAAGTGATTACTTCTGATTCTTTAAATCGAATCTGAGAACAGATTTATTAGCCTGTCAGTTAACTTGAACTACACCAACTGGATTTCGGCTATTTCATTATTGAATATTGTAGATGGATGTTGAGAGAAAAAAGTTTAAACGGAACAGCATTGATTTAGCAACTCTTCATAGTATTTTCTAGTGTAGGGTTTCCCGAGCTTTTTCTCTAGAATCGCTTCAAAAATCCAAATTGATTGCTTTTGATATTCTCTTGAATAGATAGTCAATTAGAATGAAATGTTGAGTTGGAACTTGATTGTTTCTAATAAAATTGTTATGATAACGATGTAATATATATGGATATAACACCTTAATAAAAAATAAGAAATTGCACTTATCCTGAGAGAGAAAAAAAAATGATTAAAAGTTCTAATCACAAAGACTATCAATTTTCAAATCAGAATTATTAAATATATATTGTTACTCAGCATTTCAAAGTGGTTCCTTCTCTTCTTCTTGCTGTTGTTCGTAAATCGGTATGGGAAGTCTTCGATTTGAGCCCTGTTTGCTCATTTTCTTTGTGAGCTTTTTCACCATCGACCTTATATTCGCGCTTCTCGAGCTATGTCTGGCCTCATCTTCAGATGCCTCCTCTGTTGGCTTAACATCAGGCACTTCGACTGGTGTGTAATGGTCATTCTGTATCTTATTGTATTTTTTCCCAAAGCGACTGATTTCTGTCGGCGCTCTAGACGTCTCGTCATCAGCATATTTTTGCTTTCTTCCGGTGATCGTCATAAGGACCTCAGGAGATCTATATATTCTAATGAACAGCTCATAAAGTTGTTGCTCTTTCTCCAGTTTCTCTTCCAGTCTTGCTGAAGAAATAGCTAGTTCATTTTCATTAGGATATATATGACTAAATTAAAAAAATATTACCTTCAAGGAGCTCACGCAACTCTCCGGTCTCTGGCATCTCTTCATAAATCACTCTTTGTGAGACCCGGTCGAAGATATGCCGAATAAGCCGTCCAATAGCCAGTACGAATGTAGCATAAATCGTTATAATCCCGAGATTTGTGCCGAGTACAGCAACCTGAACGTCATCTGAGTAGGTGTAGAAAGAGACTGGTTTGGCACTCATATCGGCAGGAGTCTTTGGAGCGCTCCCGAGAGAAGAGTTGCTGGGAGTGTATATTTCCCAGTATTTGGTCCCGTTTTGCTCGTTGAATTGTAGCACGCCATCACAAGTGTAAGAATACGAAGGAGAATTAGGATCAGAAACTCGGTTTTCTGGATGACGGTGAAGGAAAGTGATTGAAGCTGATGAGCTCAGCTTCAGATAATTAGGAAACAGGTCTACGCATTACATTATCAGAGTTTTTCCAAAGAAATGTATAGTATACTGCTCAGGTAGAAGCTGGGACTCGAAGTGTTTGAACTCTGTCCGCTAACAATATCCGCAAGCTGTCTTCGTTGGTTTTGGTCCAGAGGAATCGCATTGGAGCCAGAGACTGTTTCTTTTAAAGCAGGCAGAGGCCTAAATTCACAAAAAATTATAAGTTTAACAACGAGCTTCATGATTTTTTGAACCTTGTTAGCACCCAGTCGAGGTTCAAATAAAACGTTAGATTGGGGTTTGTTAAATCTTCAACGAGCTTGTTGATGCTTGGAGGAGAAATATCCCAAAACGTGTCCGGAAAAGCATTGAGTTGGACCTTTTGCATTCTCTGCTGATCGCCTTCAGACAAGTCCGTGAATATTGTCATGGAATCGTTGAACTATTAGATTTAGCCTCACAAAAGTACAATAAAATTGTATTTTACTGTGTTATTGGGGATCTGAGATATCAACAGGTTACTTAGACTAAAGATCGGATAAATCGCGCTGGACCCTTTCCCCGAGAAGAACGAAAGCGTTATTTTTCCTAATAAATCCCAAAAAAGTATATTATTGAAAGGTCATTGATGCCAGTACCTGAATAAATATTATTCAGATCTTTCGAAGGGTTAAGCCCTGAGAAGATGACTAGGGGCCCAACAATCAACAGCAGAATCCCAACAACGATAACTCCTCCCTTGTAACACTTTTCTCTTGCTCTTCTGCTTTCACCTAACAAAGTTAACTATTTGGCAACTCCTGAAAATATTAATTACCAAATCGGTGCTTCTTTCTCGATCGATTCTCCACCTCTCTCTCATATAAGTAACTCCAGGCATCTTCAACCTTCATCCATTGATTGAGACCTAATGACGTCTTTGTCACTGTCCAGTCTAACACACAGCTCAGCTCGTACAGGAAAGGGATTGCCTTAAACGCTAATAAAATGCAGTTAAATTCACCAAGTTAATGTATGAAAAATTTTACCTTTGTAAGTTAATCCAGTGAGAGCGTCATTAGATACGAAAGCATGAGATTTCGTGGTTATGGGATAGCCGTATTTCACCTGAATAGCTGAAATATACAGGTATATCGAAACTAGCCCAAAGAAAACTGAGATGTAAGGGACACTCGGAGTTCCAACGGCAAGGATGAGTTTTGTAAGGATATATCCCATTAAGGTGAGTGTAAGAAAATAATGTAGGAGCACTTTCTTTCCTGAGGAGTAACTGATCAGCGTCCTGAAGGTTTTCCCCTCAGCTCTCAACTGCTCGGAGAGGAAATCTTCCTTCGAGACATAAAGCATGCGATCGACTAGCATCAAAACGATGTTAATCGTCACCGCGAGGACCATTCCGCCGGAAAACGAAGACTCTTGGAACGACTGGGCGATACTGAGGCCAGATCCGTCCATTGAGGTAAAGAAAAACACCAGGAAAACCAGGATAACAACGCCTATTGCTGTTGAATAGTTATGATAATCTTTCCCAGGCTTCCGGACTGAGTTGAATTGTGTTACTTCCTCTCTGCTGACGTTATAAGGGAAGAGATTCCAAACGAAATTCTCTAATATATCCCTGAGTTCGCCGCAACGTCTCTTTTTTCGATGGTGGAACGACCACTGTCTATACAGCACGTTGCTTTGGACCAGATTGTTGTCTTTGAACTGAGGAACGTAAACAGGATCACGTGTAAGAGCCACATGATGCCAGATCCCTCTCTTCTTCAGCGTAAATCTCGAAATCATCAGTGCTATTAACGTGAGAAAATCTGGCAGAACACCCAAGAAAATAAGACCATCAAATTTGTATAATCCTATAATTTTCGCAACTTTCGCCTGGCCTGAGTCCGCTGGAGGGCAAATACTGTCTCCGAAATAGAGGCCGAAATCGAAAGAGATCCCTCCGCAGAAAAACGGCAGCTGGATCACGAATTTAGCAAACATAACCATGATCGTGTACCACATCGTGGTCTTCCAATAGATCGTTGCAGGAACCGGGTATTCTACTGCTGCGTAACAAAAAACTCCCATAGCTGGCAGCAAAGTCAGTATATCCGGCGAGAGCACAAAGCGCAGAAAAAGAATACAGTACGTTATCTCTATCCAGAGGGTTAGAATGAAATAGAACGCTAGATAAAATATCGATGATTGAGAGCTAATGTTCTTCGCATCTTCTTCCAAAGAAAAACAAGCCTTAATTTGGTTAGAAAAATACCCTTTAAGCTCGTTCACTCCCCACATCCCTCCGGTTTTATTCTCTTCCATTTCCTCGTCTTCTTGAAAGTGGCTGATTGCCTTGCTCGGTGTCCTTGCGTCTTTCTCTAAATTTATCGTCCCACTAGCGATTGCCGGAGAAACAGGCTCAACTTCACTGATTTCTTCATTGATTTTCTCCGGAGATGATAAATTGCGTCCCGGAGAATAAAACCGTTCGATATAATCTCTGTGTTTTTGCTCGGAGTCGAGAATCGCCGCCATTGATTCATGCCTCAGGCTTGGAAGACCAATTCTCGCGATGTCATGCAACTCTGCCTTGAGTTGGTGCTTGATGATTTTGCTCTCCAGCTGTATTCTTTTCAGCGTTTGGTTCGGGTCATAATCACACTCTTGCATATACTGCAGAAGGTCATCGTACATGATCGTGCCGTCCTCGACCAGTTTCGGAGCGATTTTCCTCAGACACTCGGCGCGGCGAGGGTCCTCTCGGAATTGGGAGCTACTCCGCGAGAGTTCAGGCATCTCTATATTACTGCCAGTAGTGATCTGCTCCCAGTGTTTTACCTTCCGATCGATTTCCTCCTCAGAGGCTTTCAAAAGACTCTTTTTTAAGAGTAAATTTCGGAATACGTTAATACGGGTGATATGCGTCTTTTCAATGAAATGAATGCCTCGACGCTGCCGAAGCTTCATCTCTTTTCTCAAATAGGGTTCAACGTAAGCCTTTGCGTAGACATGGTTCCAAATTCTCCGCTGGATAATGCTGAAGAAGAAGAAAAGCATTAACCCCAGCATTTTCGAGCTGGTAAAGACAAGACTCACTGTGATCTTGTTCAAGCCGATCAGAAGTATCAGCTTCTCGAAATTTGAATCGGGAAGTTCTGTTGGGTTCAAGCTTTGATTTGCTAGACATTCAGCGTTAGAGTAATACAAATCACCCTTCAAGGGACATTTGAAAAAAGGCGCCTGATAAAGCAAAAACGAAATCAGTACAGCGAAATTAACGATTTCGATGATTTTCCAGATTCGACTCTTCCACTTCATGATTTGCTTGCTTCCATACAGCAACAATACGCCAGCCACTAAATAAAACACGGAGATAATATCCACTTTCCTCCCAGTCGCGTTTCCAGTGATACCCGCGAGTACGAAAACTCCAAGGAAAATTGACGAGGAATAGCAAAATATTAAAAATTTAAGCGTACTGATGATATCTTTCCTGCTGCTGACCGTAAAATCATACTGATCGCCGGCTCTATAGTTTCTCTCGCTCTCCTCCTTCAACGGGTAGAAGTAATTGTCAAAAGCAACCATGAAATACAAGGAAATAAAATTGCCTACGAGATCTCCCGTGGTAAAACTGTCCAGAGAAAGCCAGCTTTTGTAGTTCATTACGCAGATGTCGTCTTCTCCGCACCCGAACCTTTCGTTGCTGAACGGCTTGCTGATGTCCCAATTGATTGGGAACCAGACAAAGAAAAAATATTCACGGAGCATGTCAACACTAAGGAGGATATAAATCACTCGCCAAATGCTCCTCAGATACTGAAGTCGCTTGAGCCAATACCTTTCTCTACTATTAAAGAAATGAGTGCAGAAGGACAGAAGCGTCGCGATGCTGATATAGAGCAAAGAAAGGATATTCAAGCGCCAAAATGCGGAAACGACAAGGAAAAATAGAGCGAGTTCGTATCCGTGACGGTGATAAACAGACCGAAATCCACGCAGAAACACTTTGATTTTATAATAAGGGCGTATTTTGAAATATTCCAGGTAGTCGCTTGATTGCATATCAATGCGGCCTTCAGCATAAGCATCTTGCGACTCACTGTGTGTTTTGCGGCGAATTCTATAAGCTTTTTGTGAGATCCGCAGAATAGACCTGAACCGCTCCTCTATCTCGTAAAATTGCTCGTTTGAAATGTGATACTTTTCCCATCGCTGAGTTATCCCTACTAATCCGCTGCAAATCAAAAGACCTACAGACCAGCCGAATACGCCGATTGCTTCTGAAAAACGGGTATACAAGCCAACCCACTTCAAAAACACCGAATCTACCCACAAATTCACACTTGGGTGTAGGAAGGCGATTTGGGCTATTATTATGAGAATAGAAACGATTGTTGTGACGATCCAAATATTGCTCCAACGGTTTTTGATCTCGATAATCATTGATAAAAGCATCGCAGACAGAATGAATAGCCCGAGGAAATTGTTTAAGAAGAGAGTGAGGACAAAAGTCAATATGATTAGTATCTTCGGAGTGTATGTGTAAAGAATGGCTTTCGAATAAATTCGCCAGGCGCCAGACAGCGCTATTGCCAAGCTTTTCTTATTTTGGATGACCAAACTGGCTCCGAGAGGGTCGTTGATGCCCATGTGATTTTATTTGCTCAATTAGATCGATCCTCGATAAAAATAAGTTTATAAAGAATAGTCACAATGAGTTTTTTTTTTCCCAATTAGCCTATTGTGGTTGGAGAATGAATAAACAAGAATGAGCATACTTCTTCCTAAGTAAATCGAAAAAGTAGACCTAATAGAGTTATTGCAGTGATAGCACGAAGACCCAGTAGTACTTGTGCTTTCTATGGACAGAAGAGCAGCAACCTGACTAATTTTATTATAAAATGAGCTGTTTTTTGTGTGCTACTTTGATTGTAGATATTGGAAATTAGCTTAATCATGATGGAGAAGCCAAGCCTTCGCGATAGACTTGAACATTCCTTAAAGATACAAAATTTTGTTACAACTTGTAGAAGAAATATTCTCGTACTTCTTGAATTTTATACTCTTACTAATCAGTGAATAAAAACGCTAGTGTGCTAGATAGTTTCTACATATCCAGCAACTTTAGAAGCCTTTCTTTTGAAATAGGCTTTTGAATTAAATCTTCCATCCCTGAAAACCTAAATTTATCAATATTATGCTGCTTGCTCTCTCCCGTCAGCCCGATTATCGGAATATTAGGCTTATTTCCCTTCTTCAGCATGTCTTTCATCCTGTTAGATGCGGTCCATCCGTCTATTCCGCTCATTCGGCAATCCATCAGCACGCATTTCAAAGGCTTTTCCTCTTCAAACACAATTTTTCTAAAGGTTGAAAGGGCTTCTTCGCCGGACCTCGCTTTGACGGTCTTTACTCCAAGAGTTGAGAGCATTTCTGAAAGGCAATCGAGGTTAAACTCATCATCATCAACGCAAAGAATTGGCGGCTTTTCATGAGGTAAGGTTCGACCAAATTCATTGCTCCAGCCTCTCTCTCGACCTGCATCGCTGCTGGCATCTCTTCCGCTTCCTGCGGGAAAGTTCGTGGGGCCCACGAAACTTTCAAGCAGACTAGTGTTGATGGGCTTAGGCAAATAGAACGATCCAAAGATAGGCTCTTTCTCACATGATCGTTTGTCTCTCAGATTTGAATGTCCTGTGATAAACCCTATCTTCACGGGATACGTTCGATTCTTCGCTTTCTCGAACTCTCTCACCTTGAGAGCAGCTTGGATTCCATCTAACCGCGGCATCGCCACATCCGTTATGATATACTCGAAGTATCTCTCCGGCTTCGATTTAAACAAATCGACGAGAAGCTGGCCATTGGTGGCAGTTATAATGACATCAAATCCCAGGCCTCGTAGAATGTGACTATGAACCTCCAGGTTGTAAGGGTCATCGTCAGCAATTAACACTCTTCTTTGATGTCGTTTTATTGGAGAATTCGCAGTAACTTGAGGTTTAGCTACTGTTCTTGTCGGAACTGGAAGGTAGTCCGCTCTAATTATCACAGTGAAGCACGTCCCGACACCAAGCTTGCTATAGACCTGAATACCCCCACTCATCAGCTCACATAAGGATTTCGTTATCCACAGTCCCAACCCACTGCCTATCTGACGCGAAGCTCCGTCAGTATGCGTCTGGGAGAACTTCTGGAACAGCTTTTGTAAATCCTCTTCCTTCAATCCACATCCAGTGTCAGCCACCTCAATCTTCAAAAAACCTCGGCCGTGACTGCCGCATTATCAGGAGCAGGACTCTTTCTCTCCTCAAGATTCCAAATTTCTCTTCGAAACTGCTCTCGCAGTTGGATTTCACTGCCAATGGGATTCTCGTAAAATTCTGACACCGTGGTCAGCACTCGTGATGAATCTCTTACTTTATTTAGTAACTGGTATCCGTGAGACGTTGTCGGGTAGTAGTCCGACGGCTCTATGCTGTTTTTCTTGAGGTATCTGACCACCATAGAGATAGACCCAGAGTCTGTGAACTTCACCGCATTGGTCAACAAATTTAGAATCACTTGAGTGAGCCGCTGCATGTCAAATTTGAGATTTGCTGGGAGCCTTTGCGGGATCATGAACTCTGATTTCAATGAGCTTTTCTTCTTCACAAGCATTTCCATGAAGCTGACGGTTGACTGCAAGTATTCGTAAACCGGCACTGGGGTGGAGGTTACTTCCAGAGTGCCTTTATTCGCTAATTTTCCCGTGTCGAGGATATTATTAAGATGCTGAAGGAGCAAATCCGCGCAAAATTTGCAGCGTATAAGCTTGTTTTTCATTGAGTTAGTCTCGGCCTCTTCAAGCAGAAGTGTCAGATTACCCAAAAGGATATTAAGCGGATTCCGCGTCTCGTGGGAGAAAAGCAGAATGAAATTGTCCTTATCGCTAAGGAGTTCTTTAAGCTCTTCGTTAAACTTTTCAACTTTGGTGTTGAGAAGTTTGACTTGAGCAAGCGCGTCTTTTGTTGCTTTGAAATTTTGGCCGATTTGTGTCGCGCCGATCATGACCAGCTGGAAAAGATAGATTATCTGTATTAAGATGTCTCTTTTGAGATTAGTTGCGACGGAAACTTGGCATTCATTTATAACTGAGCCCATTCTTGTATAGACAAAGAGCCAGGCGAAAACGTTGACGAGAGTAAACAAAGCAATCATTCTTTTATCGCGTTGCTCAATGCAAGTCATTAAAATATTGCTCGCAGTCAATACTTGAGCGAAGACCACCGCACAAGGATCGGACCATAAGACCCAAATCGGAGAAAGAGCAATTCCGATGTTCAGCGAGTGCTTATTAATGAGGAAATCTTCAGTGGCGATTAGACTGAACAAGCATGAAAGTAAAGTGATTCCAATGAGTAGCAACCCTGGGTAATATGGATAGATTCCGATCATCGTGAAAGCGAGGACTATCAAAGCAAGGATCAAACTGATGGTGTTGATCGACCGCTTTACGTTGTTGAAATCACCTTTTTTGATGGAATCGGATTCCATGATTCTTCTAATTAAATTTAATGAGATTATAAAAATTCATATAAATGAGAATCGTTCACAAAAACGATCACAAAATTGTAAGTTAGCCGGCTCAAAACTTCCATTTTGGCTGATACTAAAAATAACCTTGCCACCGAAGGGTATTACTATGGGAGAAACATCTGCTCTTTTGCCATTTTTAGGCCTTTCAGCTCCAAATGAGTCAATTTTTCGTGTTGATAAAATTGGGTGTTTTCATATAAAGGATTAATAGGAGCCTTTTTAAGTAAATTATTCCTAATTTGTTAATTCTCTAAAGTTCCTCCCAATTCTCACACTGGAAATACCTTCCAAAACACTCATTTCAAAGATAAGGGAGCTGGATCTCATCATAAACCTCTACGTGGACCACTGTTCGATCGAGTTATTTCTCTAATTTGTCTAATTTAGATTTACTTGCAATTTCCTCCGATTTGTTCTCACTCTTTTAATCCGGTATTTCAAATAATTGCATTTTATTTTGCCAATAAATTCTCAAACCTATTGAGTCAGTGAGTGCCTGTGATTCATGGCCTTCAAAAATGTAATAAACAAGTTATTTGATATGTAAATAATCAAGAGTAGTTCTCCGATTTGAAAAACCTCGTCTCTGGCTGTGAAACCATCTTTAGTTTTGCTTTTCTGTCTATCTGTCTCTTGAATACTAGGCAAGAGAGGGATTCAGCTCAAGATCGTTTAGAGAAAAAAAATGCGATTTTGCTATTCATATTCATTTTAGAGGAGGAGTTTGAATCGCTATAACATCACAAAATTACTATCAATTTGAATTCAATTTCGTCTCAGCAGGTGTCTCTTTGAGAAATCAATGCAATTATCGAGAAGGAATAATTAGTCATTTTCCGTGTATCTCCTTTTACCTTTTAGGACTGGTATTTGAATATATAAAAATTGATAAAAGACTCTTTTAATAGGAAATAATTTTTAAGGACCTTCGCAAATAAAAGCAATGACCAGTATAATTATGATTTCTCTCGCTCGGCAATTATCACACAGAGACATCTTCTCTGAAGTGAAGCAATACTATTTCGGTGAAACTTCAAACTAATGTAAGATGAAGGATTGATTTTTCGATTAAATCTAAACATTAGTCGCGGTTTGAATAGGATGGGTAACATCAACTAACCGCTTTTTAGAGGATATATTTTATCAGACTTTAGTCTCAGCCTGATCTATTAAGCTGTTAACACAGAATTTTGCATAAAACGACGATAATGATATGACACTAAATAATTTCTGTTATTTTTTCTTCCACACTGAATTAGATGAATTATGACAATTGTAGTTCAAATCTATACGCTGTTTTTTCGATAATGGAAGTGTACTTCATCATAATTTTTGTTTTTTCCCTCTTACGATAACTTTATTAGATAAACAAAGCGAATAACGAATTACAACATAACTTTCGTTATACCCTGTACACTTACTTTTATTCATGTAATCTCTATGGTCCACTCTGAACTTATTCATAAATAAGCCGCTAAGATGAGCAGAAAAAATTTTTCGAAATTAAACAACAATCAATTAGCTGGCAGTCTCATTCAAAGTCACCGTGGAATTATTTATAAGCTCTCTTGGTACTAATCTTTGCTGTTTCTGTCGATCACTATGGCGCTATGCAGCTAGACTTCTGAATATTTCACTTAATCTATCCAATTAATTTAATCAACGTTTAGGTTCGCATAAACATTGCTGGAAGTATCAAAACAAACACATCATATGATTAAACTGAAAACGAATACTGATCCGAAGGAGATTCAGTGTGCAAACGTTCTCTCACGTAAAAGAGTGGGAGAGGAGAATGGTTCGAGCGAAATACAGTTCGACAGGGGAGCTAATATGTCCGAAAATAAATTTATGAAAAGTGTGTCATCGATGATCTTCAAGTTTCACGTTTTAAAGAAGAGCCTCGAGGTTGCGTCCCCGAACTACCCAGGATATAAACTCACAGTGCTGGGTATTGATTCAATTACAGTCCATAAGAACCAGGTTAAATTGACTATCGAAAAAAGACCCAAAGACGCAGCTACGCTGTCTAGGGGACTGTATAGCATTGACCGAAACGTTTCAAAATTCCTGCGAGAAAAGCTTGAATATAAAGAAGATCTTTTTATAGGCATTTTGGGTCCAGAACCGTTGACAACTGAAGAAATAAAAAAGATTTTCCTCAATGTTAGTAAGCAAGAAATATGCATGGACATATTCGGGCTGATTGATAGATTGTTGCAACCTTTCAAACCTCGGATTATAGAAGACGACAGTGATTCAGTAAGTATTTTTGCAGAGCTGTTCAGGACGACAGAATCAACTGTTATTAAAAAAGAGGTGATGGGTTCAGCTGCTTTTCTGCAAGAAAGTCAGATGTTAACTGCGTCGCAAGCAAACGTGCAACTCAAAGAAACCCACAAAAATGATCAGAAGCAGAATCTTCAAGCTTTCCAAACTTCAATTCGGAAAGATTCGCTTGAAATCGGCCTCGGAGAGACGAGTCTGCAAAGAGGAACAAGCAAAAATAAAGTAACAAACATCGAGATAGGTGATTTGCCTTCAAATCAAGAAGGCTTTGCACAATCGAATGTAGCAAACATGAGTGGTGGAAAAAAATCAGAGATAAAAATTCTTTCAAGCTCAAAAAACCTTGAAGAATCGAAAAATCCAAAAGATCCAGTCCCAATGCCGCTTACCGAAAGTAGACTTCTTACAAAAACACAAATAAAAGGGCCTCGGGGAGATATAATTTTTGATGGTCAGCAGAACGAGAACTACGAAAGAGAGGGAGAAGGAATTTATATTTATCCCAATGGAGACCGGTATGAGGGATCCTGGAAATACGATAAGCGCCATGGCGAAGGAAAAATGTATTACAAGCTTGGGTCAGCGCACGAACTTGCCGGAGGGTATTACGAGGGAACCTTTGTGGATGATAAGATTGAAGGTATTGGGAAGACGATCAATAGACATAATGTCCTCATTTACGAAGGGTCCTTCAAAAATAACCTGAGGCATGGATGGGGCTTCCTTCGTGATGAGGGCGGAGACTATTATCTAGGAGAGTTCTCAAATGGATTTAAGCACGGAAATGGAACGCTATTTGTAAGGAATGGACCTGCATACGATGGAAATTGGTACTGCAATAAGAAACATGGGGAGTTTAGAGTCTACCCTAAATGGGAACTCGATACAAATGGGAAACCTGATATCTCAAAAAGTGGAAAGGGAAGCATAGAAAATTTTGTCTACGATAGGCCGGGAACCATGAAAAAACAAAAAATCACTATCATTAGCGATAGCAATCCGAAGAACGCCAACAAAAGCACTGAGATCACCTTGAAACAGGATCAAGAAGCAGCTCCAATACAGGAAATTAAAAATCGATTTGGAATCAAAATAACGACTGAAGATATGCTTACACTTGAAGACAAAAATCCATTGGGTGCAAATATTATGAATTTTTACATGAGAGCTGTTGAGGCTAAAAGCAATGAATTAATATACGAGTCTATGAATGGAAACAATGCTAACATCCCTCGAATTCTGTTCTTAGACAGTGATTTCTTTTCCGAGCTCACAAAGGATACTTTAGACTCAAAGAATACTTATTACGAGCGTGTTGAAATGCTGTTCAAAGCGTACTCGAGTCCTGGGCATCTCATCTTCAATGAATTTGATAAAATTCTTATTATTGTCAACAAAAGAGGCCAGCATTGGGTCCTGGCGGAGATACTCTGTGAAAAAGAGAGAAAGAAGCTCAAAAAGATCTCGTTTAGGATTTACGACTCAATTCCAAGGGATATGAAGGAGTTCAATCTAATGGATGATGATGTCACAAGGCATTTGTTGAGCTTTGCGATAAAAGAAGCTGAAAAAATTGCAAAAGAGCGTCCAGAAGAAAGCGAAAACATCTTAAAACTGCTCAAAGCAGCTAAAGGAAGCTATCCAAAAGTCCCGTATCAGAAGGATTTCTTTAACTGTGGAGTGTTTGTATGTAAGTATTTGCAGTATTTAGCGTTGGGGCGAGAGTTGAGCTTCGATGTGCTGAATATCAGCAAATTCAGGAAAGAGATTCGGAACATCATACTCGAGGTTTATCATAATCCTCTTGTAATCGGTCGAAAGCCGGTGGAAAACACTAAAGAAATAAAGATTTGAGTTTACATATCAGGGATACCAATGAAAAAAGCGATAGTTGCATACTGCGTGTTTGACCAGTCTTGATAAAATTCAAATTAGAAGAAAATATTAAAACGAACTAAATAATTGTTCATAAATGAAATTTGCGATTCATTCGCCATCGTTTTAGAGCGGAAAGATATAATTGACAAAAAAATGAAGAGATGCTGTTGATAGGTTAAATTCATTCAAAAATTACAGAAATTTCCCGTTGCGAACTACATATTACAATTAAATTGAAAAAATTGGAGAAAATGTTGTTGAATTCATGTGCTTGTACTTGTAATGACAGTTAGAAAACATCATCGTCAAAACCCCTCAAATGAATACTAGGTGATCATGACTGGATTTGTACCTCCTAGGTTTATTCTACAACTCCATCACCGACTAAAAATTGCGAATTTTATCCTTGATCTGAATCATGCACAAAATAAAGCCTTTGATATTTAAATTTTTATCAACAAGACCCTTACTACTGAACATACTTTAAGCAATGGCAGCAGAAACCACGAACGTATAGTCACAACCGATGCACCCCCCTCTAACTTGACTTTTTTCTTCAGGGCATGCAATATCAGCTCTTTATTGAGGCTTTAACCAAAGAGAAGAAAGATTACAAAGACGCTGAGGTACATACTCTCCAAATTTCTCCTTAATGTTCACACTCAACCCAGCTGATCTACGAAAACATCAGAGAACTCCAATTCTTAAAAAACCTCCTCTCGTCGTTGCAGTATTCAGAAGAAAACGCAGAAAGCGCCATTGACCTCTGCTACAATATGAAATATGAGAAACATCCGATGGGAACCTTTGTGTTCAAAGAGAAAGACCAATCCAATGGGAAGTTTTACGTTATTCTCTCTGGAGAGGTGGGCGTAATCATCAGAGCTAACCTCAGCAACATTTATGAAACCGACCGCACAATGATTCAACTGTCGAGAAGAAACACAAAACTTAGCGAGTCCAACACCGTTTCGCCTAGAAACTTTCCGGGCAGTATACAACCGCAGAATTTTTCAACTGAGGCTCGGAAACTGTCTAACAGGTTGAGCCTGAACGTCCTCAGTGATGTGAGCGTCATGACTAACAAGTTTCTGGCTGCAAGAAAGTCCACGAAGCAAATAACTGATAAGGTTCAAAATAAAGAAAAAGGAGGTGGAGGTGGAGGTGGAGGAGGAGATAATGACATTGAAAATGATTTCAATTTAATGGTCAAGAGGTATGGAGAGCTGAGACACATTCTGAAAACCGGAAATTCCTTCGGAGATGCTGGTAATTCTCAATAATTGAAAGAAAATTGAAGTTAATTAATCCTCCATTATTAGCTTTGAAGGAGCCTGGGACTCCTCGGTCCGCGAGTATTTTATGCAAAACCGACTGCGAGTTTCTCATTATTGATGAGCAGACCTATACTCAGTTCATTAAGAAATCCCAGGACAAGAGAACGGAGTTTCTATGGAATTGTTTCTCGTTTTTACCGAACGTTTCTTCCCAGCAAGTAAAAAATCTTATTTTCTACTCATTCAAGGTAAGCATCCACTATTTCTTCAGAAATTAAACTTCGTAACACTAATGATAGAACAAGACCTTCGTCCATGGAGAAATGCTCACTATGGAGGGCCAAAAACCTACCCAGCCTATAATCTATGTGCTTGAGGCCGGCGAGTGCAAGGTTGAGAGGAAGTTTGTCACCAGCTTATATCATCCGTTCAATAAAGGAGAAATCGTCCAGCAGAAGGTGGGCTGGGTCACGCTCTGCAACATTGGGCCAGGCACAATCATCGGAGAAGAGATTCTGCTTCAAGAAAACGGCGAAGAGGTCTATGAATATAGAGTCACAGTAAATTAACCATCTTCGAGGGATTTCTAACATGAGGGAATCGTAGGTAACGTCAAAGAAATCTTCCATGCTTTGGATCGAGAAAAATACTCTGTTAGGGATCCATCCGGCACTGGAGGAGCAGCTCCAGCACTTATACGAGTTCAAAAAGGAGAAACGAGACCAGCTTTACGAAGAAATCACAAGAGAGCATCGTGATACGATTTCTAAATTCACCGAGCATGACAAAAAGCCTTTCATCAAAGAAAACGCGGATATTGCTAAATTGCTCAATCACTCAGCGCTCAACATCCTCAGCAAGAAAACTGTTCATGGAAAATCAAAATCTCAACCAGTCGCTTCACCACAACTAAAATTCCAAAAGCCTGTTGAGCCCAAAATTACTGTAAAGGAAACAACACAAGACTCCCCGCGAAAAAAAGCGGAGAGCCCTATGAAAAGAAACTCATTCTCGAAGCCATTGATCATTGCTCAAGAAATCGAATGCCCAAACCCATCAAATCCTCTTTTAAGCAAGACTCTGCTTTCACCTACCAAAAGCGAGCACAGCAACAGTTTTTCACAGGTAACTTACTACCTTTATTTTCTTCAATAACAAAGCTATACTTCTATCACATTAGATCCCAACTTCTACACCTGAAATACAGCGGCAGATTAACTTTGATCCGCCTACCACGGGAAAGAGCCCGAAGAAAAATCTTCGGTTGCAAGTTGAGACGATGAAAACAGATCCAAGCATTATTAGTCCTCGAAGTCCTAAGGAAGTCCTTTCCAGCACGTCAACGGGGAAGCCTTTTACCACTGAGAGAGCCCAGAAAGATAAAGAAGAATCTATTTATAAGTTCGGAATAAAAGAGAAAGGGTATAAGACAATACGCCATAAGGATACATCAAGAAGATTTTCTGAAACCATCCGTGAATCAGCTCAATCGTTAGCTCAAACCGCGTTTATAAATCATTACAAACTCGAAAATGAGGGTCCGACTAACGAGCTGGGTCTACTGAAGTTCGAACTTACCGCAAATGACAAGGATAGGGTATTTGAGGTCAAACGATTGAAAAAACTTGGGAAAGGTGCGTTTTCGGCAAAGAACGGTCCCAATTATCTTCACAAAAGCCGCGATTGGTCCGAGTATCTGAGTATTTCCCCTCTGCTTTCTCCAGGCAATACTGAGACCTCTACAATGAAAGGAAAGGACCTCCCTTCCGCAAGGGACAGCTATATCATCAGGGACCGGAACATGAGCAGTCCGAATGTCCTCATGCCTTTTGCTTTGAAATCAGCGAGACAAAACCCAGTTCAGCGCAAAGATTCATGGTGTGCTTCACCAACGATCATCAGCTACCCTACTGATGACCCCGCTGGACTTCGTGCAACAATGAAGGACTCCGGGGACAACCTTAGTTATCCGCTTTCACCAAAGCTATCCGTTTGTAGTACTAATGCTGCATTTTTGGGCCATAGCAAGCCCGAGTACTCTGCAAAGACGATGAATCAGACTCTTGTTTTGAGTTACTCTAATCATCTTCCAGAGATTCAGGCGGTAAGTAGCCACCCTGCCCACCTGAAACTCCTACAAGTTAGTTCTACTAGGAAGAAGTTAGCGACTGGAGGAGTGAACCATCACAAGAAGCTTCGAGGGCTGGCTAGCAATACACAATATAGTCCCAGCCAGCCTTATATGCTTCAAATTAGCCCAGAGTAGTCGTATAATGAATTTTATGATGAATTGGCATTCTTCATAGGATTTAGTGTTAACTTTTCAACATGTTTCGCTGCTGTTAATGTGTGTATAAATGAATACTCAAGCGAGCCAGCCTTTTAAATGAAAAATTTTATCACGGTAATTTACATGTCTCTAATCCACTCCCGAACGGTCTGAACAATATTACCATCACTCTCTCATCTGAATTTTCTTAATGAAACATATTTTCTTTCAAAATGGAATTTGAGAATTTTGCTTTTAATTAATAAAATAAAAGTGAGCAGATAGCAGATACCGAAAAAAAAGGAGAAGAAATGATTAAATCATTCAGCTCGATCTTCAAGAAATCCAAGTCCTTGTCGCTTTTCAGCTACCCAACAAGTAATTCGCGCCATTAGCAGCTTTCAAAAATTACCCCATAGTGTTTTTCGCCGAGAGCGCCTATGGCCACGTTCACAAACCTCCAAAAGTTGCCGATCATATGTAAGAAAATTTCCTCGCTCTTTTGCTCATTCTGAGGCAGAATCTGGATCAATGTTGTTACTAACGGCAGGTATCAGCGACTCGCTGGTTTTGAAGGCGAAACCCTTCTTCAAGTTCTTGAAAGATATCATGTTGAGGGCCTACCAGGTACTAACTTTCCCTCAACGTGTAATAACCGACTATTGAAACCCAGCAACCTGCGGCGGAGGTGAAGATCAAGAGCCACCATCTGCAAGACCTATCCATCCAAGTGCTGTCGGACCAATGTGCGGTGCTTGCCATGTTGTAAGGATTCGACGTTTTTTTCCCTCGCCTAAGTGAAAAACAGATTATAGACAAGATTTGGTACGATAAGATGGAAACACCTGATGAATTTGAAGTTCAAATAATGGAGCAACATGTTACAGAACTCTATTCAACGTAAACTTTTATTTTTCGGGGTTTGATTGCAAATATAAATGGTTTTAGCTCTAGACTGGCTTGTACTATTGCTCTGGAGAAATGGATGAGCGAAATGACGCTCTCAGTTGGTTGGAATGAAATGACCCCTGAGGATAACCCTCGATACTAGTAGTATTCACGTAACTTTCGAACTTGCTGGAGATATGAATTTGCTTGCATGTTTCACATGAGTCGTTATTTACTCAGTGGTGCTGATTGAAAATGCTCTCATTGATAGAGATTGAACTATTGAAAAATGTTTCTCACAAAGAATAATAGCTAAGTGTCTGTGTATGATTAAATACCACAGTCTTCTTATTAAATCAATTAGTTCCGAACCTCATAAGGAGATCAGCATCCTCAGAATCTAAGACTAATTTCTTAGCAAAGAGACGGTCTCTCTAGCTAATAGTTCGAAAAAAATTGAATTAAACTTTCCTTAACTCATCTTTAACGAAAAACCCTTATCAACATATCTCATCGGCTATGGTTTCCTTTGAGCGAGATAATTTCTCATTATGGGTCATGTTATGTCATTATAGATTGTGTGTATAGGTCAAATATATTCCAGTGATTTTACTCCTGGTGAAATAATGGATTGAATTCATGCTGGGACGTCTCCAATAGCAACATACTATGAGGAAGCAGTAACTAATTAGGGTTACCAATCACTAATAATATGGTAGGAAATAAAGATCTTGGTAGCTCAGAGGGGTTAGAGAGGTCAGAGTCAGCGCTCCAACCGGCGGTCCATAAGCCCATTCCTGCATATAGCTGTGCATATCCGTCAAAAGCTCCGCTTCGTAGGAAGAGGGGACATAGTATGGCAAATAACTGGTCTCCGCAATCTCATAGTAGCTATTATTAATTTTGTTAGGTCTCCCGATCTTTAAGTGATTCCCATTGGCTAATCCTGCTGTGCTACTGGTTGCCGCCGTAGTTTTCTTCTTGCTAGCATCAGAAGTGGAAGGACTAGCTTTTTGCTGTTCTTTCTTTATTTCAGGTTTTTTCGCTTGAGACTTTGAGGTGGGCACGAAATTATTGGCATTAAGGTTAAAACTCTTCAATTTTGCAGCAGAAGGCTTTTTTAATTTATGTAAAAACGCTTCAATCTGTTGCATGTTCTGCTCGTTCTCCGAAATTGCAATTGAAGTCTCTGGTTTTTCTAAAAATTCGTTAGAGAAATAAGCAACTCAAGCAATCGTACCTCCGATATCGAAATATGAACGTGAAGTTTTCACGATTTCTGACCCGCAAATTCGGAGAGTTTCTTCCGGTTGCGGCTTGAATTCAATAGGAGTGGTATGCCTTTTAATTGAAAAAGCAATCGAAGCGAATTCAGCTTCTTCATCAGCAGGAGGCAACTTTGCAAACAAAAATCGTGACTCGTTTCTTTGTTCTAATTTCACGAAAAATTATTGAAGGTTACTAGCAATCGCTTACTAGGCTTTTCAAAGATCGCTTCAGAGATTTTCTTATCCAAGTCAGCAAAAATAGCCTCGTTATCTTCCTCGGAAACAGACTTAGAAGGCGAGGCCAGAAGGTCGTATCTCTGTGAGCCGATTAAGCTGTTCCTGGCGCTGTCTTCGTTGTTGGGACCCGAGATGAATCTTTTAATCGTTAGGTCTTCAGCGTGGAGTTTAAACTCGGAGTTGCTGTGCTTCATTGTCGACAGAGGCGATTCGCCATCGAACTCCTCATCATTCTCATTCAGAGTTGTGTCCGTTTCGTTCTCAGTGTATTTCGAGCGGTTGGTCTCGCAGGTTTCAGTGCTGCTCACGACCGTCATTGTTTCGGTGCAAGCCTGCTCGCGGTCTTTGTTAAATTTGTCTAGGATAGACAGGTAACTGAATTGGTTTTCTGTCTTTTTATCCGGGAGTCTGAGGCCTTTTCTGACTATTGGCTTAGAATCGGTTTTCGTGGTGTGGTTTTCTCCTTCTTTCTCTAAATAAAGTATGGAATGAGCTCAGTTCAGTTCTTTTATAGGCAGAAAAGTGTTACCTTCAGCTCTTAAATTAAGGGTGGGTTGTTCTTCGTTCTTTGAGTAGTCCGAAAGGATCTTCTTGATGTTTTGGATAATGCAATTGATTGAAGGAAACACCGATTCTTCGGTTTTTTGTTCGTGGGGTTGTTTGGACAGAACTAAGAGTATGTGTTGGAGTCTTGGGATGTAAGTCATCAGCTGCACGCTCTTCTCGCTAGCGGTAACGCCATCCTGGATTCGCGAAGGTATAATTTAGCTTGCCGAGCTTAAGCAAAGAATTTTAATTACTTTGCCGCTGTCTCTTTCAAGCAGATTCAGATCGACGCACCCTCCAGCGCATATGTAGGGCAGATTTTCACATGTAAGTGAGTTCAAACAGCATCTAGAAACGGTTTAACCACATGAATATCGGGCTTTTCGAATATTTTTACAATAAGTTTCCTGAGCAAGCTCTGATAGTTTTGTCAGACAGATTAAACTGATCTAACGCCTATCACCATTCATCAGATCCCTCTATATAACAATTTAATATCTTACCAGTATCGCAGTTAACGCTTCATCTTCCTTGCAATACACCACACAAGCACTGCCGCATGTTCCACTATGATTATTATTCACTAAAATCTTCGCAATCTTGCCGTACTGTCCTAGATACTCTGGTTTTTGTAACACCTAGATCGTTAGGAGATAAACCCATGATGCATTGGCCCGTAATTCTATGTTACCTTCTCTGATGCTATTTCTGGAGCAAGGCCGGTGATGTATACCAACTTGTTCTGAATGATCCGGAATCTCGACAGTTCAACGCATTCTTTGCAGTATAGTTTCATCGCAACCTTTTCAGCATAGTCATAGCTCTCTAAGGATATGCTATCTATTGAGAATCCTCGGGAATTTGAATTGTTCTGAGATTTAACGTCGATTTCCTTAGCAGGTAGTTTGGTTAATTTGATAGTATCATAATCCCTCTTAGGTGATCTGAAGTAGTCAGATAGAAACATCAGAGGCTAGTTCTGAAAGGAGTGTTTACTCATTCTTGAAAGATTGCAGAATTTCTTTAAGTTTTTGGTATGAACTGCAATAGATACAAGCTTCTTTCTTTTGATTTTTTTCATTCACGCAGTTCTCACAGACCTTGGGCATGGGATTTTTTGAAGGGTCGGATAGATAAGATTACTTGATGATAGTGGTCGTGAGTTGGATGATCTAGGTCCATGTCGTTTAGGTCAAATCTGCAACTTTCAAAGTCTATCATAGGGGAATTAGAGGCAGTTTGAAGTTGAAGGTACCTTTTGACGAGTTTCTTCGATTAATCACCTTGGCTGTGTTTTCTGACATTTATTCGTCGAGCGTGGCTATCTGCAATAAATATTCAAGGGATTAATATTTATCAGACGAGTTCTCAACAGAATAAACTAATTGATGTCACATGATATCAACGATATCAATGACAATACTACTGGTTCATGTTGATAAATTTGCCAGTGCTTTTAAGTTTTGGCCCAGATTAGTCGGCGCAAGTCAAAGCTAAGCATGCACTGCGCCATGTCAATTCAGACGCTAATGCTTCATAGTTCACTGAGCTATCAGGCAACTATTCAATTCATCGTTTTTGCGCGATTCAATAAGTCACTCATTGAAAGGACGAAACTTCTGTTCGTGGCTATTTTCAACAAAACAAATAAATCTTGCTTCAGTCAGAAGTGTTTGAGTGAATTAGTAATGACGATCTGTTTCAAAGGGAAAAAGAAAGTGATTCGTAAAAGCACACTTCTTTTCGTCTCAAAACTAATACCAAATTCAGATTGGTTGCACTGTACGACAAGAGAGAGAGATAGTATTTACTGTTCTTACTGAAAATTTTAAGAATTATTTCGCTTTATTCTACTTTGACACTCTCATTTAAAATTAGAAATCGTACGTTGAAAACTGCTACTTTGAAAATTCAAAGATGCAGCATGCTATCTTCCCATAGATTACTTTCTGTAATCAAAATTGATAAACCCTTACGTTGATATTAACTTCTGCTCTAAATTTGTTGAAGAAGTTACCTCAATTCATTAACAGATGTCATTCTGACAATAAATCTATAGTCAATAATGTATCTCTTTGGCAAAATAGCCTAGAGTCCTAGCCCATATCACTGACAGCTTTTAATCCGAGCTTGAAGTATTACACAGTTTTTTCCTCGAACTAATACCTCACGTTTTCAATAAAATTTAACTGTTTAAACAAAGAGCAAAATCTGAATCTGCATGAATATCGCAAAATCCGCCGCATTCCGAATCCTCCGAGTCGCCAATACATACTCACATGCTCAAAGAGCTTTCAGCACAAAATCTAACCTTGAGGAGTATTTCAATGAGATGTTCAAAAAATACGAGCAGGACCATGCAAATGATCCAGAAACCCTAGCAAAACTTAAAAAGGAGTTCCAGGAAAAATATTTCAAAGATAGCAAGGATTCTGCACAAAGCGTTGCCAAGCCCAAGCAAGAGAAACCTACAGAAAATACTAAAGCCAGAACTCAAAGAGGTTCCTCCAAAGAGAAAACTCAAAGAAAATCCGATTCTTTCGCCAGCTCCCAAGAAAAACCAAAACAAGCTGAGCAAACCCCACGGAAGGACACAGTGAAGGAGAAGATTGTGCAGTCTATTCCCAAAAACTTCGTCATTAAGAACCTCATCTGGCCTCCGACAAATTCGGCGGTGTTGGTCCTCGGAGTGGAGAGAAGAAACCCATTACATTGCTCTTTCATGGCAGATTTGATCACAGAGTCCGACGCATCGATGATTTCAGTGCAATTGTCACCTGATGACCCTACTTTCATTAGAACTAAAGGAAATTATCGCAAAGGTAACTTGATATCGTTTTTATCACAAACCCATTATGCATTCATTAGAGTGGAAAGAGTTCATAGAAGGCAACCTTGACGCCAAATTTTTAATCAGTACCAATCCCGGTTATCTCTCTGATATCATATTCGACGATCGAAAGATCAAATTCCTCGTCGAAGGGACGTTTGTAGGCACGCCTGAAGTGTTTGATTTAGGACCTACCTTTGTGTTTTCCAGAACGGGAAAAATTAGCGATATAATGGACAAGGACTTCGAGTCCAGGCCAAATCCAAGGGCAGTCGACGCTTTCTTCACGCCTTTCCTCTTGTCTTATAATAACGTGTCAAAGAACATGAATGTTAACGTTTGTGACGTCCCTGAGCTCAGATTCAGAGATTTTCTCGTGAGGAGCATGTCGAAAGCGGAACTGCTCAAACTATTAAAAAGCTATATTGAAGCTAGAGCGGAAGGAGATGAATACTTCGACCTTGCGTTGCTGAAACCTGAGTTATTTATAAAGCCGCGAATGAAGTATATGGCTGAGATCCTGAGACAATCGTGCTATGTATCGAAGAAAAACATTGCGGTTGTGGATAGGTACATTGCTGATGAACTTGAAGCCGAATGGATGAATTTGGGTCCGAATATATTGAAGCTTGAGGAAACGTTGCAGGTGCTTAAGGCCGAGAAGAAAGGGACGATTTCTTTTTCGGATTATCTTGAAAAACAGGTGATTTTGGATCTGATGAGGGGAGAGTATCTGTATAGCAACTATATTAAGTTTAAAACTTGGCCGTTTAATTGCACTGACACGTTGGGATACCATGCGATGGTACAGTCAATATTTGTGGTTTGGGATCATTTCAAAGCGATACATGGCGATTTCTTGAAAAAGATAAGGGAAAAAGAAGGTGAGGAGGAGGATGCTAAGAAAGGGAATGTTGGTTTGCTGTAATATGTGTCAGTAGAACTGTGTATGATAACTGTTTTCGTAATGTTTTGTAGAATTTCGTATTAGCACATATCTATTATGTCGTCAAAAACCTCAAATATGTGGATAGCCTCTAGTGTTTGAGATTTCAAATGATGTTACGCCTAAGTCATCGGTAGAGTTGCTACACATAGGATAATATTCATGATAACAGCTTCAAAAACACATAATAACGATAAGAAATAGCTTTTCCTGCAATTTTCGTTAATCCTGAACAAATCTCGCCTCTTTTTTCCTAGTAGTAATAGCAATTCAGTATCAATGAAGTAAAGCTAAGCATATTCTCATTAACTAGACCAGAACTCTGGCAATTCCAATAATTCTCATTCTAACCAAGGGTTAAATTTGTTCACTTGCTTGAAACTTACATCAATTAACGAGATTATCAATTTTTAATTTAGTTCCATTATTCCAGTTATATGCGATCTGTAAAAGATACTATTAAAAGAATTTGCTTCTGTGAAATTTAATTATCTTTCGCAAGAGAAATTTTTTGTTATCCAATATAAATTGCATTTCCTTTTTTTCAGCAGTAATTACCAACCAAACGAGTATATTAACACTTAGCCCCCTCAGATGCAACTCATATTAAATTATTAGAACTCCTTCCATTCACAAGCTCGAAATAGTCAACAAACATACTGCAGAAAAATAAATAAATTAATCATTAAAACACAAAACGAATAAATTTCAGGCCACTCGCATTGAACCTATGAGTTCAGTTTCAAAACAGCAAGACTTCGATAACATCCAGCACTCTCTTGAAAGAACCAAGAAATTAGGCGCATTATTGACATTCGGCTTAGTTTTTTCCGGATGTATTCCAATGTATCCAAGTTATATATTAATATTCATTGGAATCTGCTCAAATATTCTTGGCTCCTGCACGTCAGCTGAGTTTAGAGCTGACCAACATTTCATGAACCTCGGTTTCGCACTTTCTCCGATTTGGGTACTATTTCTCGATCCTTGCGCATTACCATTAGCACAAACATGCGGAGTTATTAATTACCTAATCATAACTTCCGAGCAAAGAAACAAATGGATTCGGGCATGCTATCTGGCGCTCACTGCGGTATCTTGGTCAATTGTTTGGCTGGCTAAAGGCACATTACTAGACGAGTGCACTGAGCCTGTGAACAATAATTTTACAAAAAGCATAATCGTATTCGTTCTATACGCAGGCTATGGAGCTCTCGCGGCTTCGATACAAGTTGACTCTCATCTCAAAGCAACAAAGGATGCTCTGGCTAAGATAAAGGAACTTCATGCAAAAAATGAAGTTCTTAATGCAGAACTTAAGCAGCTGTTGGATGATAAGGACAATTTTATTTTGCTATTTTCGCATGAGACACGTAACCCGCTTAACATCCTGATCGGCAATCTCACTCTCCTGCTTGATGAAGCTGAAACCCCTCAGATGAAGAACCGAATTAATCGGTGCAAATTCTGTGCGGACCTTCTCCTCCAACATTTAAACAATATACTTGACTCAGGAAAGTTAGCAAATAATAGAACATTGGAAATGACTTCAACTCCGCTTCGTCCTCAGGAGTATTTCCTTTCAATAACGAGTTTCATGGATATGCTTGTCCGAAAGAAAAAAGCGCTTAGACCGGTGTTTTATATTCCTCAAAATCTGCCTCCCATTTTGAAGTTTGATACCCAAAGACTCACACAAATCGTGTTGAACTTGTTGACGAACGCAGTTAAGTTCACGGAATCTGGCGAGGTTTCCATGATAATTCGGTATCTGAAGAAAGATTCACTCCACGAATCGGATTACTATCCGACAACAGCTTTAGGATATAAGCTTTTGAATTGTGATCTTGATGAGGGACTTTCTGAGCTATCAGAATTTCCTGAAAACCCTCTCGGAAGTGAGGTAATGTTTAGTGACCATTTCAGAAGAGAATTCAATTCGTTTGAAAGTAAGAAAGACGAAGTTACCGGCAAACCGAACTCGTCAAAAGGGTTCTTAAAACTAGAGATCACTGACACTGGCTGTGGGATGAAAGACGAAGAGCTTCAGAAATTGTTCAAAAAATTCTCTCAGACACATGCTGAAGGGTCTCATCGGCAAATTGGCTCTGGACTTGGCCTTTGGATCACAAAAACTCTTTGCGAGCTTATGGGTGGAGGCATTAAGGTATTCAGCAAGCCAAACATAGGCACATGCTTCACAGCGATTATCCAAGCTGATCAAGTTCGTATTCCTCGTCCTCGCCCTAAAGACTCTCCAAGAAAATTAAAAGTGAATGTGAACAAAGCAACCGATACTGCTAGGAGGATTCTGGTTGCTGATGATGATCCATTCAACCTCGAGTTTCATTTACAAATTATTAAGGAATTCGGTTATACAGTCATCGAAACAGCCTATGATGGCCAGAATTTGATTGACCTCTTTATGGA
>ENA-UOTX01000057-UOTX01000057.1-compost-metagenome-genome-assembly--contig:-NODE-57-length-108072-cov-15.758693_pt1 | contig 108072 bp, 69 predicted proteins | sample MGYA00238143_ERZ746982 | MGnify/ENA primary metagenome ERZ746982 (study PRJEB28758, sample SAMN06268862) | compost metagenome | isolation source: single cell | place: USA: California, Emeryville, Joint... | reverse complement strand
CTCTAAACTCAACAAATTATAAAGCTATGCCTTGACAGCTTGAGAGAGCAAGCAGAAAAACTTGGCATTATGGGAACAATCCAAAGCATGCTGAGCGCAAGAACAGATCTGCGATCACCGAGGATCGGAAATTTATTCCCCGTCAAAGACAACGTAGAAATGCCTCCTATCAAAAAAGAGAAACACGCAGACATTGAGCAAATTCAAGATATGGTGAAAAAGAATAAATTAGCTCTAAAGCGAGAACTGGATGAAAGAAAAAAAATTCAAGAAGAATTGGGCAAACTTGAAGAAAGAAAAAATCATTTTGCCAGAGCTCAAGAGCAATCAAAAATGCCTAATATAATCCAAAAGAGACAAAATTCGGATGAAAGGATCAAAAAACCCGTCTTCGATCCCAAAGAGCGCTCGTCTGTCGATGGAGTCCCTCCAAAAAATAGCAAAGAGAAGCTGAAAAAAGAAGAACCTCTGCCTGTTGTGAATAAAGCCATTCCTGTTGTTAGAGAGGCTCCACAGAGGCACAAAGGAGGATATAATAATAACGAGTATGGCTACCATCCTTCTTCTCGAGGAGGAAAGAGCGAGGAAAAAGTCGCTAGAGGCCATTATAGTGGATCAGAGAGAAGCCCTGAATCACATTCAAACAAAGGCCTCTATGACAAAGGAGCTGATGGCATCAGAGAACTCCGCAAAAACTCTGAAGATGCTCATCACTCAAAGGAAAGACTAAAAACAGCAGAGAACGCGAATATATCCAACGGCAGGATTCAAGCAGACCAATTGAAACATGCGCGAATTGGAGATTATGGTGACATTCGAGAGAAAATCCTCATGGAGAAAGAACGCAAGAAAAAAGAGGAGCAGCTCCGGCTTGAAAATGAACTGAAGAATATACGATTGGAAAATAACGAGGCTCGAAGAATTGCCCAAGAAAAGAAGCAGCTATTGTTTAAGCCTTCTCAAGACAATTTTCTTCACTCGCACATGGAACCCAAAGCAAATCCTGAAGGGAGGAAGGGAGCGTCGAGTCTTGCTCAAAATAGTGATGGCGATAATAAGAAGGATTTCTCTGAAAATCAAGAGTTGAAAGGAATAGCTGGTCCTTTAGGGGTGAACCAACCGCAGAAATCTTTAAAAATTCAGGAGGAGAAAGATATGTATGCCGATGATTTTGAATCGGATAAAGATAATAATACGGGAATTGGAGATGATGAAGATCAAGAAACAGATTTGAAGAAGTTAGAGGAGAAAATAAACGCCTATCAGGAGCGTTTATCATATAATGCTACCCGAATAAGTGATTTGAAGAAATCGTTGAGGCACACAAAGCAGTAATTTATTTATTTCTCAGCTGTGGATAATAAATGCAAAACATTTTAGACTTGAAAGGACCGCGCTTAAACAAAGCCAAGGAAACGAAATTGCTGAAGTTCTCAGCGATGAGAATGATGCCGTTGACTCGGATGTAGAAATTCGTTCAGATTTTGAAAGCGACTTTGAAGAAGAAACTGAAGCGAGCCAGCAGTAATGCCTTTAGATTAAGAACTTGTCTTTAAACAAATATATTTTTCAAAGGGTGATAGACCATCAGAATGGAAGTGAAACTATGAAAAAAAGATCACATAACCCCGATTATTACAGATATCATGACCAAATTGAACTCCTTAGACAGTAAAATCAACTCAATCGAGAATGTCACTAAAGAGATATTTTCATGCTAGCCGCTGTGAGAGTGGGCTTGGAGCCCAATTATTTGAAAAAGCTTATGGCTTTTTGAAAGAAAAAGTTGGATACAAGAACAATATCGAAATCAGATCTCAGTTAATTGGTAATTTTGATTGGTCTTATATTTTGTCATATTTTATCCTTTGAAGATATCATCGGAGAAGAGAACATTGGATTTTGGCAAATGATCGACCAGATGCTCTTTCTGGAAGATCTTGCAGAGAAGTTTTTTAGCACATAGTTATATATAAGATAACACAATTTTGGTACTTCAGAGAATTATCTAAAAACTAATAATAATATATACTATCCACTATAACTAATAGGTAACTCTGAGCCTGCTCTTATGTGTATCGTATAATGAATGCTGAATTTTGTTTGTATTGATGTACTTGCCACAACTATCAGCTATATTCATGTGAATATCACACTTTAACATAAGTATATCAATCGGATCTTGTGTTTCTAGCAAATATCACATCCTTGCAGGGGTTGCAGGGGAAAAAATATTCACATAGTGAAATTTTGCTCCAACATCAATAATTCTTCAGGAATGCTTTGGATGCAATAACATAACTTGGATAAGCGAGACGCTTTGAAAGAAAAACCAGCCAAAAAAAAAATTGCAAAAAAAATAGTTCTCAAATATTTATTGGAGGATTTAATGCGTTAGAATTAATTTCTGGTCTGATTAAAAGAAATCAACAAAAGTTGAAAAGAATGGGATGCAACTCCTCTAAACAAAAGGCAAAAAAGAGCAAGCAACCTTCATCGGGGACACTTGCGAGTATTCCAACGACACCTTGGGTCTATAAAGGTCCTGCTGCTGGCCAAACTGGACCACCTTCGCATAGTCAGAATCCAAACCTAATCAATCGACCGAAGTTTTGTTTGGATCAAGCACCAGTGCACCAGAAGAACCAGCTACACTCTGCGATAAAAACTAATCATATAGAAAACGTTGCTAGATTAATCACGTTATTTAATGTCGAGCCGAACGAAGAGTGCAGCATCAAAGGACATTTCTGGACAGCACTTCACTATGCAGTCTACTTCGATAGACCCGAGATCATAGAGTACTTTGCGAAGACCATTTATAAACGACATAAAGAAGATTATATTGAGATTATGAATTTGAAGACCAAAGATGATATGAACCCAATGATGCTAGCTGCGTTGTATGGGAGAAAATCTGCGCTCGAAATGTTATTCAAATGTGGTGGGATCCGCCTTTATGAAAGAAATAAGAAAGGACAAATTGCACTTGAAATCGCGATTTTTTCTCAAAAATTTTCTGTCGAAGCTGTTTTAAAGAAAGAAATGGATCGCCTGACGAAACCGACAAATACTCCCTTAAACAAAGAATTTCTGGAGGATTTTAATGAGCTGCAACCGATTGAAAAGAGTAAAGACTTTGAGGACCAGGATGCATATGCTCAATTACTGCTGAAGGGAAAACCTTTGCCTTGCCTTGCATGCGGAAGTAATAAAGGCTGGCTGAAGTATTCAAATTGCTGCGGTCAGGCCTATCATGCATATTGTGTTGAGAAGACCTTGCATTGTTTAGTATGTAACTATTACAAGTTTCATCTAACCAATCAGATCAAGCATCCAGAAAGAGCATTTACTCTTGCATAGCAACATGCGATTGTTCAAAAATATTGCGATATTAAGATGTGTCCTAGAACATGGGTGGCTTGAAGAACTTGGGGGGATATTCTCAAATTAATGCATTTGCACAATAAATTAAGATGGTTTTTATACTTTATTCGAACTATGTGATTTCATCTGGATGATCAGTTGTCTGTATTTAACCGAAATCTGAAAATTTTTATTACTTATGGATTGTTGGCTGCCAGCAAATTCCACCAAAAGAACTGAAAAAGCTGCGGTTGTATTTTTTTATATCCGTATTATTTTCTCATGTAGCCAGTCACTTTTAATTCGAGATTCAAATTTAATGTATTCACTAGTAAGTTTAACAGATGAGGGGACTTAATCTATCCTGTTTAGTTTCATTTTTGTGTTGTGCAAAAAGATCATTTTTGGACTCTGCGTATCTCAGAATAAAATGGCTGAATCCTCCCGAGAAGAAAGATATATATGTTTATGCGTCTCGATCGTTTTGAACATTTGCAAGAGCTCTCATTTCTCGATTCTATTGATATTATTTTTATACTTAATGTAAGACTGATCTCCAAACTGCAGCGCCTAACATTTGTACAGCAAAATTACTTAATTAGGTTTGGATTTCCTTTTTGCTGAGCTTAATTTAGTGAAATTATTTATTTAATCATATCAGCATAAAAAGAAACTCACCCGAAATGGAAGGTACCCTTACCTTAGAATATTGCCAGAAGATTCCAAAGATTGAATTGCATGCTCATCTGCACGGATCCATCAGAAAATCTACTCTATTAGAGCTAGCCAAATCTCAAAATATCCCATACGATGTATCATGCTTGGAATCGAGGGACATGAAAGGAGCGTTTGCCATTTTTGACTTGATCCATGCCGCCATCACTCAATTAGATCACTTGCGGAGAATAGTGCGAGAGGTTCTTGCAGACTTTGCTGATCAAAACACAGTTTACATGGAACTCAGGTCGACTCCTCGTGCATTTGAAGGAACAACTCTTGATGACTACATTAAGGTTCTCGTTGAGGAGGTCGATAAGTTCAATAAAGAAGATAAGAGAATGGTAGTCAGAATATTGCTCAGCATTAGTCGGTCTGAGCCTGTTGAGAAGGCAAAAGAGACATTAGACCTTGCCATCAAATATAAAGCCTTAACAAACTCCATCGTGGGACTGGACTTCTCAGGTAACCCATATGTGGGCCATTTCAAGGACTTTAAAGAAGTGTTTGAAGAAGCCAGGAAGAACAACTTGAAATTGGCTATTCATGTTGCTGAGAAAGGGGGTGAGGTTACTGCAGCCGAAACAGACATGGTCCTTGAATTTGCTCCAGAAAGGCTCGGACATTTTAATTACTTCACTGAAGATCAACTGCTCGTAGTGCAGAAGAAGAAAATTGCCGTTGAAACTTGCCCTACTTCGAACAAATTTACCATGAAACTGAGGGATTACGATGACCACCATTTTGATAAATTTGTCAAAGCTGGTGTCCCGGTGGCAATATGTACAGATGATACTGTGGTATTTGATACAGATGCCTCTCAAGAAATCTTTAGAATTTGCAGTGCGTTCAACATGAACGAAAAAGAAGTCAAAGATGTAATTCTCAGTGGAGTGCCAAGTATCTTCGACGACGTGCTCATTGACAAAATAGATGAAATTATTCGAAGCTTTCCTTAGTCTTGATAGGTTTAATAAACTATAAAGAACCAATAAATAGACATTGGTTTTGAAGTTCATAGTTTCATATCAAGATGCTTAGTTGGCCTTGCCTTTATCCAGAGGATCTGATTTTCAAAAGATAAAACTTTATAAGTGATAAAGGAATAAAGTCTTTTAGTAGGAGGTATGATACCAATACTTTCTCAATTTCTGTTAAACTTTTAGCTAACACTCTTCTCTTGAGTTGAATCCAAGTAAAGCTCCCTTAAAATCAAAATAAAATGCGCTATTTTCATGGATAAAGATTCAGCAGATTCTAAATAAGATCAATTAATACTCATCATATCCAAAATCACTGTTTGATTGAGTATATTTTATTCGTTTTATAAGGTCTTCCTGAAATTGGGTCTCAAACTCAAATATTTCTCTGTGACACGAATCACTAATTCATTTTAATCAAGATAATGTCAATATTCATATGTATGACAAATCAGTTTATGAAATGCTGGGGTTTTCTCTTTGGATCTTCGCTCTTAATGTAATAGTTTCCTAACCTTGAATTATTGGTAAGGGCCTTGCTGATTGCCGAAATATTGGTTCGTAGTTGGTTGACCATAGTTTGTATTAGTTGTTGTTGTGTAGGTTGTTGATGGTTGACCATAAGCATTCATATTCACTGGAGCATATTGGTTTGTAGTGGTGTTCGTTGGAAAAGACTGATCATATGTATTAGTCATTTGAGGGGCATAATTATTTGTGGGGAAGGATTGCCCATAGGTATTCGTCGTTTGTTGAGTCTTGTTGTCAGTGGGGAATGACTGACCGTAGGTATTCGTATTTTGTGGGGCGTAATTATTTGTCGGAAAGGATTGTCCATATGTATTCGTTGGTTGTTGGGTGTATGCACCTGTATTAGTCGTGTTGTTGGTGGGGATGGATTGTCCATAGGTATTCGACGTTGGCTGAGAATAAGTATTTGTGTTGATGTTACCACTTGAATACTGATCATAAGTGTTCGTTGTAGTATTGCTTGTAGCCTGCTGTTGCTGGAGATATGCGTCCGAGACTACAGTATTATTGCTAGTTGGTTGACTGTAGGTATTTGTGGTATTTTGGTAAGGATTGGTGGTGGTTGGTTGCTGATTCATTTGATTCGCAGTGTAATCAGCGGTAAACTGCTGTTGTTGCTGCTGCCCATACGTGTTGCTTGTCACGTTAGTGTTGAATTTTTGGTCATAAGTGGTGGGAGTACCTGTGAATTGCTGCTGGTCAAATGTTGTAGTTGTGGTATTGGTAGTAGTGAAAGGTTGACCAAAGGAAGTATTGCTTGTTGTTGGCTGGGTAGTTGTTGGGATGAAATTGTTGCTAGTTGGTTGACTATAGTTAGTAGTCGTGGATAATGGAATCTGGTCCACATGGAAATTGATATAGTCAAGGCCTTCTCCGGTTCCGCCAGCCAAAGCTGAGAAATGATATCCAGGCGGTGCAGGGATAACAAATGGAATCCCATTTGGCCCACCAAATTCGACTTTTTTGCCCTTGTTCGTGATGAATCCTAACGAATCAATGCCATTGCTAGCCTTTCCAATGATCTCGACGATATATTCATCGATATCGAGAAGGATATTCTCATCTTTGCATCCCCACGCTTTTAAAGTTCCAATATGCGGATCAACTTTGGCGGTAACATTTTGACTGGGAATATAATACTGAGCCGAAACTCCAGTGCATACCTTCCCATTATGAGAAATAGTGAAGATGGCAATTTTGTACATGTTACCATATTTACTTAATGTGGTTGAATCATCGAAATGAGTTGTTCCTTGAGTAATTACTCCCTTGAAGTAAGGATACTTTGAGTAGTCAGTGGTCGTTTGCTGTGTTGTTGTGGTCATTTGCTGAGTTGTTGTGATCGGTTGATATGTTGTAGTCGTTGATGTGATAATAGGTGTGCTTTGCACTACAACTAAAGGTTTCGGTCCAAAGGGATCCAGTGGTCCAGGCCCGAATGGTTTGTACAAGGGTCCTGGACCGAGAAATGGGTCAGGTCCTAAAGGTTTGAAGAAGGGATCGTGTTTACCGATAAATGGCCCTGGTCCTCCAATAAAAGGTCCTGGCCCTCCAATAATATGCTTATCAAAAGGCTTATCAAAATGCTTATCAAAGGGACCATGGCCTCCACCAAACCCATGACCTCCATGGCCTGGTCCTCCGTGTCCAAATCCTCCTCCATGACCACCATGACCACCAAAACCACCATGTCCTCCTCCGTGTCCGCCGTGCATATGATTTGAGTTTTAAGATGAGCTTGTTATTGCGAGTTAATGATTTTTGATTCTTATAGAACAGCACTTCTGAGTTTATTAATTAAATTTTTAAAAGTGATTGGTCTAATGGGAACCAGAATTGCACTTCTCTTGAAAACTCTTGTCACTCTTTAGTCTGCATACATATTCTTCCTTTAGAGAAGTAGCGTGACTAATAGTTGTAGGTTTAAATAACTTCAACTATCTTCATCGAATTGTCTTTTCTTTTTGTTATCATGTTTGATAACGCTATCGTTTTTCGTTAGACAGGACGGATCATGAAGCATTGTTGAAGAGATTACTTTGAAAAGATGTTCTGATTTATTAATTGTATACGCACATTAGTTAAAGTAAGAGGACCCGAAATCAAGTTGACAACATGTTTCATCAAACAAATTTTATACAGTGAGTTAATAATGGTTGCATGGAACTAGAGGAAAATACCATTGCAACATGTAATTCAGTTTTCCCCAATGTAGATAGTAAATGAAACATTTTTGATAATTTTTTAAAACAATTCGTCAGCTCCTCTAAAACCTCAACAACGCCAACGGTGCTGGGTTGGTCATAAGGAGCATAAATATGTTTTTGATCACCAAATTTGGTCATTGAGATTTGTATTTGAGAGTAAAAATTCCTGTCCACAGTATTGTATTTCACGACTCCGTTATTACCAATTTGCACCACTCTCATCTCCTGCCAAAAACAAATTATAAAGCCGTCACGACCTTAATAATCAATCTTTGTCAATGAAGAGATAGTTCTCGCCATAATCAATCATCCCGTCTCAGAAAATATTGAATCACTTCAGTTGTAAATTATTGAAGTAAGATATTAATCTCATTTGATTTTGATAATTAACCCTATATAAATAAAGAATTGCGAATAATAAATCATTCAGAGAGATAGAACCATCCCAAAATGTTAAAACTTAACGACGTTAAAGTAACATCTCCCTCTAAACTGCTTCAACACAAGATACTTTTAGAATAGATTACTGTTCTTGTCTCCAGTCGTGCAAGCTGGTTGGGAAAGAGAAGCATGCCTTGATGATTTCGAAAAGACCGGAAACCTTGGCTCAGGTAAGTCAAATACGATCAATTCCCGCTCTAAAACAATTTCAACAAAGGGGCCTTCGGTACTGTTGGGAGATACAAACATAAGAAGTCAGGAATTGTTTATGCTCTCAAGCAAATGAACAAAGCAAAACTGAAAGAATCAGATATGGTTGACCAAATCAAGAATGAAATCAAGATTATGTATTCCTTGCAACACGATCACATCATCAAGCTCTACAACCACTTTGAAGATGACGAATCTATTTACCTTGTCTTAGAATACGCTAGTGGGGTACTAACTCTCTCTCTCACTTGAACACAGGACTTCAACTGTTTTGCTCAATAGGGTCAACTCTGGCAAAAACTTCACACCATGGAGGGGAAGAGATTCCCAGAGAAGACGGTCGCTCAAGTACCATAATCAGTTGTATCTGTCTATTACCCTCATCTTTTCCTTCTAGTACATCAAAGATCTCGCTCTGGTGCTGGAATTCCTTCATGGAAGAGGAATTATTCACAGAGACATTAAACCAGAAAACATTTTGCTGGATAAGACAGGCAGAGTAAAGCTTGCCGACTTCGGATGGTCAAATTACCTCAAACCAAACGTCCCAAGAACCACATTTTGTGGAACATTGGACTATCTTCCTCCAGAAATGCTTACTTCAACTCATGTTCACGATCAAATGGTCGACATCTGGGCTGTAGGAGTTTTGACTTATGAGTTGCTCTCTGGAAAAGCCCCATTCACTCCAGCTGACGCCACGAAGAACCCTAAAGACGTTGAACTCAGAACCCAAGAGAACATTGCCATGGTGAAATACGATTTCCCAAAAGATTTTCCTCCACTTGCTAAAGATATGGTCTCGAAAATCCTTAAGAGAAATCCAAAGACTAGAATCAGTCTTCAAGAGATCAAAACTCATCCTTGGATCAAGCGTAATTTATTCGCGTATATCAAATCGCTAAAAGTTTACTGTTTTAGTCAATGCACAGGCCTCCAAGCTCAATAAGGAGGAATCGGCTGAAAAAGCCTTGGAAAATATCAATTTCGGAAAGAACATGGCCGATAAGAAGAAAATTGTCAAGGATGTGAAAGGATACGAAACGGCATTTAGCGAGGAAGATATTATTGAAATCGCTAGACCTGACAGCGTAGCCCTCAGCTAATATTGACTTGAATGATCTAATATTCGAACCTAATAGTTGTTGGAAAAAGAAAATCTTCCAGTTATGTCTGACCCATACTCTAAGATGGATTCCAAATTTGAAAAGTATGCACTTTTCCTGCTCTTACAACAAACTTAATTGTGACAACTTTAGCTTTAAGAAAAATATGGCAACAAAGGGAGAAGATACTCCTAAGGAAAATGAAACAAAAAAGGTAACAGAGCCAATACTATTAATAATAATCTAATTCAAATAAATTTTGAAAATGATAGAACGAAGATGATTGGAAAGGCGTTTCTGGTGTCGATGCATTAAAATATAGACAATTGATCAGTGAAAACAAGGAACTAAGAAGAGAAGCAGATGAAACCTACAAAGCCATTACCGAAAAGGAAAGCCAGCTCTATTCTTACAAAGCGAAGGTAGAATTACCCAAGATGATTTGGAACTAAGTTTGCTGAATTTTGTGCTTTAGTTGAAGGAAGTTGAAGAGAAATATAACAAGCTTGCTGAAAAAAATAAAGCTGAGAAGAGCATGATTAAAGACAGGGAAAGCACTCATAATTTGGAGCACAGGCTCGTCGAACTCATCGCGACCCACGCTGAAGAAAAAACTAATTATCTCAAGAAAATACGCGCACTTGAGTCCCAACTTCCAGTAGAAATTTTGCAGTATTCTCATTGGTTTTAACTCTTGAACAACATAGGACAAAAGTATTTTGACCGCAAAATCTGAGTTAGTCGACCAAAACAAGAAACTTGTTGAGCAACTAACCCATCTTGAAGCCCTTGTTAAATCAAGATTGGGTTAATTGCTCTACTCAGTAAGAACTTCTAACCGCGAGGTTGGCAATTATTCATTTTCAAGCGATAACACATAAAAAATGGAGGATAAAACATTACATTTTAAAAAATTACTATTGTTGCATAACTCTATCCTGATGCAATAAATTTCAAAGAACTTAGAAATAAATAACATTGAGAATCCATAGATTACAAGAAATCACAAATCATAACTAAAATTGCTTTTCTGAAGAGGAGGCGGATAGTATTGCTTGCTAACCTATGCATGCTTACTATTTCTTCGGCTTGTATCTTTTTTTGTGGAAAATTTTCCTCTTATGTCGACAGAATCAATTATATTTTTATTGAGATTTGTATGACTGAGCCTAGAGTTTGAAGTAACAATGTACAAATACAAGTTGGAGAAACATTCTGAATCGGAAGGAGATCTAAAATCCTCACTTTTCAAAACGAATAACGATGACATATGTGGTGAAGTAAGAAAATAGTCTTGTTTGTCCGATTCACATTGTAAAGAAGAAAGAAGATATGCCAAATGGTGTTCTCTTTGAATCACAAGTATCTTGTATGACAAAACCAATAGATAATACAGCAGTTACAGACCAAAGAAATGGACTTTCGCATTGTGCCGAAAATCTTGTACAATAACCTATTATTTAGAGCTCCAAAGTAATCTCATTTCTAGGAACAAGAAGAAAAAGTCAAGGAAATTCAAAAATTAAAGAATACAATTCATGAACTGCTACGCCGAGTCCAGTCCCTTGAAATGGAAAGAGATCGAGCGTTGAAAGAAAGAGACAAATTTAAGAGTTATGTTGATGAATTAATCAAAGAGAGAGAAGAGCTGCTCGGTGAAAGGAAGGGTGGCCTCCCTCTTTCAAATCGAAATATCGAATCTTTTGAGAAAAGGATTATTGTTAATCAAGTTTCGAACAAGCAACCAAACATCGCTCATAAGGAGAAAATTGAAGAAACTAAGTCGAAGAAGGACACGATTAAACAAACCAATTTGATTAGGCAGTCCGAAATCAAAAGTACACAATAGTCTCTTGAGGCTCTTGCTCTTATTATAACAACCTCTAAGAAAATAATGAAAGAGGCCCAATTAACATGTCAAAAGAAGAGTATGAGAGCTACCTATTCGCCTTAAAACTACAAGAGGAAGAGAATAAAAACGCTGAGCTATCTCGCAGGGCAAAGCCATTAATTTCAAATCACACTCCTGACCAAGCCCGAGGTATCTACAGGAGATTCAACACCCAGAGTGCTTATTCAGATAGCATGACCTACGAAGTAAAAACACTCCTCCCGACCTCATTTGTTGTAATTAATAATTGAATAGCAATTGCTCGAGCTTGGTGATAAAATAGGCAATGTTAACACGGGACTCTCTCCTGAAATACTTCGATTATTACCGACTAAAAAATTTTTAAGCAAAATTGGAGAAGAAAGGAAGTAATTCCCTTCAAACCACAGCGAACTTAATTTAAAATTTAGGTGTACAATTTGCCACAATGAATATGAATTGAATGAGATTCTTACAGTTCTGCCTTGCGTGCATTCCTTTCACTCACCATGCATCAAACAATGGTTGTCTATGAAAAAAAAATGTCCCGTTTGTCAGGATGAGCTTGCAGAGAGCTACTTCTGATGGGGCTTGGGGAAAGATTTTTAAAGCATAAAATTTCCAATTTGAGCAACAAGATAAATGAAGATGCTTCAAATTGATAGATTTAAAATCGAAGAAATTATTTTCGTCTACCATACAGCTGTGGTATATGCAACTGCAAGAGTATCGTATATTTTCTGGCGGATCGATATTGATTTTGAGACTTTCATCTTATACTTCTAAGTTGATTGTATTTTTGAAACAATTACGAACAATTCTTAAATTCAAAAATTTAATTTTTGTTGTGCATTGGTACGAAATTGCAGAAAACGGCAAGGTTTGTAATTACCTCAACAGCTAATTTCCAAAGAAAAATGGAATACCAAAGCCACAACAATTGCATATATTCTGTTATGACACAGGCCCATGCTGTTACTGCTCTTGATTAACCAATTTAGATAAATTCTTTGATGAAAACCGACTCTCCAAAAACCTGTTTTTCAATCATAACAAAAGATATTCCGTATCTAAACGAGAGAATCTCAAACTTTTGTTCAACATTGAGTCGAAGTAGACGTTAAGCGCTAAGACTAACAAATTTTCTGAAATGTCTTTTGCAAAAATTTAAATTTTCTTCTATAAAACTTAACATCGATAAATTAAATGAACGGAAAGTATGAATACAAAGATGAGCCTTTGCAGCTTGTTGGATTCGATGAGAAAACTGGAAGTAAATACCCATGACGACCTGACTCACTCCAAAATTAACATTATTCAGAGCTAATAGTTGGTGAAGGCGCGCTTGCTTTTCTAAGATCAATTCAAGGATATGTTGGTGTGGTTGCAGTTGCCGGATTTTACAGAACGGGGAAGTCTTATCTCTTGAATCGAATGATCCTCAACAGAAAAACTGGTTTTGGTGTTGGAGGCACGGTTAATGCTTGTACCAAGGTTTGAAACGTCAATAACATAATATCTAAGCTTAATATTCTCTAGGGTATTTGGATATGGGGACGACCATTACAAGGCAGAACTGTCGACGGACAAGATATTAATATTCTTGTAGTCGATACGGAAGGTCTCGGTTCAACCGACGTTGATGAGAGTCATGATAGCAGGGTTTTTTCTCTCGCGATCTTGCTGAGCTCTCTCTTCATTTACAACAGCGTCGGTAGTATCGACGAGAATGCGATTAGCAATTTGTCTTTGATTGTGAACATCACAAAAAACATTCATGTGAAGGCTAACACCACAGGAGAAGAGCCTGGTGAGGAAGACTATGCAAAATATTTCCCGTCGTTCATCTGGCTTGTCAGAGATTTCTCTCTGCAGCTGGTAGATACGCACGGCGACCCAATTACATCCAAAGAATATCTTGAAATGGCATTAGCACCTGCGAAAGGATTTTCTGATGCTGTTGAAGAGAAAAACAGAATCAGGAGGCTGCTCACTTCATTTTTCAGTGATAGGGATTGTATAACTATGGTCAGACCACTAAAGGATGAAAAAGCGCTTCAGCAATTAGAGGAGAAAGAACTGGATGAGCTGAGACCTGAGTTCTATGAGCAGGTTATTAATTTAAGAAAGGTTATTACAGGCAAAATGAAGCCTAAACAAATGCACGGCAAGATATTAACAGGACAAATGTACGCCGAGCTCGTGAAAACATACGTTGAATCTGTGAACAGTGGTGCTGTCCCCAACATTGAGAGCTCATGGGTTCATGTCTGTCGCCAAGAATGCATGAAAGCTCTTTTCGAAAGCGTTGAAAGTTATGAAGATACTCTACAAAATCTGACAAACGAAAAGCTACCACTGTCGCTTGAAGATTTAAAGGCAATTCACGTCGAAGCCAAACAGAAAGCGCTTGCCCATTACCGAGAAAAAGGATTAGGCGATGTTAAAGATGACTATGAAAAAGAGCTGTTACAGGAGATCAAGAGCAAATATGAAACTCTCAAAATCAACAATGAAACTATTTCAGATGTATTACTATAAAACCATGAGTCGCAAGTTCTTGATATCTTTTTGTTTCAATTTAGGAGGCTATAGCTAATTTCTTAGCCAACGAATACAAAGCAATTGATTACAAAGTCCGAGGAAACGAGTACAAAACATTTTATGATTTTGAAAAGGACCTCAAGAGATTCGCTGCAAAGGCTTTTGAGAGCGCTCCTCCGGGTCCAAATCAGAAGACTCTGATAATGGAGTTTCTTCAAAAAGCTTCGAACGATGTTGCCGGCTATTTTATTAAAGCCCTTCAGAATGAGGCAGATCTCACTAAATCTATCGCAAAGTACAAAATTAATGTGAGTGTGCAGCAATAATAACTTTTTACCCCTCTTTAGCGAGAGAGAAGCTGAAATTCAAAGGCAACTCTCAGATCTTCGGACCCAGTTAGCGACTGAGAAAAATTCTTATATAGCAAGAATCAGCAAACTGGAGTCGAGTCTTTCCGAAAAGCAGTTGACTGAAAACACTCTAAATGACACCATTGAACAGCTAAAGCATGAGAAAGAAACGTTAGATAAAGACTATAAAGAAAAACTGTCGAATGAAATACTTGGCTCTCAGAGACAGATCGAAGCATTAAAAGAGGCATTGGAAAAAGCTGAAAACAAATCCAGCGAATCTGAGCGCAAGCAAAAATCAAAAGATTCGGATTATGAACGTGAAAAGGCACTCATGAGCCAGAAGATAACGCAATATGAATCCAAAATAGCTGATCTCACGAAAAGAGAGAAAGTAATATCTTTATGCAGAATCAATGGCTCATATTGGAAATAATGATAGAGTTTATATGACGAGCTTGCTGTATCCAGAAAAGACCACCAAGAGTTACTTAGAGAAACTTCTCAGAAGTTAGAAGGAAACCTCAAAGCCCTTCAGGCTAAAATAGACAAACTTCAAGCAGAGAATGACGATTATAGAGTAAAATTTCTCCTCAATCAAAAAAGCCAACACATTTTGTAATAATTCCTAGCGTGAAGTATCGAAGAAAACTCAAGAACTCGAACTCACTCGAAACGAATTAAGCACGAAAATTGAACGAATGAATAGCCAGCTTGAGCAAGCTGAGGAAACTGTTGAAGGACTCAAGAAAGAAGCAAGGGATCTGAAACAAAAACTCTCAAAAAAAGACGAAGAGGCAAAATTGGAAAAGCAAAAAGCGACATTAGAGCTCTCTGCCCAAGTTAGAGATCTTGAGGATCGCTTGAAAGAAAAGGAAGATAATGTAAACAGCAACTTCTCTGGAACAATCATCCTTATCGCCTTATTTAATTCATTAGCTCAAAAATTCTCGAAATAAAACAGATAAGGATCGCGCATTGCTAGAACAGAAAGTTGAATTCCTCGAGATACAAGTCAAAGATTACGAATCCAAGCATAATGACTTGAAAAAAGCTTATGATACAACATTGAGAATGCTTGAGGATATGACAAATAATCCTCGAAGAGATGACAAACAGATTGGCGAAATACAAGAACTCTATGAAAGAGAGAAAAAGAAAATCGAAGAGGAGTATGAGAAGTTGAAAAAGCAATTAGTCGCTGAGAACAATGAGCTGAAAGAGAGAAATAATGAGCTCGAACTGAAAGCCAAGCTTGCAACGACTGACTATCAGAAACAATTGAAATCACTCAGAGAGGATTTAAATTCGAAGGAGCAGACTTGCAGAGCTCTTGAAGATCAAAACCGCATCCTTGAGAACCAGAAAGCAAAAATTCTGAAGGATGCTGAGGATCGTTTCAGTAACAAAATCAGGACGCTTGAAGCTACGATTCAGGAGCTCAAGCGAGACCATAGTAACGAGTTAGCAGACCTGCAGCAAAAGAATGAGTTTAGTATTGGGCAACTGAGGGCGCATTATGCTGATGAAAAAGAGATTGCAGATAAGAGATTAAAGGACGAGAAGACAAGAGCTGAGTCGAGGTATAATCAGATGGTTGATGAATATGAGGAAAGGCTAAGAGAGGACCAAGAAAAATATGAAGGGGAGATCGAGTCATTGAAGGAGGAGCTTCATGACCTCGAATCGAGCTTGAACAGCATGCAGCAGCAGTATGAGCATGAATTGACCCTGAAACAGCAGAACATAGACCAACTTGAAGCATACAATCGCGAGCTGAAAGAACAATTGACTAAAATGCAGGATGCACATAATGGGACTATCGAGCAGCACCTCAATAATTTCAATGCTGAAAGGCTCAAGTTAATTCAGCGCATTGAAACTCAAAACCAAGAATTAGCAGCTAAAGACAAAGAAATTTTCAGTCTTAATCAGATCAGAGACCAAGTAGAAGCTGGAGAGAAAGCGAAAATTGCTCTGCAGCAAGAAAAAGCGAATTTGCTGAAGCAAGTTGAGGAGCAGAAAGCTAAGTAAATAAACAATTTTTAGAAATTTAGCAGCTGAGTTGAATTTATCAGGGTGAAAGGGCTATCAGATGAATTTATGGAGAAAAGCAATCAATACGAGAGGGATCTTGCACTGGGCAAGCAACAGGTAACACCAAACAGAATTGATTTTTAAGTATTAATCGTTTATTGCCAATCTCAAGGTCGAGTTTTTGACCAAGAAAAATGAAGAGATTCAACAGCAGGTCAGTGATGTCACGAAGAAGTACGAAGACAGAATAAGTAACTCACTCACCCTTAGAGTCTTTTCCCTTAACAAAATCAATAAATTTAGAGTCGCAGAAGCAAGATATCCAAAACGAGCTCAATGAGAAATTTGAGAAAGCCAAAGCTGATAAAGAGGCTCTGGAACTAAAACTCGAAAACTATGTCAACCAAAACAAGGAGAACGAAAACAACTTCTCCAAACAAATAGCTCAGTTAGAAAAAGAGAAAGCTGTTCTCGAAGAAAAGTTACGTCATGCCGAAATGAAGAGACTCGAGTTGGAGAAGAAATTGGAGCAAGAAATCGAAGAGTACGAGCAGCAGATCTCTCAGCTCAAAGAAGCCAACCAGAACGACAAAAAAGCCTTGCTAATTGACCTAGACAAAGCTCGAAAACGAATTGAGGAACTTGATCATCAATACAGCGAACTTAACTCCGACTACGAAAGAGATAAGGCACTCTGGCAAGGGAAGGCACAGTTCCTCGAACATCAAAAAGAGCAAGCCAAGAACGACTTAGCAGACGCTCAAAGGAAATTTGAACTTACAATCATGCATCTTCAAAAGCACAGAGACGCAACTAAAGAGGACTCAGAAAATCAAAGCAATCTTATTACATCGATAGAGAAACGCTACCAAACGCAAATTCAACAACTGAAAGAAGCGCACGAGCGACACACTCAAGAAATGGAAGATAAAAACAAGAAGCTTGAGAGAGAGCTGAAAACCATCAATGAGAAGCTCCTCCTGGAAAGCTATGAAAAGCAAGGAAATCGTGCTTTCCTTGAGAAGAAAGTCTCCGAGCTTGAAGAGAGAGAAAAAGCTCTGCTAAAGGACATTGAGTTTTTGAAGGAGCAACGAGATCAAAAGGCGTTAGAATATCAGCGCATGCTTGAAAATGAAAAGGCAGCGATTGCTCAGCGGCTCTCTGATAGTGAATCAAGGCTTAGAGAGAGTGAGATTAAAAAGAACTCATTAATATTCGAACATGAGAAAGAGAAGGCGAAATGGAATCTGGAGAGAGATCATTTGATGAATCAAAAAGCTGAGTTACAGGAACAAGTCGATAAATTCGAAAAGAAAAAGGAGCTCTTGGTCAAAGAGAACGAGAAACTTCGTGGGGAACTGAAATCAAAATCGAAAAACAGTTTGTTAAGCGTCAGTGTGCTTTCGTCATACAAGCCAAATATCCTCAACGCTTCTTACTCTAAGCCAACCTACGAAAAGAGTGATAGAAGCCCTTCAACCTCAAGATCTGATAATAAGCAAGACTAATATGCTAACTGAATAAAAATCTTAAGATAAAAACATTAAGATGGGATCAGAGGGTATGTATTTGGGAATAATTTTGTTCAAACTGCCTCAGTCATGAGTAAAGATTTCCATAACTGCATTTATAATTATACAAATTTCAGTCATTTTTTTCCAGCATAATTGCCAATATGGAAACAATTACGAAATAGCCTAGTTTTAAAATAAACGCGCATTTGTATGCGGAAATCCAACGAATTTGAACTGTGATGGCCTGCTGCTGACGGAGCCAATAATTTTTTTGGAATCAAGAAACTAATCTATTGTTTTGTTTTCAAATCACCAAGCATTGAGCGCATTTGATTATGATTTTGTAGTAAATATAATGATGATGAGGTGATAAAAAAGGCTGAGTATCCCTCACGAAGATCGTTTCATACTCACAAGAATGAAGTAACAGCTTATTAACAAATTTAACAAATAATCTGTTCCTAACTAAACGCTTCATTCTTCTCCTCGGAGATTACAGGACGTGTATCATATCATCAGAATATCCTTGTTTCTTGAGCAGTTGGACCATTTGTTCTAAATAATTTAATTAGGGCTTCAATGAATTGTACATTCATTAATGAGCTTACCTGATTTTCTGGGTGACACGCAAACTAGAATAAGAGTCTCCGGGGCTAACAAAAGAAGAGTATTAGAATCCAACAAATCCAGGCTAGTAAAATTACAAGGTTTTGGTAAGTAATCGTCGATGATGTACTCATTAAACTCTCCCCTCAAACCTTGCCAGAAATCAGGTGCCTAATAGGAAAAAATCAGGATAACGCTTAGATAGCACGAGATTAAGTATACTTGTTCAAGTTGCACGTTTACTTGTATTTTATTCGCATCGTGGAAGCTCAAGATTTCTTCTAATAGCAAGCAATCACCCTACCCAAATAAATGAATTCATTCATTAGCTCTGAAAATATAGCTTTACAATTGTTGGGCAATTGTACACCATCGATACGTCCAAGTTATCATTTGCTGACGATGAAACTGCTTCAAGGAACTGTTTATCAAATTAAGTCAGATCCAAATCGATGAAGCAACAAACCTGGAAGAAAGAGGCTACTCCAGAGCCAGTAGCAAGTAAACCCACTCTTCGTGCTTTCTTATGCTTTTTGGCCCTTTATTGTTACGAATTAGCTTTCATTAGTCGGAAAGAAATACTCTGTGAGAAGGAAATTTCCATATCCTAAATAAGTGAATGAACCGAATGGACCCGATAAATCGAGAACGTCATTGACCTATGCAGTCAGAGGATCATTTCATGTGCTAACCATCCAATTTACTTGCAGAGATGTTAAAATTTTTGTGAATTCTCCCCCTTTAAATGCAGTTTTTTCATTTGAAAGTTGATGTTGAATGCAGAAATCCACGAATCCCAAATCATCTATCCTGGAGATTGGAGAGTAATACCGTGAGATCTGCTGTCCGTTCGTTGTCGCACTATATAGTTAGATTCGTATCAAGGACAAGTTGGTCGCATTACGTTAATTGAATACATTCTCCGACTTTAGTCCCAAGCACCTTCTCTGACTCACTAAAATCTTTGAAATTTCAAGTAAAGTTATGAAAAAAAACTTACTGAATCGATAAATGAAGGCCTCTTTTGTAAGTTGGATTTTTTTTGAGAAATACACCTTAGAAGTTGAAACCTCTGGATCCAGGATTGCTGGAAGACCTTGAATGTCGTCTGAGGGTAGTGTTAAGTTAAATGATTAATTTGGAGGCTGCTTACATGGACTGTACTTGGGAGCCATGCCGAAAATTCTTTTCAGTATCATCTTAGGTGATTAGTTTCAGAGGTCTTTTATTTGGGAGAGTTTTAAATATGCGAAACAAGATTTTAACTCTTAAATAATGTCCGAGGTTTGAATCACGCAAGACTTCCTGTTTTTAATTGTTTTATCTTAGTACTTCAAAAATTCTTTTGGTTTCTTTTTTCCTGCTCTTGAGTTTGATTAGAGACGACTGGTGTTAAGAAATTCTTGAATATAAGAATTCTTAGAATTTGTAATCCTGAGTTTGATTCGGGAAGTACGAAACTTATTTATCTTCAGTAATTTACAAATGACGTAGTGGCTGCCAAAATCCATTCTAATGGAGAGTCAAGATAAATTTAAGAAGAATATTGCTGAAATAGGAAGAACTTCAATCAATTCTCAAAACAAATTGGTATTGGAAATCTCGATTTGGATTACGTGATGAGAAAAGTGATTTTTTCAGCAGATCTCAGGGATCATTGGAAGAATTAAATTTAGCATCTGAACCGATTGTATCAGAAAAAGGAAGTCGAAACTAAATGTGGAAGACTTCAGCGTTCAGAGTTACTGATAAGCTCATATTCATGAAAAATATCAGCATAATATTACATTGGAAAATTAGTAATAGTCGATGCTTTTGATTGTTACTCCGCTTTGGCTAATCACTGCCATAACATGAATAACTAGCCCATTTCCCATTGGCACGTAAGAATTTTCCGGCGCTGAGTTTCTGATTAAGTCCGATTCTTCTTCCTCACTTGTATGAAGACAGTCGTCATTATCATTTTATCTTAGAATGCCTGTTGCTCTCAGCTTTCAACGCTTTTCTGATTGATTTCAAGAAACCCCTGGTTAAACTTCTTGAACGTAATAATCATAAGAAGCAGAAACTTCTGATCAGATTTTGGTATAAATTTAGGTCAAAGACGATCAGACCAGCACAATCTATTGCGTTATGTCCTAAAAATATACCTAGTTTCATTTAAATAGACATGATAGCTGACTGGAAGATATCAATAATATTTACTTGATTCAAAAACACAGCACAATCACCATATTTGTAATGAAGGAATTCAGAATTTCAGAAATCAGCTCTTTGGACAAACAAATTGAGCAAATCTATCGCTGCAAAATCCTTCCAGAATCCGAGGTCATACAGCTCTGTGAAAAAGTAATTTGTGTGCGTAATCTCAGCTTCTTAATTGGTTTTTCCTTTTGCAAAGGCCATAGAAATTTTATCAAAAGATCCAAATGTGAAACCTGTACAAGCACCTGTAATGGTTTGTGGAGATATTCATGGTCAATTTTGGGATCTACTTGAACTGTTTGCTATCGGAGGAAAATGCCCTGTAAATATAATTATTCTTCAACTCTAAAATTTTTCCTTTGAAGGAAACTAACTATCTTTTTATGGGGGACTATGTCGATAGAGGACACCACAGTGTTGAATGCATAACATTACTGGTGGCATTAAAAGTCCGATACCCAGAGCGAATAACTCTCTTGAGAGGAAACCATGAGAGCAGAATACTCACTCAAACTTACAGTTTCTACGATGAATGTCTCCAGAAATATTCCAACGCTAATGTGTGGAAAGCGTTTACGGAGGTATTTGATTACCTTCCTCTAACTGCTGTTATTGAGAACGAAGTAAAATAATTCTCCTCAATGAGATTAGCTCAAAATAATTAATTAATAGATATTCTGCCTTCATGGAGGACTCTCACCATACATTGAAACATTGGACCAAATACAAGAGCTTGACAGAGTCCAAGAAGTTCCAGGCGAAGGTCCAATGTGCGATCTGCTATGGTCAGATCCTAAAGAGTCTCGAGGTAATTCAAATTTTAAGATTCTATTTTTGACTCTTATAAATTAGATTGGAGACCATCCAGAAGAGGCGCAGGATATGAGTTTGGAGGAGATATCACAAGAGAGTTTAATTACAAGAATGGGCTGAAGAAGATAGCACGAGCGCACCAATTAGCCAATGAAGTAAGCTTTAAATCCTGCTTATTTTATCCTAAATCTGCTGTTCAATATCAGGGATATCAAGAAACTCATGAAAATCAGCTTGTGACTGTATTTTCTGCACCGAACTATTGCTACAGATGCGGCAATAAAGCCGCAATTATGGAAGTTGACGAACAGATGCAAACAAATTAGTAAATATAAAATTTCAGATTTCAAATTTAATTTTATCTAATTGATAGTCTCCAATTTGAGAGTGCACTTCCAGAAGATGCCGATCCACAAAGACAAAAGAGACTCCCAGACTATTTTATGTGAAGCAGTTGTTCAAAATTTTTTTTCATCAGAACACAACGGTTTTGTGAAATTTCAATTTCTTGTCAATATCACCTCAAAATCATACATTCAACTATTTTAAAAAATTTTTTTTCTCGCATGGTAATATATAAACTAAATCGATCTGAGTTTGTTTTTTAGTGTTTTGTTTGGCTTATTTCTTTTTTTTTTGCAGGTCTCCATCTTTGTGTAAAAAAAACAAAATTAGTTTAATATTTTTCCTTTCATGTAAAAATAAGCTCTGAAAAATCAAAAATACAAGCCTCAAAGGTTATCTATTCACGGAAGATCACTCACAGAATACTCGCATACAATACTTCAATTCAAAATGAGAGTAAAGTCTACTTCTAGCCTTAGATTATGAAGGAGACACAAAACGCAAATCACAAACCACACATCGTCTTATTCAGGGCCTGCTTGGGATAGCTAGAGGAAGAAAAGTGTTAACAAAAGCATTTTCAGAAAGATTGTTGACTTGAGCTCTAAGTTTTTGTACTTTAGCGTCCGCCTCTTGTAAAGCAGCTTGGAGCGCCTTAACTTCACTATCGATGTAAGCATTTGCATCTTCAAGCAGCTGTTTCTGACCAGCAATATCAAATTTTGTATAATAAGGGGCAAGATTCATTCCAACAGTATTCTTCACATCCTTAAAATCTCCTGTTTCTTTATCCATCATCTGTTCCTTATTCTCTTCGTTTTCCTGAGCCGGCTCAACCTCCATCACATCGTTATGCTTTCTGAACAAAGAAATCATTTTTTCCTAACAATCAAAATCGTTCTTGTCAAATCAATAATATTGTGCGCTACTGAAGGGTTCAAAAAGATAACTTCATCATAGAATTCGGAAACCACAGGCTTCTTGCTGGAGTGAGAAGAGCTTGCTTGACTGTGATAGAGCTAAGAAACACATTAAATAAGATTGATTGGAGGATCAGAATAAAATCTCTTACTTTCAATTGGTGGAAGACTTTAAGAGGCTCTCTAATATCTTCTTTGAAGTAAATTTCAATCATTATTTCGAACTCTCCCCATCCAGATTCGTGCACTTCGTAAGGAGGTTTGTCCAAAACTGAAAATTTAACGATAGCGAGAGATTTAAAGAAGAGCTGGTGTTACCGCGAACAGGTTGCTTAAAACTTTGATGCAAATGGAAGACAACCTTGTCAACTACATAGGAAAGATCTTCATTGTTGACTCCTCGAACAAAGCAAACCCATTTATGTGAATTCTTGTCATCAGCTTTCTTTCCTGAACGATTTTGATAAGTTTGTTGGTGAAGAAGGATAAATCGCATCGCTACCTAGAGAGAATGAGATTGAACCGTAGACTATTGGCTTGATAATTTTGTTTTTCTTCAGTATTGCTGTCATTCCCGCTTTTTCTCTATTTTATTTTGTTTAATTATGAATGCAATTCAAAAAACATTGAGAAATAGAAGAGAAAATTAGAAGATAGGGAAGAAATATACCCAACACACTTGGTCCGGTTTTTATTATAGTAGATAGTAGGCTTCCTAAAATTCTGAGTCAGAATTGAGCAACCCAACCAAGCAATGTTCATATTTGCTAATTATTTGCCATAAAAACTCATAATAGACATAGTTTCGGGGAGGTTACACTCGTGAGAAGAAGGATACAATGCAAACTTCAAAAGGCGATTTTCTACACATAACATCTAATTAAATCTTGAATATAGAGTCTTTTTTCACCTTTCAAGTAGCAACCACATAAATACTCTAAATTTGAACCTTTAAGTTGTAAACAGTTATAATGTTCATTGGTTGTGGGACGGCTCAACATACATTTCTGAGCCACATGTAACATTCAGATAGAAAAGGTTTTCATGTGTTTATACCCTTACTAGACTCGAACAATCAAACTAATAAACAGTTATCTGAATTAAGAATATTATTAGACGCTCTGAATATCCTATTTCTCACTTTCTGCTTTTTCCGCGAGAAAAATCTAATTCTTCGGGCTTGAAAATTATAAATAAGAAGCACATGTTTCTTTTGCAGAGAAGCAAATCTTTCATTATGATAAATAGGGAGCACACCTACCTTTTTCCCATCGAGAACATCAAACACTTGAGCCGGTTTATTAAACAAAATCATAATCAGAAATCTGTTTCCAAGCAAGAAAGCCTCTTTGACAAAGCCGTACTGATCTTCGATTTTCCAAACGCTCTCGAAGCCTTGCTCACCATGAAAATGGATCTTGTGACTCTCACAATTCCTATGTACAAGTATGAAACTGTTTAGACTTGGGTAGAATTCAATCAACAGCACAGGGAGCACTCGATGCGCCATCAACATATATTTCTCCTGCTTCAATCTCCAATCGAAAAGATGAACCACATTATTATCAACAGCAATCAGCCAGTCATATTTTTCCACATAGCTTAATTTATCATATGTTGTCTCTTCTTTGTTTCTTATAGTATCAATATGAGTATTTGAGCGGATATTCCAAAGACATATTCCCATGAAAAATCCGCAAGTGGCCAAAAAATCAGTGTTTTCAATCTGAACGAAATCCAGAACCCTTTTCGCATGTGTCAAAACTCCACACTCGGAGAATCCTGGTAAGCGCCAAAGTTTGATTAAATTATCTGAGCTCGTGGTGAAAAAAAGATTATGTCGCTTCGAAAACGATTGCTTTGTCACTGGTCCAGCCATTATAAATTCCGTTTTTAGCGGCTTTCCTGTTACAAGATTCATTACCGAGATCACTGAGGACAAAATTTCATTGCTTCTGCTTGTAACGATGAGGATTTTATCATTCATAATCGGTGTAAGGAAATACACTTGAAGAAAGTTAATAGTTTTTGAGGAGATTGTTTTAAATTCGTCTAACTTGAGCGGCACATAAGATTTCCCCTCAAAGGAGTCTCTTCGTTGTGCAGAGCACAATAGCATTGAATGATAGAAACTGATAGTATCAATTCGAATGTTCAGTCTCGAATCAATAAAACTTTTAGCTGAAAATTAATTTTCCTTCGAAAATTCCGAAGATAAGGAAAGAAATATCTATTTGTTTCTCTTTCAATAAGGATATGGAAATCTCTCTTTGAAATATGCATCAAATGTAAAGAATCACTACGACTAAGCACACATACAGTAATTCGAAAACCTGATTTTGCTTATGTACTTATTTAACAACGATAACGCGATAGAGTTTTATGTGCAATAATACAATAAATATAACACGAAAATACAGGAGTAGATGCTCTAATTTGTACATTTAAAGATGACGTCGATTAGCTTTATTGCTTTTTCGGCGATGGTCTCATTTTTCGAAGAAATCAATCCTTCGACTAGGTTGATCACATTCGCCTCCCTTAATTTTTGAAAAATCATGGCTGATAATTTTTGGCAATTTATCTGGGTTCTTTGAAGGATTTGCTGCAACGTGTTTAAAGATGTGATGATAAGCTCGGGATTTATCGATTCAAGCCCTTTAGAGACTCCCGCAAAAACATTGGTCGAAACGATATTTGCGAGCGCATTCTCATCACATTTGGAGAAGATATTATGCCAGCATATCATCGCCTCAATCCTGGTGTCCGTATTTCCTTGGGTTAACGCTTCAGCAAGATGACTAAACAGCTCCATTTCCTTCGCCATCTCTAAGATGGCTGGATATTTTATGATAAGGCTGGCCAGTGTTTTGCAAGCTTCCTTGCACCAAGAAAACTTAAAGTCTTTTAGGTAAGAAACTAGAGTGCTCAAGTAGTGCTTCTCGTTCAGAATCTATATATGCAATGCGCACAATAATTTCATAAAGGAAAAAGAAAATGATCTGTTACCTGTGAGAAGCTGGCGTTTGCGAGAATGATGTAACTGCATAGTCTAAAAGCCAGCGATCTAATGCGTGAATTAGTTTGTTGGGCAAGCAGCTTGATCGCAATTTTCACAATGCCGGTTCCGACCGCAAATGCGGCTTTTTCAGCTTCAAGGTCCTCGCAAAAATAGCAAAAAGTCCAGAGTGTATTTTCGATAACGACTTCGTCTTGGCATGAACAGAGCTCCGCGATTAAAGGCAATGGTCTCGAAATCTAAAAAGGTTAATTTCGAATCCATAATTGGTACACTTACTGCTTTGACTAGATCATATGAAACACCTTGAGTCAGATTCGAGAGAAGCCAAATAGCTGTCCTAAGGATTCCTATTTGCTTTTGGTTGGTATAGATGATTTCTGTAATTCTTTCTATCGAATCCATGGCAAGAACCGAATCCTTGATTGCTTTTGACTCGCCAACCATGTTAGAGAGAGTCCACAAGCACTAAGACACACATGAGATATATCGATAGAAAGATACTTTACGTTTTCGAGGAATTTTCCGGTGGCGAAATCGAGTGCTTGCATTAAATTTTCGAGAACATGGTTTTTGAGTGCGTATTCCACATAGATGGAGTCTCCTGCAGTGAAGTTACACAGTGCACACGAAACCTCTTCTTGTAATTTTGGATAGCTTGCATATTTCTTGCTTAGAAGATTTATCATATTCTGAATCACCCCAGATTCCATAAACAGATCGTAGACTTGATTGAAGCTAGTTGTTGGCTTCGCGATACATTCTCTGATCTCAGCAGTCGCGTTTTCAGCTAAGAGTAGGTCTCCATCTTGGATGCTGTCGAAAAAATCCTTTATAACTAACGATGGATCTCTAGATTTCTTCTGTAGATGAGGAAAGAAAAAGGTATTAGACAATATATCGAGAAAATGGAATAGTACCCCTGAAGCACCATCGTCAGTATATATTCTGTGGGAGAGCTTAAGCCTCTTTAATGTGATATCATAATCTCTTTTCTTTTGACGGATTTCGACCATGTATTGAGTCTTTTTTGTTTGAAACAGGTCGGTTGAACTATCAGTTTTGCTGAATAAGGGCAAACCGTCCATTTATATGCTGCAAATTGGGTATTCTTTTTGTATAATTAAAATAGTTTATTGAGAGATTAAGTACTTCTCTTTTATTCAAAAAAAATTGCCATCGAAAACAGAATTCAAATTTTGATATTCTCGTAGAACTTTGGAAACCTATTTTAAAATAGTACGAACTCCAATTTTGAATCTCTAAACCCTGAGCAAGCATGATCGAATGCCTGGAAGAGAGAGAGTAAAGCACTAAAACAATTTATAGAACGAATTTTACAGTTTGTCTAGCCAGACCACGAGCCTAATTGCAGAAGTTTTCTTCTAATGTACTCTTATAACTCTTAATTCAGCAAGCAAATCACAATAAATTTAAAAAGCGCGCAGCTTTTTCTTATGAGATAAATGCTAGAACTGTTCTGAGATGAAAGAAAAGGTTTGTAGTAGGAATTTATTGTGTCCAATTCATTTTTTAATTTTGGGCTTATACTCAAAATTTTGCGGTGTAAGTACTTAAAATATTTAATTACAACGTGTCTTGGCAGAGTGCCTAAAATACTGATATTATATATTCTGTTTTAGCTGGAGCTTGGCAAATGAACCCACCCAGAGGAAATAGGGCCGTGGGAGGTGATTGTGTGGGATTTCTACCTAGTTGCTCTTAATAAGCAATTTTTAGCGTCAAATATAGACAGGCTTGCACTTTATAGGAAACTTTTACGGTTTTGCTGTATTTTCATGAAGAATTTTAGAAATAATTTACTCTATTCTCCTCTCCTCTTCTTTGCATTTGAAAAAGAGTTGGAAATTTAAATCGTGCCTCTCAAATAATAAGAATAATTGGATTGAAATGAGTTTTGTTCCTTGTAATTATTACGTCAACTCATACAGTAGTGGAGGCATCTTTAACGACAAGTGATTATTATTTACTAATGTTGTTCTCTGCAAATTACAGACGATGTAATATTCTTTTCTAAAATTGCACAATTCCTCATATATCGGTCCAAACTTTCAAAACTGCTTCTGTTACAGAAGATGCGAAACTACGCTTTCATATTTTTGAAACTATTCCTTTCAAAATTTTAACTTTATTCATGTATGTAATCAATATGATTAATGAGAAAGTCAGGTTAATGTCAATGGAATCAATTTATTCCAATAAATTTGCACAAACTACCGTTAGCAGCAACCCTTAGATTTCTCTTTTTCAGGACCAACCTGTAATACCGTTGCATTTTTAGATCGAGGACCATCGTTTCCGACCTTTATTCCGCTGGTTTCAGAATATGGATCGATTTCTTCGTTCTGTATCTTTTTTAAAATCTCTTCAGCCGATTTATCAAAAACCTATGAATTTAAACATTAGGACAGAGTGTCTTTATAAATATAATAGCCGACTTCCTTCACGTTAGAAGCTGTCTTCGCAGAAGTTTCCATGTAAATTATCTTGTTCTTCGCTGCAAAGTCAGCTGCTTCTTGAAACGAAACTTCTCTCCTGAGACAGAAATGAGATGAAGTGCGAGGAATTTCGTAGTTACTGGTCTTCTAAATCTGTTTTATTTCCCACCAATATGATGAACATATTTGTATTCGAGTATTGCCTTGTGTCATCTAGCCACCTGCTCACATTCGTAAAAGTTTCGCGTCGTGTAATATCAAACACTACGAATGCACCGACGGATCTAATGAATTATTGCTGAGAAACCTTAAAGGATAGCTAGATATATCTACCCTTTGTAGTATGAACGGGTGATAGAGCGAAAATGTTCTTGTCCTGCCTAATCACAAAGTCAAATTACATCATGGCTCTTGCTTTACAGTATCCCAAATTTGCAATTTGATTTGCTTCCCCTTTATCTTAAGACCTTTTGAGACAAACTCCATTCCGATTGTAGTATCATGCTTTTCATTGAATTTGTCATCCATGAATCGGAGCAAAAGACATGACTTTCCAACACCTAGTAAACGCAAGTGTTGAGTAATGAAAGAATAGTGATCTACCTGAATCGCCAATTACAATGTACTTGAACAAAAAGTCATAGTTAGCCATTTGAGTGAGTTTTATTTCAAATTTTAATCGTATTACTGACTACGCTATGAACCTTCAGCTCTTGAATTTCATCAGTTCTCTCCAGAAAAGGGCCTACATTTCTTTCTCAAGTTCCGTTTCGAATGCAATTTCATTGGAGTTTGAAAAAAAATACTTATATTTCTTGAAATGTCTTCGCTTCAAATAGGATGCATTGCTTTTTCATCCCTTCATTCTTTCAGCAATATCCCTACTTTTACGATTACAAAAACTTCAAGACTTGCGATGTCAAATCGGTTGGAATGCTTAAGTTTTCATGAAAGTTATCAAAATTTGCTCAAGGACACAGAAACAAAATTGAATACATTCATTTTTTTTTTATTGCTTTCTCTCAATTAAGAAAGTTGCTCTCAGAGAAGAGAATGATAGGAGAATATTTTGATAGCTTTCGAGGTTCGATTCCAAAATTGCTTGGAAATAATATATTTCAAGCCTTCCTCTAACAGAGAAACATTCTAGCTAGAGACGTTCATACTGATCCAAAAGTGAATCTTATAATGCATCTGTTGGCTTATGCTTAATACAACTCACAATTTCTGTTTTCGAAATGATCTCCTACGGGAAAAATTTGATATTGTTGAGATACTCATCACACTTTTATTATAAATTACTCAGTTCGACAAATGGATCAAACCAGAATCATCAAAATCGTGACCTTAGGGGATTCTTCTGTCGGAAAAACAAGTCTCATCCGCCGCTATATCAACGAAGAATTCCATGCTGCCAACCCTCCGACGATGGGGATCGATTTCGTTGAGAAAAAAGTCAACTATGGAGGTGAAACTATAAAATTACAGATTTGGGACACAGCTGGTCAAGAAAAATTCCATGCGGTTTCCAAAATTTACTACCAGAAGGCTGACGTTGTCCTTTTGATGTACGATATCACAGCAGCAGAATCGTTTACTACTCTGAAAAATTGGGATGAAGAAGTAAGGGCAAATACGAAGAAAGATGTCCTTCGAGTCATTGTGGGTAACAAGATTGATTTAATCACAGAAGAGCAAGTAGATCAGAAAACAGCGTCAACTTATGCTAAAGAAGCTAAAGCTCTGTTCTCTCTGACAAGTGCAAAAGAAGACACAGGTGTAAATCAACTCTTTCAAAATATCGTTGAGAAGATAGTGAAAAGAGATGGACGAAAGCAGTCGAACGCGACGAGCTTGTCCATGAAGCCTGCGGAGAGGGATGATGCTACTTGCAAATGCTAAGACTCATTCAAATCAAGCGTCAAACCAATATGGGCTTTTAAATTTTTTGGGTTTTTTTAGTTTTCCTTCTTAGCTTGGAGTAAGTAAGGAGAACTCATAATCGTTACATGGATCTTTAGCAATTAAAGACTTTTGATTTTCGAAAGGTGTCCTTCATACAGCTTTTACCTCTTGAGTGGATAACAAATATATCGCCATCTCTTCGAAGTGAGTTTCGTATCAGATATGAATAATTCATTCCAAACAGATTTTGCTCGATCTACACAAGAATCCCTACTGAATTTGATACAATCCCAATAACTAATGGGAAAATGGCATCCGTTTCAATTGAATCTATCAAAACATAATATTAGTCTGAGGAATGAAAATGTAGAATTTTGGTTAGAACAAAAAAAAAGTGATAGATATAAAATATTGCAACGCTTAACATTACATTCGAGACTTAGTATTCGAATCAAACTCTTTCAGAGTTGATTTGGGAGAAAAGTATTCTCTTGTCTAGCAAATCTTTTTATATGATCTTTAACCCACTTGCTGGTTATAGATCTTACAAGCGAATTCACTCTCACAGTTTCAAGATAAACTAGCTTGGGATTGTAATTTCAACGTCCCGTATTCGCTAATCAATAAAATGACTAATGAAAGGTGATATATAACCAAAACGTTAATTGAGCTCATAATCGAATTGTTCGTATTTATACATATATATATACCCAGCCTATATCTAATTGCTATTTTTGATCGCTTAAAAGACGTATAAAATTTAAACTCGCGAGCCGAAATGTCCAGTTCAACTCTTAACATCGCTCTTATGAGCACAGCGTGCGGCCTAACTATTACAGGCGCAACTATTACTCTCTTTCTGATTCATTGGCTCAAAGTCAAAACTCGGTTCTCAAGTTACATCAGGATCCTTCTACTCTCGGATATTCTCTTCTCAATCATGACGATTGTCGCAAGGACAATTAGCACAGGGCCTCAATCCTATGGTATTTGCAGTACCTTACAATTCTTTGTGGTGTTCAGTTCGATCATGTCCTTTTATTGGACACTGTCTTTTGCCTTTAATACTTATACGATCGTGAATCGGGAGACACAGGACATAGAGCAATATTTTTTGAAACATTTAGCCGCCTCTGTTGTTATTTCACTCTTATTTGCAGGAGTTCCAGCAATTTTCAATGCGTACGGAGTCTCGAGACATGGAGGTTGTGGAGTCAACGGAGAACTGACAAATGGGAATGCCGTTACATTTATCATCCAATATATTCCCTTGCTTATTTGTTTCTTTTTGATCCTGTGCTTTTATGGGTTGGTACTCATTAGGCTGTACCAATGTGCCAAAGAAGAGAACGTAGATGTTATGCACTTGAAATCAGTTCTCTATCAATTCGTGCCTTATCCGCTCATATTGTTTATCTGTGGGACACCTGGAACAGTCGCGCTGATCATTACGATGACGACAGGTAAAGATATCCAACCATTGCTACTGGCCGGCGCATTTATGTACAGATCCATCGGGTTTTTGAACTCTGTGGTTTATGGGCTTCACAATGAAATGAAAAAGAAACTGAAGGAGAAATTTTCGAAGCAAAGAATTGTGGAATATGAATATAGTATAGAAGAGTTGGATCGACAACTTTCTGTTGAATCAATGAAATATGACCCTACATTCAACTAGTTTGCTTTTTCTTGCCGGGATTAATATTGAATGTTATTATTATACCCATCCAACATTGCTGTTCAACAAGCTTCTTCAATATCTATATTACCGAGTGTAACACCATCTCTGCTCGTAGATTCAACGATGATATGCTAAATAAAACTCATTGATTTATTTATATGAACTTTTAGAGTCCTTAATGATTTTTTCTCAATGTCACTCGATACATATTAATTTTGTCGGAAGTAGGTGCTAGAAAATGCTTAGCCATTTCTAACAAAGAAGTGCTGATTTCTGAAGAGAGAAAATGTCTTCCTGTTTTCAAAAAAAAGAATTTGTAGTGGTAGTAGTTAGATTTACTTTTGACCGAGTAACTGACTTTCACACAACATATAGTCATTGATGTTACCTACCTGAACGCACTAATACTAAAAATAAAAAAAAAAACACACACGTCTCCATTGTCATATCAATCTTTCTAAGCAATAGTTTAAACTATAAACAGTGAACTCTTGCAAAGTACTCACAAATTAAGCTTCAAGAAGGAGTAGCAAATCGCACGCAGTGAGTCTGCTGTAATTGGCTCGATGAAGCTGTTCTGCAGGAAATTATTCTTCTGAGCCTCAAGTTCTTCAAAACCTTGGGTCTCAGATTTTTTCTGAGCAGCACACATAGCGCTTTTCGCTGCAATGAATTCTGGAGTATATTCAGGGTGGCCCTGCAGTGCTAAGTACCGTCCGCTTTCGGACATTGCAATTTCGTTTCTGCATGTGTTACTACTAGCCATGTTACGAAATCCTCTTGGCAATTCTTTGATCTCATCACCATGAGCTTCAACGACACAAAGCCGCTTCGAATCCTCAATGAGATTTTTCTTGACAAATGGCAGCTCGAACCACTCATCTTTCGCTTTCAATATTTCCGAAGCGACCAAATAATAATCAGAGTCTTTTTTTCGAGCCTCCATTTTTCCAACTTTTCCTCCCAAAGACTCGCAGATGATCTGCGCTCCAAAGCAGATTCCAAGCATTTTGACTGTTGGATATTTTTTATCAAAGTCTCTGATCCAATTTTTAAGTTTCTCAATCCCTTCAACTCTATCGTATACTGAAGCGCTGCTGCCTGGAATAATCACAGCCTTGGCGTTTTTCATTTGTTCTTCAGTTGGAAATTCGTCAGCGGCAGCATTGAAATATATCCAATTCTCGCCATTCCGCTTGAAAATTCCTTCAAATAATGCAGGAAAATGAAGGTACATCGGATCGACGGCTGTAGCTTTATCCACAGGCTTGCAGCTCATAATGATGTAGGTTTCTTTGTCAGAATCGCTCATAAGACCTGCCGTTTGAATATAAGAGGGCAAATTGTATTTATTTGCGATTGCAATCAATTCCGTATCGGTCTGCTTCAGATCTTGAAGTGAATCATTTGAAACCCATGCAAACTCGGTTTCAAAGAGTTCATTGAGATTGTCTACGCTAATTTTAGGAAGTTCAAGCAGAAAGACTGTCTTCCCATGGATCGAATCTATTGTAATACTATTCTCAAGGAGTTTTCTTATCGATTCAAAGAAAAGTGGGTGCTCCCACATCTGGTAGAAGGTCAAACCTGCTGGAACCAGTTCATCTTCAATAATTTTTTCTTCGTCCATTAGTCTCTGTATGGTTACAGAGGAGAAATAACCTCTGAATTTCAGCATCAAGAGCCGAGCCGCGGCTAGGATGCTTGTGCTATCACTCTCGAGGATGGTATCTCTGATTTCTTGGTATTTATCATCTTTGGGACTTTTACTGAGAAGAAATTCAATTGAACCTTCTGCATTGTAGCAATAGAATATAATGCTCACAGAAGTGAAGGGATTATATTCATCTTGCTCTACGGTTCTAAGAGGGAAACTTTCCATTGAATACTACACTAGCACGTTTGATCAGCTTCGAATAAATGAAATAGATTTATAAACAACGGCTCGACAGTGGTCTAATAAACACAGAAATTTGCCTGCTGAGTATTTTTTTTTATTTGACTCCCGAATTGCTTAAAACGCTGAGCCTAACTAGCAAATCACTGATCAGGATTTAATTTTACAGAACTTACCGTTTATCAGTTTCCGATATTCAGCTGCAATTTCAAGCAAGTATTCCCTGAAAAATGCGAAATCATTCTTAGTTGAGAGCTTCTTATCGAAGGCGCACGTGTACTTTACCAGTAGCAACAAAAATCCTTAGAAATATTGCAAGTTACCTATTGCATTCGTTTCTTAAAACTTAAAAAAGTCCTACACATCCGGCCAATGTCATATTTTTTCAGGTAAGGCGATTCAGATTTGATAAGTTTGGAGCAGAAATCGTTGGAGTTTGATGGCAAAGAATTTTTTGCCTGGTGAGGAACTACAATGATGAACCGTTTTCGGTTTATTTTATTTGTATCAGATTAATTTTATTTCATTTTATTCGCCAGTTCTTGCCTGCGACAGTAACACAGTAAAACAGTAGGTCGGTAGTACAGTTGTGCAGTAACACAGTAGTAATGTAGTTAGTAGGAACTGATTATGTAAGGAGCACAATAAAATTTGGAAATTCAGTGAAAAATATCACCGGTAGTTTTTGAGGATGGAAATAGAAAAGGTAAGTAGTTTCTATCGAATTCCAAGGCAACTTACCAGAATCGTCTGTATCAACCATTAAATTGAGAGTCAGAGAGTCTTCGACATCGGTGGATCTACTTGTCGATGAAAACTTGCTCTTTTTTCGCAGATATCTTACATCACTTGTTGCAAGGATTTGACGTACTTATGAAATTCATATCATTAAGTTCGACATCGTGATTTCACATCACTCATCCCTCTTAATCGACTCATATCGGTTAAATTATACAAAGATAATGAAAGCAATCGATTTCTAACATCAAAGTTTCATGCTATTTTTTATTCGAGAGAGATGTATATGGAAAGCTAATTAGACTCAATAGATGGAATTGCTCGAAAGATATTTGAAAAGAATGTTTGCAATAAACGATTTATTATTTTATGCAACTCGAAATATATTTTATCAAGAACTTAAGCGCTTCTCGATTTATCATATTGAAGGCAGTCTTTGACATTTCGTCTGAAAAATAGCCTTTCTGAACATTCCTTGTTCAAGAAAGATATTGAACTGCGCAAACTGGTTTGATACAATCCTTTGGAGCGAACTGAAGACCAATATGAGACTAATGAAATCGATCCGAACTGGTTCAATGATCTCCTATGGGCTTTCTTTTAGTGAATACGATGAGCTCATCTGCCGATACTGAGACAGGGCACAATCTTGATCTACGGTCATTATAGGGAAATGAACTTATTTATTCATCTAAATTCGATTTATGTCAATTGAAAGTCGAGAAGAAATATTTCACACAAGAACTCGCATTTTTTATTAAGCTCTCTAAAGATGTACGTTCAGGTGTAAAACCACAAAGGCTGATAGTAACGCGAATCTTCTTGATCATAATATATTATTAGATCCTTATAAAATAAAATATATTCTCAACGGATCTGCGATTTACTATGGAAAGTTTCGGGAAAGATCGAACAACGACAAGTTCAACAGTCTCTCACACCTTCAATTGTGGAAAAATAAGCCCATCACCAAACGGCTACAGTACTCCAATCACATCTCCACCCGTGAAGTCTTTTCAACCCCATACTCTTCCATGGGATACATTGGAAACGCGATCCGAATGCGCATATAGACAAGAAAGCACGATCGCCACTCCCAAACGCGGTTCAATGATTTACTCGACAGCCAACAAAGACACTGAGAGTGTTCAGAAAGAAATACTCGGAAGCATGAGTTTCCAAGAAGAGTTGTATTCAAAACTGAAAAATGTTGCTGCTGAAAACGAAACAATTCTCGATGAAATGAAAGAGATGACACGAGTGAAACAAGAAATACAGCTTCTGGCTCAAGAAATTACGAATCCTGACTTCAAAGACGCTGTTTTTAAATTACATTCAGTTACAAAGCAAAAAGATTTCTTTGAGGCAGAGTACAGAAGGGTGTTGAGAGAATTGCATCGAAGAGAGATTTTAATTAGCTCTCGCATTGAAAGCACCTCTAAGATAACTGAACTGCAAAAAGAGCTCGCAGAACGAAAGTTTCAAAGCCAAGGTGAGATCCATAGACTAAATCAAGTCATTTCTACTCAGGAATTAGAAATTTCTGGACTGAAAAATTTGAGAGATGTCCTTGAGGTGGAAGTCGCAAGACTAAAGAACATTAAAGAAGACTACGATTCTGCTAATTCGAAATTATCAAGGTTAGAAGTTGAAAATATCGACTTGAAAAATAAAGTTGAAGCCAGTAATCTGCTATTAAAGTCCGCGATCACAGAGCATGAGGGGATTGAGGCTGGATATCAGTCGAAGCTTCGTGAATTAGCTCAAGAGATTCAAGTTTCAAGGCAACAGTTAGCGGAGGCTTCTAATACAGGAGATATTCGATTTGTGCTTATAGCAGCAGAAAATGATAGACTCCATAATGTTATCAATAATTTATACGAAAAGATCAATCATCTTGAGGAACAACAGATAAACACTGCAGATAGCCAAAAAGCAGAAGTTGAACGATTACAAGGAACACTCGAGCAGTTAGAGTCGAAATTAAAAGATTTTGAAGCACAGAGCGCAGATGACAACCTGAAATTGAAAACTCTTGTGGCGGAGTTTGACAAACTTAGAACGGAAAATACAGAGTTGGTCAGAGAGGTGAATCATTGGAAAGATCGGTATAAAATGATAGAAAATAGTCATAAATATCTTGTTGGTGCGGTTGACAAGATGCGAGCTCATAATGTAGTAGATCTGAGCGTCACGGTCCTTGAAGATGGTACAACAGCCGGTGAAGGGTTGGCAATAAATGGGGAGAATTTGTTCAAAGAAGCAAACTTTTACAAGGCAAAAGCTTTTAATTTGGAAAAGCGGACGATTCTGCTAATGATAGAAATAGAGAGGCTGCAATCGGTTCTCAGTAAATTAACACAGCAAGCTAACGGGTTCAATAATCAATAATAATAATTTTTTTCTTTCAAAGGTGTTTCTTACTAACAGAACTAAGCATTCATAATTTTTACAGTGAATTTTTCTACTTCTTTTTGAAAATGCAATTGTGTCTCGTTGGCTGACATTGAGTAATATCCGTATACGTCTTGTATCCGTTGTTAAATTTGCCCTCAGAAATCATCTTAGAGTATGTGGTCAAACAATTTTATAGGAAGCCAATACGAATACGTGCTTATTGATTTATTATCTTAGTCTATGAAGATCAAATACTTTGCATTACTCAGAGCATTGCACTCGCTCGTCATACAAGTTTTCGATGATATTCATGCAGAATCCAATAACAAAATCATAAGCGGCTTCAACACAAGGAAATGTGAAAATTTTTGGAATGGATCTTTAAAAACTCATAGAAACTACCAAAATTTGGATATTTGATTGATCTTTTTTTGTTTTGTTTTTAATAAATAATTTGGTTGATGTATTTTCTTCAATAACTTGAATTATGGTAGTTCTTTTAGTATCCAATAAATTGATTTGATATTTATGAACCTAATTCTTTTTGCGAAGGAATTCACTAAAATCATTAAAGGAAATCTAGTAAATTTGTTAATTAACAATTTGAATCGATTGGGTTGAGAAGCATACTTTCAGATCATCTTCTTTGTCTTTCTTCGTTGCTATCTTTTTCAAGTCATCTTCCGATACTTTTCCTGCACCAAAGTACAATGAGAAGTCTGCATGTGTCAAATAACCTTTTCCATCCTTATTATCATTGATATTAGAAAATCCGAAATAAAATACAGCTTACTCGATCCAAGAATTTGAATGCTGTCAAGATGTTGGATGAGGATAGTAGCAGTGTTCTGTCCAAGGCAATCGTTAAAAATTCTAGTGAGAGAAAATAAAATGCCAAGATTTAGAGATTTTTCTATACCTGTGAAGGTCAGTTCTTGAGTTTTATCTACATCTATTTGATAGAAAATATGGCTGATTTCGTTTTTTGCTGCAATGAGATCGCCCCTCATTTTTGAATACTCTATGTATCATTTGCTTCGACGAACGAATAAATTGTCACTTACTTGCCAAAAGCTCTGTCTTGACTACAGTTCCGTTATAGTTCCCATCAAAAGTAGTAAATGCGTGCCTGTAGGGTATTTTATCACGAGCGTTCAGTATTCGGTCAATGATCAAGGTAAGCAATAGCTGATGAAGCCGGTTTTTTATCTTCATTAAATGTGAATTCATTAGTGCTGAGGGAAACAAAATTTTGATAGCATTTACTTTAACACCTCTGATACGATCGAGTACCGTATTGATTAAGCTCGTATCTATATGCTTTAGTTGAAAGAGAGGGTTTTGACCGATCTCTTGAATGGTTGGTCTGCTATCTGGGTCTGATGCTAAACATTCAGTGAGAACCTCTTTAAGCTTTTGTGGGATCTCAAGATCTTTGAGAAAAAAAGAGAATATGTTAGACAATTTTATGGAATGTCTCTTCTAACCTGAAAATGAAAATCTTTCTGTCGAAAGGAGAGCTTGCTTGACATTCTCATAGATATGTCTCTTGTCACCTATTAAATAATAGTATAGCATAGCTCCCAATGACCAAATTTCGGATTTTTTGTCGTATGTCTCAAATTTCAGACACTCTGGTGGGCTGTAGCATAACTATATGGAGAAATTAACAAATCGAATTCTGAATTGCTTCTTACTGAGATGGGAGTGTGAGTTACTTCTTCTCCATCGCTGACTCTCTCTACGAAGGTAAAATCGAATATCTTTAAAGTATCGAATCTCTCGGGAATCGCGAAAATGAAATTTTCAGGACAGACATATCTAAATCCAGCATTGAGGCACTCGGATTTTGTTTATTTTTTTACCCATTCACAATATTTTTTCGGTGCAGGTATCCGAGAATCGAGATGATCTGCCTCGCTAGCTGCATGACATTTCCTTTGCCAGTCACTTTGTTCTGGCTCATATAGTCAAGCAGCGTCTCCCCTTTGAGATATCTGAGGATATATAAGATCTTAGCTTTCAAGTTGAAATGTACTCATAAACGATATAGTAATGATTGGCGTCTTGAAACAGCTCAAAAATTTTTGCAATATTCGGATGGTCAAGCTCTTTTTGGATTGCGATCGCTTCGAAAAATCTTGATAAATGGATCTTTTTCTGAAGCCCATGCTTCCTGAAGACCCTCAAAAGTGCTGGGGTATCTAACATCACAGTTTTTATGAGTGAGTCCAATGCTGTAGAGTTACTTGAGGGAATATGAATGACATTATGAACAGTCGAGAAATGAACTATAATTTTTATGAGTTCAAATAATATTGAGTTAGATTACAATGAATGGTGGTTTTGCCTCTCTTGTATATTCGATCGATTGCAGAAGCCTCTGCTAGGTGTACAAAAGAGTCTTCACTACGGTTAACCAACAGTCTGCCGACTAGTGACGCAGAGTCTGCCTTGGGAGACTCATCCAACGTTTGGGTAGAGTCTCCAAAATTTTCTGATTTACGAGGAACAACGCAGCAAGCCCCCATGGGAGTATTACTTTAGAAGATTCAAGAGATGGTTAACTTTAATTATTTAATGAGATAGGAAGGATAAATGTGTTAAATAAAATGTGCTAAGCGTGATTCTTCAAAATTAAACATGTGATATTAAAAAGATTAGTTAATATTCATCATGTCAATACACTGAATCATGGAATAGACTTTCTCTTTGTGCAGGACAGCCATTATTCTCGCATCTTTCTCAGGAGTCAGCTCCTGAGAACGTAGTCATGACTTAGTGACGTAATTAGAACTGTGGCTATGAGATCAAGCAAATAAAATTTTAAATATTAGAAAAAAAAAATTGAAGGGGAGTTGTAACTTAATTTGTCTTATCCATTCATTTCAACTCCCATTTGATTATATTTCAGAATCGTTAATCCTGCTTCCAAGAGGAATTCCTTTCGAGTCTGATCCAATAAACTTAACAAAGCTTGACGCCATACCTTTCAACACGCAGGTTGTGGTCACAAATTGATTGCAGAATCCAAATTAGTTACTTGTTTATATAGTTGTTGTCATTTGAAACTCAATTGAGAACCTGCTTCCAAAACTACATGTGACATTCAGCATTTGAAAACAATTCGAATGGAAAATGATTAGTTTTTCACTTGTTGAGGAGATTTGTAGAATCTATGATAGATTTGAGTAATCTTGAAAGCTAAAATTTTAACGAAGAAGGTCATACTCTACCAAAAACGATATACCAGTCTTACGAAAGCGAGCAGTTCTATCAAAAGCAATTATTGAACTCAAAAATTCGAAAAATCGAGGCAGATGCTTTGAATATTCACTATATTGTTATTAAAGAGTAGCTGATGAGAATTCTTTCATTAATATTTCTGGAACGGCTTTTCTTTCGATCAATTCGTTTGATCTGACCTCTTGAAATGCAAGAGGCTCGCAATAAGTACAGTAACACTGGTTCTTTAAAAACATCAGCATATTTTGTGTTTTGTCCTCTTTTTTTTTTGGATAAACCAAGCGATTCCAAGTCCTCATGAACTTTTATTTTTGGTATAGTGCAAGATTCTTAACTCACCCTTTAAATTCAAAATTTTATGACACGTAGAAATGGATTCGGAAAAGCAATTAACTACAGCAGATATGAATTCCTTGATTCTATAGCATTTAGTTTGTCTCTAGACTAACAAAATTGCCGAAAAGCCCAACCAAATGTCATAGATTCCTTTTAAATATGGGTTGAATCAATAGAAATTGAAAGAACCCGACTTAAACAGGTACTTGATAGCGCTAAGTACTCTTACCTCTGACAGAATATCTTTAACAACAAAAATATTTGAGTTTGTCTCGTAGAAAACTGATAGTGCGAAGTTTAGTCAATCAGAGAAGAAAGTTGATACGTGTATGCGCACGCTAAAAATATTGATTTGGTAAGTCTTTACCTTCACTGCTGCTTTGGAAACCAATCTAAGGCCCGAGTTTGGGAGGGCTTACTATGAAGGATAATGAAATTTACTTTTTACAATTTGAGGGTTTTCTCGCTGCTGTGAATATGGTTGAGAGCAAATCCGCTGTGGCCGAGCTAAAATTCTTCCATCTTCTTCATTTTCGGTCCTCATTAATCTCAAGTCAACAGCAATCAGAGACGAAGGTATTCGATGATATGTTTAGCGCAGCTATGCCATTGGGGGCTCTTTTTCATGATAAAAAACCTGCCAAGCATACTCGCCCTCAATTTAAATATCAGCCTTCTGAAGTGATGACTGTAAGTTTGAAAACAATCAGCAACTCAGCAAACTTCAGCAATAGCGTGCGAGTTGAAGCTTCAGATTCCTTAATATTTATCCGAGGAGTTAATTCCATTGGTTTTGCTGATATCTTGAGTAAATACAATACAACTCAGAAGCCTACGAACAACAAAGCACTCCATTCAACGACTTCACAGGCATTGGAGGACGAAACTAGCAAAATTGAAGAGCAAACTTCAAAAATGAAATTAATTAATTATCAGGAGCTTGCTTATTCAGAACCCAAATATAATCTTAAACTCCGAGCAAAAGATTAAGCAAACTAAAACTATTAGTCCGACTAAGACGGCTCTTAAGAAAGAATTAAAAGGACTGCCTAAAGCCGAAAAGCTTGAAAAGCTGAAGGGCTCAAAGATGAAATAGAATCTGAAGACTCTGTAGATTTGAAAAATAAGACGAATGAAGGTTCGAAACTAAACGCGAAAGCCTTGGAAAAATTGTCTAAAATACAAGAAACACAGGATCGCTGTGAGAAAGAGAAGAAAAAAGATAAGAGAAAAAAAGATGATACATTCGAGAAGTCTTTTGGTAGTAATGCAACATAAGAAGATATATTTTCAGCTTGATCCTAAGATTGATTAGATATCTTAAAGCCAATACAACATTTGACAGCCTAAATCAAACATAAAACATTATGCTTTAATTATAACATAGTGATTTATTATTTCACTCCAATTGAAAGATATTTAGAGCTGCATATTAATTACCTTTGATTTAGTTAGATCAGAATCAATATCGACTAACCATTTGGTTTTGCGACACAAGTTGTTTATGCAATGCTTTTGCAAGTGATTTTGGTCTCACACATACACAAAAATCAACTGTTTTCTTCTTGTTTTTCTTGGGTTGCTCAGCTTCTTACTTGAAATTGAAATTATCTAATCAGACTCCCTATACAAAATTATTTTATTGGACGATTGATTTATTTCACTTGCTGAGCTTTAAACCTCAAACCTACTCTATTTTTATCAAAAATGGAAAGAATACTGCCTCAAGGGGAGGAAACAAGTCCAGCTAAAGTCAAAACCCACAAAATTTGGAGAAGGGCTCAGAAATATTCTAAAGTAAGCCTGCTGGAAGAGGTGGAAGATATTAATTTCGCGGTAAACGATTTATCTCTCCATTTCGACTGAACTTCTCTCCTTTAGGATGATGAAGACTATTCTAAACAATTGGTTTCGATTTTGAAAAGATGATGAACTTGCAGAGAAGGTTGGCTAGAGATCAAGCAATAATAAAATTAAATACTCAAGAGATCATGCCATCATCATCACAAAAGCCTCAAGTTTCCGTGAAGCAGCTGATTTAGTAATAATTGCAAACCTCCCAAAGCTTAACAACTATTCGATCAGCTCCGATGGAGAACAACTGTTTAAAAAATTCGATCAGCGAATTTGGTCTTCAATTCTCAAGCACTTAGACCTTAAGTCAGCATTTAACTTGCTATATCTCAGCAAATTTTTTCATAGCCGATCTCATATCTGGAGTGCTCTTCTATCAGCCCATTCTCACTTTAAAATTTCAAATAAGGTCCTGACCCAGATAGAAAACTATGAGAAAAAAATATTTTTTGGGCTTAGATATGCGAGCATCATGAAGTCTCGAGATGTTAACAGCATTCTAACCGCTGCGACGATTGTTAAACGGGCTACAAAGCCAAATCTTATCGAGTATTTAAATACGCTGATAGATATGACAATCCTTCCTTCAAAAATTTACAAGAGACTCGCCCACCAGAGTGATTCTCAGGAAAGCAACCCACCCTACTTCATGCTCTCACTATTTCTTTCTGACCAAAAGCTCATGCTATGGAGACCCAAAATAGCAATAACGACTCATGGTGGCATTAGCCTTCTCCTGACTGCAGGGTTTCATTACGGAAACCTTGGTCTCCACCCTCGCTTTGCAAAATTCCTTGGAAGTGAGCAGTTCTACGTCGATTTCGAGGAGCCAAGGCTGCGAATTTACCATCTCGCCAAATTTAATCTCTACCCTACTGACCCTGATGAACTTGCCGATGATTATGAGTATGAACTTTCCTTCGAAGACTCGCAATTAGCTCTCAGGAGCTTAAACTTTGGAGAAAATGAAGGAGAAGAAGGAGAATTGACCTTTGATGTTAATTTTCCCCAGGGCACAAAGGCAGAATGGCGCGTGTTCTTCTTTGAAGGGGGTACGATCATGTGTATAGAATCAAAATCCAACACTCTGGTCCTTCTTAACATCGGTGATGGCAGCGAAAAATCTCTCTGTAAAGTTATCATTTTAGAACGCGATGTGAAGGACACGCTGCTAACTGATATTTGGATATCTCCTCAAGTTAAGAAAGGAATTCGAAAGATCTACTTTATTGATAATTTGTTCAATATTTATCTGCTCAAGGTTGATTCCGAATGGAATAATAAATCAATGACGCTTGCAAAGATGGTATTGAAGCATGTCTTCGATAGTTCTAAGTTTCCGGAACTTAATCAGCAGTCGCACTTGAGGAAAAGGCATGAGTTTTTCTCATGGACAAAAAGAAGCACGAACATCCTTAAGCCTGAGAAGAACGTAGATGCATGCATAATGTTCACCCTCAAAAGATTTTACTTTATCGAACTGGAGTCTGAACCTGTACAGGAAAGAATAATTGAGGTACCACTTAACCCATATCTGGTGATGGTGAGTGGCTGGACTGTGTTCAACAATTTTCTTATTTTTGGAGATTGGACTGGAATATATGATGTTAATCTCCTGCTTGATTGCGATTTCGGAACTCCAGTGAAGAGTATCACATTCGAGGATTCTATTTACAACAGTCAACTCTATTTTTTAAAGCTTGACAACTTCATCGTCGCAGTAATTCTGCCTGGCGTTAAGTTTGATCATATTCAGTTAATGTTCTATGATATCTTCCATTACCGAGTTGAAGTGGATAATGAAGGAATCCGTTCAGCAACAAATCAGTCTAATCAGATAGCAGAAATGGAGGACGACGAAATCGATTTTGGAAACTTTTTTGATGATTATAATGATATTGCTGATCGTAGAAAACCGAAATCAAGAACTGAATCTGCTTTAACGACTACTCAAATCAGACCATTCTATAAATTGAAAGTTAATGTGGCAAAGATCAACAATCCTGATGATTTTACTTTTGATTCTAAAATAAGGATTGAAGTCAAGGATTCCGTGATTTTTCTCCGAGGATACATGTGTGTCAGTTTCGTTGATATACTGAGGAAATATAACTTGCCGGAATTTACAAAACGCGGTGACATTCATAAATTGCTCAGCTCAAATGATTCGACTGCATTCACGGCTGAAAAACCAAAAAAACTGAACCTGATTAATTACCAAGAGCTGACCCCTAACCCAAACGCAGCAGACAGGATAACAGAGAAGGTTATTGAAAGGACACTACCATCGAAGACTGCCCTGAAAAAAAATTTAAAAGGACTAAATAAATCGCAGAAGTTAGAGAAGCTAAAGGAACTAACCATGGATCAAAAAGTGAAAAACCACGAGGAAGTCAAAGATCTTGAAGAGGAATCAAACGAACCAAGAAGCGAGGAAAGCAAGGCAAGTGAAATTTCGAGATCAAATGCAAAAAAGACTTTGGAGATAATGTCAAAATTGAAAAGAACAGAGGAACGCCGAGAGAAGGGAAAGAAAAATGATCAGAGAATAAAAACGGAGACTTTTCGTAAATATTTTGGTGGTAGTTGAGAGTAGAGATTGCATAATACATATCAGTATTACACACGTATATGAAAATTATTGACTGTAATGATGTTGTCATGGGTTCCATGAGAATTTTGTAAAAATCATCGAATGTATAACATATTGTGCCCTGGCTAAATCGCCTTAAGAATAAATGCTTTTCACAAATAGAGTTATTATTCTGTAAAGCTTCAGATTCGTTTCTTGTGAGGAGGGAACATTCGACTTGATTAGAGATTGACTCACAAGAATATATTGTCTTGTAAAGCTCTTCGTATTTTATTGCTACTTTGGAGATAGAAAGCAGGCTCATGACAAAAAAATAATTTCTCATCTATAACTATCCTATTAATTCAGAAGCAATTACCTTCGGCTCTTTTTCACAAATTACAAACTAAATTCACAAGTTAAATGGTGCAAAGAAGTCGTCATAAACAACTATTTTTTTTTATTTTTCTTTCAGAGTGAAGGCCTCTATTGCATTGATGGTGATCATGAAATCTCTGAAGAATGATTTTATTACATCCCCTGTCCTTTGCATCAATTCATCCCTTCTAAGAAAACCCATCAATTCAAGCTTATAAGTTTTTATGAAGACTCTTAATTTTTACCAAACAACTCGCATTTGGAAGATAGGAACCAAAATTAGAGGAGATAAATGGCAATTAGATAGAATCGATGAGATTATTACTTTACCTAGTATGCCTGGTCAAGATCCCTCGTTCGAGGGCACAGAACCATTCACGAAAGGAGACTGCTCTATCGGGCGTCAGGTGCTTATGAATAAGAGAATAAGAGAATTTAGATTGGAGATAAGGTTCCAGTCTTAGTAAGGACTTCTCATGATTTCTCCTTCAAGAAGGAGCAATTCACGAGGAGCCTTACCAACCCGGGACCTACATTTCAATCCTATTCTGTGTTAAGATATTCATGAATGCCCACGTAGTTAGACCTCCCATTCTGGTTCTGGAGCAAGAGCAAACGATAGGCCGTCAAGTTTTGTAAAATTATTCAATTTTTATAATTCCTTTTTTCGGCTCGTGTTTATATAATTTAGAGATTCAATTCGTGGACCTTTTTTGAATTAAGATTCAAAACTTGGATAGAGAAGAATCTGGAATAAAATTCTACAGTCGAGACTGCGATTTTGAAAGATTTAGAATCGAAAAATTAATCGAGATCAAATCTAATATTTTTTGCTAATTTGAGTGTTGTTATTAGATTTATTGAGCTATAATGAATCCGATTTTTTTACTTTGCTGTTATCTGTCGTGTTTTCTCTATAATGAACCGCGTCCCAATTCCACTTAGAATCTCATTCCTGAGGCAATGAAAGGATAGTTTGTTTGTCCAGGGCAAATCCCCAATGAAGAGACTATCGCTTCTATATTTTTTCCAAAGAACACCTGTCACGTAAGTATTGAATTATGACCGTTCAAAGATTGAATTGATCAAGGTTCGCTATTAAGGGACTCAAATTTAATGTAGAAGCATTTTGGAGCCAATTTATCAAATTTTAAAGTTAATAGAGCTCTAATAAGTAGCAGATTTAATTATTGAGTTTCTCATTCGGATTCCAGAATACAGATGCTTGGCTATTGAGAGCTGTCGACTGTATTGTTGACCAAACAAGGAATAGAAGAATTAACGTTATCGGAATATTTAAATATTGGTTTAATCTGATTGAATGAAGCAGCTTTGAAAATGCTTGAGACAGCCAAATCGTTGTATCAATAGAAATGATTGCTTGAGTTATGTGCTAAGGGAAATCCGATAGGAACATCTGCGCCTTCTGTTAACTAATACTTCAAGTTGCAACCTTCACCAATCAGATTTCTTTGATATCAAGCATCATTCTTTGGAACCCCGAGATTTGAAAATAAAAACCAACCAAGCTAAATTTTTCGCTTCGATTATCACGATTCAGTGTGCTGCGAAGAAATCAACAGTAATTCTTAGGCAAATTGTATGAAGTACAATTGATTAGTTAATAATTGAGAAGCCAATTTATGTTTTTCATAAACGTTCGAACTCTCATCAAAGCAATAAACTATTTCATAATAATCTTCAAAGGCTTTTCTCTGTTAACAAAATGGTATCTAGTAAACGCGAACCCTTAGAAAGTTTCAACCATCATCGCCAATGAAGCGATCTGAGAGAATTTTTCAAAATACTAAATTTCGCTTCTCTCGAATTCATCAAACAAAACTCGAAAACAATAACAAACTCGACTCAAATAGAAAATTTTTTAGAAGCTTTACAGCAATTTCATATTAATGCCAAAACGCGTTATGATTCAAAAGAGATTTCCAATTCCTCACAAATTTTGACAGATTGCTGAAGTCTTTTCGCTTGTGTTGGAGGAAATTTGTTTCTGGAGAAGTACTCAATGGTGATTTCGGCCCATCTCCTTGGTCTCTTTCGGAATAACAAATACTCGCATTCTCAATTTTACTATAGCAGTTTTAGGAGCAAAAACAACCGCCTGGACGAAATATCTAGTACTAAAACTCTTCTGTCTCTCATAAATGACAGAAAAAATCGTCTTCCTACATGCAAATAAATTTACATGAACAAAAAATTTTAGCGTGTTTGTTTTATTGATTACGTGCTGGTACTGATAAAAAAACCAGTAATATGTTTCGAAATTCTGTCACAGTAGAATCTGCTGTATGATAATAGGTTTGTAGCATGAATTGAAAATATGATTGAATTCGGATGGTTCTACAAATGATTAATTTTATTGGTCTGAGAATAAGGAGTTATGATTAGCAACGAAATCCTTAATTCTGAACTGAAATGAATATGATTCTTTCAGAAGCTATACAGAGATTTGAATGGTATTTTGGGCTCAAATTACGAAGGTATTGAGAACTTTCAGAGTCCAGAGGACTTATGTTATTTTAATCATAAAAATGAAGGAGCAGAAATTTACTCGAGGTTAAGTTCCAGCAATCGAGGCATTGTATTGTAAAAACTTGCTGTGTTTCAATAATGATAAATTAATTCGTTTTAAAATGCTATGTTGGCCAATCATTTTTTAAGCCGGAATGCTGGAAGATAATCTACCGAAACAAACTTTTTTATTATTTTTTCTTCTGTAGGGCGTAACTTAGCGAGAGATGAAGGGATTACGAAGAGTTTTGAGCATTCCTAAGTTAGTTCATATCATATTCAGCTGTCAAATAATAGATTGCATAATTAACTATGAAGCGAACAATTACATCAAAACAGCTTTAATATGCCTGATGAAGTCTCCAACTCTTTTCTCATCAAGCTCAATTATTCCGTTGATCCCATCTGCAGAATAAATTTCAGCGAGTTCAGTATCCTTATGTTGAAGCCAATGAACAAGAGTTTCCCTCCAGACTCTCCCTTTCCACCAATTACTATAACTAAGATATCTTTCTTTGCTGGGATTTTGTAATTTCTTGCATTCTCTACAATTTCGCACTGCTTTCTCTGCGAATAAAGAGTAGTACTCTTGCTTATATTTCAATTTCCTGATGGTAGAATGCTCTGAAAAATTATCAGCATACCTTAGTAAATGTTTGAATTCGAAAGCTGCTAGGTTTTCGAGTCTGCTGAGAGTTTGCGAACACATCATTGTTTCACCTTTTTTCTTGACGATGTTTCTAATCAACGAAGAATCATCATTTGCCTTAAGACATATTTTTGTGATAGAAGCAAGAGGAATGCTGTTAAATCTCTCAGTTTCATAGATAGAAGCATGAGTAGTAGGTTTAGAGTTATTCTTGATCTCACTTTCAGTACTGCAAGCGGGCTCTTCTAAGTGTTTATCAACCAGCTGCTGTTTTAGACTTTTGAATTTTTTCCATGCTTGTTTTCTTTCAAATCGCTCCTTGTCTTTTGTATTTTGCTTGGTATTGTAATATTGATCCTCCTTATATTCCATGATCTCCATGATGAATGGAATTTCGTGAGGCTGATTTCGAAGAAAGATATCAATAATTCATTGTAACAGTCTCTGGGCACCTTTAATTTTCAAGATTCACGAGCAAATAGGAAATCTTCTGACAAAATTCAATTTGACCAGTTATTACGTGAACAGAAATCGTTTCAATGAAAGATTATCTTTTAATGGTCTTTTTCTGCATCAAGTAATCCGGAAACGGCATTGCTTAAAGTGTATTAGATCCTCAAATGAGAGGGCTCATCAAATTAATGCACTGTTTGAGTCAGTTCTGCTCAAAATTCACTCATATTTTCTGGAATTTCAGTCACACCAACGGAATCTCTACTTCTAACCACAAATAGCCTCTTAGATCCTCTCTTACTTTCTTGGTATTTCACTTCATATATCGCCAAAGTTGATAAAACTTGGTCCTCTTAAATCGAAAAATGGAATTCTTGTTATTTTTCAATACGAAGAAAAAAGTGTGCCGAGAAAACGTCTCTTTTTTTCTAAATAAAATTTTCCTAAGGACAGAAAAGAAAATGCTGAATAAGATTCCACTATCAAAGTACTAACCCGGATAAGGTATCTTTCAATGTTATTTGTAGCTTCTTTTCCAGCTCACTGGTTGAGGAGAATAGATTGGAGTGAACTTCATATTAGGGGGTTTTTTTTTTTGAAATTTTAAAAAGTCACAAAACATGGATCACGCACTCTTCCTTTCAAAAAAGTTCTGAAAGACCGATTCTGTTTACTGGTCAGCAAGACTCGTTGACTACCAGCCAATAGGATCAATCGAGTATCATCCTCCGTAGATCACATTCCTAACTGGATTTAGAAAATAATTCAAAACGCCAATCATATCAGAAGAACGCTCAGGATCCAGTGATTTCCCTCTAGGATACCACGAAATACTTCAGAACTATGAAGATTTCAATAAGAAAGCATTCTTAAGATGATTCAATTCATGCTAAGGACTGGAAGATCGAATGAATGAATCATTTCCATTGATCATGGCTGGTAGGAAGGGTACAGATTGAGCAACGGATTATACGACCTCATTAGATTCAAAGGTTTTCAAGTCTATATGCAATAGCGGCTTCATAACTCTCATTTGAGCTTTTAATATTCAAGTAGAATAGGAGAATTATTTAACCCTGGATATCTGATAGATGATTCTACTTTTTAATATTAAGTTGAGCCAATGTCAATTTACATTTAAGTTTCTTTTCAAAATCATACAATACAGGAGAGCTCAATACCCATGCATCTCCTGGGCCCAAGAAATAATCCACACACACACAAAAATCCCTTTCAATACTCCTCTCTCACATTATTCCCCTTTCCTTAACACTCACTGCTAACTAAATAGGTGAGTTGGAATGACATAAAGAAACAGCGGATGTAAAAAGTTGAAGGTGATAACAAGAATCATAGTTGAAAGAAGAACACTAGCTATGAGCATCAGATTGTTTGAAGAATCAAGTTTTCAAACCTATTTAGAGAGAGCATATATTTCCGAGATTCACCGCCATTGTTCTCGATATATCCATTTGTTTTAGCCACCCTGATCTATACTCCTTGTCAATATATTGGTCCTTATTGGCATTCGAAATATGGAGACATTATTGATAGTACAAAGAGCGTAAGGGCAGACCGGTTCATCACAGAGGAATAGATTATTGAGGAGACAGAGAGATGGAAATATATGGATCAGAGAAGACGGACATCACTGAAATAATTGGGAGATTAAAAACAAAAATGGGCATCTAGGGTCTGTTTGGTTCTTTTCTGTTTATTTGTTTGAATGATAAATTGTAGCACAAGTGTAATTGCTACAGACATATAGGCCAATCTCTCTCAGTCATCATCATATACAGGAATGCACGATGGATATTAATCAAAGGGAAGGTAACTTTTTTATGATATCCTAAAAGAGAGTTGCTTTTACTCAAAACACATAAATGAATGAGTCAACGCCATCATTTTCGGATTCTTTAACAATTACATTTCGTGATAGTTTACTTCATTCGCCGTTTGGTTTAGTCACCTCCCAAGTAATGCAAACTGAGTTCCAATGAATGAATTCCTTCATTACATAATCATTTTCTGAAATTCGAGATTGTAACTTGGGTTTTATTTCAATAAGCTCTCTCTTTCGAAAAAGGCTAAATTTGAAAATGGTAGCATTGAATCGAGGAAGCTTGAAAAGGACTTCAAGTAATTTATCAATATCACCTTGCTTTGCCTAATTTATATTACCCAAATTAAAGCCATTCCAGTTATTGGGGTTCAACTTTTGTTTTGTCTATCTTAATTTGGACTTCTCAATTTAAGATAGATGGCTCCTGCTTTTTATAACTTTTACTACATTCAAACAAGAAACTGGGAGAGTTGCATAAAAAATTCGTTAATTTAGAATTCGATGTCAAGAGACAACTAGATCATAATCAGGTTGTAATTAATTGCACTCTTTTGTTTTATGAAACGAAGATGCGATACAATAGCTGAAACATGGATGAAACTTCAAGACGGTGAATATTCGGGCAGCCATTCAATAAGAAAGAAAGTTTCATGAAAAAATTAAAAGCTTATCCTCATAAGTAGTTCCAAACAACCACAACAAGTGCCGTTATGTGGCGTCCACACTGCAAGTCGATTTTTCTGAATGGATCTGATTGGACCTTCCGTATATTTCTTTTCACCAGCTAGCAGTTCAAGTGAGTGCCTGCTTTGATGAAAACGATCTTCTTCCAAGACATCTATGGGTCTTAGCAAAAAGAATCCGTTCGGGTTCTCTGTTTGATAGAGGCACTACTCAAGAGCATCCTGTACTTCTTTTTGCTCAGGAGCCTCATTTCAGCGACTCCAGGTTCAATTACTGAGATTGCGGTTAGGATTTTGAGGAGCCCAAACACGGGGGAGGTACCTCGCCACATAATCGAAATTGTAGAAACTTTTTTGTGTTTCTTCAAACTACTATGCTGCTCAATCATTTTTATGTCGGAATATCATTCCCAAAGCCTTTCTCTTTAACTCCTCTTTTTTTTTTAGGAAACCTTAATTTGACTAAAACTGAAAATTCCATAAATAATCTTAGAGAATTTTGAGCAAGGCTGGAATAATTAATATCTCTCATTCAACAGGTAAAGAATAGAGCGCTTAACTAACTATGAAGCTATTGATTACACCGAATAGAGAACTTTAACATGTCTGAAGAAGTCTGCAATTCGTTTCTCTTCAAGTTCAATAATTCCATTGATCCTATCTTTAGCATAAATTTTAGCGAGTTCAGCATCCTTATGCTCAAGCCAATGACTAATAATTTTATCTTTGTCCCAGTAAATTTTCTTCCCTCCAAAAATGCATCCACAGAATTCTTTTATAGGGCGTTCATCAATGTGGAATGAACTCTTACATTTTTTACAGTTTAGTGGTTTTGTTTTAGCTGTTAGTAAAGAGTACTCTTCTTTATACTTCATTTTCTTGATAGAAGGATGCGTAGCACTGCCATTTTCAAAAAGTTCGTATCCTTTATATTCGAAGGCTCCGAGGTTTTCGAGTCTGTTGAGGGTTTTCGAACACATCAATTTTTTTCCTCTTTTCTTGACAATTTTTCTGATCAACGAAGAATCATCATTTGACTTGAGGCAAACCCTCGTGATAGAAGCAAGAGGAATGTTGTCAAATCTCTCAGTTTCATAGATAGCAGTGCGAGTAGCAGGTTTAGAGTTATTCTTGATCTCACTTTCAGTACTGCAAACGGACTCTTCTAAGTGTTTATCAACCAGCTGCTGTTTTAGACTTTTGAATTTTTTCCATGCTTGTTTTCTTTCAAATCGCTCCTTGTCTCTTGTATTTTGTTTGCTATTGTAATGTTGATCATCTTTATAATCCATGGTCTCCATGATGAATGGAATTTCGTAAAGCTGATTTCTAAGGAAGATATAGATAATTAATTGTAACAGTCCCTGGCTCCCCTCAATTTCAAGATTCACGAGCAAATAGGAAATTTTCTGACAAAGAAAATTTGACCAGGAATTGTGTGAACAGAAATCGTTTCAATAAAAAATTATCTTATAAAGGACTTTACTACATCAAGCGACCTGTAGAGGGTGTTGCTTCGAGTGTGTTGGGTCTTCAAGCAAGAGGTCTCATCAAAGTAATGCACTCTTCTTGAAACCTGCTCTGGGTCAGATCTGCTCAAAATTCACTCGTATTTTCTGGGATGCTAAGCCAAAACGTAATCTCTACTTCTATTGACCGAAAGTCTCCTAGATCATCTTTAATTCTTGTTTTTTGAGAAGGAAACGAAGAGAGACTCAACTTATACAAAAAGGTGATCTGGTCGGCTCAAATTAAAATTGAAACTGACACAATTCTTACATTAGAAGGATAAAGCATTCTCATCAAAGCGGAATAAGATTCCTTTTTCAAAAGTCTAACACAAGGAATGAAGCTTTCTCTTTATAAAGAGTCTCTTTTCCAGCTCAAGGATGTTGGAGATTGGACTGGAGCTAACTCACGCTAAAACAAATTTCTGAAAAAGCGGTTTCAAATTGACGAATTCGTGACGATGAGTCATAGAGCACACGGAGTCTCTGCATTTCCAGCAAAAAAGATAACGACCGTGAAGATTCTTACATGTTTACCTTTGCTATCATATTTATCAACAGGCGCGAGAGTCAAGAATTACTAAGAAAGGTTAAGAGGCGAGACTCTGTTTCATTATTTCGCCATTTCAATGACAGAACACAGCAGCAGAGTAGATAGCTTGCATAAATCATCAATGATATAGAATAAATTAACGCTAAGTAAGATAGGAAAAACGATTCAAATTTCACAATAAATTGAACTAAAAGTACTTTCAAGAAAAATATTAACAGTTTCTTCTACCTAGGAAAATTTTTAGGTGTCTGAAGAAGTCTTCTACTCTTTTTTCATCAAGCTCAACGATTCCATTAATCCCATTTTTAGCGTAAATTTGAGCAAGTTCAGCATCTATATGTTCAAGCCAATGATGAATCTTTTTTTCATTTTTCCAAAATAGCTGATATCTTCTGTACCGATTTCTTCCATAATTAACGCCAGAGCGATAATAAAATGGAACATCACATTTCTTGCAGCTTATGATTTTCCAGGGATTTCCTTTCCCAATGAGCTCTGTGTAATTTTCAGTTGTTTTGAGAGTCTTAGTGGTAGAATTATTTGCCGCACTAATCTCATATCCTTTGTTTTCGAAGACGCTTAAGATTTCAAGTCTATCAAGGATTTTGGAGTGAACAGGCTCGTCTTCTGCGTTTCTCCTCACAATTTTTCGAATTAGATCAGAATCGTCATTCGCCTTTAGGCAGGCCTTGGTAATCGAGGCATAAGGAACCTGTAGCTTCGCTATCTCCGTAATCTTAGTCTTAGCATTGATGGGATCCTTAGCTAAATACTCATCAACCAACTGCTGCCTCAGCTTCTTGAAATTTTTCCAAGCTAGCTTTCTTTCGTACTTTTCCTTCTCTCTGCTATCGTAGTGTCTGTGCTCTTTATGCCCATACCTTCTCTGACGCGGTCTATATATGCTTTAAGTGCAAAACTGACGAATTTATTATAATTGTGATTACTTCGTCTGAATTTCAAGTAAGTGATTCTGATGAAAAAAATTCGACCAGAATCATATTTTTCAGAACACGTCTAAAACGCATTTTCGCTTGCTTCTCTCGATGTCTGTTTCCAAAAACTTTATTCCTCAAATTCAGGCATGATTCAGTGAGTTGTCACGCAGATCGAAGATGGGGGATTGGAATACAACGTTTTAATTGATCAGAACCATTTACCTATAAGTATCAATATTTAATTCTAGTAGTAAAACTCTTCTCTATTGTTGAGGCAATCACTGATCCTTTTCTCCCTATATAAACATATACTTCACATGAGCTGACCCATGAAGTAATAAATAGGGCAATTGTTTAATGTATTTTATTTGTTTGTTTATTCACCGAATGTAATACCTTTTTTTTGAGACCACACAGAAATTTCGAGCTGGTCGGAGCTCTAAGAGACTTAGACCAACACCAACACTAAATAATCAAGCCATTAGTTAATAAGATAATTAGATGAAACCTGGAACATCATTTTATTATATAGAAGGCCTAAACAGCATAGAAAGTGAGAAAACATTATCTCACGTTCAGAATTTAGCAGATTTATAAACAAAATTAATGGTTAGAAAAAATTCAAAAGAACAAAACATCTGGTAAATATGTCTCGAAATAGAAAGAGATATCAAGGAGGGTATGAAAAAGTAAGAAGCAGGCATTACTAAATCAGTTCAAACAATGTGTATTTGCTGTTTTTTAATTTTTGGAGAAAAAGAGAGATAGAGTGCTTCCAAGTCATAGCGGAACAGGAAAAAGGCTTCCCTTACGAAGAGCCTACATACGATAACAACATTATTCATTTTGCCATTTGAGTTTCAATTATATATTTCTCCATGATGAACGAAACAGAATTCAGAATCCTTGGTGGGGACTCGATGCTAACTTTAAGGATGAGCTGTCGAATTTAACATATCATTTCCTGATATTTCTCGAAAACTCTATTACAAATCCTACATCTATAATTCTATAATCGATCAAACTACAAGAGCGTGTCTATACGCATAAAAAATATTTGAATTCATAAATAAAATAGACCCAATTATAGTATGAACGAAGCCAACAGCGGAAAAAATCTGCAAAACAATGGCACTGCTCCTGACAAGGGCCTTCAGAAGAATTCCCCTACCGGAGGCTCACCCTTACCTCAAAAACAGACTACTACTCAAGATTTCCAGGAAATGTCAAAAGATCAAGAGATTCCTTCCACTGGATCCTCAGTCTACACCTACACCGCACGCGAAGCCATCTACTCAATGGGATTCTCCTGTCGCCCAAGCTATAAATTCCGACTCGGAATCGGCACTTGCTCTGAAGACCTCAATAATACAATCGAAGTCATTCAACTAAATGATAAAATGGAATCTTTTACTGTCAGAGCTGAAGCACTTGTTAAATATCCTCCAACCAAACTGATGTGGGTTCCAGATTTAACAGAGTCTTACCCAGACATTTTCGCGACGTCAGGAGACTCGCTAAAGATCTGGGAGGTCAATGAAACAAACGATAAAATCGAGCTTAAACAGGACCTAGTCAACAATAAGCAGATTGAATTCGCTGCGCCATTGACATCGTTCGACTGGAACCCAGGCAACCTCAATATTATTGGAACAGCAAGTATTGATACGACTTGTACCATCTGGGATATCAAGAAAGGAGTGTGTGTCACGCAACTTATCGCGCATGATAAGGAAGTGTATGATATTAGTTTTTCTAACGATCAAAACATATTTGCCTCGGTCGGCGCTGATGGAAGTGCGCGTCTGTTCGATTTGAGAAAACTGGAGCACTCGAACGTCTTGTACGAAACAGAAAACAGTCTTCCTCTGTTGAGACTTGCTTGGAATAAAGTAGATCCGAATCTGATAGCTGTGTTCGGAATGGAGCAGGATTATATCACCATCTTGGATGTTAGGGCGCCGTTGAGAGAATACGCCAAACTGAAAAGTCACAAAAGCTGTGTGAACGCGATTGCGTGGGCGCCGCAGTCAAGACATCACCTTTGCTCTGTGGGTGACGATGCGCAGGCATTGATTTGGGATCTCTCGGAGATGAAGACAGGAGAAATTGATGATCCAATACTCGAGTATAAGGCAGAAGGAGAGATTACGAATTTAAGTTGGTCGAACTTTGAAAGTGATTGGCTTGCGCTTTGTGTTGGAAAAAATCTTCAAGTTCTCAGACTCTAATTCGATCGATTCTCATTTGAATAAAACAATTTGATAGAAGCTCGTTGCTCTTTAGCGTTTTATTTAGAAGTGAGTTGGTATCCTAGGAGAATGCCCCTATTTTGTGTGTTTTTCTATTTACAAATGAACTGAGCAATTCGATTCGCCCCGGGCTGGAAAATGTTAGAATTTAATTTGTGTGTCAAACGGATAAAATTTGAAAAATAAACATAAATTTCATCAATAAACTATGAAAGGAACCATTGCACAATCACTCCAGAAAGTCAAAGACCCTGCTACCAGACTCGATGAGCAGTTTGTTAGCATTATGAAAGAGGTTGAGAGGTACTATGAAGGGATGAGTAAGCACGACAAAGTCAAAATTGAGCTTTGGACGAAGAAGTTATGTACAGCTACAGCGAATCTGCTATGGAAACAAAATAGAAACGTTTATTCAATGCTACTGCTTGATATGGTGCTGAACAACAACCTCGAAGAGCCTTTCAATAAGATACCTTCAGATGGGCCACTTCCGATACTAAATAGACAATTACTTGTAAATTCCTCCTTGTTGAACCCAACTTATTTTCCAACAGAAGCAACGATTTAAAAGCTTACAAAGCAAACTCGCCCGCAGCCAATCAAGCCGAGAGAGAGCCTCGTCGGCAAAGCCGATGTCTTCTCGAAGCACGACACCGATGCAAGAGCGTCAATTAACCAATCGGTAAAATCTCTTATTGAAAAACGCTGAAACTCGTTCTTGAATAGGTCTCCTCGATTTGAGCTTAGTGAGAATCATTATCCTAGAGAGCTCAAACCGATACTAAAAGTAAGCGGCAAGAAAGAAACCAAGCGAGGAGGAAGCTCAAGTCGCAAAGGTCTCTCGTTCCCGGATGAGTTATTAGAGGATGATTTTGCCTTCGATGCAGACTACTCCAATATCGTTCAGACAGCAGAAGATTACATGGAACAGTTTACATTGGGAAGAGCTGAAAAGCCTGAAAATAATGCAAATGATGAAGACAGAGACCTTCATAAGGCAAAAGTGGAAAATGAACTGTTAAAAATCAGCGAAGAGAATCTGAAGCAAGAGCTTAAGGTATTTTTCAGCAGTTTTATGCAGTGGTTGATAAACTAACTGGTCGATGTATAGACTAAATCAGCCAGCCTAGAGGAATCGACTAAAGAGAACATTTCCTTAAAGAAAGAGTTACAAGAGGTCAAAGAAAACCAACTTCTGTTGGTTTCTTTTGTGAACGTAATGAAGCAGAGGATCGAAGAAGGCTCAGTCCTTTTTAAAGATTTTACCGCTGTATTTTTTGTATAACTCAATCAGAAATTTACCCTTTCTAGGCTGAATTGACGGTTACTGATGTAAATAAACTCTGCGCTTTGCTTCGCTTCCCACCTGTCACCATTCCTCCAAAACTAGCAGACAAACCGTCATCGCTAGTGGAGAAAGATGACCGGAAGCCAATGCATAATTTCCAGATAGTGAACAACAGCTCAGCTACTTTCAAAATGACCACGATTCCAACGGAAGAGTCAAGGAAAGACAACTTCGATCAGCCCTCCCGCCGCGAGCTGGACGAGTTAAATAACCTACTTCCCACACATAACTGGAAAAGATCCCAGCAATCGAAGCAGAAAACCGAAGAGCCAGCCAAGTCTAGCTACGAGAACTTCAGGAAAAGCACAGATAATTATGCGCAGACGAGCCGAATATTAGACGAAATAGATATTGAGCAACCAAGGCTCTCCGCTCGAAAAACTCAAGGAAATGAGGGACCAAGGAAGTCTTCCGTGAGCAGGTTTACTGAAGGAACCGGCAGTCGTCGCACCGAATTGAACCATAACTGGGCGCAACAAGATAAGGAGAACGCTGATTTCTTTGCGTATCTAGAGCAGTTCCAGCAAGAAACAGTAACTCTCTCAAACTTTTGTCCTCGCATAACCACTCTTTAGGAAAAACTTAAACAGGAGAACCGGGATCTCATGTTTCAGACCGGAAAAGGCGGATTTACAGCGAGAAAAATTTAAATAATATCGTTTTTAAGTGAATGTTATAGTTTAGATTCCTGAGGATAGCTCTTAATTTGTTGAACCTATTGTATCTAGCCCTGTATTGCACCTTGTTCATCAGAACTAATTAACGTGATACTCATGATCTACCACTGAATTATTTAGTTACCTCCAGCTTGTAATTTTATTGTAAAACACGCTCAAAAAAGGCTAAGGATTACCACAAGGCAGGATGATGGAAAATATATTAAGTCTCAACATGGCGAATGGAGTGCTCTGTGTTACCTGCGAGACCTGGAACTATATGCGTGAGAAATCGATCCCAACCGGTGTTGCATATTGCCTTGGGTAATCTTTAGCCATAACCATAATGCTTACAGTCTTTTCACAACAGCATTAGAATCTATGCGGTCGTTTGCCTGCTTCTTATCCCTATCCTCTTGATTCAGATTCTAAGGATTCGCAAGGAAACTTTGAACTGGAGGAAGAGGAAACTCATTGTGCATTATCTATTATTGGCCTATGTAGCAGGTAATCGCTCTTCGACTCAAGCTCGTTATTGATCTGGTCTCTCGCATAGGCTACTTATTTGTGTATACAGTGGTAGCGATTCTGGGGCTGGTTTATCTTTCGATGATGTTCAAATATCTCTTTTTCACCTATATTATGTTGGTGTTTAACCGGAAAGTGAGCACAATCGACCAAAGCAAAAAACTGGTGGTGTGGTACTCTCCTACATGACCTGACTCTGGACTTATCGCTTTCAGTTCTAAGTTATTCATGGGATTTTTTACGATTGCCTGCCTCGTGGGCTTTGGATTCGCTGTTGTTAAGCAAGAATCTTTAGAGCATGCCACTGCCTGCACCAGTAACGATTACCTATCACATTTCATTTCATTCTGTATAAATACAAAGATTTCGCAGATCGTGGAATGCTTATCGTCTATGCCGGTGTCTCAATCGTGTTCATTAACTTCGTGCTCATCAGTAAATTACTCTCTAATAGTGATTTCTTTTACCGACTATAGTGCTCTGTATGAGAAGGAGCCTGCTTACTAACAGGAACATGAGGAGTCTAGACCGCGTGACTCGAGCCAAAGTTCTACAGGACACTAGAAGGTCCAGGTAACACCAACATTTTTCCAGTCTCTAAGATTTATATCAGCTATTTTACCGTCGCAGTCATCCTCGGTGAGCTATTTACACTAACAATCTACATCTATCATATTTTGTTCCCAACTACTTCGTGTGAACTGATTGATGCTTCAAGCACCTGGAGAAAAATCACATGGATTAGTTTCCGAACTGTTACTTTCTTGCTACCTGTCCTGACAATTATGCATCTGTTTGGAAGGGCCAAAGAAGACTTATTCGATGACATGCAGGTAATCAAATCCATGTTTGGGCAAGAAGCTAAATATTGATTAGAATGATACTCTTGATTATGCAAGGGAAAGATTTATTTCGGCACCCAAAAAACGTGGTGGTCAAGCGAAGAAAAGTTTTACAGTTGATACTGTTATTTAAGAAAGTCTTGAGAATAAGGAAATTGGCTTGGTGTGAATATTCTAATCTATGCAGTCCTTGTTTGGAGTTCTTCGTGTATTTATACGATTTAATAGTTAGGAGACTTTACATCCGTCTCAGACCTTTTTGCCAGAGAAAATAGTTATTGAAAGGACTTAAGAGGCGAATTTTCTTTGTTGTGCTGAGCAATACGTCTGCTGCATTCAGTTTCATCTCACTAATCAGTCGAAAGATTTCAGATCTTTTATTAAAATACTCCACATGACTATTTTATGAAAGATAAACTATTGAATTATTCTCCAATACGAGTTAGGCTGCTATTTCGTTGAGTTTATTTAGTAGTTTATTGTAGTAGTGAAAACTGCTAGCAAGTAGATGTTATTTATATGCTTGGAATAAACAATTTACTCTCGCTTTCTCTGGTATTGCGATTAATTTCATAGAAATATTCATTTTACTTTGGGAAAGGGATTATTAAATGGTTACTCACTTAATGAGTAATTAGCTTTAATTCAAATTATCGCAATTATTTTCCATGCAAACTTAAGGGTGATTTCTTGTGAATACATATTTGATAGTGGTGATGACTCTTTCACACGGACTCATTCCAAAACCACTACTCAAAACCATCAACTTCAATAATAACACTTTACATTGATAAAAGAACCGTAATGCCTTTTTCATACTCTAAATATCAATAAATCAATTTCCGATACCAATACCTTTCTAAAACAATATCATTAGTTCTACAATTACTCAGGAGCGTTTTGTACATATGACTCAAAAACAACATTACAATTAATCCAATCCCTTTGTTTCAAAATGGAAAAAATTCAATTATAACAATTAAATAGTTTTTATCTCAAATTCTATCAAATCAAACTCAGATTGAGAACGAACGAAGAATAAGAATCAAACTATTTCAAGGTGTCAGTGGTTTTCACAATGTTGGTAATTTGTTCAATCTCTTTGCAGCTGTGCTTGGAGCCATCCTGGGATTGGCAACACGACATCTTGGTTTTTCATCTTGTGTTCTTCAATGGCATCTAAAATTTTCTTCCTAAATAAATTTAATTCGAGAGAAAATCTCTTGATATCCATGAACGCAATTAATGACTCCATTCAAAAAGCCAAATTTTACAGAGCGCTTGTTCAAAAATTCAAGCAGAACGATCAAGTACTGACCGACTACTTCGGGTAATATAACTGTGTGTCTCCTTTTAATCTAACAATGCCAGAAACAAGCTCCTTCAACTTCGGAAAGAAAATAATCTAACCAAATTTGAGATAACCTCAACACGAGACCTCACTTTTCAATGTCAGTTTTGTGGGAGCGTAAACTTCGTTCAAAAGGATAAAAACCGCCACAGATTGTTAAAATTATCTCCTAAACAGAAGACTTTGGTAAGCTGATGCATAGTAATTCACCCATAATGACACCCGTGCTCATAGGAGATCAAATGTCATAGCTGTGACAAATGGATTCCCACAATCACCGTTCCAAGCACAAAAGCAGTCGTCGCCAGTGAAAGGCAGAAGAGAAAGAAACAAAAGGCAAATGAAGCATTTGTTAAACCAACTCCGATAACTGAAGTTTCTACCGGAGGTCGCACCTTATCCGTCCTCAATAGTAGTTTATCGAGGAAGAAAGTAAAAAAAGATCAAAGTCAAAAGAATCTCTATTACAGTGACCGCAACCCGGTCGTCGTTGGCTCTTTAAATGCAGCTCGCGCAAATCCAATCCCTGACCTCAAAAATCTCATAAAAGTTGACACAAAACCATTGAATATCGAGATAATTCCAAAACCCGACACAAAACCATTGGATATAGAACTAATTCCAAAACCAGACATCGATAAAGTAGTTGCTCAATTAGGAGGACCTGAGAAGTTCCTGGCTGATGAGGAGTCTGCTGACGAGATCCCTGCACCCGAAGTTAAAGTGGTTGAAGAAAAAGTTGTGAATCAGGTTAACATGGGCGAGATACTAGAAACATTTGTAGCTGCCAGCAAAGAAGAAAATCAACCTAAGCAAAATGAGAGTTCAGAAGTTCAGAATGAAGCTGAATCAGAAAAAAAAGACGCTCCTCCGGCAGCGTCACTCTATTCACTTTTCAATTAGTATTGGCAAACCATTGTTGCTAGTTAGTGAAACAGCGAAATGCAATGTTCATTGTTGTGTATTATCGTATCTATATGAATGAAATTCGAGTAAATTTTTGCTATAATTACCAATCATGGGTTTCTACTCGGTCCTTTAATAAGTGTTTAAGCTCGGAATTCGAAGTTTCTGCTGGCTGATCGGGATAAATGTACAAACCTTCAAAACAATAGGTTTAGATTTCTCAGCAATTTCGAGAGACCATTAAATTAGCTATTTAATGAAGCAGATATTTTTGAAATAAAAAGATAAACCTATTCTCAGTTATTTTTGCACCTTTTGAATATGACAGACAAGCAAGCTACAACTCAAAAGGAACAACCATCAGCGCAAAACAAAACCCAAGCTGGTACAGACTCTACACAAAGCAAAGCAGCAGTCACCAAGGCACACCCGAAATTCCGCCTTCAAGATGAATCGATTAATCCTTTTATTTCTGAAACTGATCCCAAAAATCCTTATGGACCCAATTACGAAGAGCTGCCATACCACACGAAGGTTTATTATAAATTCAATCGACTGAAAAAGTTCGTACACTTGGAAAAGGAAGACAGTGAGAAAATTATGTTGTTTAACATGCAATTTGCATTCCTTGCTCTCGGGGGAGCCGCAATAACGAGTGGTTTTGCATACCTTATGAAGAGATTTCTGATTAAGCCAAACTTTGGTACTTTCCATGAGTTTTTAGATAGATACTCTCATGTTTATTATGGCGTGCTTATCGCAGGGTCAACTACTGCAGTTTACCATTATAACAGCAAACATTATATCGATCAAATTTGTCAGCCGTTCATTGACAAGTATATGGCGCAGGCGTTGGATAATGGCTTTGAAGATTATAAGATTAGCACCCCTGAAAAATTCGATGTTGAGTCCCTTCTGAGAGAGGCACGAAAAGCACCTCCTAAGAAGCAGTAGCTCTTCCATATTTCTATTTTGATGATATATGTCTACATTTGTGTTTTAGTTTGACTTTACAGACCCGATGAGACTCTGTCTTGGCGATCTGCAATGTTTATTTTACAAACACCGAAAACTCTGAAAAGTCTCTCAAAGAACGGTTTTTTCTAATAAAGAAAATAGGATTTTCGTGTATTAAGGTCATATATGTGATATAAATGGAGATATAACTAGCTCGGATGATTTGAAACAATAAACATTTTTTCATTTCATACTGCTAAAGACGAATTGTTGAATTGCCTTGAGGTACCAAAGCTAATATTAATACAACTGTCATTGATGCTCGAATAATATCGTATGTCTCATTTAAATTTCATCTTTGAAAAAGATTCATTTGCAGAACCCGGATCAGAGCCTTCTTCACCCGATTGTATTACTGTTTCCTTTTTGTTTAACAGCATAATAACTTTTGGATCAAGCCTTCTCACTGGAGTATCTACTTTCTCATCTTCAGACTCCGTATGATGATCATCTATGCATATTAAAATGTTAGACGAGAACAGTGAGGAGGACGCTTACGGCCTATTAAATAGATTCCTTTCTCTGGCGATGCTTCCGATTCTATATTGTTTTCGTTTTTCGGCGTCGCTATACTAACAATTTTGTATTTTCCCGGCGGGGATTCCGGTTGAATAACATTTTCTCTCAGATCTTTTTGAGCGCTCAACTAATAAAGGGTAAAATAAATAAATTGATGCAGCAATAGACCTCGACGCCTTCTTGGGCCACTGTTACGAATTTTCTGAGTCCTAGGTAACTGCCGCGTACTCTCAAGCAGAGGATTCTCAAAAAGTTTTGGCATAAATTCCTGAATTCATTTAAATTTTCCTTTGCATAGGAAGGAAAGTTACGATGCAAATGGATTCCTCGCTCGTTGTCTCCAGGATTTCTTGACTTCTTCATAGGTCGTTTGGTTCGTGAACATTAAATAAATATGGTAGAAAAGTAATGCGACAAGAGGAATTCCAGCCTAGAAGTAAATTTGAGTAGTTGTAGAATACTTTTTTATTACCAAAGCCGAGTATATCACCATAAACACTGTGAAGGGATATCTTTTCGCAACGTTCAATCCAAGATTATTTTCCTAGCATGGGATCATACACAGATAAAGGATGATGAATGAAAAAATTTTACCTTTGCTGCTTGAACCAGCTGGACTATAGAGGCCACCAAGCACAAAATGTCAAGAAGCGAGATCATCAAAAGGAAACTTACGAAATATCTGTAATTTGTTAGCATGTGAAACATTGCTAGTGTTTACAAATAATTGCGTTTTCCAACACAGCAGCCAAGCCAAGGGCAATGATGATCAAATCGCTCGACGCAGTTGTCACAGGGATAACAGTGAGACGTTCTGATGGGCCGATACAATTTACCTAACAATGGTGATATTTATTACAACAACATGTAGTTCTGTATTACATGTATAGCAATATTTCATCCGATGGAAATGATTGCTTTGAGTAAAGTCCATGTATACTTTTTCATTTGCTGGAAGTGTTTTGAGAGGTATATCCGCGAATTCTTTTTCTATAATCGATTCATTCTGCGTTAATGTGTAGTTTGGCAACTAAATTGATGGTTTTACTAGCTTCGGTAAAATGCCAGGGTCAGTGCAAAGAGTTTTCAACATGCAGAGGTTCGAGAGCACAAGTAGAGGGATTCCAATTATCAGGACTGCGGGGTTTGCGTTTTCACTGATAAAATACTGCAAAAACACTAATATCATTTGAAGAAACTCAGAATGGGTAATACCCAGGCGACTTGAGTAAAAAAAACTATTGGAGCTACGTTAACCAGAAGCACTGTTAGCCATAACAACTTTATCTCAGAACTTCAATCCAAGTAATTACTTCAAGATGATGTAATATAAATTACCCAATGATGACTCTTCCATAGAAGCAAAAGCGAGAATTTGTTTGCATAATTTTGTAGCGGCGTTTTTGCAGATGAGTGTTTTTAATTGCTTGATTACTTCCTTCATTGCTTGTGGAATCCATTTCGGTGCTCTTGTATGCTGAAATAACAGAATTTGTCTCGGATGTACCCAATGAATTAATTTAAACTTTATCACTCAATAAAACCAACTCTCTGAATAACTGGAAGCCACAAGTGATATTGAAGCTTGATAACTCAATAGAAAAATGCTGCCGAGCTCAATCAGGCTTGAATGGAAATAATTTAAATATTTGTCGATAACATATCTCTGATCAACAGCAAACTACCAGTGATCTTTTCGTCTGAATTGGTTCACAAAATGATGAGATTACTTTTAATGTGCTATTCACAGAGCAAAATAGTTACTTTTTTGATCGAACATTTAACATGAATATTTCTTACAATAAGAACCTCATAACTAACTCTCGATTAACATTATCAAAGGAAGAATCAATAAGAGAAAGGCTGATAGGTGAAGTGTTATTCAAGAATAAAAAGCTGCAGTCGCAGCAGCAGTTGCTACAGGAAGAATCATAAGACGCTATCAATGAGACTCCAAGGGTTGAAGTTAAAAAAAAATCAAGTGCATTGAAAAAAGGATGGGGGTTAGTCCTAAGAGCGAAGAGTTTTTGAAAAAGCATCAAATGCAATTTCCAGCCCAGTCTCAAACTCGGAAGAGCAGTCTCAAGAAAAATAGTTTTATCGTGAGTCTAAACAGTAAAATAACTAACTAAGTATAAAGCACTGCCGACGTTGGTGATGGAACAGCAATACTCTCTAAAAGCGAATACCGATTTTAAGAAAATTCTAAGAAGGGAAAGCTAATCCAATCCAATAAGCTTTACAGAACGCTCCTTCAGGAACAAAAGAAACTGTAACGTCTTCAACAGGGTCCTTTGATGAGCTTGGTAGTATATAAGACGGTGCTGAAGCGCATCGGAAAGAAATTGAGTCATCGGAAAATGGATGTTTTGAAGGAGAAAGCTAAAAAAAACTCAAATAATCTCATATAAGAATTGAATGTGCGATTGCCGATGGCAGTCAAACTTTCACCTTAAATAATATAGCAATTCGGACTGAATCTACAGAGACAGCAGTCTCAACTGATGAGTACTTGATCCTGGAGTTTAGTAAGTTCCACAATCCTGTTCCGAAGAGTCTCGATAACGTCTTAGCTCAAATGCCTGCCAAACCCTTATAGAGGTTGCTGTGATGATCGCCAACAACGCAATGAGCACCAGAAACTTATTGCTGTGTTTCGCCGCTAACGACAATACCAAAGCAACTTCTTCAAATAATAATGTTAGTACCAATTTCAGCACCACTGACCATCAATGGAATTCAGGACTTAGCACGTCTCTCTCTCTTGGATTTTTCCAAATTTCGGCTTAGAATATATGTTCTTCTTAATTAGAGGACAAGTTATGCTAATGCTCTGGCTAGGTGTGAGGTCGATCGGTTGCTCTAATGATGAGGCTAACTCTACTATTAGTCGGAAAATCTTTTCTTTTGGGGTAAACTTTTGTCGAATCATGCTGAGGCCAGCAAGTACCTTGAGCTCACTACTTATTATCGTTTATGCAGAGTCAGCGCTTCTAATCAAGACTAATTGCCAGCGAAATGTCCAATCAAAGACTTCGAGAGAACTATTTTCACAAGATACTCTATTGGCTCTCGAGGAAAGTTGCAAATAGTTTGGTTAGGTTGAGTTGGTCGTGATTGGCGGTAGCCATCAGGCGATTTGCAAATGAGATCAGCTTCTAAATCCAGCAAATAAAAAAAAAGAATTTGAGGATTCTGAAATTAGATTTCCAAAGCTTTCTGATCAATAGATATGGATTTCAGCTACTTGATTGGTTTATTGGATTATAAACGGCTTGAGATACAAAATCAATCAATAAAATACTGTTTCAATAATCTTTCTATCTAACTTCACCAGAATGAAGCAAAAACCAGACCAACAGGAGGAAGAAGTAAGGATTCCTAGGAACATAACGACGTCCAAAAGCGTGAGACGTTCCCAAAAGTATTCCAAACTAAGCATGCAAGAAGCGATAGAAGATCCTGTTTTGATAGTAAGAGGTTTCATATTGGGTATTCTCTGAATCGTTCACAGGATTATGACAACATCAAGCAAGCGATCGGTTTTGATTTTCAGAAGACGATGGAATTGCAGAGAAGAATGGCCAGAGAGCAGACAATCATCGCATTAAACACTCAAGAGATCACATCAGTGTCATTAAAACAGCAATCAAACGTCAAGCAGCTGCTTTTGTACTAATATCTCTCGCTCTCTTTGATAATCTGATGGATTTGTTCATTCTTAGTTCTAACGGTGAAGAACTATTTAAAAAGTTCAATCAGAAAGTTTGGTTCTCAATTATCGAATTTCTTGATCTCACTTCAGCTTTTAAGTTGGCCTCTGTCAGCAAATATTTTAACTCAGGCAATCCTAACTTCTGGAAGGCTCTGAGGAGGTCTCATTACCACTTTGATTACCCTACCAAAAGCCCAATAGAAAACTATGAGAAGGATTTGTTCATGGGGCACAGATTTATAGACTTCCTTCAATCTTATGATCCTTCGAAGAAGAAGATATTAACCAGTACAGATGTTATTCAGCGAGCTTCGACACCCGATCTCCTTCTTTATCTCGATGCGATGTTGGATATGACAGTCACTTCTCAGATTAACAAACAGTTTTCGCATGGGAATCAGAAACAAAAAAGTGAGACTCCTTATTTAATACTATCATTATTTAGTTCGGAGCAGCGGGTGGTATTATGGTGGTACAAATTTTCTGATTTATCAAATGGCACACTCAATCTCTTTGCGAAATTTAACTTTGAGGATCTTTCTCTTCGCCCTTGTTATGCGAGATTCTTAGGAAATGAGCTCTTCTATATCGAGTTCGAGTGTTCTCGCTTAAGATTATACAATCTTATAAATGTCAATCTTCACTCCACTGACCCTGATGAGCCAGTTAAGGACTATGAGTATGAGATTTTCATCGCAGATTCACAGCTAACGATCAGAAGTCCATCTTTTGATGGAAAAACTAAAGACAGAGAATTGACTTTTACTCTCGACTCTCCCTTGACGAACCCAGCTAAATGGCAAGTTAAAGTCCTTGAAAGCGGTGTAATCTTATGCTTAGAGAAGTATACAAAAACTTTAATTCTTCTGAACATGAGGCTCAACCCACAGCAGTCCTCTTGCAAAGTTATCTCTATACAACGTGAATTTATGAACACATTCATCGACGAGATCTGGATATCTCCTAAGCTTGAAGATGGAGCATGGAAAATCTATTTTTATTGTTGGGGCGCTATCTATTTGTTAAAAATGCCAACAGAATGGAATAACTCTGCAGAAATTGAGAAGATCCAAGTGAAACATATTTTCAAGAGACCAATAATTGGGAGTCCTCTTCCAAAGTATCAAGCGTACAAATTTTTTTCTTGGATGAGATCCATCCATGACAAACCAGAAAATAAAGTTGATGCATGTATAATCCAAGTTAACCATGACTTATGTTTGGTAGACTTGGAGAATGGTGATATGAAAAAGATTTTTTCAAGTGGTTTGACCATCAATTGGATCATCTTCAATAACTTGATTCTCTTTCCCCAACTGAACTCCATTGAGATGGATCCTTTTAAGAAACTAGAGATAACGATATGCCAGATAAGTCTTTTTCTTGATTGCAGCTTTGGGAGTTCAGTGCAAGCTGTTCCGACAGTGACATGGGAATATGATATTGGGGATTATGGGCTGGTTTATCTAATCAACTATCATGGTTGCATAGCTGCTGTACGTAAATCTAATCAGTCTATGCCTACGAACATTAAAGGGGCTTGCTATGTCGACATTATTTTCTTCCATTCCCTCCATTTTCGACCAGAATCGATTCCTGCTAAGGAGAAATCCAAATCGACTACTTCACGAAGCCTCCTAAACGTTTCAGCCTTGAACAAACACGTTAGGCTTGCGATTAAATCTATTCGGCTCCCGAAGCTGGAAATAATGATTAAAGAAAGTAATGGTAATTATTTTGGAGATAGCCTTGAGGTCATTGGGTCCATGATCTTTCTTCGAGGACAAAATTATACTGGTTTTATTGATCCCTCTAGTCAATATTATAAGTTCGAAAAATCTGTAAACACCAAACCGATCAACCTGACGACCTCGAATACGGTTGAGGAAATTGGAGAGCCAGCAAAACTAAAACTGATTAATTATCAAGAGCTGGTTCCAAATCCGAATACAACCATGATAGCCGAGCGGAGTTTTGAACATCATCATCAAACAAAGACAGCGATGAAAAAAGAATTGAAAGGATTGAGCAAATCGCAGAAGCAAGAGATGATGACTGAACTCGCAAATAATAATAAAAAGATTCTAGGACTTCCTAAAGAAGAGCCTAACGACTCGGAAGAGGAGGTCAAAGATCCAGAGGTTCAAGACGATACGAAAACTATTGCTGATAAGAATGCAATTTCCACTTCAAAGAGATTGGAAAAAATGGCCAAAGTACAAGAAAAACAGGAACACCGCGAGAAGGCGAGAAAGAAGGACAAGAATCTGAAGGGTGAAGTGTACTCTAAGTATTTTGGCTAGAATGGAATTTTATTATATGATAGAATGAACTTAATTAGTGAGATCCATTCAATAGTTGAGATTGAGCATTTTGCTTCAGTAAATCTACATAAAATAGATATGAAATTCTAGATAAACCAATGATTAAACATTTGGATAAGCGTTCACTGGCCAGCTCCCTATTTGATAATTTCTGTGTTACTGTGGCTATTTGCATGAGCGTAAAAAGCGAGCCTCTCCAACAGGTCTGTAATGTGATGTTGGTCCTTTCAATGAAACTATTTGCTTCTAGCATGGAGTAAATGATTCCCAATCCAGCTTTCAACCCCCAACAATCAGTATTGCTTGTTAAGAGCATTATGATATGAAGCTTGATGAGCGTCAAAGCCCCGCAAAAAATAATAATCTCGATAGTTATCTTTTGTTCTGCAGATGTACATCATTTATCTGCTACAATCCTTTGCAGCTTGGAAAGCCGATTCTTATCAGGAGCACATTCATGCCCCTATGAAAGAAATTATTGCCGATATTACTCACTCTTTTTAATAGTGGAGTGATTAGTTTCATTTCGCTGGGTTAATTTGCCCTTCATATTACCCAAGCTGATATGTTCTTGCTCTATTCTGATTAAGAATTTCAACAATCAATCAAATTCATCTTCTTTCTTCTTGCTATCTGTCGTAGCACTTACAGCCGTGATAGCCGCAGCTGCTGCTTCTTCTGATTCGATTTTTTATGATTGATGGCAGTCCTTTCCTGGGTACAATAGGAGGATTTAAAGGAATTTTTGAGGGCTGCAATTAATAGTTGATTAGTGTTATCGTCATCATTTTGCTCAAATACATATCTGAGAAAAGAAGGAGAGGTAAGAAGGAACAATGTAGCGTTCTATATTTGGTGATAAATTGACGACACAAACTTATATGAAAATTTAATCTCATGAGAACAGCGTTGCAACAACAGCCTCAGCAGCAATATTAATTTTAAGATGTTCCAAAAAAATCCTTGATGGTAGCTAAGATATTGGGAATCTCTTCTTCACTATTGTCGAATTACCATAATCTCTTTTTTTTATTTTCTTTTGTGTTACTGCCGGCTCTTACGTGTTTATTCAAATCAAAGAAAGCAAAGGGATATGTAGTTCTAGCCAACAGCAATAAACAAGCTTTGAATGAACTATCTACTTCTCTATCTTTCAGAGGAACTAATATTTATTATGTATAGAATAGAAGAGCTTTAATTTGAGGTTTTTCTCAAGATTTCAAGAGGGTTTCCTATACTGATAGATTATCAGCTGTATGAAAAATTCGAATAGAAAGGCAGTTAACTAGATTAAATTAGCACTTATTGAGTCCTCTCGACGGAAATGCACTAACTTAACCTCGTTCACATCACTCTGAATGTAAAACAGTACTCACTATCCCTTCCGACTTACTTGTCCAAAAGGTTCTTAGTTTCAGGATCGTCGAATTTGGTTGCTCCGCTGATGGTCTTGCCAGTTGGGGCAGCGGTTTCCTTGTATAATTCATTCAATTTAGCAACTAACAAATTTCAGGTTAGTCTTCAAGGTTTTATTCAAATTGATCAATTACCATCGAACTTTGGCTTCTTAAGAGTCTTAACCTTTCTGATAGTGACGTTGTTGACTGGGTAGATGAATTGGACAGCCTTCTTGATTTGCTCTCCAATATATTCAGTGACGAACTTTCTGACGAGTTCGGTAAGGTTGACAGAAGAGGCTTCCTTGGTGATGATTTCAACCATCTTCTTTCTAATGGCCTTGATTTGAGACATCTGAGCATATGAAGTCTTCTTGAGTTGCTTCTCAGGAACTCTGGCAGTGAAAGCAATGCAGAAAATTCTGAGGACGTAGCCGTCTTGGGTCTTGACTTCGCAGTTGGCTTCAATGATGTTTTGCCACTTTCTGATGAATTGGCAGAGTTTGTCTCTGGTCATATCCATACCGTGGAAGTTGGTCATGCAGTTTCTGCCTTGGATGTCCTCAACGCAAAGCTTCATCTTTCTCCTATTGGTTAAAAGGCATTAGGCCATGAAACTGAAAGGGCATGCAATCAATGAGGCTGAAAAAACACGAAAGAGAGAAGCATCAAGACAGAATTGGTAATTTTGGAAACATTTTGGACATACCAGGCAAGTTGCTCAGATTTTTGGTTCAAATCAGCGAGAGAAACCTCGAAGACTCTTCCTCTAAGTCTGTCACTGGCAATCTCTGAGAAAAAGTGGTAAGTTTGGAGCGTAATTGATGAGATTACTTGTGCCGGTAGTTCTTGTGCAAAGAGTTTTGCCGACGATTCTTCTATCGAAAGGGTTTGGAGCCTTAATGTCGTACCACTCCTTCTTGGTCATTGGGTCGGCAACTTTCTTTTTGCCTCCCTTACCTTTCTTCGAGATTCTTTTGTTTTTGCCGAAAGCCATTTCTTGACTTTTATCTTCCAAATATAGAGGATTTATTAAGATACAGAGAGAAATGCTTTAAATAGCAAAGTCCTTCAACGAGTAGAAAACAGAAATTATATACAGAATCTCTTGAATTTTCCAATAACTGGCTGGCGTCCATTAATGCCAGAATTCTGAAGAGCTGGCTTTGTCGGAAATTCTACTGGTCTTGCCTTTTTTCATTGAATTTCAAAGGAAAATGTTCTGATACTCTTACTGAAGCAATGGTTTGGGGCTGAATATCTTGGAAAAAATAGACAATTAGAGGGGTTTTAACAGTTCTATTAGAAAAGAGAATGAATGAGAGAACAAGATGAATTATGCTGATGTAATTCTGCGAATGCAAATGCTATTATAACAATTCTTTCGCAAATACAGATGATACTGAGTTCGAAGACGCCTCATGAAAGAGTGATTAATGAAAAATGAAAGAAAATTTTATCAAGCTATCTAAATATTAGTAAAGAGAGGGAGACATTATAGGAAATTGAGTTTGTGTGATTGTATTATCGAAAACTAGAGTACTGTAAGATAGCAAATTTTTTCGTACGTATTTGACTTATTCGCTACAAAAAATTAAATCAATCTCTCACACAATAATGAAATAAGGCGACTCTTAATTCATCCGATATGGCAAAGCAAGCAAACAATATTGCTCTTTTCCATGATAATTTTCAGGCATTCTTCATGGTAGAGACAACCGCATTCCGTTTTCTTGCTTTCCGTATCTGTAAGAGTTTGACAAAGCGGACAAGAAGCACACGAACCTCCCTTTTCTAAAAGGAGATTAGCAGCATGTATGGTCAGAGTGCGCCATTTCCCCTTTTGCAGCGAAGTAAATTCCTTCATTAGGTCAATGGGGTCGATTTTAATGTAAGATGTCGCTGTCAGCTCCCATTTCCTGTTGAATCTCTCTTTATCTCCAGTTTCTGCCTCCTTAATTCCGGAGAGGGTATAATGACAGTTATTTACTGCAATCGCAGGTGACTCAACCGTCGTAGAGCAAATAGGACATTTAGCTGTTTGAGATGCTGAAATGATATCAACGGAACCAAAATTATGATTTATGATTACCATGTCATTGTAAGCTGGGCATTCTTTATTGTTGCAGATTCCCTCCAAGCAAAGGCCTTGGTTGACAGCTTTCCAAGCAGGTCCTGTCTCTGCAAACTTTGGCGAGTTAGTATCTTTCTTAGTGAGATAACCTGCGAATGTAGGCTTCCAATATAAGAGTGGATCAATCAATGGTCTAAGCCTCGTAACTAGATGAAAAGTTGGCTCATTCCCAATGTTATATTCAAACAAGTGCCCTGAATTGCATAGGTTCAATCCACAAAACATTAAATGTTGCTGATCGATCGGAATTCCTTCTTTATCGTATATCTTTCCTTTGATATCTAGTACGGATTCGCTAGTGTTAGCTGCAATATCGATCGTTTTTCCTGTCAAAGTCATCACCTTTAAGTTAATTTCCTTAGCTAATCTTTTCCTCATAGTTTCTTTGTCAACCACAATCAATTGATCTTGAGTATTCAGCAATTTGTTTATAGAGCAAATCTTAAGCTTTGGAATCAGTCCGAGTGAAGTTTTTGAGACACAAGGACCGGTAAGTCGTATGGAATCTCCATCCTTTATATTATATGACTCGAATGAGTTTGTATCTTCGAGTTTGGTGCTATTATGGGTCAAGCTTTGGTCAACTCTTGGCATTTGATATTCTGGTTCAATTAACCGCTTCAAGTACTCTATTGTATTGGTTTTCTCGATTTTGAATTCCTTTGGTGCTTCAAAAAACGAAATCAATTTTATCGTTATAGTTTTTTCAGGGTCCAATTGCCTTGGAAGGACCTTATCATCTGCAGTTTGCAGAGATGGAGGCAGTTGTCGTCTTTCTAAGAGAAATGAGCCACTTGACTTGCTAATTTTTTCGCCTATCATCTTGTACAGATTCTCGATCTGTAATTCTTGATGAACTCTGAGGGGCAGTTTGGTTTTCTCATTGCATATGATGTCATCTAGTTGAATTTCAAGGTCGTGTGCGGGTCCTACCTTGTAATAAAGAGGTTGAGAGTCTTTGTAGTGTGAAATTGGTTTGTTCAATGAGATTTCCTCTAAAAAGTAGCTCCTCCAGATCATGAAGGCTTCTGCTTTTAACATGGCACTGATTTGATCAGCTATTTGATATAATGTCATTTTATCTTCTTGATCTTGATCGACTATCAATCCAATGCAATCTTTCTCTTCTGATGATACGAAGATGTATGCTGAAGTTTTTGTTGTCCTTGCAAGTGAGAGAGTGGTGGTGATCTTTTCTTTCTCGTCTACTTTCAATAGAGACTGGAATGATGTATAAGGAGCGGATTTTATTGGTTCCATTCAAAAATATATGACTTCACAATTTTTAACACTGTTTTGTTATGATTTATAATGAGTTTTATTCCCACCTGAATCAATAATTTTGATTAATCTCATCAGTATTGATTAGATCAAGGGCAGCTTATCCGAATTAGTTGATTTGTAAATTTCGAGAAAGTGTTTCTGGTTTTCTTCTATTTGGTTTGGCTTCCCAGCACTCAATTGAAAGATTTGATACTTTCCTATACTTCCTCCTCTTCAGGCTATCAACTTTCTTACGTTACGATTCTTTTATGAGAATAACATACAAATCCAGGCCCGAATTTTATCCAAGTTCAAATAGTCTAATCGAAGCATTCTCAATCATAAGAGATGAAAGCATATTTTAATTCTATTACACATCAGTTATATTTCTTTCACCATTATTGATATTATTCATATATATATAGAGTTAGCGTGTTAATTTTATTGATCTAAAATAAGAAGATTTACGATGAAGGTTAAACAGCCGGTAACATTCATAGATGTTGCCAATAAGAAAGGCTTATTCTTTTGACTTCATTCAGCATGGCAAAGTACGCATATATCACAGCCTTTCTTCTTGAATTTTTGACTGCATTCCTCGTGATAGATATGACCACATTTAAGCTTCTTCTCTTTTTCTTCCGATTGTTTAGGTGAATTACAAAGAGGGCAAAAGGGATTCAATTTTGCTCTCATAAACGCCTGATTAGTTGCATATATCGTGAATGTAAGCCACTGCCCTTTTGGTATTTCGAATTTCGTATATTTGCCTTCTGAAGCATACCAATTCTGGTTGCAAACCCTCTCTTTCGTTCCATCCTCGTTCTGCTTGATCCCTGAGAAAGTATAATCGCAATTATTCAAGGCAATGGTAGGTGACTCAATGAATGCAGAGCATTCAGGACATTTAGTTAATTTAAAGGCTGAGATTACATCAGTCTCTCCAAAATTGTAGTTCATAACTACACGCTCGTTATAAGCAGGGCATATTTTGTTTCTGCAGATACCTTCCAGAAGCAGACCTTGATTGGCAGCTCTCCAAGCAGGGCCGGACTCTATAAGTGTTGCAGTCTCGTTATCTTCTTTCTCAGTTAAAAAGCCCGCAAATTGAGCCCTTTCTTCAATGTCTGGCCTCATCCTGGTCACAATATGCAAGGTCGCACCATCACGAATCCCATATTCAAACAAAAAGGCTTCCTTGTTCAGTGTCAAGCCAGAATAGATTAGCCTTTGTACACTTGGAATAATCCCTGCTTTTTCATGAATCTTTTCAGAGATATTTTTAACAGGTTCATCTGTGCTAGTTGCAATTTCAATTGTCTTTCCACTTAGCGTGATCGCCTTGATGTTGATTGACTTCGATAGCGTTGCCTTCAAACCCTCTTTTTGGAGAATAATCAATTCATCTCGATCATTGAATAGCCTCTCTATATTACCATTGGAATGTTTCGGTATCAATCCAATTGAGTATTTAGTGACAGGTAGTCCCGTGAGTTGTATCGAATCTTCATCTCCGACACCGTACTCTTCCAAAGTTTTTGCTATCTCTTCGAGTTTATTATTATTAAAGCTCAGGGATTGAGCAGCCTTTGGGATTTGAAATTCTGCTTCGAGTCGACTCTTCAAATCCTCAATTGTGTCGGTTTTCTCAACTTTGAGTTCCTTTGGCTCTTGTAACAGCGAAGTTATTTTTATTGTATTCGTTTTCTCAGGATTGAGTTGCCTTGGAATCTCCTTATCTTCTGAGGTTTGGAGCGATGGAGGTAATTGTCGTCTTTGTAATACAAATGAATCGCATGGCTGGTTGACCTTTTCACTGATGATCTTATACACTTCGTTGATTAACATGTAATTCGGAATTCTCAGACAGAACGGCATTGTTGACTCAGACTCTGGCTTTATTGTAAGATCGTATGCAGGTCCTACTCCGTAATATAGAGGCTGAGAGTCTTTATAATATCCAATAGGTTTATTCCACGAGACTTCTTTTAAATAGCTAGTAGGAATATTGATCGCTTCTGATTTTAGCATGATACTGATTTGTTCAGTGAGCTGACCCAGAGTTAATTTATCTTCTTGACCTTGATCAATAATGAGCCCAAAGCTATCGTCTCCATCTGTCGAAACGAAGATGTACGTTGAAGTTTGAGAAGTCTTTGAAAGATTAATGGTTTTCTCCAATTTGGTCCCTTTGCTCTCAACAAGGAGCGCCTGAAATGATTCGATAGTCTCTGATTTAAGTGGTTCCATGGATCTTTAAAAGTTTTTTGAGGTCAATAAATAAATTTTTTGTCGGAATTTATACGTCAATAAAGAATTTGAACCGATCAGCTATGAATAAGTTAGAATCTCAACTTATTTTAATAAGTTGCATTCATGAATTTAATAATGATTACGTGAAGCGCTTTCCGTTTTCTCAATTCTACAGCAATTCAAAGCCTTCCTTTTTAGAAAATTATTAGTCTTTGCTTTCCATTCCTCAACCAATGTAAAATTTATCAAGAGTCTTGAAAACCTGGAATAAAAAACAAGATTGATTTGAAAAAAGAACCAATCCCATTATTCAATTTCGAAATTGTTAGAAATCCCATAGATAATTGATGTGATGGCGTCATTAAAGGATCATTATTCAACATGGAGGAAGAATCGCGGCTACTTTTTCTAATAAAACCAAAGAAAATTTCTTGTTTCTTTGTTTCTTAACACTATTGAAACTCAAGTAATTACCATAAGTGACTTTTCTTTGACTGGAATCTCGCTAACGAATAATCACCACGGAATCCTATCTTCATTTGATTTTCTCTGATCTAATCAAACCGTCATTCTGAGCATGCTGAGATTAGTTAATAAAACGTTTTATTTTCTCACTCTGTAATTAACAAGCAATGCTCCAAAAAAACACTCAGAAATCGATTCATCAGAACTTGAAGAGTCAAAAGCCAAAAAAGACTCACCAAGAGATGATTTATTTGGCAACTCAATATCAAATGGTACTAGTCCTTCAATCCATTATTAAACGAGATTCTCATTTTTCATTTTTTCTTATCCCAATTATGATCTCAATTTTGATAGCAGGGATATCTCCTATATCTCCAACACTGAGTGTCTGGACTTCATACGAAGATAATAAGATTAGTACCGTTGAACTTGAGACAGATCAAGAATTTGCTAACTTTGTTGGAGTGAAACTGCGTTGCATTTTCTTATTTTCCTATACCAACTCATGTTTGATTATTATCTCTCAAGGGGAAGGGAGCTGGACTCACGTGAAAGAGATTGCAAGCACAAGGCTCCTTGTTTCTGTTCAGCATGATTACTACAAATCCGCTAACGTGGAGTATTTGATGTCTCGTGGAAAGGGCAAGCGAGGAAAATATATTCATTTGTGGAAGTTTCTGGAGGTAAACTCCTCGTTAAAATCCATCTCTTAATCATTTTAGTGACTGGTGGTGGAGATGTGACATATAATCCACGGAGACGTATTCTTGGCGCAATTTCTGTTGGAGGAGAGGTATCATACCATCTTTTCAATTTTGCCTCTTCGAAGGATGGTAATTCTGTAATCCTGTAATCCTCGAATCCAGATGGCACTCCCAATATAACTCTGAATCAGGTATTAATAACTTTGCTTTTCCATTACAGGTTTATTTAATGATGGAACACTTCTATTATCAGATGTAAACAATCACAATTATAGCTTCCATCTGAATATGAACAGCTTTGGTCAGTAATATTTCCGAATGTCTATCATTTTCAATTTCTTCATTCCATCCTGGTGACCAGATACATCTGTTCATATTCTAATTAAATAATTTATTACGATATTTCAAGGTCTCATATTTCTATCGATATTTACTTTTTCGATGAGTATGGCCGTTGCAGGTGGAGCACAAATACTGATGAATCCTTCCTATTCGTCAGGTACGATTGGACAAAACTCAATATCCTAGATGTTGAGAAGCAAGCTCTCAGCTTGAAGAGTCCGATTGATATGTATGAAGGTAAGTGCAGCTAATTTGATTTACCTCATCTCCTTCTCAATCCTTATGCTATCATATATAGTTCAATTCCCTAGACATTAAAGAGAGGCCGTGTTGTCTCTTATCAAATGGGAAAAAGATTGATCTATTAATTTTTATTTTGATTTATATTCCCTACTTTCTCTTTAAATGAATTTTTGCTTCTTTTAGCTGATACAACATGGATTGATGTTTGTCCAAGGGATCGAAACTTATTGGGTTCAGTTGGTGGAGATAATAATGTAAAGATATTCGACAAACGTATGTTAAGGATTGCCCAAACTTTCGATAACATTCACAGAGGCAATATTTTTTTATTCCTTTAATAAAATTACTTTTATCCCGTAATTATGGTCTTATAGATCGCATTAACTGTGTGAGATGGAGTCCGAGTGGTGAGATGCTTGCGAGTGCTGCAAACGACAAGACAGTAACACTATTGGACTCCAAGACCGGAAAAAAACTCTAGACTGGGAAGACCTCAGATGATAGCAACATTTCTTCATTATTAATCAATAGTAACTGTTCTTGTCATTCTTAGGTGAAGCTATGTCTGTTTGTTTTATTTGAGATAAATTAAACTAAATCATCGCGTGAAAAAAGTCATAAAGAAGCATCAAGGGAATAAATATTGAGAATGACGACTAGTTTTTAGAATTATGGCCGCAAACATATCCTATTCCCCTATACATATCTCAGTTTTGTTATTTATTCTTCCGATTTATTAGAAAATAAAATGGGGGCTGTCTCTCATGTCTGTTAATTATTATTTGCTCGATCTGATTCTGTTTTCAGAGTTCTGAGTTTTAAGCTTAGACAGTAAATTTAGCATATTTTGCAATGCTAGAGACCATATTACTGGGAATATTTGGTACCAATAGACTCACAACTCGTGAACTAAGAAACTGATCGGATAATTTAAGAAGTCCCCTTATATTATTGAAATATTTATGAGCTTCTGTCATAGTTTTCTGTTCAGATGAATATTTTTATTAAGATTCACAATTCTCTCACCACTTCTGATTGAAGAATGATTTACAAAATTTCACATCGAATATCTCGACGACTCAACGTTACTTTATATTCTTAACTTCATATTCCTCTTTTTCAAGCATGTATGTATTTTACATCAATATGGTTTCAGATGCAATTTTAGAGATTGGAATTGTGTTTTAAAGTCCAAAGCAATGATCGGACTTACGGAGGCGTTGGCATAACTCAGACCATTATACTTACTTCAATCCTGTTGCTGATTTAAACAATCACTAACATCCTATTCACTGCACAGAAATTTTATCAATGATCATGCTCTCACCCTAGTATCTGTGATCATAATACGCAACTCGCCACTCTTCTCAAATAAAGAGGGCATTGAACCCTATTAATAAACAAAGTTATTTATTAAATCTGTCAAGTTTTTCCAGATTCGCTCAACTGATATAAACTGAATTAAATCAGTAAACTTTCCTTTTGCTTGCAAGATCTTCAGTAATTAAAGGATGCCTTCCAGAAAAGACTTGTTCTAAATCAGCGCTCTAAAGAGTCTTTAACATTAACGAGCTCTTCTCATTGCACGACAAAATAGTATTATAAATTCAGAGTGTTCTAAATAAAAAAAAAACAATATGAACAGAGAAGAGGACTACAAAAATAAAAAATCTAGGCTCCCTCAATCCATCATCAATCAATACGCTAAATATAGAAATGAAAAGGACAGCTTAAAGTCTTTTCTTGTTGTCGGAACGCGCTTCGAGATCCCTGATTATTACGAAATCATCGATTCTGGTAGTTCAAATCCCTCCCTTCACACATTTGTAATACTTTTCACTGCATTTCAGTTGGACAAGGAGCATATGGCATGGTTGTTGCTGCCAGAGATAAGCGAGTGAAGGAAGGAGAAGGCCAAATGATTGCGATTAAAAAGATCGAAAAGGCTTTCGAACATAAAATCTTCACAAAAAGGACGCTAAGAGAACTCAAGATATTGAGACTCTGTAATCACGAAAACGTAAGCCATACTCTCTTTGTCTAGAATATACGATACATCAAGAAATATTTTTTCCTCTTTCTCATTCACAGCAGTCATTAACGTTTCCTATAATAATAGATCATCGGTATTAAGTTCATTCAATTGCCGAAGTCACGAGAAAACTTCCACGACGTGTAAAGCACTTTTTCCTCGTTGTTGTCTGATTAGAATTGATATAGATATGTTTATTCCGAATTAATGGAGACAGATCTGGCCTCTATTATCAAATCCCCTCAGACACTGTCTGACGAACATATTCAATTCTTCCTCTATCAGATCCTTCGAGGTTTGAAATACCTTCACAGCGCTGGGATCCTTCACAGAGATTTGGTACGCGAATAATTATTTAAGCCTTTACCAATTTCAATTTTTTATTCGTTTATAATAGAAACCAAGAAATCTATTGGTAAACAGTAATTGTGATCTAAAGATATGCGATTTCGGTCTCGCCCGAGCACATGGGAATGAAATGAAACAAAAATCATGTGTTATGACAGATTACGTCGCAACTCGGTGGTACCGAGCACCGGAGCTTTTACTAGCGTATAAGGAATACGATGCGGCAGTTGATATGTGGTCGGTCGGCTGTATACTTGCCGAGTTACTGCGAAGAAAGCCTTTCCTTCCTGGCACAGAGAGTATCAATGATTGTTAATTTTTCCATGTGTTAACTAACATATTCTATTAGCGAAAAACCAACTCGAGCTCATCTTTGATGTTTTCGGAAATCCATCAGAGGAAGACATTAATAACGTCCCCAGAGAGCGGAGCAGGAAGTTGTTGAAATCTATGCCAAAGAAAAAGCCCAAACCACTTGAAGTTCTCTTCCCTAATGCTAACCCTAAAGCCATTGACTTAATGAAAAAACTCTTCGTTTTCGATCCAAAGAAGCGATTGACAGTAGAAGAAGCACTTAAACACCCGTACCTTGCGGCCTTACACTACCCAGACGATGAAGTAAAACACGTTGTACTCAGAATTTTCTCATAGAGTTGTATTAGCCGACTCGAGATCCAGTTCCTAAGGCCGAATTCGAATTTGAACGATATCCTCTAACCCTGGAACAGAGCAAAGGTACTCAATATTCTGCAGGAATTCTCTTCTAAATGTCATTTATTCACCTCTAAGATCTGCTATACGAAGAGATTTTGCTCTATCACTTCCCAGAGTTCAGAGCTGAGTATGATAGAAAGGTACAAGCTGGCGAAGATCCTTCGAAACACATTCTATTTAACGATAATGCTCAGAAGGTTGTTTTCTTGCTTTCCTCTTCCGCGAACTGATAATTTATTCAAAAAAAAATAGATTGGAGATAGAGACTCCGACGAAGATGATGATGACTACGAGTACTAAGTAAATAGGGGGTTTAGCATGCAATTATTAAACAACTAAATTTAAGAAAATAATGGCATGAAAACCAACGTTCACTGTACATACATCATTATATAGAAGAATTATGATAAAATATGCAAGCTCTTGCTGATTACTACCATACTGAATATTAGCCATATTACCCTTACTATATGCCTCCTAATGATGTAAAGTGATAAGTAAGATTCACGAAGAAATAATGTAATGTATCTTATGGGCTTGCCGATCAAAATAATATTACTTCTAATTTAAATAAAGAAAAACAATTCGTAAAAATCTGGAAACAATGTGTTTAGGACCACCGATTGAACCTCCAACTGAGCAATCCAGGCGTGTGGTGAACAGTCTCAAAATAATGCTTATCGTGCTGCTTATCCTTGCAGGCATGAAATTACTCGGCATGAACTACGGGTGGGTCTCGGATTTGATCGGCGTTTTTCTGCTCTATCAAGCCATGGCAACGTTAGATTTCTGCAGTACTGTTGTATTTATATTCTACTCTACCATGAATGTGGTGAATGCGCTGATGGATTTCGGGCTGCTCTGGCAAAACGAAGTCAGTCTCACCAGTGCGAATACATACGCGGTTTTTGTTGGGATTGTTTCGTTGATTGTCTACGTCTTTGCGATAGTGATTGCGTTCTATGCGTATCGAGAGTTTAAGGCCTTAGCTATGGAGATGTCTGGCGGAAACCAGTCAACTCGGCAAAATGAGCTTTCAAATATTCCTGCAGCAAGTAACAACTATCAAGGTTACGAAAGTAATTATTTTTTAGGACCAGGAACAGGCCCGGGCACCGGAACAGCGAGCAATAATCAAGCGTTTACGCCTTATACTGGGAAAGGAGTTATGATCGGTGAACCTTAATTTAATAAGTTTTTGTCTTTTTAATGCGCAATTCTGCTTGAAGTAACTGCGATTAATCGAGCTTCAAAACAGATTTTGTTTCTTTACTCCGAATAAGAGATGTATACCTATACAGCCTCTCTCAGCTATTCCTCAGAACTTATAACTTTTGTTGATAGAATGTCTTTTAAAAAAGATGTTTCTTTATGATCTGACCTAGTAGGTGTCGTAGTAAGCAATAAATATGCACAGCGATTACAAAAGCAAAAGTTCAACTACACATAAAGTCAACCATACATAAGTATTTATTGATTGATAGATAGCTAGATTTCAGAGGCTGATGCCTCTTCTGCTTGATATCAGCGAATTTAAGCATAAAACTTTCCCAAATACGTGATCCTTCCGATTGGAGAATTGATTATCATTCCATTCGTTAAGCCAACAATATTGCCGTCTTTCGTTCCTAAAGAAAAGCCGTTGTTAATCAGGTAATCAACAAATTGTCTTACTGAGATAGCAATTCGGGTTTTGAGAATAGAAAATCAAGTCTTGCCCATCGTAATTAACCTCTGGAGCAGTCGAATCTAGGAGTTCCGACGACTCTGCCAGATTCGGCTCAGAAGTGAGCTTTTTACTCTTTTTTCTCTTGTTTCTTTTCCTTTTCTTCTTTTTCGACGTTTCTTCAGTGTTTTCAGGAACCTCTTCAGCTTGACCCTTCTGAGAATTCTCTTGAAGTTGTTTATGATCTCTCGCCGCCTGCAGGAGCTCCCGACCAAGCTGTGCGGCCTGCTCTAATGCCAGTTTCGAACTCTTTTCTTCAAGAAAAGTCTGGTTTAGTCTTGGCGCTTTTTTCTTTGAGTACACAGGTTCAGGTTCCTCTATCTCGTCATAGGTTTTATCATGATATTTCGAGCGGGTCTTATGAATCGCAGGGCGGTCTCTATCCTCAACGATGACTTGTTTAATATTTGCGAGCTTTTCAAAATCGCTGAAAGTGAATTCGTCGTCTCTGGCTGGACCAAGGAGAGGCGAATCATCGTCTTCCTTTTGGGCTTTTGCATTTTCTGCTTGATTATTCTTCTTTTTCTTTTTCTTATTCTTCTTCTTTTTTGAAGGTGGCGCGGGGGTTTCTTGCTTTTGCTCTGAGCTCGCCTCTTTCACCTGGTTCAAGTTTAGGTCTGGAAGAGGTTGAGCCATCTGCTGAAGCGATTGAGATGTGCTGGTGGCAGTGTCTTGGGTTTTATTCGAGATAGTAGAGTGAGTTTCTTCGTGGGAAGAGTCACTCTCATGATGAACGTTCTGAGTAGGCTTAACTTTGCTGCTAGGTTGTTTGCTCGTTTGATTCACAGTCTCTTTTTGCTTATTATCATTGCTTTTCGAGCCATGAGAAGCATTCTCATTCAGAGGCTTATTATCCAATGCTTGAAAAATATTTCCAGAGGCTGAAGGCTTGCTTTTCGATTTTTCCTCAGCGGGTTTGGTTGGTTTCTTTCCATCTAAATAGGAAAAAAATTACAAATTAGACCATGAATTAAAATGAATGTAAATTACAGGAAAATGGTTCAGCTGGTCGCTCGTTTTCTCGAGATTTTGATTTGGAAACGGTCTGAAATTTTTCCTCTTTTTCAACCTTAAGATTGACTTTAGATGATTGCGGTGGAGTGTTTGAGCGATTTTTTGAAGATCTATGATCGTCAAAGCTTTGATCAGAAGGTTCCCTCTTTAGCGAAGATTCACTAATCGTTGACTCAGTGGTCGAGATATCTCGTTTCTGAACCTGCGGTTGCATTTTCTGCTGCTTTCGAGGCTCCGTTGGATTTTCCTGCGGTTTAGCTGCATTAATTTTTTGAGGTGGCAGCTGCTGCGGATGTTCCTCGCTACTCTTAACATTTTTGGCAATTCTGTTGCGAGGATCAGTATTGGATTCTTGCTCCTTATTCTCTTTCTCATACCGAATTTTTGCAGCAGACTCTTTCAAAACTACAGTTTCTTCTTTTGGTTTGAGATTCTCAGCCTTTGAAAATACAGTTTCATTGCTTTCTGAAACATTTTTCTGATCGCTGACGCTCGAAACCTTCGAATCCTGGCGCTGCAATGGAGCTGTATCTGAGACAGACGGGTTTTTTTGATATCCCTGAGACAGGATGTCATCCATTTTCAAATTCAAAGACATTTGCTCGATCTTTGGGCTCGCGTGGTCTTTCCAATTCAGCGATTTCGCGATCGAATAACTGCTGAGCATCCTCTTTGAGTTACTAAATGGCTCTCGGCTCGATCTCTGCGATTAACACCGTTTAGCCTCAACATCAGTCGAAATAGAATCTTACTTTGCTTCCAGGAAACCTCCAAAGAGGGCCGGCACATGCTTCCAGCAGTTCGTCTTGTGCTGTATCAAATTCATCATCTGCTTCTTCAAAGTATAGATGTGCCCTTGACTTTGTGAGAGGTCTGTTCGCATAACAATTTTTTGCGCTATGATTCTTATATTCATATGGTCCAAATGCGCTGTCAAATTCATTCAAGAGAACTAATTGGTTCGCAATGAAAGAGTTAGAACGTGTTGGCTTGAAGGAAGGAAAGGTTACTTTTTTCAAAAGACACCATCTAAGTTCTATTCAGTTCAAATTTTTTCTAATAAAATACCTTCTAATGACTCTAATGACGATATATTGAAAAAATTAATTCTGAATCCTCTAAAATACTCTTATTCTATACAAACGCTGATTTGCAATTAAATTGTTGAGAACTAGTACATTTGACCGGATAAATTGATAATGTTTCATTTCAGCATTAATTCTTTATAGATACAGCTACTAGCAAAACCTTATAAGCTCAGTTACGCAAAAACACAATTGAATTACGGCTCCCTTGCTTCATTTAAGGGGCAACTATTTAGATTTTATTTCTTTGCAAGTGATAATGTAATACTCTCAATGGTTTGATATGAAATACCTTGAGAATCATTTAATCAATTTATTTTGTCAATCATGAATAGTAAACACAGCTCGTTCAAAAAAATAGAGCTAGGTCTTCTTCCTTCATACCTGGAAATTAATTACTTTTTAGGAGTGCTGTTTTTAAAGGGGTTTGCATTAGTGGTGAATGAGTATTTTCCTGTTGAAATCAGAAAAAATTAAATGAGAGTCAATAAGATAGTCTCTTACCGTTTGTTGAGGTAGTAGAGTCCTGAGTGGCGTGGAAGCTGACATCAGTACTAATATTGCTGGCATTTTCCTTATGATAGTTTGGTTATTTTTGAAGAATAAAATACCTTTTTGTCTTTTGAGTTTGAAGCGTCTTTCTTTTCAAGGAGCAGCGGCGATCTACCACTAATTCAATGAATTGTAAGTTTAGCGGATAAAAGAAAGATTTTATATACGTTTTGGCAGCCATAAGTCTGTCTGCCTGCCCTTCATCTCCATAGACTGAGATGTATTCATCTCGTTTCGACATCTCAGTTTTTTTGTTTTGGTTGGTAGAGTCCTTTTCTGATACTTCGAGTCCCTATTAGGAATATTTAGCTGATTTATCAGAGAAATTGGCTGACATTCATTCCAGGAAGCAGGGATTCAACGGAATCCTTAATGAAAGGCTTGATCGATTGGTAAATGGGCGATTTGTCTGCCAGCTTCAAGTATTTCGCTTCCTTATCCTAAGTATGGGAAAGCCAAATTTCTAAGCCGATTAACCAGAAGTTTATACGTTCAAGAATTGCTGCTGTGGTCCGAGTATGCTACCCGGTCTCATCAGACGAATATAGCCGATAAATGGAGCGGCTTTGAACTTGTAATGCTTCATCGCATAGATAGCAATTAGTGATCCCGTTCTTCCTAATCCAGCCTGGTCAATGTTTCACTAATGCACTGCCTCCATACAAAATGTTACTTTGCAATGGACAGCAATAGCTCCTTTTTCTTCTTCAGAAACCCTCAGAAACTCATCGATGATTTCCTATATGCAGCATTTTAGCTTCAAAATTCAGTAATTATATTGATATTTACATCACTTGGGGTCGACCCATCCAGGAAATACAACTCAGTATGCTTGATTCCGTTCTTAATGAAGCGTTCTCTGTCATACTCTTTTTTATTTAGCCTAACGACTCTAGTAACTCCGAATTTCTTGAATATTGGCACGTAATCCTCTGGAGTATAGGTTCGCCACTAGGTTATTCTTATTTAAGAACTCATCAAAATAAATTATATACCCCTTCAGCGTCTTTTATTTTGTCATGAGGCGTTGAGAAGGCGACGAATTTGTTTGGGATGATCCAATTCAGATCGCCATTCTCAACCGACTCGTAAAATTCGTAGTCTCTCAAATTGAAGGTTTTCACGTCGAACCATTTGAGCTTCATTGCATACTCCAAGCCTCTCAGAACATCCAAGATCTTATTTTTCGAAATTCAGCATATTCGAATTTTCTGAACACTCTTACTGTGCATTTGTAGGTGCAGCTTCCGTATGAGGCATCACGATAGTCTGCGAATGGAGGCGACACATTTTTGAAAGGCTGCCATGCTTCTTCAGCTGTTTTTCCCAAGACAATGACCTTTGACAGAAAATTGAGTGTGATTAGTTAGACGTTTTCAACTTGGAAGCATCCCATGAGGCAAGCAGCATTCGCCCGCTTCGCACTGTCAAGGGATGTATAGTGAAAAATCTTGTATTTGAGAAATTTCGGATCCTGAAGAAGTTTCTCGAGTTCTGTGACGAACCGGTAGGTCTTTGCGATATTCAAAGGTCCGAAATCAGCAAAAAATGGCTGATATTCCAGATCCTAGAGTGCAATACGAGGCCAATGAGTGAGGAAATAGTATAAAATGCGTACGTTGTCAATGCAAAAAAAGAAGGCGTCGGGTTGATTTCTCGGAGGGTGGCGATCTGAGATCCAGTAAAGCTTATCTAAGTAGCCATAAATCGTATAAGAATTATGGAGGAGATTGCTCAAAAATGGAAACCTTTGATAATTTCCACGGCAGGATTTGAGGTTGAAACCATGCTAAGCTATCACCTTGATAAATTAATAAATTTTCGTGACTTGTATGTATAGTTAAGAAATTTTTAATGAGAATATATACACTTTCAGTTTGTCACTCGAAAGTTCTATCTAATAGAAAATTGTTTTTGATTGACTTTCATAATCTACTCTTTGAAGAACTTACAGCATGCTGATTAAGAGTGCAATTCAAACAATTCTTGCTGTTTTTTTCGCAATATTTTCTGAAAATCTACTGAGAGAAGGCATCGATAAGGTTTGATTGCAAATCCTCATCCGGAATATTTTTTCCAGAATAAACTAACAGGTATAAGATCTAATTGAATTTTTTGCTTGATTTCGAAAGGAGTGGTTTTCGATGAGCCAAAGAAAAAAAATGTTATTCGTTTAATGCTATTGGAAATATAAATTTTATTTCATTTCTGAGAGATTTCGGATCTCTAATAAAGATGACTCCCGAAACATCGTTTTTTTGAGCATTACTAGAGACTTTCACTTTGAAAAGGCTTTTGTGGTTAATGACTCTTTTTCTGGATAAAAAACAAGTCATTTCATCCTCTATAATTCCAAATTCTCAAAGATCGAAATCGCTAATGCATCACTTGTCATATGGTAACCCGCAATCCATTGTTCAAGACTGTACATTTAGTTTTAATCCATGAAAAAAACTCGAAATGTTTACTCAGATGAGATTTCTTTTGGCCTTCAGGAAATTCCAAACTATTAAAGGCCTGCTTTAGTTGAATCTTCTTCAATGCGTGTGATTTGTTCCATTCTGAATCCAATTTAAGTAAATAAATACTCCTTAGAGTGTCCACAAAATGAAATTTTCTATATCCGTCTTCGACTTGGGCGGGTATCCAAATATCCGTTAATGGTGAGTCTTTGAATCGCGTTCTAAAAGGATAACTTTGCATGAGGATTTTGGTAGGCTCTTTCTTATGCTCAGAATTACTAGAACGTTTGTTGTTGACTCGAAACACATGATTATATCATCCTCAAGAATCTTTGCTAGCCACTTCGCTAGTGTATCATGTGGAAAATCGACAGTAAATTTTAATTCTTTGCTTTCTTCATTAAAGTGTGAGCTCCTGATAATCAATTGGCTACCTTCAAAGCAAATTTCATAAGAGAAGCCATTAGCGGGTTTATCATTGGGAGAATTCGACTGGATGTTAATTTTTTCAAGGTTGTAAAGCCTGAGACATGGCTCCTGAAAATCAATATAAAGCCATTCACTCCCTAAAAATCTTGCATCACGAGGGTTCAGGTCATCTTCTCCAAACGAGAATCCTGCCATGAGCCGAAGACTGGAATAGCCGGTGGACAGCACGGCGATCTTGAATTTCCAGAGAACAACCTTTTTCTCAGAGCGAAGCAATGACACCATAAGATACGGCGGCTCACTCTCTCTTGATCGAATCTGACAGGTAAGGATGCCGTCAAGCTTTGATGGCATGACTGTTATGTCGAAAAGAGCATCCATGTATTCGAGCAGATCCGGTTGCGAAATTACATTGGAAATACTTACATCTTTTTCTGCGAGATCTGAAGAGTTTGAAGAAAGTCAACCAGAAATCTACGCCCCATAAATAATTTTTTATAATGGTTCTCTATTTGAGTCATTGTCTTATCAGGTAGGTTCAAACCATAGCAACTCGACAGAAGGATCTTCCAGAAGTTTGGAATGTGAGAGTTAAAAAACTTGCTGATATATATCAAATTGTAAGCAGATTTGCAGTCAAGAAATTTGATGATTGAACTCCAAATGCTTTGGTCCAGTCGCTTAAATAATTCTTCGCCATCAGAGCTAGTGTAAGAAGACGGTTAAATGCACAGTCACAGGAAAAATGATTAGTAAGCTTGCTGTTTTTTAGGTCATGCTTGAATTTCTTGAGTATTCAACTTGATTATCACTTGCTCCCTTGCTAATCTTCGCTGTAAATTCATCATTTTCTCAAAATCAAAGCCGATGATATTTTGAGAAGTGTCCTCAGGCACCTATCAGACATGCAGGTATGTAATCGGGAAATTTTAGTGGTTTACAACGAGATTGATGTCTTCTACAGCTGTTAACAAACTTATTTTGGAATACTTTGAGGATCTTCGACATGTTTTGGTGGCTTAGACTGATGTAGGAGTCTCTTTCTCTTCCTGAGGCTGCATCTTTATCATTTTGAAGGGATCGTGAATCTGAATAAAAATATTAATCGGAACTGAATATAATCACAGAAGTACTTAAATCTTCCAATCAGATCATGAAATTTCGCATAGCTACCTGATCAGTTCTCAGTTCATGAGTTTGTAAGTCTAACCTTTATTCCTAAATATCTGATTCTCGTCTGGTAAAATGGCTTTGACCATGAGCTCTAGCTTCTATCTCAAAATATTGGTAGCCGAAGCAAATAGCATAGCGTAAGTAATACTACAATCACTTGACAAAACTTCCGAAAATGAGCTCCTAATTGCTAAGTTCAATACTATTTTTAAATCATTTATTGGTTGTTGAGTGAGCATGATTTGATTATTAAGGCATCTTGTTACAAAAATATGTAATAACGAAGCATCCTTAATTATCTCTCCTACTTGATAGCTTTCTCTCGACGTACCAAGTTTTCTTGTAACCTAAGCAAATTTTCCCTAACTTTTTTTCTCTAATTTCAATTTCCAAACAGCCAATTTTGCAACAGCCTAGACTTTCAAGCCTTCAGGTCCTTTTTCCGAACCAGCTCTTCATACCCACGAATTTACTATCATTCAACTTTTTTGCGTTTTTTCGTTCTTTGTTATTTCGGTTTGTAACTCAAGTTCTTCAAACTTCTGTAGTCTCTGTGATTTACTTAATCCCTTCAATTCTTTTTTCAGAGCCGTCTTCGTTGGTTTGGTCTTTTCAATGATTTGCTCAGTTTCCACAGCAGCATTCAGATTGGGAATCAGCTTTTGGTAATTAACCAATTTGAACTTTTGTGGCTTCTCCTCCTTAAATATACTTGAATGAGTGGAAAGTGACTTTGCATCCTGGGTGGGCTTTTGAAAAGTTTTATATTTACTCGAGATATCAACGAAATTCACAGCGTTATACCCTCTCAGAAATATCAGTGAATCTTTGACCTCGATATGCAATTTGGGAAAAGAATTGGGGTTTTCTCCGCTTTTTATTTGATATGAGTCAAATTTCATCAGCTGAGAAGGCGGAATTCCAATTCCATCGCGATTTCTGGAAGCATTAGGAAGACCATTCAAATCAAATTCGAGACTTAGCATTTTCTCCACGCTTTTTGGTTTTGCTTGAGGAAAAAGTGATTCCATTCGGAAATGAAAGAAATGCAAGAAAATCAGGTGGATGGAGGGAGCATTGATGCCCTCCACGCAAGCCACAGCAATAAAACCCTTACATTTGAGGAAATGAAATTCGGATTTGAAATTAATTGGCATCTCTATCAAGCTTGGACCTACTAAGGAGGCTCCAAAGTAATAATCAGGAAAGAGACTAACTTGATTTATAGTTTGGTTATGAGCATAGGAAAGCACATTGTTGAAAACAAACCAGCCTGTCACAATCACTCTCTCCGGTAGAATGATCTTTCTCACAGCTTCGGTTTCCAAGTTTACCAAATAAAATATTGTTGAGGTGAATATTATGCAAGCATCAATGCACTTTTCTTCCTTTTCAGAACTCAATTTGCTTTGTATGTTTTGTATCCATGAGAAAAATTCAAATCTTTTAATGGTAAATTTTTGGACTTCTGGGAACTTCGAGCGATCGAAAACTTGTTTCAGTGGTCCCTTGATAAGCACCTCTTCATCTTTAATCCAGGTTGAATCGAATTTGAACTGATAAATATTCAATGATTCATCAATAAAGTAAATTTTTCGGTATTTCTCTTCAATATGAGTTGATATCCAAAAATCGCTCAGTGGTGAGGCTTTCTGATCACGTTCCAAAAGGAAAACTTTGCAACTTGCTTGCTGTTGGGTACTGCTTATGTTTAAAAGAACGAGTACATCAACAGTTGACTCTAAACATATGATCATATCTTTTTCAAGGAGTTCCAACTGCCAGATTGCTTTTTTGTTCTCAGGAAATTGGATATTAAATGCCAACTCCTTTTCATCAAGGTATGGACTTCGGATAACCAGTTGGGAGCTTTCAAACGAAAGTTCATATTCATAGTCATCCGCAAGATCTCTAGATTCTTTGTAGTAGTGGGTCCTGATCTCTCCAAGATTGTAAATTCTGAGGCATGGTTCAAAGAAGCCAACATAGAACCGCTGGTCTCCTAAAAATTTTGCTTCACGTGGTTTGAGGTCAAAGTGAAGTGAAGCAAAAAGATAAAAATGAGCTCGACCTTGGGTATTAGAAATAGTGAACCTCCAAAGCACTATCTTTTGCTGAGGGGAAAATAATGATAGCATAAGATATGGCTCTCCCAGGAAGGTTGAATTCAACAACGTCGATGGGAGGGCAATCATGTCTAATAGAGCATCCATGCATTGTAGTAGATCTGGATTGGAGGCTCTGGCAATGACATCCGAAGCGCTAAGCATACATTTGTTGGATCTCGCAAGAGATTGCAGGAAGTTCGTCAAAAATTGGTGCCCCAGAAATAATTTGTGATTGTAATTTTCTATGAGGGTCTTGGTTTCAATGGAAAGGTCGAAATCACCTTGAGCACTCAAGAGATTCTGCCAGAAGTTAGGAATGCTGGTGTTAAAATATTTGCTGATATAAATCAGTCGATATGCAAATTTGAGGTCAAGGAATTTGATAATTAAAAACCAAATGGTTTGGTCAAATTTCTTAAACAGTTCTTCTCCATTAGAACTAGCACTAATGAGATAATTTAATGAGAGAAAATTTTTACAAGATGAGCTGTCTGGGGGGAACTCGCAGCTCTTTGGGTAATATTATGCCCGTTTTAAGTTTTAATAGGGTTTGCTCACTTGCCAATCGTTTCTGCAAATTCATCATCTGATCTAAATCAATCTCGCTAATATTTCGAGGGACCCACTCATATTCCTTTAAGAGTGCAAATGCGTTTATACGTAATTCGAAAGATTGAAGAGAGTTTACCATTAAATCAAAATCTTCTGTCGCGAGCATCATATCCATTTTTGAATGTTTTTGTGACTTCCTTGGCGGCCTGAGAGTTTTAGTTACTCTCTGCTTCTTCTCTATTACTGTAGGCTGGATGTTCGACATTTTATATAATTACGAAACTTCTTAACTTTGTTTCCGCGGTTAAGGTCCCAATCCTATAAATATTCAAATCATCCAATCGAATGGAAGAAGTCTCTTTTTCAAATCAATTTGATCGGTAAACTTATTCTAATATTAGACTCAAAAATTATTTGATACAAACGTTTTGATTTCTGATTTGCTGCCAAAGTATCTAATTCGGATCTGGTCCGTTACATTCCTACAAATCGACGAACCAAAATCAGACGTCTGGACAACGAAATATTACGATGTACGATGGCGTTGAACTCTTTATCTACACAATCGATCTTCATTCACCAGGTCTGCTTGGAGATATCCCTTCAATAATTCTTTATTTATGGAAAGATTTGCACAAACCGCTTTATATGCACCGTCTTCAACGAAAAATGAGAGCTAAAGTTTGTGGGTTTTCATTTGCATTAAGTTAGCCATCTTAGATAATTTCAGGTAAACATCCAAACTGATTCGGTGAACCCGGACTTCAGCCTCTCAGTGCATTAAATAAGTGAACAGAAAAAATAATTAATATCTCTATATCACGATACATATCTACCAAATCATTACGATCTGATTGAAAAAACACCCTATATAGTACATTCTCATCGAAATTTTTGAATTTAATGCTCTACCTTCTAATATATTTATGCTCTCGGTCTAAACCACATTTAGCAGTTTTAGAACGTTCAAGGACTTCTCCTATCCGCAAGCAGTTGGCAACTTTGCTGCGGTTAATTGCCTTTTTCCTCATTACTATAAAACTAATGAGAGTTAATCTAAATTTAATTCTACTATAAAACAGATTTTTGGCTCCAAATTTCAGCTGGTATCTAATCGTTGAAAGTATCTGACCTTATATCGAGTCTCCAATATAAATATTTTAAATTTCGAGCAAAAAACATCTTTCCTTGTAAAGATACCATGTCAAATCAGTGGAAGATGCTCCCGGAGCAGGGGATATACAAACTCCTCGATGGGCAAGGACACGAATGGTATCCGGTGGAAAAAATAATCGGCAAACGGGTAATAAATGGCATAGTCCAGTATAGAGTTCTTTGGGAAGGGTATTCTGAGATGGATGCTTCTTGGGAACCACTAGAGCATCTTGAGAACGTGATGCATTTAGTGAGAGCTTATGACGAAGAGTGCACAAGCCCAACTAGAATTCCAAGAAACGGGAATAGCCAGTTGATAACTCCTACATTTGGCAGATCAATAAGTGGTAAGAAGAGAAGCCAGGATTCTGCAAAGAATAGTATAAGGAGCAAACAGGCTAAAATCGAAGACTTTGACTCAAATATAGAAAGCAGCCGCTTTATTCTCATGGAAAATAGTCGTCATTCTCCTAGCTTTGAGAATGATTACTTCGAATCGAAAACAAATAGAATTAATTTAGGTAATGCAAACCAGAGTACTGTTGAAGGATACCAAGAAGGCAATAACAGAATTCATCCGGAAAATGAAGGGGCACAGATGGAGACTGAAGTCCCAGCAGGGGATCGCATGGAAGTTGAAGAGAAACCTCGGCACCAGGAATCAAAAGAGAATATGTGCCTAGAGAATTCGGATTCTCAGTTAATGCGATTGCCGGTTCGAGAAACCTACGACATTAGACATAAACTGACTCAGAATCTCTCGTTATCCTTTGACCCACGTAGCAAAGGAAAGTTTTTCCTCAGAGATCGGACGAATTCGCAATCGATTACGAACAGAGAACAGCAGTATGAGGTCAGTCTGGATGAAATTCGGAAATTCACTGAAGAGAATCTAAATCCACTGATAATGGACAATGAGGAAGAGAGGAAATCAGCATATTCTGTGAAGATTAAGCCTTTAACAACGGATGATTTAAATTCAAGTCTCTCTTGCATTATGGATCCTCATAAATCAAGCCCAAATCGTAGCAATGTATCTTCAGATTGCGCTGGTGATAAAGCAATGTTAGAACGGAAGTCACCTGTCATTGTCGAAAACAACGATGAAGAGAGTAAAGCAAAAAATTCTGCGGAAATTAATCATGATTTGAATTCGGATCCATCACGCATTCTCGATCCTCAGGATCCTCAGATAATTTGCGCTGGTGAGGAAGTTATTGACGAGAGTAAGCCAACTGTCATTATCGCCAATCAAGCCGGCAATGAAAATCTAATGGAAGAATCGTTGAAAGAACCAATGTGTGAAAAAGCTGTGGGCGCTTCAGAAAATCAGATCAACGTTGGCCTGTCGAACGAGATGCAAATTGAGGAGGAGGAGCATACCGAAGCAGTTTTGCCACGCACTGATGATAGAACCTTGGATGAAGCGTCGCTTATAGAAGCCGGTGATGCAACTAAAAGTAACGCAATTCAGGAAAAAGAAACAGAAGAAAACACTGCAACAAGCAAAAACATGGATATTTTAGAGCAAAAAGAGCAGACAAAGGATAATACTCATCATCCAGTGGCAGATCCAGAGACTCAAATGATTGAACCTGCTATTGCCAAAGAGGTTGAGCCAACAACTCTCCAAGTTATAGAAACTCAAGTTCCTCAAAAAGAGTTGGTCTCGGCGCCTATTAATCAACAGCTGCTTTGTGAGACTCCAGAATCGAAGAAACCACCACCTCCAACTGCTCGTTTCAAACCTCAAGTGGATTCGAAAATACCATCTTCAAAATTATTCCGCACTCTGATCGACTACGCACGGAAACCTAATATTCGTACCACGGAACTTTCCTTACAAAAGAAACCTATAGAAATCATCGAAGAAAGCCCGAAAATAGATGAGAGCAATACCATTAGACCTCACGAACATGCTCAAGGACCGGAGAATTTGGCCCAAAATCCTTTTGCAAAAGAAAGCACGAACTCCTTTCCAAAAACAGGAATCAATACTGAAGGCAATCAAATAGCCTCCACTCCTCGCAGACCCGAAATTGAAATAATGCAAATTCAGTCACCCCAGAGTTCTTGCCAGCAAAACTTCCAAGAAAAGCTAGCTGAAAACACATCCTCTCCAACAGAAGCCAGAAATCAAAATACCACCTTCGAAAAATACAAAGAACGCTCAACAGCAGATATACGATCCCATTTGAACGAGAATCTGGAAATGGACAAGTCTCGAAAGCCAATATTCTCCTGCTTTGAAAAAAAACAAAGCTATGATCAATCAAAACCTCATCCCCACCATCGGCCATATTTTCCCAAGTCAAATTACGGACCATCTCGATATGAGAGAAGAGATGATAATCCTGACTATCATAGGAAAAAATCCTATTATTATGACAAGTCAAGATCGAATTATCGTAATCGTTCTCGTTCCTCTTCAAGAGAGAGAGATCATTACTACAGAAAAAAAGATTCTCGCTCCCGATCTCGATCTCGCTCACGTTCACGATCTCGATCTCGCTCACGTTCCCGTTCACACTCACGCTCACAAAGAAAAGACTCTGAGTACAGAAAAAAAGATTGGTACTCGAGCACAACCTCGAAGTATAAAACAAAACGAGGATCAAGCAGGCATAGAGATCGGAGCCGCTCTCCGCGTCGAAAGTCTCTTCCTCGTGATAACAGGCGCAAGTATTCACCTTATCGAAAGCCAAAGGAGACCTATGAACCACGGAAGGAAGACTCAAAGGAAGAAGAACTACCAAGAAGGGAAGAATCAAGAAAGGAAGAAACAAGCAAGGAAGAACGACCGAGAGAAGAATCAAAGAGAGAAGCGCAAAATGAGGATTCTCAGGCTACACCAAATCTAAGCGGATATAATTGCACCAGACTATCTGCAACCTCGTTTCGCCATCTTATCAAGTCGGATATTTCGGATAGTGCACTACTGGAGGCTCTTTCTGTAAAAGGAAGAATCGGTAGGGATATCCCTTTGAAAATCGAAATGCTGGATGCTAATCTCGTGAAAGAAAAAAATATGACCAATGTTTTCTTCAAGGTATATTGGGCTCCTACAAGCTTGATTCATCGAGCCCCATCTATCCTGCCTTATCACGTTCTTTGGAAACATCACCCTGATCTTGTGGCTGAATGCCTCTATTCTCAAGCATTCAAAGGAAAATAGGAGGAAAAACCCTTTGTTATGGAACGCGCGAATTTCCTGGTGAGATAATCTTAAAGTGTCCTCATTTGAGAAGTCACTTTTACTGTTAAATATCCAAAGTGTGAGGTGAATGTAAAATTTGTTTTGTTTTGTACGAAAGTAATTCCGTAGGATGTGTGCTACCTGAAATCACATTCGAAATGTATATTATCCATCATTTCTTAATTTTTCTATGTGAAATATTTGGGTCTCTAAATACCACTTTAGCATATTCTGAGCTCCTTTAGAGATATTGAAGATATTTTATGTTTTATTAGGATCGGATGAGCCTTCGAGTTTAAGTTCACCATAAAGCCAATAACCTTGCCATTATATTCTTCATAAAATACTCATGAAATGAATATTGAAACTACTTTCAATCACTTAAAGCATAGAATTCTAGGGTTTTTTAAAAAGAGTTTCTCTAATTAATTTCTCTCATCCTACGTGAGTTTTCATCTTATGAGCAGCAATACTAATAACTTTCATCAAATATTAATTCAAAGAGATTTCTGCGAGTTTATTGGATACTGCCAAATCTGGCTAGGAAACTGCATCTTTTGGTTGACTACAATCCATTCTGTTACATCGTTTTAATCCATTACATATTAAGCGACAACACCACTCCAATATTGTTTACATTCAACAATCAAAATATAAATTCTTAGGCAGTTGGGTTAGCAGCACTTGCTTTCAGCTTCTTAAGCTCTTCATTTAATTGAGTAACTTTCGAGTGAATTTTCTCTTTCTTTGCAGTTGCCTTTCCGATTTTACCCTTATATTCCTCAATCTATACATGGGCATTAAACATCAATTTCCCACAGCACACTTCATACCTGTTGAATGACATTAACTGTAATTTCCGTAATATTATCGTTCTTTTTATTCAGAACCTTATTCTCCGCATCCAACGATTTCACTCTTGAAGCAGTCTATTACAATTACCAGTTAAACGATGCCCACCAAAAGAAACTAATAGTTACCTTCTCAAACTCTTGCTTGAATCTTCTCAACATCTCCAACGAAGAGAAATAAGTCGATTCGTACTCCATGAGCTTCTGGCCAAACAGCGCAGTTTTCATCGCGATTTCTTGATGTCTTTTCTGCGCAGCATCCGTTTCTTTTCTAATTCTAGAAACCTCCATAGCGTCTCCTTCAATGCTTTTCAATTTAGCCAACATCGCCGTATGTTTTTCTTCCTGAGCAGCATCTACAACCGTTAACGTTATACAACCCCTCCGAATAGCGTAAATTCACCTTTGGCTTTAACCAGCTCCATAAACTCAGCCTCTCTGGTCTCGCTGTCTTTTATCTTTTGCTTGAGTAACTCTTTGATCCTATGAACGCTTAGCCTGCGAAAAAGAAGTTTGTTGTTACTTTTCGTTCTCTTCGTGGAGTCTATCAGCCTCGGCTTTCTGCTTATCGACCTTCTCTCGAGTGTCGTTGACTTGCTTCTCGAGCGTGGCAATTAATTCTTCTCTTTTTTTGCCTTCTTCCTCAACAAATTTCTTGTTTGCTTCAGCAATCATAGCGTTTTTCTTCTGAGCATCTCTGCAGGCGGTCTCGAGACTGGTTTTCAACTGAGCATGCTTAGTGTATTCGTTAAAAACTATTGAAAATCATTGAAAATTCAATCTTTTTCGGGTCGGGTCTTACGGGTCTCTTTTTCTTTGCGGAATTGTGGGATTTTCTTTAATAAGACACCATTCATCTCTTCAGCATGAGCAGAAAAGCTTGCCTTTTGATAGTAAAGAATGAATCAGACAATGAGGAGTGAAATGAGTTATTACAAGGGTGTCCATGGCTCCTCTTAACTTTGCCACTTTCTCTGCAAAGGAGAGCTCTGGGTAGAAGTTGTCCGGTTTGAACTTCGAGAGGTGTTTTAAATTTCTCTCTGAATGCCAGAATTATTTAAATTAACTGAGCTTTTCTTACTGCTTCTCTTGAAATTTTTGTCCTCCTCAACCGGTGCTTTAGATGCTGCTGCGAGTTCGTTGATTTTGCCCTGGAGCAGAGTTTGGAGTTGCTCTTCTTCAGAAGGGCCTTTCTTTTTAGTTTTCTTTTTGGCCGATCCAGCAGGATTGGTTTTGTTTTTCTCGTTCTGGAGATCAACGTTCTCTTGAAGTACTTTTTTCTCTTCTTGTGAAGTCTAGGCAGATGTTAGCGATTGCATGCGGAAGGGACTGGTACCATCTTTGCAGGAATTACCTCTTTTGATCTTTTTGTTTAAGAAAATAAATTTGAAATTAATGATTCAAATTTTGAAATTGAAGGCAAAGTATCCCATTGGCAGAATTCCTCGAAAATAAAATCCAGAGACTAAATCAACTTCTGGTGTAAATGATATGGATTTTGACATAGAAAGAGAGTATCTCTAGGTGAATATCACTGAGAAGCATTATCAGAACTATATTTCAAGCAACAGATTAATCTTTGATTGGATATTGTGGAGTGAAAATTTTGAAAGTTAAGATTTTTCGTTTTAAAAAGCGCCATTTGACTAACAAACAATGAGTCAGTGTAGGTAAGTAATGTGTCATCGCATTCATAAATAATTCGAAATGTTGCTTGCGATAAAAAAGTTTTGTTTGAACATCGACGACTCTAGATTCAATTTTCATAGCTTGGGCCTGCTACTATTGTTTTGCTCGTTAAGCATTTACGACTTTTGTTTTTTTTATATTGAAAAAGAAATTAAGTTATACTCGTGAGAAATTGCCAAGACCTTTCCTAGAACAGACTAATTTCGTTGCATTGCATTAAGATACTGTGATGTTATCTAATTTTAAAGAGCTTCTTGTCGAGACACAGAAATTATGATTTCAAAAAAAAAATTCGCGTTAATTCCCTGATGAAAATAAGATACCTTGAATTCAATTTATTGATCTTATCAAATTCGCTTTTATTCGTTCTGAATCCAATACAAAACGCAATATTTCAATTATTAATTTTCTAAAATATTACAATTGCTTCCAAATTAACATTAATATGCTATATACTGCGAATTTGACACGCTATATACAATTATGGACATTTAAGTTACAAGAGTAGGGTAGTAAATGATTAATCATAATTTTGAAAATTTCTAGTAAAGTATTGCATTAACAAATAAATCGAGAATTAGATAGATCCCTTAAGCATTAGCAACCTTCTCAAGCTTTTCATCATGGATCGATGAAACTCCTTTCTGCGCAGCATGCAATCCTAATCCAGTGACAATCCCTCCCACTGGTCCAGCCACAACCCATCCAATAGCAGCGCTCGCCCATTTCACTATCGTTAGTCCCGACCCTCTGCTCTCCTGCGCTGTTTTCTTCAATTCATTTACAGCCTGCTCCGTTCTCACAACTGTAACTTCAGAGTTTGCTTCAATCCCATTCACTATATCCTCTTGCTCAGCGAGGTTTACGTTGGCTTTATCGACTAGTCCAACCGTTGCTTTCTTAATTGCGATTACTCCTCTTAGCATAGCCAACTCCTCTTTCAACTCTTCCTCTGGGTCGAAACTTACAACTTTGACATTCATATCTACGTCTTCTTTGATATTGAGCGCGGCCTCATCAAAATCATCATCGTCATGCGCAGGATTTGTCGCCTGCTCAAATTCTTTGATTAATTCTTCAAAATGAGCTCGCAAAGTTTTGTATTTGGAAGAGTAAGCTGTTTGATTTCGGATGAATTGCGCTTTAATCTCTTCTATTGATTGTTTTATCCATTTCTGGATTTCTGCTTTATCTTCGGGGTCGTGCTGAGTGTTGTACTGGCAGATGAGATTGTGTAGATACTTCAAAGCTGTGGCGAGTTCTAGCAATTCGTTGTTTTGCATTGCCATTTTGTAAATTATTCGATTATTTGTAATTAAAGCCTGAACAGTAACACAGAAAACATTTAAACGGTACTGACTAATTTTCTGTCGGAAAATAATTTAGGGAACAACTCCTGAGAAAGTCTTCGTTGAGATGCTATTATGCCTTTTCAAAACCCACTGAGTTTCGAAATTAGCGTTTTCTCCTTGAAATACATCCTAAATCGTCGTTACTGACAACAAAATGTATGAAAAAATTAAGTTCAAGGAAATGGCCATAGCGATCACAAAGAATAGTGAAAATTGCTGAATATTACTATTGCTGTAACTTTCCTTATAAATTTCATTCAAGTGCTTGAGAATCAATGATCCACATCGAATTAAAGCATTTTGTAGAGCCAAAAGTACAAATCTTGAAGGAAAACATGCAGAGAGAAACCATAGAAAGGTTTTATAGTTCTTTTACTCACATTGGATAAGTTCAGCAAAAATTATTTCTCATTTTTGATTCTCATTTCTTGTTATGATAAGTATAGTAGAACTCAAAAGGGAAAAAAAACAGTAATGTTATGTTCAAGTGTCTTATTAATCAAAATCTACTTTGAAAAGAACAAAAGAACTTACTCTTTATGGTATATCACGGAAAGTTATTGGAGTTAATACTTAGATGTGTTTATTAAATGAAGCCTTTTCATTATCAATTGATCGAATTCATGTTTCACTCATCAAAGCTCCATTTTACACTCTCCATGGCGGAGTCTTTGGCTCAATATTGCAGTTAGAGTATTCAGGAAGCATTCAGCATTTTTTGAGGCAATCAAACTATAGGACATCGACGATATACCCTCACGCTGTCTTAACGTCTAATAAATTTAATCTTCGGTCTCAATTAGCAATCCCAAAATGCAGAATTTAGTTCGATCATATATCTTTCGACATTTGAAAAATGTCGAACGCCTCCGCTCAAATACCACGCTCAATAATTCGCAGGCGGTGTTCTTCTCTACAGCTGAAAGCAAGAACTTGAAACAAGACGATATTCCTGGAAAGAACTTCTTTTTCTCTAAACAAAACTCCAATTCCAATCTCAAGAAGCAATTTTCTGGGGTGAACGCTCGCCAAAAAGACTCTTACATCCTGAAAACATTGAAGTCCACAAGGGCCTTCTCATCTCTCTACCAGACTCATTCATTTGCTTTCTCGACAGAAGATAAGACCACCACGAAGTCCAAGTCTCAGATTCTTGCAGGTATTAAATTAGAGAAGGATGCCAGTGGCAGACTGACTGTGGACACAATAAAGAAACTGTATGATGCTCTCGTTCACTGGGTTATTGATGATTACACACGTATCATGCTTGCGTATAGGAAAGGTTCGACACTTCTACTCTATTTTTCATATAACCTTGTTTCCCTTAGAGAGAAGATCGTTAAAAACTCCAAAAGAATACGTAGAAGCATATAAGAAGTTTGTTGCAACTTTTGAAAAAGTTTTGGATGAGGCGCAGCAAGAATTTCTTAAGGGCCTGAATCTCGATAAAAAAGACTTTTTCGGTGCTGCCGAAGCTTATATGAAAGAAGGAAACGCAGACATCAGATTCATCTACGTTGATTTTGCCAATAAACTACTGTAAACCATCTTGATTATCCAATTTCTATGTATCCCGTTGAATTTTTTTCTCTCTCTACTCGACGCAGTGTGTACTAACGGTTCACATAGGGCTTCTATCCCTCGCAAAAAATCGCAGGTGGGAATTTCTCTCAGGGATGTAGTGAAGGAGCAAATTGGATACATTGAAAAGAATAAAGAAGCATTGCTTGAGTTTGCAAAATATATGGTAATTTATTTGATCCCTGCAATAAGTGATCACTATCTTGAGTAGGAGTCTCCTGAGCGATACCCCAGTCTCATTCAGAATAAGATACAAGATCACATCGAAGAGAAATTCGGCGTTGAAGAAGAAGATCTTATTGCATTAATGGGATCCAATCCTAGTATACTATTACTTAAAGTACACGAAAGTCACTAATGAATTCATAGAAATCTGGATGGATAAAGGAATCCAAGACCTGATGAAAACTTTCCACACGAACATCAATCAACTCACTGCCCAAATGAGAAAGCACCAGATCGTTGAAGGCATAACATCAGAGAAGGATGGGAGCGGTAGATTGACAATTCCAGCCCTCAGAAGCATCTATGATGCCATTGCCTTATGGATTCAAGAAGAATACGCGCATCTTGTCCTGAGAAGCAGAAAAGGTATGCATGCACTCTACCATTGCTTTTTGCTGCAATGACACCTACAGAAAGAAGAGGAACAACTAGTCCACAGGGATACTTAGAGGCATACAGGTCGTTCCAGGAAAAGATGGGCCAACTCTTAACGGATGCTCAAGCAGAACTGCTGCAAAAGAGAGGCATTTCGCAACAAGAGTTGAATGAGGCTGTCATGGCTTTTATAAATGAAAGAAACCAAGATTTTATGATGATACATTTCCAACTCCCCTATAAATTGAAGTAAATCATCATTAATACACCATTATCGCCTGCCTTTCTATTTTCTTTTTGATTTACTCTTATTTGAACTTGCAAAGCATTTCTTTAACTTACCACTTTTGAATAGTGCTGCCATCCCTTCCAGAAAAGAAGTTCATGAAGGAATCAATTTCAAGGAGGTTGTGAAAGCACAAATTGAATACCTCCAAAAGAATGGAGAAGAACTACTCAAATTCGCGCCGTTAATGGTAATTTCCTCTACATAGAACTTCTGATGGTCTGTGCATTGGAATAGGGGTCTCCGGACGAGTCAGAGTTCCTTGGTCTGGTTCAGACGAAGCTAAAGGATCATGCTTTTGAGAAATTTGGAGTGGAAGAAGAAGACCTCACGGCTTTTATGACGAACCGACCAGGTATTTTATTTAATATCTAATGTAACAGTTATTAAACTCACAATTCCAGATATATTCAGAGACAATGAAGTGGTCGAGCTTCTCAAGAATCTTGATGCTGAAACCTCAAAAATAGTCCAAGGTGTAGCAAAACAATAAAAAAAAGAGACCTGAGTGATAAAGCAAATGATTTATCGTCTTGAGAAATTCTATTGCATTTAGCTGTCATTCTAATTGCATTATTACCCCTCAACGTTTACTGCTACGTGAATTTGCGAAATAATATGTTCAAAATAAATGCCTCATCAGCAGATCTTTCACAAAAAAAATAGTAAAGAAATTAACTTGAACATGGACGGTACGAATTCTATATAGGAACCTTAATTGGTGAATATGGCTCTTTGAGAACATTACTTATAATGGAGTCAAAGATTCCTTCATTTTTTTCAAATTTATTTCCAATGTAAACTATAGACAAGTTATTTGACCGATTCGGATTTATCGTCTCTGCATAGCCTCTAATAAATTTAAGTCTCAGTTTTCAAAAACAATCCCAAAATGCAGAATTTAGTACGATCATATATCCTCCAACACTTGAGAAATGCCGAACGCCAGCTCTCTCAAACAGCCCTCACCCATTCGCAAGCGACGTTCTTTTCCACAGAAGATAGCGTGTCTGCACCAAAACCAAAGCGAATTCCTCGCAAAACCGATAATATACTTTCTAAAATAAAAGAAAGAACGACAGGACAATTCGAGCCTGGAATTCGCAAGGATAAGCGTAGAAAAACGAGGCCTGGTCCTAATACCGACCAAAATGGCGCTCCGGAAAACCCTCCTCAAAAAAATAAATCATTGCGCGATTTGTTTGCCCCTCGGGAGGAAGAGTCTGATAAAGCCTCAGATCGTCACAATCAAACCGTTTATTACAACATCAGGAAGCAGTACTACGAGGACAAAAACCGTCAGAAGTACTATTATAGAGATGACGACAAATTGGTAGACGCTGCTGAAATCCGCAAAAGGCTGAAAGCCACAAAGACCACTGAGGACGTCTTGCGGCTTTACCAGGCGCATAAATTCACTTTTTCTACAGACAATATGATAACCGCGCTTTCGATGCTTGCGAAGCATCAACCGCTTGATAGAAAGCAAAATAGAAGATTTAACGAACAGAGAGAGAAGCCAAAAAATTTCACGTACACTCATAAAGAGAAGAGAATTGCCTCGTTGCTCTACAGTCTCCAAATGAACCGAAAAACCTTCAAAGGCGATGAGTTCGTTATTATCCTATGGGCTTTGACCCGAATGAAATTCCAGGAAACAGAACTGTTTATCCTCTCTCAGGACGCAGTTTTCGAGCTATTGCCTGAAATAAGCTCAGATTACCTCGCGATGCTTATCTGGGTCCTCAGCAAGAATGAAGTCAAGCACGCGAAGCAATATGGGCTCATCTCGATCGAGCTTTGCAAAAGACTGAAAGAATTAAAAGAAAAAGACAATTTTATTCTTAAAGAAGCCATAAAAAATAAAATAGCTGAGGAGAAGGTAAACACGAAGGATCAATTGAAAGGTGCAGTGGAAGATACAGAAGAGAAGCTAGAGGAAGAGGAAGAATATGAGGACGAAGAAGAGGATGAAGTTGATATCGAAACTGAATCGCAGTTGTCCCTGTTAAGCTCATCTTATCTCTCCTCTAGAAGCGTTGGATTGATCTTATGGAGCTTTAATCGCTTGAGTATCGAAGACGATGAGCTGTTCGAGTTATTAGGTGAGCTAACCCAGAAGAACCTCCAGTGTTTTAACCTTCTTTCGTTGTCTTTGGTGCTCCGAGAACTTAAAGGGAAAAAGTTTTCAAAGTTGAAGGCAGATTTAGTTGAAGCGTTAGATAAATACGATCTTGAAAAGGAAAAATCAACTCTAACACTCAAGACGCTGATGGTAGCGTTATCGGAGAGAAGTACGCCGAACCAGAAGCTCGAAACGAAAATTCTGAGGAGAATATTGAGTATAAATAAGGAAACTTCAGCGAAGTTTTCAAGTGAGCTGCTGAGAGCGGCTGTTCTTGGAGGTGTGCGAGAGGAAGAGTTAATTATGAAATTGGTACAGAATATAGAGAAGAAGATCGACCATTTAAATGCGAAGGATATGGTCATGACGTTCCAAGCACTATTGGAGTTGAGGAGGATACAGCAGGAAGAGCAACGAGCGAATTATGCGGCATCGTTGCGACCGACAATTGAGATTATTACAGCGAAAATAGTTTCATCGGCAAATGTATTTGATAAAACTGCGCTTAGAATTTTGAGAAGTATTGTGAAAAAGTATGATGTTAAGAACGCGGAGCTGCTGAGTGCGCTTAATGCGAGGGAAGAGACAGCTGTTTAAAAGTTTTTTTCTTTGTGTACTGTAGATGTTTTCTGAGTAGTATGTGTATGAATGGTATTTGAAGCAAGAAACAGTTACCCTCATCAGATATCATTAACGAATAAAATTGTACTTAGAGAAGAATGAGTCAATTCTTGGTTATGTTAGATGTAGCTAAAAAGAAGAAATTATCATAATAGAATGATGATCCTAAGTCGTTTGAGTCTTATTCATCAAGCATTGGATGAAAACGTCCAGAAGTATTACCTTTTTTAATCAAATGTGATCATCTTTAAAGGGCTGTGCCAATTTTTCAACGCTTTTCTCTAACATTAAGGCTGAGTTGTAAATCTCAGAGGATAGAGAACCTCATTTTCTTTTCCTGGAATGTCCAAGAGAAACTGTTCTCTGCTCTAAGAAACCGGGTTGTGGGTCGATAAACAAACAGAATTATGATGCTTTAATCCAATTACTACTTGAAAACAGTCCTGCTAGTGTATTTGAGACCAAGGCCCGATATGAAAAGATGATTAAGTTTTTTGGGATGGATCTGGCCAACGAACAATGAAATGCCAAAGGGCAACAACTACTTGAAAAAACTTTTTCCTTTGGATAAAGCTTCCATTTCTTCTGAAAAGTTCTTTTGGTTGCACATTTGCACAAAACAAAAGATCAATGAAAAATAAACAAGTGTTCTTTAGAGGAGATGTAACTCAATATGAGAAACTGCGACCTCCAAGGATAACAAACGAGTTGTATTTCTGCTATCTAAACGCAGTGGTACAGGCGTTAATGGGTTTGGACTGTTTTATCGAAGGATTGGTTTAAAGAAACAGTAGTTTTGGTGGAGCTGGACAGTATACAAGGGGATTTTTAGACATTATAAAAGATCTAAGGGAAGGTAAAACTAGTAGTGCTAAAGCCTTGCAATTATTAGCTCTCGATTTTTTAAATCACCACCAACAGCATGATGCTCATGAGTTCTTCTTGCAGTTGATTTCAAAATTGCATGAGGAAGCAGTCCCGAAGCGAGAGTCAGCGCTTACTTCACAGGAAGCGAAGAAGTCTAAATCACACGTCAATTTTATTGTGGAAGAAACAATTGGTGGACAACTTAACTCTCGAGTCACTTGCAGTGGCTGTGGGAACGATTATTTGACCTTTCTCCGTTCTTAAATGGACAGATGAGGAGCTTCGAGGATTGCCTTCGCTTTTATTTCCAGCAGGAAGAGTTGACAGACTTATACGACTGCCAGATTTGCAAAACAACAACAGCACTGAGGAAGATGACTTTAGAGAAAATCCCCACAGTACTGGTTCTGCATCTAAAAAGTTTCCGTCTCCTGCCAGCAAAGAAGAAAATATCGGCTTTTGTGTCATTTCCAATCAATTCTGTGAATCTGAGGAAGTATGACTTTTCTATGATATGATTTCTTTGACGAATAATTGATTCTCAGAAATTGCGACGGCGTAATTAAATACAGTCTTAAAGGAGTCGTTGTTCATGTTGGCTCAGATAATTCTGGGTATTATATCGCCTTGACTAAACCTGGAGATGAGGTATCGAAATATGATAGATAGCATGAGCTTAATGGTTAGTAGTGGTATTCGTGTGACGATGCAGGTGCGGAAGATATCCTCAAAAGAGGTAGCGGAAACTGAAGCTTATATTCTTTTCTATCAAAAAGCTGATTAGTCTTTCTCTTTTTTAGAAGGGGAAAATCTACTTGTTCGATAGAAATCAAATAGTGAAGTGTTACTTTATGAAACCCCATCATATTATATTATGAGCAAGTTCTTTCCCTCT